>OIYO01000065.1_pt1 | contig 108170 bp, 97 predicted proteins | sample 1588191 | NCBI WGS metagenome assembly OIYO01 (sample SAMN03283275) | human gut metagenome | biome: human-associated habitat; material: feces | host: Homo sapiens | place: Peru | collected 2012 | reverse complement strand
CCGTGTTATGTAGAGGACTGCTGTTTTGCAAAACAAAAAGACCCGCACTCAATCCAGATGTGTAATTGCATCGGTGATTATGTAAGTGCGAGTCTGAAACTCAAAATAAAATATGTGTATTCAATTGTCGGTTGCTTTCTTTACTTGCAGTATAACCATACCGGGGAAATTCTGTCAAGTTTTTTGCGCCAACAGTGTATATTCCGGCGCTTTTGCGGGAATACTGTTTTCTTTGTTTTCTGCGGTGCAGATTTTAACCGTGCTGTGTCGAACTGAAAATCGCAAGGCCAAACCGCAAAATCGGCTCGGCCTTGTTTCTGCAAATTCAATTCTCTGACGGCTCGTACAACACTTCGGTCATGATTCTCGCCGCGAGCTTAAAGCCGCTGATAAACGCTTCGCGCTCATTCATACCGTGCAGTTCCGCCTCGCAGTCTTTGAGCTTTTCAAAGGTTTCTTTTTGCTGAGCCGTAAGCGTCGGTATCAAGCTGTCCTGATGCCGAATAACATAGCTCAGCACTTCGCTGTAAGCACTCCCGCGCTTAAAACTGTGTTCGTGCGGAACGATATTGCCGTAGTACAGATCTTCAAGCGTTGTCATTTTCATTCCACCTCACATAAGAAGAGGACGACATGTCATCGGTCATACCCGACACCGTGTCGCCCTCATTTTTCATTTTCTCTGACGCAATCAGCGCGTGCTTGACAAGCAGCATTTCAAGCCAAGTACGCTCGTCGTATTCCGACGGACGCCCATTTTGGAGGAAGTCTTTCATCACTTCTCCCATAATGCCGTACTTTTCTCCCGCACTTTCTCCGCGGTACAATTCTTCTAAACTCATCTGTGCCATATCCGCACCTCCTTTGCAGTACACAACAGTACCACAAGTCGAGGCAGAAGTCCAGAGGAAAACGAAAATACCTTTTAGCTTTAATCCTGAGAATGACGATTTATCCACTTTACCATTAGTGAAGGATCCCGGAATATCTCAGGATCGACATCATCGAACTCATATTCATCCAATTCTGTATTGTCAGCATCCTCATCGAAGAATTCGTCATCGTCAAGGTCTTCCTCAGACACCAATTCTTCCCCGAAGGGTTTATCATCCACATCGTCCATTTCCAGTAGAATAAGGTCAAGGTCGAATCCAATATCGACGCTTTGCGTCTGAAGAGACCCATCGTACTCTACATAGTCGTCACCATATTTACGCAGCGGGGCGTTCATCTGATCTTGGACATATTGGTTGATTTCTTCCTTATCTATGTCATCAAGACCTGCGCCAGTTATAAAGCTAATCGGGAGTATCTCATATGTAGAGGGCTGTCTAGACAGATAGTAAGGTCGCGCCAGCATATACACCATGTCCAAGAAATAGTCTATGTTCCGATTGGTAAACATATTTGCAATATCCACTTTATCAAGAAGTGATCCATTGTCATCAACTATTGGATACCAGTCAGAAAGGATACATCGCACTCCAAATCCGGCAAAAGACAGCATTACTTCATCGTCAAATTGAAACAAGCATATTGTTCCGTCTGCATCGACGATAGGATGAATCATCGTATGAATATCATGTGCAATCTGACTGCGATTCGCCTGTGATGATAAGAGATTGATTGAAAAAAAGACGCATCCGTTTACCGAGAACAAACGAGATACATTATTAAATGTTCCTAATAAGTTCCGTTGTTCACGCGATAAATCAACATCTGATTTGTTGTCAAAATAAACAAACTGTGTAGGGGAATGATTGATGAACTCAGGCTCAGAGGTAGCAGCGTGTCCTGCCTTAAAGAAAAGCTCCATTGCGTATGTATAGAGTTTTTCCCCGGCCTCTTTTTGATTTGACACGTTGCTTCCTCCTTCCTACCCGGATTGCCCTTTCGTTTATTTGATTAGGTGTGCAAGTTCATCTGCGTAAGAAATACCCTCAAGTTCCTTTTTAAATGTAGTCATCACCTCATAGGTTTTGCTGAGATAATCATCCTGAGTCTGACAACTATCGGTGAACTGTTCATACATGACCTCGATCCCACCACGCACATAATCATGGAAGAGCTCCATATTTTGTCGGAACTCCTCAGCCTTTTCCGGCAGAGTATCATACCGAAAAGCTCGATCTACTCGCTCCTCAGGAGAGAGTTCAGTCGTCTTATCAAGGAGCATAACCATGCGATAGAGGAAAATGCAGTTTTCCCGCTCGTTAGCAAACGCATCTGCATATACTCGAGCGCGGTCTTCGGAAGATGTGTCACGTTTTGCTGTGCGATTATAAAGCAGGCCAAACACTGCAGCGTTCATATAGACATCGATGTAGCGTTCAAATAACCTTGCCGCCGTTGGATTATCCGGACTCTGGTCATCCCGAGCATTTTTCTTAGCCAAAAACTTAAGATATGTGGCATGCTTACCGTTGATTGTATAGTCGTTCTCAAACATGACTCCACCTCCTTAGTTAAGTCGGGTAAAGGTTTCACTGATCTTATCCAAGTGATACCTCTTTCCAACCCGATCATTCATAACGGGTTCCGCATAGTTCCAGTCTTTCTGCATCACGAACATAATGACCTGTTCGGCAATCTCCGGCAGAACCTTGGAGATGTTTGCCGTATGAGTTTCGTCGGCATTTGAGAACGGCGCGTCCATTACTAGCGGATATGGTTCAGAGGAAAGGTTAATGCCGTTTTCGGAGCTGTCCGTAACGATTTTGCCTTTTGCCAGCGCAACCAAGCCTGCAATAAAAGCAAAGTTCTTAACTCGGTTAGAACCTTCCGATTCGCCAGCTGCAATTTCTCTGTCAGAAATGGTGGTCAAGAGTTCCACATGATACTTCGAATCGATAGCAACACGGCGATGGCCATGGTACATTCTCTCAAAGATTTCATTGACCTTCGTTTCCAAATCCTCGCGTATATTAAGTTCCTTATCTTTATAGGTCTCCGAAAGCCACTCGCGGATTGTCTCTGCATAGGCAATAAGCTCCATCGCTTGGTGGTTTCTACCGGATACAGCTGTGAGGGAATCGTAAATTTTCTTGTAACTGTCAATTTCCTTTTTAAGGGCGCCATCTTCCCGGTTTAGTCGATCTCTTTTAGCATGGAGATCACGAAGCCGCACTTTAATATCGGAAAGCTCAGCTTCATATTGACGCATGTTCTCTTTGCCTGAGATTTGATCACTTATAGACTGAATCTCATCTTCCCAGTCCTGAATACGACCTTTTGAGCGGAGAATCGACTTGTATCGCTCATCAAGGCTATCGTATGTGCGCTCTGCTGGACGAGAGAAACCATTGAGCTTTTCCCGGTAGTGTCTCACGGTGTTTCCGATAGATTCGGGCGGTACGTATGTCAACTCTGCCATCAGGTGCTGGTAGGCTTCGTTGCCTTCGTGTATTTCCTGCCCGCAGATGCAACGACCACGTTTGATAAGCTCCATAATTGTGGGCTTTGTCAAATCACGAATGCCTTTATCATCCACCTTAACTTCCTTAAGAAACGCACTCGCTGTGCTAAGAAGCGGCTGTGCAAAAAAAGGAAGCGACCCCGCACTAAACTCCCGGAAATATGCCGCAATTGCATCTGTAAGAGCTTTGCGTTCAGCGGTAATTCTGCGCTCCAAATCTTCCTTCTTTTTCTGCAGTGTAGTAGTGGTCTGGTTATCTCGCAAGATGGCGTCAAGTTGCTCCTTACGGGCATCATACTGGTTAATCTGCGAAGCACAATCTTCCAGTTGTTCTGCAATTGCGGAGCGTTTTGCCTCAGCTGTCTGAATACGATTCAGAGCTTCCTGTGCTTTGGCATCGCCATCTAAATCCATACTGCCATAAAACTTTCCGATGACAGTAGTTTTCTTTGCACGATCTCCAAGGTGTTTGATAGCGCTGTCCATAATGGACAAGCCCAGTAGACCCTTGACCGCCTCAGCAACGTCCTTTCTCGTACTAATGCTGCTAACACGTTCTGTATCAAAGAAGAAATATGTGGAGAGTTCTTCGGGAAGGATGTTATTAATAACATTGTCCACCTGTGTTGCCTTGACTGACTCGGTCTGGCCATCCTCTTGCTTATAGGAAACCTTGATGTTCGGGACGCTCTCACCCCGAACATTTCCGTTAACGCAGTTGTATCTTTGAGTACGGGTGATTATATACTCCGTGCCATCATGAAGGACGGTAATCTCAACCTCAACAATTTGCTGCTCGCCGTTACGCATCTCTTCGGAAAGCTCATAGTTGAGGAGGAAATCCGGGCGTTGGTCGAAATTCACTTTGCCGTAAAAGCACCAGTTGAACGCCTGCAAAAGCGTGGTTTTACCGAATGTATTATCGCCAAGGATAATGGTGACATTCTTTTCCGGGTCACAGGAGAACTCTACTTTCGTAGTCCCACGGAACTGCCGGAAGTTCTCCATCCTTAAAGTTTTAATCAGCATGTCCAGTCACCTCAGTAATTCTTCTTTGCTTCATCCATGATGATGCGCCGGATTGTTTCCACCATCTGATCCGTGGTTTTTTCTCTTGTTTTGAGGTTTTCCTGTTCTGCTTTAAGTATCTTGTACTTCATAGCGTTGAGGCGTTTTTCTTGAACATCCTGCTCGTTAGACATACTCCTCGACCTCCTCTGTAATAATATCGTTTTCAATATCATAATTCCTTTGAATTTCTGCGATCAACGAATCCGAATCAAATGGGTTCTCGGCGATTGCAGCAAAGTCTTTTATTCGGATAATTTCTCTCTTAGCTAAGGACTTGACGTCCTTAATCACATCCAAATCATAATTCCTTACCTCGTCCAGCGCCACTGGCAGGGTAATGAAGTCAAAGATTACGGCGTGGCGTTTGCCATGGAACTTTCTAAGCACTCTACCTCGGCGCTGTACATATTCTTTTGGGTTAGTGCTACTTGCCATAATAAAGGCAGTTCTGATACTTGGAATATTGACGCCTTCATCTAAGCAACGAATCGCGACTAGCGCCTGGAGGTGCGTACCCTCAGCGAAGTCCGCCTTTATCCGCTCGCGCTCCTCTGCGTTTTCTTCCGAGGTGAACTTTGTAACGCGCATTCCCAGATCGTTTCCAAGCATTCCCGCCACAATATCGATCTGACGAGCTTCTTCGATTGGTGGTTTACCTTCTTGGTAGTCCACATCGTGCATTGTCGTAGCCCCGCAATATATGAGTATCTGGTTGTCGTTTTTATAATCTTCCATCAAACGTCGGAGCGTTCCGATTTTCTCTGCGGCTCCAGCCACTATTCGAGCCCGTTTGATTAAGAGCATTTTTGCGTATTCGCTGAGTTTAATCGCACCACCATTATCGGCGTGGATATTTTTTCTAATCTTGTTTGTAAGGTCAAGGTAATTACCAAGTTCTTCATCGTTAAGTGACACGGGAATCGGGTGATAGTAGTATGGCGTCAGCATATCATTGTCAATAGCGTCTTTAAGCGTATATTCAATACATTTTTCGCCAAAGTAATCATATAGCTTTTGAGTTCCCTCCGGATCGCCGTGCCGGTCAATCGTTGCAGAAAGGGCTAGCCGATATGGAATATGAGGCAATAGTGTATGGCTGAGATTCTCAGCTCCAAAGTTGTGTGCCTCATCAACAACAAGGACGACATTCCCTTTGAGCTTTGCTATCAAATCTTGGACATAATCAATCGAAAATGTAGCGTTGGTTGCAACCATACAAAAATGATTTTGCACACCAAGGTTAAAACTGGTTACCGCAGTTTTGAGCCGCTCTCGCCAATTTCGTTGAGGAGAAGCGGAATAACAAATGATTGGCTTCATTCCAAAAGCCACAATATCTTCTTTCCACTGTTCGACCAAATGCTGATATGGGCAAATTATTATTACTGCAAGATTTTGATGTTTGTCCGCAAAAAGCCGCGAGACAGCCGCAAGTGCCGTATAGGTCTTACCTGTACCAGTTGCCATGTCAAAAATACCGACATAGTTCCCCTTGGTCCATTCCTCTATTGCTTTCATTTGGTACAACCGCATGTGGACATGAACTGGAATTATCGGCCCAATAGAAGCAACCGGCTCATCGGTAGGTGCGGTATTCTCCGCAGGGGAATCGTCATCTAGCCCCGTGTCGATTCGGTCATTAACTCTGTACCGTCTGAGGATCTCATCCTTCACATCAGGAAAGTCCATAACCCGGATGCTAGGCTCATAATCTTCCCACATTGCATTGAATGCAGACTGCTTGATATAAACCCGATTCGCGTCCTGTGTCCATGAGGCAAACACATCAATTGCTTCATAGTTACTTGTGAAGGCATTGGCACTTTCATTCATAGAGCCGGAAAATGCAATAATGTTATCATCGCGGTCATACATTAGACCTAACTTCTCATGAAACATGCCAACTGTGTTATCATCCTCCAAAAAGGCAATCTTGATTTCCAACCGACCCGCCGCAATTAGATTGCTGAGTAGGTTTAACCTAGCTTCCTCAAACTTGCCTTTGGGCTCTCTGAGCTCACGGATTAGAGCCTCTTTGATCACCTCGTCCCGGCGCCGAATACCATCGTTGATGGCCTCTACATCTTCAGGAGAGAGACGTGGCGAGGCAATCAACTGAATTGAGCCACCGTTATCAATGAGCCCACATATTCCCGCTGTGAGCGAGAGAAGCGCAGAGGATGAGAAGAATCCAACTGCTCGTTTGTAGGTAACCGCTTGCTTTAGAACCGGATTATAGAAGTCCCGGATCACATTGTCGAGCTTCGATCTATATTCCGGTTTTAGCTCAATGTCTCGGAAGCTCATTCTATCCCGCCTTTACAATTTTGTTTCAATATCATCAAGAGCATCCTTCAGTTCCTCAAAGTCTTTTTCATTTGTCAGAGCATTTACGCTCAACCGGATTGTCCCTGCGGGATAAGTGCCAAGGAATCGATGGGCTTTAGGAGCGCATTGTAATCCTGTTCGAACGGAAATGCCGCGTTCTGCAAAGATGCTGCCCGCACTGTCGCTGCTGATTCCGTCGAACAGGCAAGAGACGATACCAACATACTGCCGACCTTCAACATTTCCTACCACTGTGAGGAAATCATAGTCGTACAATAGTTGTAATAGCCGCTGCCGTCGGTCTTCTTCCTCTTGATATATCCGTTCAACTGTCTGCTTCTTGATCCATTTGAGCGCGGCATTCAAGCCTGCAATACCAGCGATGTTCAGAGTGCCCATCTCATACTTTTCAGGAAGACTGTCTGGCATGTTTTGGTTTGCCGAGTCATAGCCCGTTCCGCCAAATAGTATCGGCAGGAGATCCGCGGTTGGGTTCATTAAAAAGCCAGATATTCCGGTTGGTCCGAAAAGTGTTTTATGTCCTGCAAAAACAGCATAGTCAACTGTTTCGAGCCCAACATTCAGGTCAACAAGCCCTGCCGTTTGCGCCATATCAATAAGCGTTACAGCGCCATACTCTTTTGCTAATGCAAAGATATCCTCAACAGGCGCTACCAGTCCAATGACATTGCTGGCGTGGCTAACAATCACAAAATCAGGCTGGACAGAGTCAAACTGATAGCCAATCCTCGCCAAGTCATATTCAAGCGTATTGGAAACAGCAAGCTCGTTCACACTAATCTGGCCAAGGCTCTCAAAGTGATGGAGAACTCGAGTAACTGCATTGTGCTCAAAAGGGCTTATATAGATCCTCTTTGCTCCGCGGGCGATCACGCCCTGAATAATCATATTAAGGGCGATAGTTGCCGTTGGCGTAAAAATCACCTGTTTTACAGGGCAATGCAATAAATCTTGAATAAGTTTTCTGGTCTCTTCAATTATCCCCTTAGCATTATTAGCAAGGGCATAATCGCCTCGTCCAGCACTCCCTCCGTTATTGCGATAGAAGTTGTCCATAAAATTATAGACTTCATTAGGCTTTGGATATGTAGTTGCTGCGTTATCAAAATACGCCATTTGATATCACCCCCTAGCAGAGCTTCTTCAACACTTCCATTAGGATCTGTCTCTTTTCCTGTTCTGAGATCGAATGACCCATTGCGTCAAGAGAAGCAGTAATCTGATTAAACAGAAGCTTCCCTCGCGCCGATACTTCCACTTTGTCAAAACGCCTCGTTGTACTCGTGCCTACTTCATCAGCAAACGTCACCTGATAACTGGATGTGCCGTTGATGGTCTCGGCAACGACGCTACTATGAAAATCTTTCGCTGTCTTCATGAAACAAGCAAGTGTATCAAAATACTGCTCTGAGGTTTTACTGTCCCAATCTTCAAGCCGAAGACCCGTCGCCAATTTTGCAAGGCGTGTGATAAACAAGTCTTCATCATTGGTAATACTTTTTAAGTGCTGCAGGAATCGATCTGTTCCGTCAGAAAAGAGCTGCTCGAAACTCTTCGGATCGAGCCCATCACACCAATCCTTTGCCGCATCCGTGAGTGATAGTTTTTTTGCCGCTTTCTTGTCGTTATCTGGCAGGAAAGCGTCTTTTGTTTTTTCAATTAGGTCTTGCTTTAGTTCGGTCAGCAACCCATCAAAAGCAGCCTTTGCAGCAATAATGTCCGTAGCGGCATCTGCATAATCTCCATGACAATCCACAACGTCCGGCAGTTTTTTGAATAGTAAATCAGAGCTGCTGATGTTCTGTCGAAGAAGTTTCATAATCTCGATTTGTCGCCGCACGAGCTTTTCACCGTTGGGTTTCTTCGTGCTTTCTTTGGAATACTTAGGCAGCGCCATATACCAGCGTCTCATCGCATTAGCCACGTAATCATAGGAATTGCCGGCCTTTTCAACCTCCACGACATAATCGCAAAACGCATCGGACAAGCGAGCAATGTAGTTTTCTTTCTCTGGATTCCAGTCTAAGTATTCCAATGTGAAGCCACTTGGATCACTATTGATTTGAACCAGCGCATCTACACTCGTCTGGATCGGTCCAAAGCGATCATTGATTACAGTCTGCTGACGATAGTTGTGCATAACTGCCGCGATATAGATCGGTATCAAGCCATAGCGCAGACCAATATGGTATTCTGGAGAGGTTAAACGTTCATAAAGCACGGCAAAGCAGATTTTTCCATTCTGACGTGACTCAAGAATAAAGTTTTCAATTACCTCCAGCAAATTACGCATTGCAGTGTTTTCTGGATGGAGATTTAACTGGGGGATACCACCATCTTCATTCCAGATTCCAGTCCGTAAAAGGGTGCTGCGCATAATCGAGACTTCTTGTCCAGTACCGGAAAGGCCAAGATTTAACTCGAGTTCACTCCTCAGAAGCGCACCGACAATTTTATTACGACTGTTTTGAGCAATGCTTGTGATATCGTTTTTGTTGACCGACTCATTGTTTATCACCGGCGTCAAGTTATATACAGTATCGCAAATTTGAGACATTTCTTCAGTGAGTCCAGACTTCCGGCGCACATGAAGCTCGTCCCCGTTATGGATATAAACCGAGCGATAGTTCTCCGGGTGTGTGTATGTGCTGATGAATTCCTTTATGATTTCTTGCAAATCCTCGAACACGACTTCGTATTCATCGAACAGCACAGGATCATCAACTGCACAATCTCTCAGTTTTGTAACTGCGGCATATTCCTGGGTTACCGCGTCGACATCCCTATAATGCTTGGGAAGCACAAAGATGTATCTCTCACAACCGACGCTTGTTTCTTTAACAGTTTCAGTGAGCTTCTTAAGCTGAGATTCACTTTCAGGTATGATGCCATAAACTATACCGTCAGCATCAATCGTTTCGCTCTTAATATTCCAATCAATATTCTCATTAACTTCTGAGCCGGAAATAAATTGGAACGCAAAGAACCTAGTCATCTCATATGTGTCATTATAGCGAGATGGATACATATAGTTATCAAAATTAGAGGCATTGAGAATATCTTTTGTGGCAATTTTCCCTGACTGAGATTCCACTTGATCGTGAATCATCTGCTGAATATCAACGCCGGACGTATGCTTAAGCCGGAGATAATCATTACTCCGTTTGATATAGATGACGAATTCCTTTTCGATCAAATCAGTAATTGCCTGCTCTATCTCTTTTACGTCATAGGTGCCAGCATAGATACCAATGAGCTGCTCTTTTGTCGGATTCAGGCGCTCAAACTGTTCAAGGATATAGATTAACGAGATTGTTTTGATAATTTTGCTGCCAAGGGTATTATCGTGCAGCTGATTCAGAATCGTACTTGCCAGAACAAAAGTGTCGTGGATACTACCAGCATATACTTCTTTTTTGAATAGAGGTTCGAAATAGTCATAGATTTGATCGGGAGTTACAAGAGTGAAATCGTTTTTATATCTGTCCAGAAATGCCGCAAGCGTAGCTGTTCCTTCTGCCGACAGAAAAGTGAAAAGTGTCCGCTCATTTTGAGCAACCCGCTCAGACAATCTTGGTAGGATAAAGGTCGAAACCGGATGGAGTGGAAAACATCCCTTAATTGCGATTTCAATTTCTCCCAGGTCGTCTATAAACATCTGATGCTTTTGGTAGCGGGCGAACAGGGCTTCGAAATCTCGAGTATGCTCATCACAAAACCTACTCCAGCCCGGTTCTTTATGCTGGATGACAGATGATATGATCTCGTAGGTCTGCGAGAAGTTATTATTCATATGGATGTGCTTAAAGCGTTCCGATACACCACGCCATCCATCGGTTTTTTCCTTAGGGAGCTTATCAATGTAGTTTGAAATTTCCTTATGGGAGATCAGCATCAGGTGTAGTTGAAGCGAACCGCTCCGGCAACACTTTTCCGCAAAATCCTGAAGCATTTTTGTATCACTAACCGAGGCATCAACAATATTGGCCTCAAGGAACTTACTGAACTCGTCATATACAACATAAACGCCAGTATAGCCCTTGGATTTGAGGCTTTTTGCCACACTTTCATAAAGTTCGACCACATCAAAGCCCAAGAACGGATTAAAGACACTTCCGGACGTGAGAGCCGGATAAATCTGCTCAAAAGCGCCATAGGCGGAAACATCATAGTTTTCCAGCCGGTCAATAAACACTTCAACCGGATCATCGATTTCATTTAGGAATTTCTCAAAAGTTTCCGGGAAATCCTTTTGCCAACGCCGGATTGCGCCAATTGCAGCTTTATAGTTGGTTTCCGGCATGGCACTCAAAAGGTCATACTCTGAAAGCGTTCGCTGCAAAGAAAGCAAGAACGCTTGAGTTAAGCTAGTATTACTCCCGCTAATCACAACAGGGAGGATTTTGTTTTCGCCTTCGTAGTAGTTTTGAACAAGTTGATAAAGCCTCAAATTCTCTTCAATCTTCGGCATCAACTTTTCAAATAGGGCTAAATCTCTCTTCATCAGAATAGAGAGAATTGTCAGCACGATATGGGATTTTCCCTTGCCATATGCACCAATCAGAACTCTTGCGCGATCCGTTGAGGTTGGGCTGACGCTCAGGAGAATGTCCTCCAAAAGGCTGATTGCCGATTTAGTCGGTATAAAGTTTTTGAGTTTATCGTCACTTCCAAGATCATACCCAATATTAACGGAGTATTGAAAACCTGACGCAACAGAAATCATGTCTCTCATCTTATCCTCTCCTGCCCCTGCTCATCAATAGAAGCATAAAACCGTTCTACGCAGTCATAGAAGTCTAGATCTTCCTTTATGGTGATAACATCCAAGCCAGCAGTGCGATTGATGTTGATTAAGCCCAATTTCTCAATTCGATAAAGCACATCCAGCATCGTAATTGAATCGAGATTATATACTTTCCCGATGTTGTGTGGTGCATTCAAAAGCTCGTTCAAACTAATCTCTTTCCGTCCATCAGCATTGTCAACAATAACCGCCAGGATGACGTAAGGGTTGAGCATATCACTAGCTGGGATGCTCTTCTTATAGGTCTTTTTTCTCTTGTTGAGAATATCGATCAAGCCGAGTTCTCCGAAAGGACAATCGATATTGTTCTCTGGGGACACTTTGGCCGGGTTTGATTTGTAGCGAGGGAGATAGGTGTTTATAATACACTGGAAATCTTCGTTCAACGAACGGATCGCATAGTCGGTCTCATTATCTCGCATTTTTATATACTTTTGCAGTGCGGAAACGAAGTCTTCCCTAGAAAATTCTGACATAGAAAACTCGTTGAAAAAGAAATACCATGCAGTGGCCTCATTTTCTTGCGAGGCAAGGCAATACTGCAAAAGGCAAAGAGTTCCGAACTCTTCGATATAGGTGTCATGCTGATAGATTATTTCGCCAAGATCGGTAAAACGCTGTATCCTTCTACCTCTAGTCGGTTCCTCAGTTAGGCCAACAGCTTGGAGCCAATACCGAAGTGCCTTTACCATGTTTGCACCGATTCCAAGTACATCCATCGGGTTTTCATCGTGGGCGATAAAAACATCTGGTTTGTTGGAGACACAGCGCATACCCTTGCTGAGCCAACCTTTTCTTATAAAAAATGTATCATGAGCCCTAAATTTCATAGGCATTGCTATGTCCTCCAAACTTTACTTTGTCCGCAGATACTTGTCCATCATGCACCCGCCATCGAGATATTTGGCAGTCATGCACATTTTGCAGTGGACGCACTTTTCTGGATCAATATAGTAGCAATCCCCAATGATGGAAATTGCGCCTTGCCTGCAGATGGATTCGCATTTTAGGCACTTCCTACAAGCGTTGAACTTTCTAACCTGGTAGCCGACCATACGCTGTAAATCCTCATGATCGGCCACGTTCATCGTCCTGACCTTGACAGCAAAATCATAGCCATCTTGATTGAACGGCTGAATTGATAGAATCGGCACATTAGTACGAACATCAAGGATAACCGTCTCACGTAAGAGTTTCTTCCCAAGCTCAGGTGCAACCTTACCAAATGGAACGAACATACCTACGAGTTCATCATCATATGGTCTGACCAGCCGATAAATCTTAGCGTGATCTTCAGTTGTGCAGTTTGTAAATCGAATCTTCACATCGCCGGCCGATGAAAGACCGTTTCCTCCTTGACGCGCTTTCCACTTCCCACTGTCCACATAAACTTCTGGATCTGGTTTGCCGATCTTTTTTGCAAAGTCGATGAGAAACACTCGCCATTTTTTTGACTCTTCGGACATGTAAATCCGAGAAAGGAATTGTGCCCTTTGGTTATTGTTTGGGCAGCACCAGCAGCCAACTCGATCATAGCCCAGTCGATATGCTGAGTTAAAATCTACATCTTCGGCCAGCATATAGAGCCAAATATCAATGTCTTTCCAGAAAAAGATTGGAGATGCTACCGTCTGCTGCTGTATTTTGACCGACTCAGCATCATCTTCTATTCGGTTGTATTTACTTCGGCTGACAGACTCAGACTTTCGGATACCGTAGAAGGTCAGAATTTGCTGACTTCGGTACATACTACTGATCACCCTAGTAATCGGGCCAGTCTTGAACATAGAGCAGCACCAGCGCATCATCCTCGCTGGAGGCCCAATATCCTCGCACACGTCATAAAACACTTGCTCATCGTTTTTGGCAATCTGGAAGATGGCCAAGGGGTGAGAATCACGATAACGATTGGCATATTCAATAGTGGTCGGGAACTCAAGTGTCGTATTTCCAAAGATATGCACTAAACTCGGATTGCTGAGAGCTTTTATAACAACATCCGCTGTAACAGTAGAATCCTTACCGCCGGAAAAGGAAATAACAATGTTCTCTTCTTTGTACTTGGCAGCAGCTTGCCGCACAAATGAAAACGCCTCATCCTTTAAGTATGCCAACCTATGCTGGTTTGCCTTAACAAAACGAGCAGCATTTTCATTGAAGAAGCTGTAGTCAACCGTATCGGATAAAGATGCTATTTTCACTGCTATACGCTCAGCATCTGCCTCCGCAAATGTCTTTAAGGAAATCGAGAGTGCCTTCCCATCGATATAATATCTGCTGTTGGCTGCCCAAACCGAGCGGCTCATATAGTAAATCGGCTCTTTATCCAGCAGAACCGCAAGAAGTAACCGTTCCTCTGGAAAAACAGGCCTGAGGTCAGAAGATAAGTAGCGAGTCTTTTGACCGCAAATCGGGCATACTCCTTTGTCTGCAGCCGAGGATAAATGAATGATCGGTGTGGAACACTCCTTGCACCAGTATATCTCAACAGGAATATCCTCAACAGTTTCAGATCCGCAGACCGGGCATACTGATTCATTCGTCTCAATATTACAATTCTTGCACCACACGACCTTCACCTCCTCCGCTGCTGTTCTTTCGTATCTTCTATCATCATATTATCTCATCATTATCCCATCATTTACTATATCAAAATAATTGTCCCATAAAACGGACTTATATCATCCAAATAGGCACAATCAGATTATTGCTATCAAAGACGTTAAATATATCAGCCATGCAGAGGATGGCGCCGGTGCCGAGTTGGAGCGGGGACTTGTCGATCACATTAAAGACGCGGGTGAGACGCTTGTCCGGCGTGGCGGTCTTTTTGATTTCCAGCGGACAAAGCTTGCCGTCGCTCTCGAGGATGACATCGATCTCCTTGGCGTCGCGATCACGGTAGAAGTAGAGATACGGCTCCAACCCCGCATTTTGATAGCTTTTCATGATCTCCGACACGGTGAAATTCTCCAGCAGTGCGCCGCTCATGGCGCCGCTCTCGGCGACCTCCGGCGAAGACCAACGGGTCAGATAGCAGACGAGGCCAGTGTCGTAGAAATACATTTTCGGCGTTTTGATTGTACGCTTGAGGACGTTGTTGGAGTAGGGATGCAGTAAAAAGATGATCCCCAGCGTTTCCAGGATATTGATCCACGCCTTGGAGGTCTGAATGTCGATATCGGCGTCCTCCGCCAGAGCATTATAATTCAAAAGCTGCGAGCAGCGGGCGGCGACGGCAGTGACGAAGCGGTTGAATTTCAGCGCGTCCACGCTGCCGGAGAGCTCCCGCACGTCCCGTTCCACATAGGTAGAAAGGAAAGACGAATAGAACACGTTCCGATCCGGTGTCCGGCCGCTGATGAGTCCTGGCATGGAGCCGCGCCACAGGCGGGCGAAGAGTTCCGGCGTCGTAACCGGCGCGATCTGATTCCGCTCGGCAAGCAGACGATCCATATCCGTCGTAAACGGCACGCAGGGGGCTCCGATGATCTCGCGCTGTGACATGGGAGACATGTGCAGCAACGCCACCCGACCGGCTAGGGATTCCTGCACACCCCGCATAAGGCGGAAGATCTGCGAGCCGGTCATCCAGAAGTCACCGGGGTTGTGATGCTCGTCAATGTGGATCTTGATATATGTGAACAGCTCTGGGGCGTACTGCACCTCGTCAATCAGCACTGGGGGCTGATGAAGCTGCAAAAACAGAGCAGGGTCATTCTTCGCTAAATCCCTGTCAGAGAGATTATCCAGTGTAACATAGCTGCGTCCGATGTTTTCTTTCTTCGCTAGTTCTCGCAGCATGGTTGTTTTGCCCGCCTGTCGGGGACCGGTCAGTAATATCGCAGAGTATGACTTGCTAAGCTCCAAAATACGGTTTTCCATATGTCGACTGATGTATTTCATAATGCACCACCTAAATTGTTATATGAAATCGGTTTTTCTTCAATCTTCAATAGAGAAAAAGCATGTTTTTCTATAATCAAGCGTAGTAGTGCGCTTTCGAAAAGACTTTAAAAGAGACGCTATTGTATACGCATTTGGTTGAAATATCTACTCGCATGAATAATATGTAGCGTTATTAAACTTTTCGACTAGTTCATGGCCATCTTGTGGTCGCTTATGAAAGTCATTCGAAATCGCTTCAAGTATCAGCTCTCTAATCAAAGGAGTAGTTTTTATCTCTTCAGTTGAGAAAATGCCGCCCGGATACTTATGGGTTAAAACGAAAACAAAAACCAAACAGATCTGAAATACGTCTGAGTATTTTCCAATCTTATTCACGCCATAATAATAGCAGTCAACTGCTTCTGGACTCATCCAAAACATTGGCCCGACTTTCTCATTTAGCTTTGTGATATCCTGATGCTCTTCCGGAGACAAAAATGAGCAAAGGCCAAAGTCGCTGAGCACCCACGTTTCGCCCTTTATTAGAATATTCTCTGGCTTTATGTCTCGATGTATTGCAAATTGGTGCAATACTTCAAGAGCCTCACATAGTCCTCTAAATTGAGGAGCATATTCTTCATATTCTGGTTTTTCATTGCTTTTCATATAATCCAGCAGATTGCGGTCTGCCTTTTCCATTATGACAAAGTCAATTTCAACACTGTTCTTATAACGGCTATTCTCTGTTGCCTCAACAGTGCCATCAGCAATATATCTTATTAGATGGGGATGGTTAGCTTTTTGCATCAAAAGAACTTCTTGAGAAAAACGAACTCTACTTTTTTCTGATAGCGAAAGAAGAAACTTAACCGCATAAACAGAGCCTTCGCGGTCAATGCATTCGTATACTACCCCGTTTCCTCCGCATCCAATTCGATCCAACACCTCATAATCGTCGCCGGATTTTGAGATTATCTTCTCGTCAATTCTATAAGACTTATGCGGATTATTAAGAAATAAATCGATCATTTTATGCCTCTTCTTTGTAACAATCTTCCAGCCTTTTCTTTAGGAATTTGATCCTCCATTGTCTGTTTGTTATTGAATTTGCATCGCTCAAACAACGTGTTGCATACTCTCTATAATCATCGTCTTCGCTCTGTGGACCAATTTGTTCATTCATTTCTTGTAGAGCCGATCTTACCGCCAGCAAGCAATCTGTTTTTATCGTGCCGAACTGCTGCAAATCAGAAATACAGGCAAACAAAGAGTAGAAGTCAGATTTTTGCTTAAATCTAGTCTCTCCTATTGGCATAATATCAGGATCAAATATGGTTTGAATATCAGAAATAATGCTCATGAATTTTTCGAATACCTCATCCGCATTATCCATATCCATATACTTTTCACAAATATCATCTAGATAGTCTTTTTTATCTTGAACACCATCCGTCAATATTGTAAGTAATTCTTCGACATACTCAACGTCTAGCATTCTCCTGCGTTGTTTAGTGGAAAAGATTTTTGCATCCTCAAAAAACTCAGACTCAGACAACTCTTCGGCAAGTTTGATAAACCTGCCCGGGAAATCCGCTCTGCGGAGTTCTTGCTTGTTTAGCTGCACAGTGTACTTATTAACTCTAGAATAAAGATCACGAATTTCCTCCTCGGAGGGATTGAAGATTTCGTTGATATCAATTTTATATCTGAGTATCTCGTTTTGTACCTCATCCGGGAGATCAGAAAAAAGGCAACCTTCGTAGTCTCCGGAATAAGGCTTGCTTAATCTAAGTTTATTTTTTACAAATTTCAAAATTGCAGTTAAGCGTTGTTGTCCATCAATTACAACACGATAAGTATTACCATTGTTCATGATAGATTTTATATAGATTTTGGGGATAGGAATACCTTTAATTATCGTGTCAATTAGCATGATCTGAGCTGCACGACTCCAGACCTCGTTCCTTTGAAAGTCCGGCTTTAGTTCAAGCCGATGATTGTTATCCCAGTCCCGAATATCAGAAATCGGATGAGAGTATGATTCCCACTTCATATTCTTTACTCCTTCTTATTATTTTGTTATAGATTATAACGACCATCTATAAGGTGGTTACTATTCTTATCTTACATATTGTTGATTGATTTTCTCAAGAATGAGCATAGCTTCCCTCAAAACTCAACGGTGTGATCGACTAAAGAGATCGTACCTATAATATAATGTATATTATAACCGAATAAGCTCCCAAAGTCAATAAAAATCGGCAGATTTTTATTTATCTACAAAATCTGCCGTGTGTGTTATCTTCCATCTCCGCTCCTCTTTTCTTTGTCTACTGCGGTGCAAATTTTGACTTGAATCAGGGGTTGTTCAGAGTTATAATAACCGTATAAAAGCAAAAGTCTCTCGCGTGATAGCGAGAGGCGAGGCGGGCATATGATTCCACGGAAATCCCTGCTGACCACATAACAGACCACCTACCGTTTCGGAGCACTCGGAAACAGTGGATTAGGGAGTGCCGAAGAGCGCGGTTTTCCAGGCGGAAAGGGGCGGAAAAAGCTATTTTTAGCGGAAAGTGCCATCACAAATGCGTTTGGGACCAAGATGCCGCAGGTTCAAGTCCTGTCGCCTCGACCAAAGAAAAAAGAGCCGATTGAGGCTCTTTTTTCTTTGCCAGGGACTTGAATCTGAAAAGGTCTGAGCGTTAAGAAAACAGTCCGGCGGACTGTTTTTAGCGAGGAGCGGTGAGACGGGTACTGTCGCTTGCGACGGTCGTCGAGCCATTAGTATGCAAGGCGCAGCCGCAGCAGACGGCGAGTCCTGTCGCCTCGACCAAAGAAAAAAGAGCCGATTGAGGCTCTTTTTTTCTTTGCCAAGAACTTGAACCTGAGAAGGCCTGAGCGTTAAGAAAACAGTCCGGTGGAGTTTGCAAACATAAAATATTCTACTATATTTTTTCTGCAAAAAAGCCGCCGATTCAATCTCGGCAGCTTTCGGTTATTTATTCTCAATAAAATCTTTTTCTTATCTTTTTTTTGTCCCTGTCGCTTATGCCGATTTGTCGGATATAGTCCTCGACCGAGCCGTATTTATTTTTGATGTAGGCGAGGAGAGAACGCATTGTTTGAGGCAGGGAATAGTGGTTCTCGGGATCTGTGTCCCAAAGCGTATCGGCGTGAGTGCACATATATTTTTCGAGGTATGTATAGGTAAGCTGATAGTCGGCAACGATGTCATCTTCTTCGACACCTGCTATCGTCAGCAGAAGCATTGAGAGTATTCCCGTACGATCCTTTCCGAGAAAGCAATGATAAAAAACAGCGCCGTCAGGGGCGTCTGCGACGGACTTTAACGCCTTGCATACATTTTCTTTATAATTATCTATAATGTACTCATAGACCTCTGTAAGAGCTTTTTTCATGCCCTTTGCTTCAGCAACATTCATTTCATAGAGTGACATGTGCTCAACATTGTCGGTCAGCCTTTCCGTTCCGTTCGGTTGATTGATGAATTCAAAATCTCCCCTAAGGTCTATTACGGTTTTGACATTCAGCGCCTTGAGCTTTTCAATGTCGTTTTCGGTCGGTCTGTCAACAGTGCCGCCGCGGATAAAGCGCTTGAATTTTGTGCATCCGTATTTTGAAGGGTAGCCGCCGAGATCACGGCAGTTTTCAATATTTTCAAATATATAACGTCTTTGCGGTTCCATTTTTCCTCCGTTATTTTGTAACAAAATAGGTGATAAGTACAATTGCGCCGAGAATTATGCGGTATATGCCGAAAGCAGTGAAAGTGTGGTTTTTAATGTAATTCATCAAAAATTTGATAACAACAAGTGAAACGGTAAATGCAGTTATCATTCCGACAAAGAGTATAACAAACTCAGTAACGGTGAATCCGAGGCCGAATTTAATTATCTTGATGAGCGATGCGCCGAGCATAGCGGGAACGGCGAGAAAGAAGGTAAATTCCGAAGCAACTCTCCTTGAATTGCCGAGCATGATACCGCCGAGAATCGTTGAGCCTGAGCGCGAGGTTCCCGGAATAAGTGAAAGTGCCTGGAAGCAGCCGATAAAGAAGGCGTTTTTGAACGAAACCTCAGTGAGCTTTGTAACTTTCGGACGGCGCTTTCTGTTGTAGATTTCCACAGCGATAAAGAGTACGCCGTAAATTATAAGCGTTATGGCAACCGTAACATAGTTGTAAAGATATTTGTCGAGAAGGTCGTTGAAAATAATTCCGAGAATTCCGGCGGGAATCGAACCGATGATAACCTTGAACCAAAGCTCGATTATTCTCGGCTTAACGGCAACCTTGCTTTTGCCGTTTTCAAGCTGCTTTTTCTTGAAAGGCCAAAGCTTATTCCAGAACATTACTACAACGGCAATAATTGCGCCGAGCTGAATGACAACAAGGTACATTTCAAAGAAATTCGGCGAAACCTCCTTGAATTTGCAAATCTTTTCAAGCAAAATCATATGTCCCGTGCTGCTTATCGGCAGCCATTCCGTTATGCCTTCGATTATGCCGAAGAGAATGGATTTCAAAACATCAAGTATATACATAATAAACCTCCGTCGGTGAAATATTTATCTTTCTTTAATTATATGCGTCCGTGTATTATTATACAACATAGGGGAGGCTAATTCAATCATAAAAAAAAAAAAACGGAGCAGAAATTCTGCCCCGTCTTTTTGTGATAATAACTTATGCAAGCTCTGCGAAGTACTTGATTGTACGAACCATCTGGCTTGTGTAAGAGTTCTCGTTATCGTACCAAGAAACAACCTGAACCTCATAGAGATCGTCAGCGATCTTGGAAACCATTGTCTGGGTAGCATCGAAGAGTGAACCGTACTTCATGCCGATAACGTCTGAAGAAACGATAGCGTCTGTGTTATAACCGAAGGACTCGGAAGCAGCAGCCTTCATAGCAGCGTTGATACCGTCAACGGTAACGTCTGCACCCTTAACAACAGCAGTAAGGATTGTTGTTGAACCTGTCGGAACAGGAACACGCTGAGCAGAACCGATAAGCTTGCCGTTGAGCTCGGGGATAACAAGGCCGATAGCCTTAGCAGCACCTGTTGAGTTCGGAACGATGTTAGCAGCACCTGCACGAGCACGACGAAGGTCACCCTTTCTGTGAGGACCGTCGAGGATCATCTGATCGCCTGTGTAAGCGTGGATTGTTGACATGATACCGCTCTGGATAGGAGCATAGTCGTTAAGAGCCTTAGCCATGGGAGCAAGGCAGTTTGTTGTGCAGGAAGCAGCGGAAATGATCTTGTCCTCTGAAGTAAGAGTCTTCTCGTTTACGCTGTAAACGATTGTCGGAAGATCGTTGCCTGCCGGAGCAGAAATAACAACCTTCTTAGCGCCTGCATCGATATGAGCCTGAGCCTTTGCCTTTGAGCAATAGAAGCCTGTGCACTCAAGAACAACGTCTACACCGATCTCGCCCCAGGGAAGCTCGGCAGCGTTAGCCTTAGCATAGATTGTAAGAGTCTTGCCGTCAACTGTGATTGTACCTGCCTCGTCATCAGCAGAAACAGTGTGAAGGCCCTCGCCGATTCTTCCGCAATAGCCACCCTGAGCTGTATCGTACTTGAGAAGCTGAGCAAGCATGCTGGGCTTAGTGAGGTCGTTGATAGCAACAACATCGTAACCCTCTGCACCAAACATCTGTCTGAATGCAAGACGACCGATACGGCCGAATCCGTTAATAGCAACTTTTACTGACATTTGAATTACCTCCAAATTTTTAGAAAACGACGACAGGGGAGGCTCGTCCGAGTCCGAAGACCCGAAAGAATATCCCAAGCCGTAATTTCCTTAGTATTAAATTTTACCATTGATATTTTATAACGAAAAAGCGAAATATGCAAGTGATTTGTTATATTTTTAACCCATTTTTTAAACTTTTGTTATTATGTACAAAATAAAACGAATTATGCAAAAAAACAGGATAATTCTGACCATATTCAATATTGCCTTTTACATTTTTACTTGAATAATTTATTAAATATAGTATAATATCCTCGGTGATAGAATGAAAAGAACCATAAAATATAAGATTCCCGAGGAGTTTGACGGAAAAAAAGTCATTGCATATCTTAAAGGAGAGGCGAAAATCTCGGCTCGGCTTTTAAGAAGTCTGAAAAGAATAGAAAAAGGAATAACGCTCAACGGCGAGCATATCAGAACGGTAGATATTTTGCACACGGGCGATGAATTGAAGATCGAGATCCCGTGTCCCGACGGTGAAATTGAGCCGATGAATATTCCGATCGACGTTATATACGAGGATGACGACCTGATTGCAGTCAATAAATCACCGTTTCTTGCCTGCCACCCGACGCATAATCACCAGGGAGATACTCTTGCAAATGCGCTTGCTTATCATTTAAAAAGCGAAGGCAAGCAGTCGGTTTTCAGAGCGGTCGGTAGGCTTGATAAGGGTACGTCGGGAATAGTTATCTGCGCTTTGAACAAGCACAGTGCGGCCAAAATTCCGAAAACGGCGGAGAAGGAATATCTTGCCGTTGTTTCGGGCAAAACGGAAAAATTCGGCACTATTGACAAGCCGATTTACCGACCCGACCCGATGAAAACGCTAAGAGCGGTCGGTGAGCAAGGTGACAGAGCCGTTACCCATTGGGAGACTATCGCAACGGACGGCAAAAAATCTCTTGTAAGAGTATGGCTCGAAACAGGCAGAACGCATCAGATTAGAGTACATTTTGCTTCAATAGGTATGCCGCTTGTCGGCGACGGCATGTACGGCACGGACGAAATGATGCTCGGACATCAGCTCCTGCATTGCGCCAAGGTGAGCTTTGTCCACCCCGTGACAGGGGAGAGAATGACCCTCGAAGCACCCATGCCTGAGGATATGAGAAAGATAGTTGAAACACTGAACACCTGATGTTCGGTGTTTTGTTTATTTTGCGGATTTTCGTCAATCATATTATCGGTGATAAATATGCTTGTAACATTGGTTCGTGCGCTGATTTTATATGTACTGATAATCATATGTATGCGCATCATGGGCAAAAGGCAGCTCGGCGAATTGCAGCCGACAGAGCTTGTAATAACCATACTTCTTTCTGAAATTGCGGCGATTCCGATGCAGGATAACGCACTTCCGCTTGGCAATTCAATCGTTGCGGTTCTGCTTCTCGTTGCGCTGGAGGTAATCAATTCCGTTGTTGTGCTCAAAAGCTCAAGGTGCCGCAGCTTTTTGCAGGGCAATTCCATAGTCGTTATCCGTGACGGCGTGATTGACCAAAAGCAGTTGAAAAGGCTGCGATTTACTATGGACGATCTTTTTGACCAGCTCAGGCAAAAGGATGTGTTCGATATCTCCGATGTACGCTATGCGATTGTCGAAACGAACGGACAGCTCAGCGTTATGCTAAAGCCCGAAAAGGAGACCGTAACGGCGGAAATGGCTGATATTCAAAACGAAACAAAGGGACTGCTTTGCATGGTGATAAACGACGGTAAATTTCACAAACGCTCATTTAAAGAATGTGACATGAACGAGGAAAAGCTATACAATATTCTTGACTCGGAGAACACGCAAATTGACGAGGTGCTTTTCATGGTTGCGGATAAAGAGGGCAACTATACGATAGTGAAGAAAGAAGAATATCAATGAGAAGAATAATTGCCGCCACTGTGATTTTACTTATTGTGTTGGGCTCGTCGATCGGTATATATTTTAAGATTATTTCCGAGGTCGACAGGCTGACAGATATTGCCTGCGAGATTCGGGAGTCCGTCGGTCAAAAGGAGAAAACAGATTTTTGGGAAACAAAACGTCTTTCCGACGCATGGGACAGATCGGAGACATTTATGGTGTCCTTCTTGCCGCACTCAGAGCTTGACGATATTGAAATCGGAATAAAAAATATTGAAAACTACCATGAACAGGGGCTGACCGACGAATATTTGGAGGAAATAAACAGCGTAATAAATCGCCTTGAACATATAAAAGAGAGCGAAAAACCGACAATAAAGAATATTTTTTAAGCGTATTGACATAAAAATAACAATATGATACAATCGAACTACAGACGGAGGTGATCGTGTGCTGTGGTTATGGATTGGTCTTATTGTTCTTTTTGTGATTATTGAAGCTGCAACGGTTCAGCTTGTCACAATATGGTTTGCCATCGGCTCGGTTGCGGGTCTTATTGCCTGTGCAGCCGGTCTTGAAATATGGATTCAGTTCCTTATTTTTGCCGTTGTTTCCGCCGTGGCGCTTGCGGTTACAAGACCGTTTGTAAAAAAATTTACCAAAGGGCGAAAACAGCCGACAAATGCCGACCGCTATATCGGTCAGGAGGCGACAGTTACCGAAAAAATCTCAAATGGGCTTTCAACCGGAGCTGTCAGAATCGGAGGACTTGTATGGACGGCGAGAACGGTGGATAACTCCGAGGCCGAGGAAGGCGAAAGAGTTACTGTTGAAGCAATCGAGGGAGCTAAGCTTTTAGTTAAAAGGAGAGATGATCTATGAGTCCCGTAGGAATCGGTATTGTGGTATTTTTAATTCTTTTGGCAGTTCTTCTTATCGTTACAAACGTTAAGATCGTGCCGCAGTCAAGAGCATATGTTGTTGAACGTCTCGGCGCATATCGCGAGACATGGCAGACGGGTATTCATCTTAAAATCCCGTTCTTTGAGAGAATTGCAAGAAATGTTTCTCTTAAAGAGCAGGTTGTTGATTTTCCGCCTCAGCCCGTTATCACAAAGGATAACGTTACCATGCAGATCGACACGGTCGTTTTCTATCAGATTACAGACCCTAAGCTCTATGCATACGGCGTTGAAAGCCCGATTTCGGCAATCGAAAATCTTTCGGCAACAACGCTTCGTAACATCATCGGTGAGCTTGAGCTTGACCATACTCTTACATCAAGAGACACTATAAACGCTAAAATCAGAGGAATTCTTGACGAAGCGACCGACCCGTGGGGCATCAAGGTCAACCGCGTTGAATTGAAGAATATTCTTCCGCCGCCGGAGATCCAGGATGCCATGGAGAAGCAGATGAAGGCGGAGCGTCAGAGACGTGAGGCTATTCTCCGCGCAGAGGGTGAAAAGGCGAGTAAGGTGCTTGTTGCCGAGGGTCAGAAGGAGTCTCAGATCCTTGCCGCCGAGGGCGACAAGAGAGCCGCAATTCTCCACGCCGAAGCCGTTAAGGAAGCGAAGATCCGTGAGGCAGAGGGTGAAGCGGAGGCAATTCTCAAAATTCAGGAGGCCGAGGCAAAGGCGATTGAGCTTATCAATGCTTCAAACCCGGGCGACGGCTATATTAAGATAAAGAGCCTTGAAGCGTTTTCAAAGGCGGCTGACGGTCAGTCAACAAAGATCATTATTCCGTCGGAAATTCAAGGACTTGCAGGCCTCGCAGAGGGCGTTGTTGAAGCGGTCAGGAAATAAAAATAAATAAAAAATACAGGCTGTATTGATCAAGTTGACCGATACAGCCTGTTTCGTTTTTAATCGCTGTTATTTAATAAAAATCGAAAAAATAATTTGCGCCGAGATTTGAACGAGCTTTGTAAGAAAAGCGAATATCTGTGAAATTGCGGTGCTCTTGAGAAGCTCATCGGTAACAGGGGAGAGCGTGTTTGACTTGCTGTTATATTTCATAAACTGGGGGTAGCTTTCGCTGTCGTGAATTGTGAGCTGCTTCTCGCTCTTGGCAAGCCAAATAAGGAAATCCGTTGAGTTGCCGACGTTGTAATCGACGTGAGCCATGTCACGAATGAACCATGTCTGTTCGGGAAACATACAGGTCGATGCATCAATCTGACGGTCAGCGCTGAGGTGGTTATGTCCGTCTGCTTTAGCTTGAATGTAGTCTTCGGGGAGCGTTTCGTCAAGCCTTGAGCAAATCGCACCGCCTGAAGCATAATTTACATCAATAAGAAAATCGTTATTGCTTGTTGTTGAGCTTTCGGAAATCGGAAGGCCTTGCATATTGTACTGCGCCGTAATATAAATCGTTGTGTCTTTTTCTGCGGCTTTCAGAATGTCGTAAGCCCTTGCCTGAACGTTGCGGTGATACTCATCAATCGCTTTTATAAGTTCCGTATCTGCTCCGGCAAGCATGAAATTTTTAGACTCTTCATAATTTCTTGCATCAACCAATGCCCAAAGTCCGGGCATATATCCGAAAACGGGGACTATAAGCTCCTTATAAAGTCTATCATTGAGATTTGTGAGGATATTGTTTATGTATCCGTCAATCGAAGCGTTGATTTTATATGCATCAAGGCTGTTGTTAAGGAACATAATAAGCTCGTCGAGAAAATCGTTTCTTGTAAGCTGAGCCATTCTGCGAATGAGCCCGTAAGCGTCAATGCTCATGTCACCCGAGAACATCGAGCCCATGCACGAAGTGCCCTGAAAAGCGGTCGAGCAGAGCGAAACACTGTCAGCGTCTTTGCTGCCGTATTTATAGAGATAGGAGAGCGTGACTGTTCCTCCCATGCTGAAAGCGGCGAGTGCTACACGGTCACACTTGGTCTCAGCCTTGACATTCTTTATAAATTTATTAAGCTCGTCGGCATGCTTGAGAGGGTCAAGTCTCCAGTCGTAATTGAAGAAATATGTGTTGTCTGCGCCGAAGGCTTCGATTCCCGCCCTGACAACGCCGCCCTCGTCCTTGACCTCGTTCATGAAGGAGTCGGGGTAGTTGCCTGCGCTCATAGGAAACAGATCGGTGGTAATTTCATATTTTGAGCTGCCGTCCGGGTTGCAGGCAAGGTCGTCAAAGGCTTCCTCCGCCGCAGGGAAAAGCGCGTCGCCAAGCTTGTTGTAATCGCCGTCCCTGAAGAATTCGACAAGGGGAAGAACAATTTTTGAGGCAAGCTTCATGATTGTTTTTGTCGATGTCGGGAACACCTTTTCACTGTCCTTATATAGTGGAAAAGTGTTCATTCCGCTGACAACGATAAACGCTGTCTTAGGCTCGGTTGCAAATGCGGGTATCAGTGAGCAAAAGGCAACCGTTAGGCAGAGGATAACGCTGATAAGAATTTTAGCGATTTTTTTCATATTCTTTATCCTTTCAAAAAAGAGGTGTTGCATTTATATTCAAAACGCAATACCTCCGGAGAATTATTTCTGATATGTGTTAAGAAATGCTTTCGTTCTTTCGTTTTTCGGATTGACAAGAACCTCGTCGGGTGTGCCCATCTCGGCAATAACGCCGTTGTCCATAAAGATGACCTCGTCGGAAACGTCCTTTGCAAAGTTCATTTCATGGGTGACGATAACCATTGTCATCTTGTCCTCGGCAAGCTGGCGAATCGTCTTGAGAATTTCACCCGTAAGCTCGGGATCAAGCGCCGAAGTCGGTTCGTCAAAGAAGAGGATTTTCGGGTTCATTGCAAGCGCACGGGCAATCGAAACTCGCTGCTGCTGTCCGCCCGAGAGCTGGCAGGGGTAGAAGTCCAGCTTGTCTGAAAGACCGACCTTATTGAGAAAATATTTTGCAGTCTTATCAATCTCCTCAAGTATTTCCTTTTTCTTCTGCTTATAGTCGGGACGCCGTTTTGCCGCAAGCTTCATTGCGAGCGTAACGTTGCCCAACGCCGTGTACTGCGGAAATAGATTGAACTGCTGAAAAACAAGACCGATGTTCTGCTTGTTCTTCTCGAGTGCCTTTATCTCTTTTTTGTCGGTTATTGCACTGTCGAAAACGACCTGATCGTTGACGGTGATTTTGCCGGAGGTTGCGGTTTCGAGACCGTTGATACAGCGAAGAAGCGTAGTTTTGCCGCTTCCCGAGGAGCCGATGACGGAGAGAACCTTGCCCTCCTGCAATTCAAAAGTAATGCCCTTGAGAACCTCGGTTGCGCCGAAATTTTTTGTTAAGTCTTTAACTTCAAGTATTGCCATTTCTCAGCCCTCCTTATACCTTGAAATAATCGAGCTTCTTTTCAAGCTTGCCGAAAAGAAGAGTGAGAATACCGCAGAACAGAAGGTAGTAAACACCTGTGAAAAAGAGCGGCCAAATCTGACCCGAAATGCCGTGAGAACCTTTGAGAAAAGCCTGTCCTGCCCATATGATCTCCTGCAAGGCGATAATTCTTGCAAGTGAGGTGTCCTTTACGAGCGTAATAATCTCATTAGACATGGGAGGAACAATGCGTTTTATCATCTGGAGGAGAGTGACTTTAAAGAAAATCTCCGACTTTGTCATGCCGAGAACCATTCCTGCTTCCTGCTGACCGACGGGAACACCCTCAATACCGCCTCGATATATCTCGGAGAAATAGCAAGCGTAGTTAAGAATGAAAGCGACCGCCGCCGCAGTAAATCTGCCGTCCTCGCCGCCGCCCCAAATCGGAGTTCCGAATACAAGACCGGGCATGTAGTAAATAATAAGCATTTGAATCATAAGAGGGGAGCCTCGGAAAATCCAAACGATTATTTTGACAAGTCCGCTGAGCGGCTTGAATTTTGACATTGAGCCGAATGAAATTATAAGACCGAGCGGGAGCGCTCCGACAAGCGTTACGAAAAACAGCTTGACCGTCTGAAGAAATCCCATATTCAAAGACTCAAATACTATCGGGAACTGTTCAATAAACTGTGACATAAAAACATCCTTTTGCACCAAAACAGAGAACATTATTCATGTCCTCTGTTTGTGTAGATTTAATTGTTAGTTAATTATTTAATGAGGGAAGCCTGAACGCCGTACTTTTCTGCGATCTTCTCCATTGAGCCGTCAGCCATGGAAGTCTTGAAGAACTCGTTGAGCTTAGCTGTGAGGTCACTGCCCTGACGGAAGCCTACGCCGTATTTCTCGGAGTTGAGGTCGATCGTGTAAGCAAGCTTAGCGTTTGCAGTGCCTTCGCCGACCATAGCGGCAGCCATAAGCTTGTCGATGATAGCTGCATCGCATGTGCCCGAGGAAACCTCTGTAAGTGCTGTTGCCTGATCCTTAACAGGTGTAGCCTTGAGGCCGTTTGCAGTTGCCGTTTTCTCTCCGGTGGAGCCTGCCTCAACCGCAAAGGTGAGATCCTTGCAAGCCTCAACGCTGTTGTACTTGGAAGCTACGTCCTTATTGACAACAACAACCTGAGCGTTGTTGCAATATGCTTTTGTGCATGACATTGCTGATGTAACTTCATCATCGAGAGTCATACCGTTCCATACGCAGTCGATCGACTTGTTGTTGATCTCCATTACCTTGTTGTCCCAGTCAATTTCAACGAACTCAACCTCAACGCCGATGCTCTTAGCGAAAGCCTTAGCCATATCAGCGTCAAAACCGATCCATTCGTCGCTTCCTTTTGCTTTGTAGTCCATCGGCTCAAAGTCTGTGATACCAACAACAAGCTTGCCTTTGCTCTGAACATAAGCAAGGTCGCTTGAAGCCGTTGCACTATCTTTATCGTCCTTCGCAGTTTTCTTATCGCCGCAGCCTGCGAAGATGAATGTCATTGCTGCCATGAGTACGGCAAGCGTGATTGCAATAATTTTTTTCATAATGTTTTCCTCCAAACTTTATTGTGGTAGTATAGTAGCACATTAGCACACTAAAGTCAATAGCTTTTTTAAAATTTTCAAAAAATTTTTTTAAAAAAATATTTAACCGCCGATTTAATTAAAAAAGGGCGGTTTTAGAGTTAATTTTTTAGGGTGTAAAAGGCAGGATTATTATTTAATCTTATATTTCTCTTTGTATTCGGCAACCATTTGCGCCTCTTTTTTTTCGGCTTTTACTGTTTTAATATACCTGTATACAAAGAACCCTGCCAGAAGAAACCAGCAAACGGTGAGCATATACCAAGCTCCGTTTGAATAAATTTTGTGCTCGACGATCAAAAGAACGATTGAAAATGCTCCGGCAAGCACGCCGAGAGCCGCAAAAACAATGTAAAGCACCTTTTTATTGATGATATCCGAAAGCTTTTCCTTCTCCATATCAGCACCTCCGTGTGTGTTTAGTAATCTCTACTTTAATTCTAACATATATAAATTTATTTTGCAATATTTAATGCAGCACATATTTTGATATAAGTAAAAACATTATCATTATCGTAATTATAACTAATGCCGCTATAATTTTTTTCTTTGAGCCTTTTTTGTTTTCACTTTTCGTGGATATATGAATATCAGCATGATCAACATTGAATGTTTTTTCGTTATAATAATTCCTGTACTCGATATCCTGTACACTTTTTTTAAACGATGAAGTCTGATTGTACTTACCCAACCTTTCAAGCTGAGAAATAGGATCCGTAGACGCGAAAATCTGATTATAGAATTTTTGGATAAATTCTATATCATCATATGTGCTTATACCTGTGGTATTTACTTCGTGTGCAATTTGCGATCTTAACCAACGGATATGCTTCAGAGACTTATAAACTCTATGCCATGATTTAACGGCTTTTTGTCCGATATAATCATTTTCTTCCATATCTTTAATATATGTTGAAATTCCGTATTTGTCGTTATATATATCCGAACACAGTTTGTCAAGCTTTTTGTATTCTTCAAAAAAGAGGTTGTCGGTTTCAGTCAATTTTATCACTCCTATTTTTTATCAGCTTTAATATATCCCTGAACGAGTCAAATTTATAATCGTAACCGTCAACCGTGCCGAATCCGTAGGAGGCATAGCCGAACGGGATTTTTGCAAGCGAAGCGGCATTTTTATCGCCCTGAGTGTCGCCGATGTACAGTGAATTCTCAAAGCCGTGCTTTGTAAGCATTTTCTTAATATTTTCGCCCTTTGAAAGTGTTTCGGGATCCTCAAAAGCAGTGTCGCAGAAATATTTTCCGAGTTTATGATATGAAAGAAAAGCGTCCATGTAGCTCTCTTGACAGTTGCTGACAACGTACAGCTTGAAATGCTTGCTGAGTTCTGCAAGAGTTTCCTCCACGCCGTCATAAAGAATTCCGCCGCGCTGTCTTAATTCTTCGACGCACGCAACCGTTGCATCGTTAAAGAATTGCTCCGCCAAAGCTTTATCCGCTCTCGGGAAAAGCTTGTTCATCAGGTCAATTTTATTAAGCCCCATAACCGAACGGATCTGTTCGTCGGTCGGGAGGGGAAACTTATATTCCTCGGCTACACTCTGCCATGACGATGTTATACAGTTCATGGAGCTCCAAAGAGTTCCGTCAAGATCAAATCCAATGCTGTCAAACATAAATAGCACCTCCGTATATACAAATATAATACAGGTATTTTTTTACGGTGTCAAATAATAAATTAAATAATTACATAAAAATGTTGACAAACCTTGACCCATGTGGTAAAATTCTAAATACCGCATATTACGGGCGTCGCTTTCGGGCGGCACAAGTGATTTATTCCGCCCCACGTAGCGAGTCCATAATAAAGGAAGGTTAGTTAGAATGTACGCAATCATCGTTACCGGCGGCAAGCAGTACAAGGTTGAGGCTGGAGACACCCTCTACATTGAGAAGCTTGACGTTGAAGCTGACAGCGAAGTTGTTTTTGACAAGGTTATCGCAGTCGGTAAGGAAGATGGCATTGTTGTAGGCGCTCCGTATGTTGACGGTGCAACTGTAACGGCAAAGGCTGTCAAGAATGGCAAGGCTAAGAAGGTAGTTGTATTTACCTACAAGCCGAAGAAGAACGAGAAGCGCAAGATGGGCCACAGACAGCCCTACACTAAGGTAGAGATCTCAGCTATCAACGCATAAGCAATGATTAGAATCGATTTCTTCTGTTCGGATAAATCAATCGAAGGTTTCGAGATCAGCGGTCATTCAGGTTCGGCAGAGGCCGGTTTGGACATTATCTGTTCGGCTGTTTCCTCGGCGGCCTACATGGCGGCGAACACGATTACCGATATTGTTAAGTGCAAGGCGGAGGCCGATGTTTCCGACGGATTCATGAGCTTTCACGTCAAGTCGAAATTATCCGATGCGCAGCAAATTCTTGAGGGCTTAAAGCTTCACCTTGAGGCTTTAGCCGCAGATTATCCAGACAACATTAAAGTAACACTACGGAGGTGTCAAAATGCTTAAGATCAACATTCAGCTTTTCGCTCATAAGAAAGGTATGGGTTCCACCCGTAACGGCCGTGATTCCGAGTCAAAGAGACTTGGCGCAAAGCGTGCCGACGGTCAGTTTGTTCTTGCAGGTAACATCCTTTACAAGCAGCGCGGAACACACATCCATCCGGGCAACAACGTTGGCAAGGGTTCTGACGATTCTCTTTTCGCTCTCATCGACGGTACTGTTAAGTACGAGCGTTGGGGCAAGGATCGCAAGAAGGTCAGCGTATATCCCGTTGAGCAGTAATCCTTATTAAAAAAGAAAAGGTCGTTGAATTTTTATAATTTAACGATCTTTTTTCTTTGTAAATAATGTTGTAAAAAGCGGATTCTTGTGTTAAAATAATTAAAAACATTTTTCAGGGTGAAGTCATGCTTAATGAAGAAGAAACAAGAAAGGTTTTTGGCGAAAGGCTGACCGAAACGAGAAAACGCTGCGGCATTACTCAGCTCGGTCTTGCCGAAAAATTGAATTACAGCGACAAGGCAGTATCGAAATGGGAGAGAGGGGAGAGCCTGCCCGATGTTCTGACGATAATGAAAATCGGCGAGGTTCTCGGCGTAACCATGTCATATTTGCTCGGCGAGGAGGATAAACCGAAAACGCCCGAAAAAGTTATCAATGAAAAACGCTCTAAGCGTTCGATTTCCGTGTTTGTGCCGCTTGTTTCCGCAATCGGAATTTATTTCATCGCATCGGTTATGTTCCTGGTTTTCAAGCAGATACCGTCACTTGCTCCTTATGCAGACTACTCGTTTTTGTTTGCGCTGCCTGTTGTGTTTATAACGCTGAGCGTGTTTTCGTTCATTTGGTGGCACAATATTTCGCAATGTATTTGCCTTTCGATTCTGATTTGGTCAACGTTCGCAAGCATTTACACGGCGGTTGACTTGTTCACGAATCTGCCGGATTTCAAGTACATTTTCTTTTCAAGCGCAATACTTCAAATTATCTGCATAATCGTATTTGTGTTTGTGCATTTCAAGAAAAAGAATAAATAATTTAAGCTCGCTTCGGTTTCGTTGCGAGCTTTTTGACTAATTATTATTCATTAAAATCTAATCTTCTGATTCTATTTAAACGGAGCGGTGAAAACTGTCCGTAATTCTGTCGAACAAGCTCTTTTTTAGTCGCAATAGGGCGTTAGGCGGACGAGATGCGTTAATGCGTGTATAATTGATTGTGTATAAAGAATTATACAATCTTAATCATTCTTGAAGGAGCTTATATGACGGAAAAAAAGACAAGCTTTGTTTTGCCGACGGATCTTCTGAGCGAGCTGGAGGATTTTTCCGATGATGAGGTCGGAAAACTTTTCAGAGCCGTCCTTAATTATACAAGCGAATCCGCAGAGCCGTGCTTCGGGGACAGGGCAATGAAGGTCGTTTTCAGGCATATCAGAAAATACATAGACAGCTCAAACGAAAACTATGATAAAAAAGTGCAGGCGAACAGGATAAACGGTGCAAAGGGCGGCAGGCCGAAAAAGGAAGCCGCTGAAAACCCAACGGTTTTTGAAGAAACCCAACGGTTTTCGGAAAAACCCGACAAAACCTATACTGAGTCTGAGACTGATTCTAAGTCTGAAATTGAGTCTGAGTCTGAGCTTGAGTCTGTCAGCAAAGCGCTCACGCGCACAAAAAAATACGGCGAACATAATAATGTTGAACTGAGTGACGATGAATACGGGCGTTTGGCTGAGCGAATGGGTGTAAGCAACCGCAATTCGTATATCGAGAAGCTCAGTGACTATATGGCTGCGACGGGCAAAAGATATCAGAGCCATTATGCGACGATTCGCAATTGGTTCAGGCAGGACGGCGGCACAAAGCCAAGCTACGACATGGACGAAATTATGAGGCGAGCCGAACAATTACCTGTTTACAAGAGTAATAAGAAAAAGAAAAATGAGAATGAGAATGCTTAATATCATTATCGGCTCAAAAAAAGAACGAAAGCCGTTATGACCCTCGTTCCGGATTGTATTTATTGCAGCTTTTTCCACTCGGCGACAGCCAGTCGGTCGCAGCGTTCGTTTTCCGGGTGGGAGGCGTGACCCTTGACCCATACTACGGTGACCTTGTGGATATCGCAGAGCCTTAAAAGCTCCTCCCACAGGTCCGGATTTAACGCAGGCTTGTTGTCGCTTTTCTTCCAGCCCCTTGCCTTCCAGCTTTTTGCCCAGCCTTTTGAAAGGCCGTCGGCAACGTATTTTGAATCGGTCGTCAGCGTGACCTCGCAAGGCTCCCTGAGAAGCTTCAGCGCCTCGATTACGCCCGTCAGCTCCATTCGGTTGTTTGTCGTGTTGCGTTCGCCCCCGCTGATTTCTTTCTCCGTACCCTTATATCTGAGAACAGCGCCCCAGCCGCCGGGACCCGGATTGCCCGAGCATGCGCCGTCGGTAAAAATTTCAACCTTTTTCATTGCTTCACCTCGCCTGAAATATTTTACCATAAGGCACGGAAAAAAACAATAATTATTTCTTGCAACGAAATTGTTTATGAAATAGAGCTTTAACCCATAATAATTAGCATAAATCATTGACTTTTGACGCAAAAAATAGTATCATAAATTAGTTAGATTGGGTAATTATGTTTATTCTATGTCTATAATGCGGTTTACATAAAAAATTTAAAGAATAGGAGTTAGTTTATTTAATGCCGAAAAATGAAAAAACTGACAAGAGTCAGAAGTCTGCAGCAAAAAACAAGCAGACAAAACGCGGCGTAAAGCAGCCCCCAAAGACTGCCAAACCGCCGAAAAGCAAAACGGCGAAGAGCGAAAAATCGAAAACTGCCAAATCTAATCCGAAAAACGCTCAACAGGCCGAAAAGAGAAGGACAAATCAAAAAAGAACGAATAAGAAAAGCTTAGGTTCAACAAATTCAAGAAGGAAGCAGAGCAAAAAAATGCCCGCGAAATCCGTTAAGATAGGCTTCCTCGGCGGACTTAACGAGATCGGAAAGAACATTACGGTTTATGAATTTGAGAACGATATCGTAATAGTTGACTGCGGTCTTGCCTTCCCCGAGGCAGATATGCTCGGAGTTGACCTTGTTATTCCCGATTTCACCTATCTTGAGGAGAACAGAGAGAAAATCAAGGGTATCGTTATAACCCACGGGCATGAGGATCACATCGGAGCACTTGCCTATCTTCTTCAAAAAATCAACATTCCCGTTTACGGCACAAGGCTGACAATGGGTCTCGTTGAGGGCAAGCTTGAGGAGCATAAGCTCCTTGACGGCGCAAAGCTCAATGTTATCAAGCCGGGCGACACAATTAAGCTCGGAAAATTTGACATTGAAGCGATTCATGTTAACCACTCAATTCCGGATTCGCTCGCCTTTGCGATAAAGTGCGAGGCGGGAGTTATTGTTCAGATGGGCGATTTCAAAATCGACAGCACACCGATCGACGGCGGAATGATTGATATCAATCGCTTCGCCGAGCTTGGCGGTGAGGGCGTTCTTTGTATGCTTTCCGATTCGACAAATGCCGAAAGAAAGGGCTATACGGAATCGGAGCGTGCCGTCGGAGCATCGCTCAGAACACTCTTTGAGCAGGCGGGCAAGAGACGGATAATCATTGCGACATTCGCCTCAAACGTTCACCGTGTTCAGCAGATCATCGACCAGGCGGAGTCGCTCGGCCGTAAGGTTGCTCTCTCGGGCAGAAGCCTTGAAAACGTTGTTGAAATCGGTTCAAGACTCGGTTATCTCAACGTCAAGGAGGGTGAGCTGGTCAGCATTGACATGATCAACAAGTACCCCGACGACAAGATGGTTATCATCACGACCGGAAGTCAGGGCGAGCCGATGTCGGCGCTTTCGAGAATGGCTTTTTCCGGCCACAGGAAGGTTTCCATAGGCCCTAACGACTGTATTATAATCTCGGCAAATCCGATTCCCGGCAATGAAAAGACGGTCGGAAACGTTATCAATGAGCTGATGAAGCTCGGCGCAGACGTTATCTACGAAAAGAGCTACGGCGTTCACGTTTCGGGTCACGCTTGCCAGGAGGAGCTTAAACTGATGATGGGTATCATCAAGCCTAAGTTCTTTATTCCCGTCCACGGAGAGCAGAAGCACTTGAGAAAGCACGCACAGCTTGCCATGAATATGGGTATTCCGAAAAGTAACATCTTCATTCCCGACAACGGAGTTTGTCTTGAGCTTTCCGAGAACGGAATCAAGCAGCTTGAGAATATTCCGGCAGGTCAGGTATTTGTTGACGGATCGGGCGTAGGCGACGTCGGAAACGTTGTACTCAGGGACAGAAAGCGCCTCGCCGAGGACGGCTTAATAATCGTCGTCGCAACAATGGATTCATATTCGGGCGAGATTATGGCAGGTCCAGATATCATGACAAGAGGCTTCGTCTATGTCAGAGAATCCGAAGAGCTTATTGACGAAGCAAGAGAGATTGCAAGATATGCAATAGAAAACTGCATTTATAATAATATCCGTGATTGGAGCACGATTAAATCCAAGGTCAGAGATGAGGTCTCGCACCTCATGTACGAAAAGACAAAGAGAAGCCCGATGATCCTTTCGATTATCATGGAGGTTTAATTTATGAAGGACAAGATCAAATCATTGATACGCAGCTTTCCCGTTATTTGCGGCGCTTCGGCGGCAGCATTGCTGTTCACCGTGCTGACGTTTATTCTCGGTCCGCTGTGGCTTGCGATAGTTGAGCTGGCTGCCGATATAGCCGTAGTGGTTTATCTTATCCTGAACTATGATTTGATGAGTATCAGGAAGCAGAAGATGATTACCCATATCTCTTCCAATCTCGAACAGTATGTTAAAAATATTTCCGACGGCTTTCCGCTGCCGATAATCATTTGCTCGTCTGACGGAAAAATCGAGTGGTTCAACGACCGCTTTGAGGAGGCGATGGGTCCTCATTCCTCCGGATACGGCGAGTTAAGCTCGGTGTTTGAAAACGTCGGAATAGATTCTATCCTTGACGCTTCGGTCAACGGCGTTGTTATCGACTGCGACGAAAGAAGCTTCAACGTTTTCTCCCACCGTGCAAAGGTCGGCGAGAGCGAGTATATCGTGATGTATCTTGTGGATATCACGAAGTACAGGCATATTGCCAACGATTATTTTCGCTGCCGTCCCGCTCTTGCAATAATGACTATCGACAATATGTCGGAAATTCAGCAGGATCACAGGGAGAGCGACTGCGCCGCCATCAGAAACGGCGTTGAAAAGAATATCGAAACATGGCTTTCAAAATATCCCTGCCTCATCAGCAAAATAAGCGACAACAGCTTCTATGTTGTAGCCGAGAAGCAGGATATTGACGACATGATATCGAGAAAGTTCGATATCCTCGATAAGATAAGAAATTACACTTACGACGGCAAATATGTAGGCGTAACGCTTTCTGTCGGCGTCGGAACGGGCGCAGACGTTGCCGAGTGTGAGAAGAATGCAAAGCTTTCGCTTGATATGGCACTCGGCAGGGGTGGAGACCAGGTGGTTATCAAGAATAAGGATAAATACGATTTCTTCGGCGGCGTTTCAAAGAGCGTCGATACGGGCAGCAAGGTCAAATCAAGAGTTGTCGCCTCTGCGCTTGCCGAGCTTATTCAAGGCTGCGAAAACGTGTACGTCATGGGACACAGATTCCCGGATTTCGATGCGATCGGCTCGGCTTTCGGCGTGGTATGTATTGCTAAAAAGCTCGGTAAAAACGCATTCCTCGTTACGGATAAGGAAAAGACAATGGCAAAGCCGCTTGTTGAAAGAGCGGAAACGGAGTTACCCGGCGTTGTTGTTTCAACCGAGACTGCGAAGCTTGAATTTGCCAAGAGCAAGAAAAATCTTCTTATCATTGTCGATACGCACATTAAGAGCTTTGTCGAAAGTCCGGATCTTCTTTCTATGTCAAAAATGACTATCGTTATCGACCACCACAGAAAAGCGGTTGATTATATCGACGATGCGGTTATTTTCTTCCACGACCCGAGCGCTTCCTCGGCTTCGGAGCTTGTAACGGAGCTTATCGAATATATTCCCGCCGTTGACGAAACGGGCAGCTTTGTTGCCGACGCACTTCTTTCGGGAATTATGCTTGATACAAAGAACTTCATTCTTCGTGTCGGCGTAGGTACATTTGAGGCAGCGGCGAAGCTTAAAGACTTCGGCGCCGATCCGATTAGAGTAAAAAAGCTTTTCTCGAACGACATTGAAAGCTACCATGAGAGGAACCGAATCGTTGACTCGGCGAGAAAGTATAAGAACTGCGCAATAGCCGTCGCAGATGTTGAATCAAAGGATATCAGACTGATAAGCGCACAGGCTGCCGACGAGCTTTTGACAATCAGCGGGGTTGACGCTTCGTTCGTTATATTCACCCTCGGCGATGCTGTTTGCGTTTCCGCCCGTTCCTTCGGCGCGGTCAACGTTCAGGTTATTATGGAATACATGAACGGCGGCGGACACCAGACGATGGCTGCCGTGCAGGTTAAAAATTCAACGGTTGCAGAGGTCACGGAACGTGTAATGCACAGCATTGACCGCTACAACAGTTCATTAAATAAAAGCGAGGTTTAATTTATGAAAGTAATTCTTACTCAGGATGTTAAGGGTCTCGGCAAGAAGGGCGAGCTTGTCAACGCTTCCGACGGATATGCACGCAACTTCCTTTTTCCGAGAAAGCTTGCCGCGGAGGCCAATTCACAGGCTATGACCGAACTTAAGAACCGTGAGGACTCAAAAAAGCATAAGATTGAGGTTGAAACTCAGCAGGCGAAGGCTTCTGCCGACAAAATCAGCGGCAAGACCGTTAAGGTAACCGCCAAGGCGGGACAGGGCGGACGTCTTTTCGGCTCCGTTACGGCTAAGGAAATCGCTGCAGTTATGAAAACTCAGTTCGGCATTGATATCGACAAGAGAAAAATCACTGTTGACGACATCAAGGCCTTCGGCACATATCCCGCAACGGTTAAGCTTTATCAGGGCGTTACAGCCGAGTTCAGCGTTACGGTGACCGAGGCATAAATATAAATCGGAGATAAAAAAATGGATAATACAAATTATTCAAGTGAAGCTGTTTTCAGCCTTGAGGCGGAGCAGGCGGTTCTCGGCTCAATACTGATGGATCCTGCCTGTATGCCGCAGGTTCAGGTCTATCTGAGCGCCGACGATTTCTATTTGCCGCAGCACAGGGCAATTTACACCGCCATAGCGACGATTGAAGCATCGGGCGGAAAAATTGATCCGTTAATTGTCCTTGACAGTCTCGTTAAGGATAAGGTATATGATACTGCGGCGGGAAAGAACTATCTTTTCCAGCTTTCACAGTGCGTTCCGTCAACCGCAAACGTTGAGTCATACGCAAAGATTGTTAAGGAGAAATTCTACATACGCTCTTTAATAAACGCTTCCAGAGAGATAATCGAGGATGCCTCAACTCAGGAGCAGGCGGCGGACGAACTGCTTGAGGCTGCGGAACAGAAGATATACAATATCCGTCAGGGCAAAAAGACCAATGCGCCGTCAAGAATAGGCGATATCATCGTCGGTGAGGTCTATACGACGCTCCAGCAGTTGACCTCGCCCGAAAAGGATTTATACAAGGGCTACCCGACGGGCTATGCCGATCTTGATAAGGTGCTCACGGGCTTGCATAAGTCCGATCTTATTCTTATCGGTGCACGTCCTGCGATGGGTAAAACGAGCTTTGCTTTAAACCTTGCAAGGAACGTTGCCGTTATCGGCAAGAGAAAAACGCTTATGTTCTCTCTCGAAATGACGAAGGAACAGCTTGCGATGAGAGTCCTTTCAACCGAGGCGAGAGTAAATTCAGCCAAGATGAGGACGGGCGAGCTTGACGGCGACGACTGGGAGCGGCTCGGATATGCGACGAACGCTCTTTCAAACGTTGAGCTTTATTTTGACGATACAAGCTCCATAACCGTTCCGGAAATGAAAGCGAGAATTCGACGCCTTCGTGACGTTGAATGTGTTATAATCGACTACCTCGGACTTATCCGTCCGGCAGGCAGGGTAGAAAACCGTGTTCAGGCGGTCAGCGAAATTACGAGAGAACTGAAGCTTATGGCGAAGGATCTTGCAATTCCCGTTATCGTTTGTGCCCAGCTTTCCAGAGGCACGGAGGGCAGGGGAGGCTCGCACAGACCTCAGCTTTCCGACCTTCGTGAATCCGGTTCTATCGAGCAGGATGCCGATATCGTTTTAATGCTCTACCGTCCGAATTATTACAGCAATGACGAGGAGCAGGACGATGACGATGAAGCAAAGCTTTCGCCGAACAAGGCGGAAATAATCGTCGCCAAGAACCGTCACGGTCCGACAGACACTGTTGAAATGTTTTGGGACCCCGATCATACACTTTTTATATCTGTGGAGAAGATCAGAAATGATACGTGAGGTCAAAAACGCTGTTGTAAGATATAATATGCCGCTCTCCGGCAGGACGGTTGCCGTCGGAGTATCGGGCGGTGCGGATTCAATGGCATTGCTGCACGTTCTTCTTGAGCTGAAGGATGAATTCGGCATGAACATCATTGCCTGCCACGTCAACCACGGTATAAGAGGAGAGACGGCGGACAGGGACGAGAAATTCGTTGTCGAAGCCTGTAAAAAGCTCGGCGTTGAAGTTCGTGTTCTCAGAGCCGATGTGCCGGGAACGGCAAAAAAAATGCATCTCGGCGTTGAGGAATGCGGTCGGAGAATCAGATATGATTTCTTCAATTCCGTTGCCGACGATGTTATTATCGCAACGGCTCACACGCTCAGCGACCGCAGCGAAACTCTGCTTCTTAATATCACAAGGGGAGCGTCCGTCAAAGGGCTTTGCTCTATCCCTGCCGTCAGAGGCAATATCGTCAGACCGCTCATCGACTGCACGAGGGCGGATATAGAAAAGTATTGCAGCGACAATTCAATAGCCTTCGTTACCGACGAGACGAATTTTGAGGATATTTATTCCAGAAACAGAATAAGATTAAACGTTATTCCCGAGCTGAAAAAGCTCAACCCCTCGCTTGAAAAAGCGTTTTTGCGCCTGATTTCAAACGCCGAGGAGGAGAATGATTTCATGGACGGTTTTTCCCGGGAAATACTCGGAAAAGTGAGGCTCGCCGACGGCTATGACGCAGGGCTTTTGAATAAACAGCACCGAGCCGTGAGAAAACGTGTGATCTTTGAAATAATAAATACCGAGACGGGAATTATCCCCGAGGCGGTGCACATTGAGCAGGTTGACGGAATCCTTTCGGGCGGCAGAACCGAGATTATCGGCAGCACAGTCGTTGAGGTCAAAAACGGCATTTTGAAAATCAATCCCGAGACGGAAAATTATCCCGATTGGGAATGTGATTTTGACCGTCTTATTGCGGAAGCTCCTTTCGGAAAAATCAAAGGAGAAATAATTCATAGAAATAATTTACCGCCGAAACAGTCTGTTCATAATAAAGTGTTAGACTATGGCAGTATCGTAGGTCATTGTGTGCTTCGCAACAGGCGGCCGGGCGATAAAATGAAGCTCGCGGGCAGCTCCTGCACCAAGACTTTAAAAAAGCTTTTCAGCGAGAAGCATATCGAAAACCGAAACAGTGCAGCCGTCCTTGCGGACGAAGCCGGCATTTGCTGGGTTCAGGGATTGGGCTGTGCCGACAGATGTAAAATAAAAGCCGAAACAGATAAAATCTTAATTATCGGAGAGGACAAACAAAATGATTGAGAATGACATTAAAGAAGTATATTTCAGCAAGGAGGAGCTGCACGGGATCGTTAAAAGGCTCGGCGAGCAGATAAGCAAGGATTACGAGGGCAAAAACCTTACGCTTGTCAGCATACTCAAAGGCTCTGTTATATTCATGGCAGACCTTATGCGTGAGATCACCGTGCCGTGTGAGATCGACTTTATGTGCGTTTCCAGCTACGGCAACGGAACAAAATCCTCCGGAACGGTCAAGATTATCAAGGATCTTGACATTAACCTTGAAGGTAAGGATCTTCTCCTTGTCGAGGATATTCTCGACAGCGGAAAGACTCTTTATTATATATCGCAGGTACTCAAGACGAGAAACCCGGCAAGCATCAGGATTTGTACTCTTCTTGACAAGCCGGAGAGACGTGAGGCGGACATTAAGGCGGATTATTACGGAACCTTCGTTCCCGATGAGTTCGTAGTCGGCTACGGTCTTGACTTTGCGGAAAAGTACAGAAATCTTCCGTATATCGGCGTGCTCAAGCCGGAAATTTATGCGGATTAACAGGGAGTGAATTATTTGAACAACAGTCCTAATCAGACCCCGAAGCAAAAGAAAAATAAGGTTTTTGCCATATTGCCGTATATTCTTATTCCTCTGATGATGGTTATCGGTATCGCAATCGCATCTCAGCAGTCGGGCAACCGTTCAGCGGAGGCTAAGTATTACCAGATCGTTCAGTATTTTGACAAGGATCAGGTCAGCGAGTTTACGCTTAACCTTACGAGCGGAACGCTGAAATACAAGCTCAAGGGCGACGACACAAAATGGCAGTACAAGGTTCCTAACGTGTCTGTTTTTGTTGATGACATCAACGAGACCGTCAGGGAGCATAACAAGAATGCCAAGAGCGAAGACGACATGATTAAATATGAGCTGATTTCCGGCTCATCGACCTCATGGTTTGTCAATCTTCTTCCGACGATAATTATGGGCGTGCTCCTCGTTATTCTTCTTGTCATTATGATGAGACGAATGAACACAATGGGCGGCGACATGAACAAGACCCTGAACTTCGGCAAGATAAATGCCAAAAAGCAGCAGGATCAGAAGTCAAAGACGACCTTTGAACAGGTCGCAGGCGCAGATGAGGAAAAGGAAGAGCTCAGCGAAATGGTTGACTTCCTCAAGTGCCCCGAAAAGTTCAGTACTCTCGGCGCAAGAATCCCCAAGGGCGTGCTTCTTGTAGGCCCTCCGGGTACAGGTAAGACCCTCCTTGCGAGAGCCGTTGCCGGTGAAGCCAATGTTCCTTTCTTCTCGATTTCCGGTTCCGATTTCGTTGAAATGTATGTCGGTGTCGGCGCTTCGAGAGTCAGAGACCTTTTTGACCAGGCGAAGAAAGATGCTCCGTCGGTTATCTTCATTGATGAAATCGACGCCGTCGGACGCCACAGAGGCGCAGGAATGGGCGGCGGACATGACGAGAGAGAGCAGACTCTCAACCAGCTCCTTGTTGAGATGGACGGCTTTGAGAAAAATCAGGGAGTTATCGTCATTGCTGCGACAAACCGTCCCGATATCCTTGACCCGGCTCTGCTGAGACCCGGCCGTTTTGACCGTCAGGTAAGAGTCGGCTATCCCGATACAAAGGGCAGAGAGGCTATTCTCAGGGTTCATTCCAAGAATAAGCCGCTCGCACCCGACGTTGACCTCAGAGTTATTGCCAATTCGACCGTCGGCTTTGTCGGCGCAGACCTCGAAAATCTTCTTAACGAAGCTGCATTGCTTGCCGCAAGGAGAAACAAGAAGGCAATCACAATGGCTGAAATCGAGGAAGCGACCGTTAAGGTTATCGTAGGTACGGAGAAGAAGTCGCACAAGATGAGCGACAAGGAAAAGAAGCTCACCGCTTACCACGAGGCAGGCCATGCGATCTCGACCTACTACCTTGAAACGCAGGATCCCGTTCGTCAGGTTTCGATCATTCCGAGAGGCTCGGCAGGCGGCTACACCATGTCCGTGCCGACCGAGGATAAATCATACAAGACCAAGAACGGTATGCTTGACGATATCGTTGTTCTTCTCGGCGGACGAGTTGCCGAAAAGCTTGTGCTCGGCGATATTTCAACGGGCGCCTCAAATGATATCGAGCGTGCAACAAAGCTTGCAAAGAGCATGGTTACCGAGTACGGCATGAGCGACAGGATAGGCCCCGTTTCCTATTCTTCGGGCAGCGGCGAGGTTTTCCTCGGCAGGGATTACGGCCATGCCAAGGACTATTCGGAAGCCTTTGCGCAGGAGATTGACGAGGAGATAAGCTCGATTATCCATAACGGATACGACCGTACGGAGAAAATTCTCACGGATCATATGGATAAGCTCCATGAGCTTGCACAGTACCTCATCAAGTACGAAAAGATTGACGGCGAAAAGTTTGCTAAGCTTATGAAGGGCGAGCTTCAGGAGGATACCGAGGAGCCGGAAACCCTCCCGAACGTTGACGAGGTCAAGGAAACCCCCGATACGGAAATAATCGAATAAAATAAGTATAAAGCTGTGACGAATTGCAATTGTTCGCCACAGCTTATTTATTGGTGCATTTGTGCGCGGAAATAAAACCCCGGTTCTACCGGGGGAAAGAGAAAGAGATGAGCGACAAAAAACGGCGAGCTAAAAGCAAGCTGAAAAGTATAGACATAGAAGAAACCTCCGTTTACAATGAAATGCAGCATTTGTATCAATGGACAGCGATAGACGAATGCACGAGAATGAGGTTTGTGTACGGGTTTGAAGAACACACGCCGGAGAACTCGGTAAAGTTTCTTTTGATGGTGATAAAAGCGTTTCCTTTCAGGATAAAAACAATACAAACGGACAACGGAACAGAGTTCACATACAAGTACATAAGTGATGAAAATATATGTCCGTTTGATAAAGCGTTACAGAAGCTTGGAATAAAGCATAAGCTGATACCGCCGAGGACACCGTGGCACAACGGAAAGGTAGAACGCAGTCACAGAAACGACCAGCGATATTTTTATGACTGGGAAACATTCAGAAGTGTTGAAGAATTAAATAAAAAATTGGAAAAGCATCTAAATTGGAGCAACAACAAACCAATGCGGACGCTCGGAAGAAAAAGCCCCATGCCTATTTACAACGCAGAAAACAGCACTACAAACTTGTTGAAATAATGTTGATTTTTTCATGTTCTTGTGCTATACTTTCCTCAAAAGCACAGAATGGCAGATATAAATTCGTGGGAGAAAAAATATGAAGAAGCATAGAAAATGTAAAAAGATAATAATAGCTTTTGTAACAGTGTTGTTTATAGCATTTGTTGCAGTAATTGGGCTACACAAAACAGGGATTTATCGTTTTGATTTCTTAAAGGACATCTATAAAAAAATTGATTTTCAACTAAATACGAATGAGCTTAACATTCCGCAGGACGCTCTTTCATTTTCTGTTTATGATATTGAACAGGAGGAATATTTATTTTACGAGGGCGATAGCCAGTTGCCCACTGTCGCAAGTTTGGCAAAACTATTTGCCATTGATTATGCTTTGGGAAAAGTAGATTTGGAAGATATTGTTGAAGTAAATCAAGAGGTATTAGAACTTGTTCCGGCGGGTTCATCTTTAGCAAATCTGTATGCTGGGGAATACACAGTTAAACAAATCATGGAGGCTATGCTTGTTCCTTCCGGAAATGACGCAGCCTATGCGTTGGCATATCATATCGCTAAAAACGAATTAGGCGAAGGTTATACAGCAACGGAATATATAGATTATTTCATGACAGAACTTAGTGAGTATTTAATCGAAGCAGGCTATTCCAAAACAAATTTATATAATGACCCAAGTGGCGCGTCTATGCAAGCTGACTCTCATTTAGATGACATTAACCGCGTAGCGTTGAAGCTCCTTAACTACGATTTTGTTAAAGAATGTATTGGAAAAAGCGAATTTTCAATTCAAACTCCGCAAGGTGAATTTACATGGAAAAATACAAATGAATTTTTAGATGAAAATTCACCGTACTATAATGCAAATGTTAAAGGAATGAAAACAGGAACAATGGCATCTTCCTATAACATTGTTGTTCTGTATGAAAAAGATGGAAAAGCATATTTAATTACCTGTTTAGCGGCACACTCAAATGAGGGGAGATATAAAGCGGTACAGTCTGCTATAAATACGATTATTAAATAATAGTGAAGTATCCTTTAAATGAAACATTAAAGAAATCCCCCCTACGCACAAGGGACAGCCGAGAAAATCGACTGTCCTTTTTCTATGCCGACAGGCTGCCCTAATAGCAGAAACTCCGGCTCATATCAAGGGTAAAATGAACGGCTGCTAAGGCAGCAGCCCTTGACATGCTCCGATTTTTTCGCTACTATGCAATCAGGACGTGTAAGCCCCTCCATGGCTCACACGCCCCGCTATTACTTCGCTTTTTATACCATTCCGGTGTGTTTACACAAAATTTGAAGAAGAGCCTCGACCCCTGCGAATTGAGCCCTTATCGTATCTCTATGCTGTGTTGATTTTCGTACTTATTGTAGGGTGCGATGCCAATATCGTACCTTTGAACTATTCTTTACATCGGACTTGAAAGCCACAGATAACAGAGGACAGCTGTTCCGATAACTATAAATGCCGTTATGCTGACAAATAGCGCCCACTCGCGGCATTTAATTCCTAAAATCAATGCCGAGATGTCCGTTAAAAATAAAAATAAATATATTATTGCGAGTATACATGTGAATGACATTATCTTTTCGCCCTCAGTTCAAATGCTGTTTTTCGCTCGGAATCGAAATAAAAGAGCGTATAGCTTCTGAAATTATCAACGTTGAATGTGTAAAAATAATCGTCCGTGTCAACCATGCTTTTGTTGAAGGTATAGACCTTTTTAATGTCGTCACCGAGCAGAAAATCGTCGTATGTTACCTCAATGCCGTTCTCAAATTTATCAACATATTTGTTTATTTCTTCAATATCATTCGGAGTGACCTTTTTTAAATATTCCGATTTATCGAATTCGGCAGGGGAGAGGTTGTCGTCAAAATAATATTCAATATATTCATAACCGTCAATTGCGCCGAAAAAGTATACCTCATGGTCGTTATATTCCGGCATGGATTTTTCGACACGGCTTTGAACTGTGTCGGGCTCTCCTTCAATAAGTGATGAAACGGTAACCGTTCCGACAAACCCTAAGATAAGAAATCCGATTATCGAAAAAAAGCCTACTGTTACGGCGCTGATAACCGTAATGATTATTTTAACGGGTTTCGGCATAGAACTATCCCTTTCTGTATTCAAGAATATCGCCCGGCTCGCAGTCGAGAGCCTCGCAGATCTTGTCAAGAGTCTGGATTTTAATTGCTTTCGCTTTTCCGTTTTTGAGAATCGAAATGTTTGCCAAAGTTATTCCTACACGTTCCGAAAGTTCGGTAACGCTCATTTTTCTCTTGGCAAGCATAACGTCGATGTTAACTATAATCATGCTTTCACCTCATATCGTAAGCTCGTTTTCTTCCTGCAATTCGGCGGCGTTGCGAATGAGCTGTGAAAGCCCCATCGCCGCAATAAAAATAGCTATGCCGATAAGAACAATTATGCTTGAGAAGAGAAAAACGGACGGGTGGCTGATGTCAAGAAGAAGATAAATTATGTTGCCTGCGAGCACAAGAGCTGCGTCGCAAATCGAGCTTATTGCAATGTTTTTGAGATTTTTTGAATTGTCAAGACAAAAGGGCTTGTTCCTGCCGATATTTGACGCCGTTTTCCATGAATAGATGAGAGCCGGAATCATAGGAATCGCCGTTGACCAGAGAAAAACCATCCAAGGTGCTCTGAGCTTGTCGATATTATCCGCATCGGAAATGATGAGCATGAGTGATATTACGCTCTGAATCGCAAAGGCGCAAAGCCCCATAGCGATGATAATAAATTTAAGACTGCCCGCAATCGTTTTGAGAGAAATTTTCTTTGACATAATTTACCTCCGAAAGTTTTGTTGTCTGCATTATAGCATTGGTATATACGAATGTCAATAGAAATTTATCGTAAAACAATAAATATTTTTTGAAATACAAACTGTGAAGCGAACGACGTTTTAAAAAAAGAATACACCGTAGAGGTTGATGACCACATCAAACTCTACGAAATGTGCAATTATCGAACTTTGTCGTAGTCATCGACCCCTACGGAATGTGCATTTATTTTAACAAATCGTAGGGTGCGATGACCACATCGCACCAAAAAGATTTCTGCTTAATTTGTTTTTTTTCTTTATCCTCCCATGCAGGTGATGCAAGATAACACAACGAAAAAAGAGCCGAGCACCGTTGCGATGCATCGACTCTTATATTTTATTAAATCAATATGTGTTTGAAAACGGTGTGAAAAGCTTGCCGTACTTGAATTCAACGGGTTCACGGAACTGCGACGAACGGTAAACACTCAGCACCATGCCTATAGCAATGTAAATACACAGGTTGGACGAACCGCCTGCGCTCATGAACGGCAGTGTAATTCCGACAACGGGGAGAAGCTTGAGCACCATGCCGACGTTGACGACAACCTGAGTTATTATCATAACCGCAACGGCACTGCAAATCAGCTTTCCCGTGACAGAAATTGCTTTTTTGCCTACGACAAGAATTTTAATCGCAATTGCAAGCAGAAGTCCGAGAACGACAATACATCCGACAAATCCGAGTTCCTCGCCGACAACCGTGAAAATCATGTCGTTTTCACTCTCGGGAACAAGTCCGTTCTGCGTGTATGTTCCGTTGAAAAGCCCTGTGCCGAATACGCCGCCCGAGCTTATGGCGTTCATTCCTCGCTCCTGTTGGAAGATGACTTCGTTATATGTTGCTTCGGTCAGGTTGTTCGGAGCGTATATCGCAGTAAATCTTTGCTTCTGGAAGTCCGAAAGAACCTCGAACCATGCAATCGGAGCGAGCAAAGCAACAGCGCCTGCTCCGAAAAGGAAATAACGCAGCTGCAAACCTGCCATGAAAAGCATTCCGACAGTAATAAACATGAAAACAAGTGCAGAACCCATATCACCGGTGAGAACAACAAGTCCTATGGCGATCATTGCGTGAATTCCGAGCAGAATAACATTCTTGAGCTTATTTATCTCGCTGCCGACGCTTTCGAGATGAACCGAAAATGTGATTATAAATCCAATTTTCAAAAGCTCTGACGGCTGAAAGTAGAAGCTTCCGAGCTTTATCCACGAAATAGCGTCGTCACGACCCTCCGGGGAGCTTCCTATTACGAAAAGCGAAAGCATAAGACCCAAACAGATTATTGCGATTATCGGCCACAACCGTGTGACCGCTTCATAATCAAAATATGATATAACAAGGGAAACGCATATACCCATCATAACAGCGAGAAACATCGTTTTCGCATCTCTTGAAATGATCTGATCCTCGGTCAGGTTTACTCTCGTTGCGCTGTAAACCATGACTGTTCCGACTGCGGAAAGAATCATGCAAAGACCTAAAAGAATCTTGTCTGTTCCCTTGATAAAGTCCTTTAACCAATATACAATTTTTCCCATTTTTTCACCTCCCGAGGATACTCATATTATTATATATGTTATCGCCGAGTTTTTCAAGTTTTTATTTGACATTTTATATTTAAGTGTTATAATTAAATAAAATAAATCGAATATTGCGAAACGCCCTGACGCTGAATTTTTTAAGGCGAAAGAACCGTTTTGTGCGATTTTGCCGTATTCCTTATGAATGCGGTTTTATTTTGGAAAAATTTGTTCTTTACGGAAATTTGGGGACAATGCGTGATTTCAACAGAAATTACCGTTTAGCGTGGGCTCCTCCTACGGGGTAGCGAAGTGTCGACACGGTAGTGAATGACAGCCCGGTGGACTGTCAGAGCCGTGGCGTGACCGAGCCGCAGCGAGACGCTGTCGGCGTAGCCGACTGAGGGAGTGAGGTTTCATCAGATTTAAACTCCCTCCGACTTCGGCGCAAGCCGCCGAAGCCACCTCCCTCGAGAGGGAGGCTACGAATAACCAAGTAAAGCAATAAAATGCACCCCATCTTTTCGGAAGCGACGAAGCATCTGAAAGAAAGTAAATCTGACTTAAAGGAAAGGAAATCATTATGGCAGTTTATAACCCGAAATCACTTAAAGCCGAGGAATTTATCAACCATGAGGAAATTCTCGAAACAATCGAATATGCAGAAAAAAATAAGCACAATGTTGAGCTTATAGACTCCTTGCTTGAAAAGGCTCGCCCGAAGAAGAACGACCGCGGCGTTACCTGTGCAGGTCTAACCCACAGAGAGGCTTCCGTCCTCCTTGCCTGCGACATTCCCGAGAAGGTTGAGGAGATGTATAAGCTCGCAAATGAGATTAAGCTTGCTTTCTACGGCAACAGAATCGTTATGTTTGCTCCGCTTTATCTTTCCAACTATTGCGTAAACGGCTGTGTTTACTGCCCGTATCATTACAAAAACAAGCATATCGCAAGAAAGAAGCTCACTCAGGAGGAAGTTAAGAACGAGGTTATTGCCCTCCAGGATATGGGTCATAAGCGACTTGCAATTGAAGCGGGCGAGGATCCTGTTAATAATCCGATTGAATATATTCTCGAATGTATTAAGACGATTTATTCGGTTCATCATAAGAACGGAGATATCCGCCGTGTAAATGTAAATATCGCCGCAACAACGGTTGAGAATTACAGAAAGCTCAAGGAAGCGGGTATCGGCACTTATATTCTCTTCCAGGAGACCTACAATAAAAAGAGTTATCTCGAGCTTCACCCGAAGGGACCGAAGCACGATTACGATTACCATACGGAGGCTATGGACAGAGCTATGGAGGGCGGCATTGATGATGTCGGTCTCGGCGTTCTGTTCGGTCTTGAGGGCTATAAATATGAATTTGCCGGACTTCTCATGCACGCCGAGCATCTTGAAGCGGTTCACGGCGTAGGCCCTCACACGATAAGCGTCCCGAGAGTTAAGCATGCGGACGATATCGACCCCGATGTTTTCGACAACAGTCTTGCGGACGATATGTTTGCAAAGATCATTGCTTGTATCCGTATCGCCGTTCCTTACACCGGAATGATTATTTCCACCCGTGAGAGCGAAGCTGTCAGAGGAAAGGTGCTTGATTACGGTATTTCGCAGATCAGCGGCGCATCGAGAACCTCCGTCGGCGGTTATTGCGAGGAGGAGCGTCCTCACGATTCCGAGCAGTTCGACGTTTCCGACCAGAGAACCCTCGATGAGGTTGTTCGCTGGCTTATGGAAATGGATCATATTCCTTCATTCTGCACGGCTTGCTACCGTGAGGGAAGAACAGGCGACAGGTTTATGAGCCTTTGCAAGAGCGGACAGATTCTCAATTGCTGCCACCCGAATGCATTGATGACGCTTACGGAATATCTCATTGACTACGCCTCGGAGGAAACGAGGAAGATAGGCTTTGAAATGATCGACCGTGAGCTTGAAAAAATTCCAAAAGAAAAGGTCAGAGAGATCGCACGTCAGAATATTGAGGCTATAAAGTCCTCGAACAGACGAGATTTCAGATTCTAAATGTAACCGATGGTCGATTAAAAGCACAAACCTTATCGGTATATTTTCCGTCATATCACATAAGCCATCTTGATAATACGACAGTATAACCTGCGATGCCTTATGCAATCTGACAAAAAATCTTCTCGCTAATCTTTGCACTTTAAATCAATCATCGGTTACTAAATATCATCTTCGGATATTTACAACGCAAAAAAATGTGTTATAATATCTCGGAGGTGATATTTTTGTGTGTTTATTACAGCCATAATGTTGAGGAAACTTACAGAATCGGAGAGAGGCTCGGCTCGAAATTAAGAAGCGGAGACGTCGTTGCTTATTTCGGCGGAATGGGCATGGGCAAAACGACCTTTACTCACGGTCTTGCTACCGGCCTCGGCATAAACGAAAAGGATGTCAGCAGTCCGACCTTTGCCCTTGTCCATGAATACAGAGGCAAGGAAAACACGCTTTATCACTTCGATATGTATCGAATCGAAAGCTGGGACGATCTTTATTCAACAGGCTTTTTTGATTATCTCGACTACGGCGGTATACTTGCCGTTGAGTGGAGCGAGAATATCGAAAACGCACTGCCCGATAGCAGCATAAGGGTCACATTTAAGCCCGGCAAAAATGAAAACGAAAGAATAATCCAAATAGAGGGAGTTGATCTTACATGAAAATACTCGGAATCGACAGCTCTGCAAGATCGGCTTCCGCAGCAATAACGGACGGTGAAAAGGTTCTCGGCTGCTTTTATACAAACACGGGGCTGACCCATTCGCAGACGCTTATGCCGATGATTGAAAGCCTTTTGAAAAATGCAAACGTCAGGCTTGACGATATTGATCTTATAGCCGTCAACAAGGGCCCCGGCTCATTCACGGGAATAAGAATAGGAGTTGCGGCGGCAAAGGGTATGGCGGATGTTCGAAAACTCCCTGTTTACGGTGCTTCGACGCTCGGCTCAATGGCATATAACCTCATTGATTCGGACTGTATCGCTTGCTGTGCCATGGACGCACGCTGCGGTCAGGTTTATTATGCTTTGTTTGATATTACGGACGGTAAAATCACAAGATTGACCGAGGATAACGCCGATTCGATAGAAAATGTTGAAAAAAAGCTGAAAGAATACAAAAAAATTAAATTTATAGTTGGCGACGGCGCAGAAATATGTTATAATAATCTGAAAAACATTGATGATGTGCGCCTTACATCGCAAACACACCGTTTTCAGTCGGCAATCGGCGTATGCTTTGAGGCGATGAATGCGCCCGAGGATCAATATATCGAGAGTGCAATGCTTGTTCCTGAGTATCTCAGACTTCCGCAGGCGGAGCGTGAACTAAAGGCAAAGCTGCACAAATGAAGTGCACGCCTTGCTTGAATATATTTCCGCCATGCAGCATTACCTTATAAAAACATAAAATTAAAAATTAGAAAATAAAAAACTAATAAACTTAGAAAAGGCGAGTGATTTAATGAAAATAGCAATCGGAGCCGATCACGGCGGATATGAGCTCAAGGAGTCCATCAAAAAGCACCTTGAAGAAGTCGGCGGATATGAAATCACCGATTACGGTACTCACAGCACCGATTCGGTCGACTATGCCGAGATAGCGTTCAAGGTAGGTAACGCAGTAACGAACAGTGACGAGAAAATTCTCGGAATCCTTTGCTGCGGCACGGGTATCGGCATCAGCATGGCTGCCAACAAAGTCAAGGGCGTTCGTGCGGCTTGCTGTTCTGATTATTTCAGCGCTAAATTTACAAGACTTCATAATGACGCCAACATTCTTTGCATGGGCGGCAGAGTTGTGGGTCCGGGACTTGCCAACGAGATGGTCGATGTTTTCCTCAACACGGAGTTTGAGGGCGGACGTCATCAGAGACGTGTTGACCAGATCACGGCTATTGAAAACGGTACATTTTAATTTACGGAGGTATAAATATGTCAACAGTAACCATTACCAATCATCCTCTTATCCAGCATAAGCTCTCTATCCTCAGAGACAAGAACACTTCATCCAAGGATTTCAGATCGCTTGTAAGCGAGATTGCAACTCTTGAGTGTTACGAGGCAACAAGAGATCTTCCCGTTCAGGAAGTTGAGATTGAAACACCTATCTGCAAGTGTATCGCTCACAACCTTGAGGGCAAGAAGTTAGCGTTCGTTCCGATCCTCAGAGCAGGACTTGGCATGGTTGACGGCGTTCTTTCTCTCGTTCCGTCTGCCCGTGTAGGTCATATCGGTCTTTACCGTGACCCCGAGACACTCAAGCCTGTTGAATATTACTGCAAGCTTCCCGTAGATATCGCAGAGCGTGACGTAATTGTTCTTGACCCGATGCTTGCAACCGGCGGCTCGGCTATCGATGCTATTTCTCTTATCAAGGAGAGAAACCCGAAATCAATCAAGTTCATGGGCATTATTGCAGCTCCCGAGGGACTTGCGGCTCTCCAGAAAGCACACCCCGATGTTGACATTTACTGCGCAGCTCTTGACGAGAAGCTCAATGAGCATTGCTACATTGTTCCCGGTCTCGGCGACGCAGGCGACAGAATCTTCGGCACAAAATAAGCTAAATAATACGACAGAGGCTCAGGATTTTTTCCCGAGCCTCTTTTTTTTGATTTGTAATTTGAATTAAGGCATAAATTTCTCTTAGCTTTCCTGCACGGAGCGCGGAAAGCTGTCTGCCTCGCAAGCAATATTTACCGTAACTCCTCGGTGTCTCATCGAACCAAGGACAGATAAAAATAAGGCGGAATCCGCAGTTAATATAATTGCTGAAAAAGGACGACAATCTGCCGTCCTTTTTGAATATTTATTACTTCACATAAGCCGCTACATCGCGTTCATAGTGTCCGGTATTTTGGAAGCCCTCGTCAGTTCTGAGACATGAGCCCCATTTTCTCGCGATTTCTTCGTAGGAATCAGTCTGAACCTTTGCCCGCTCAAAGCCGTCCTTTGCACCGAACATTACCCAGTCGGAGTCCCACATTCCGTGACCCGAAGCCTTGTAGGTCCAAAGCATCCAGTTGTAGTTGAGATTTTTCATCGCTTTGAAGCAGCTTTCCCATGTTGTTGTACCAAGGGGATAAAATTCTCCCATCATCAGCGGCGTGTTCATGTAATAGAGCTTAGTCAGCGTTACAAAAAGAACGAAGATAAAATCGGATTTCTGATAGAAATGAACCTGATAAACAACATTCTTGAAGCCTGCAAGAGCCTTGTGGGGCAGTGCAAACGCCGTCCAGATACATTCGAGAGTAATTATATGATCCTCGTCAACGGCCCTTACGGCCTTGTATAGACGCTTGTATTCTTTCGTGTTGTTAATTCTTCTTGTTACCTCGCCGTAATCGCAATCGCAGGATGGCTCATTAAGAAGATCGTACATTGCTACAGCCGGATTACCCTTGAAGCGTGAAGCAATTGCTGTCCAAAGCTCGTCGGCAAGCGTTCTGAAGAATTCGCCCTGCTCCGAGTCCTCATAAAGCCGACATGAGTCTCTCTTGCCGCTGTGGGGAGCGTCACTCTGAAAACCGGGTGCACCGTGCATATCGAGTATAACGTAAATCTGTCTTTTTGAGCACTCCTCGACTATCCGGTCAAGATAACGGAAATCCCATTCGCCGTTTTTGTCGAGTATTTTTGTACCGTTATCGTCGGAATAGAAATTTCTGTACCAGAAGGGGACACGGACACAGTTGAAGCCCATTTCCTTGATTTGGTCAAGGTCATATTCCGTGATCCAGTTGTCCTGATATGTATTCATCAACGCATAAGCTCTCTCTGTGCCGAAGCGGTCAATGAGAACCTCAAGCATATCGTGATGATCCTGCGCTTCTTCATAGGGAGAAAGCCAATCCTCTTGAATAAGCCATGAACCGAGGTTCACGCCGCGGAGAATAATTTCCTCACCTTTTTGATTGTAGATTTTATTCCCCTTTGTTACGAGAAAATCCTCCTGAGTGAAGCCGGTGTCAATTCCCGCCGCCGCAGCGCTGAGCGCAAAGGGTAGAATGAGCACAAAACACATTACAACGCATAAAAATCTTTTGATTGTCTTTTTCATAAAACCAACCTCCTTTAATTGCATTATATCATTAAAAAATAATTTTGTCCATATTTAAGAGAAAAACTCCCGAAATCACGAGGATAACGGGAGTAGAAATTATTATTCTTTCTTTTCGGCTGTGCCTTCGGAATTTCTGAAAACAACAAATTTATCAAAGATGAACTCGGTAATCATGTTTGCAAGCATGGTTATGATAAGCACTATGTAATCGACGGCTTCCGAATTTGAATATTTGTTTGTAAAATGAACACCGATAACAGTAGAAATCGGCGTAAACACCGCATAATATGCAAAGACCTTGAGCATTGCAATCGGAACATTGTTGGCTGATTTGAATGTAAACTTTCTGTTGAACGTGAAGTTCCATATAACGGATAGAATAAGGGCGATGAGATACATCGGGCCGTATTCGTTGTTCATTATTCTTGCGAAGGTCTCGTGCTCGAGCATTAGATTCTGAAAGAAATCAAGCTTAATGATGACCTCTTTCATCAATGTAAAGCTGCCGAACTGAATGATTCCCGCGGAAGCGGAGAACAGAACGAACTTTATAAATTGTAATATGTCCTTTTTACTTTTCTTTTCGCTCATAAAATCACCTGATTAGCTTTTCTTACTATAATACATCTCTTTGGCGATTTATGCAAGAATTATTTTGACTCATTGCAAAAAAACATCCCTGCTAAAAACAGAGATGTTTTTATAATTTATTTAAGTCCCTTTTTATCAAGCAGAGTGTTGATCTTTTCGGCGGGGTCGAGAAGGTCGCTGATTGATGTGTCATGGTTAAGGGTGTCAATGATGTATGAAAGATACTTTGACATATCAACTCTTATATACCAATCCTTGCTGAGAAGCTCGGGGGTACCGTAAATGAGGTTAGTTGTGAACACACGGTCGATAATGCCTTCCTGAAATGCTTTGTCGAAAGCATCAAAGCCGTTACAGAAAAGTCCGAATGCCGAGAAAATATAAATTCTGGCAGCCTTGAGCTCCTTGAGCTTTGTTGCAACCTCAATCATTGATTCACCTGAGGAAATCATATCGTCAACGATGATAACATCCTTGCCCTCAACGTTGTCGCCGAGGAACTCGTGAGCGATGATCGGGTTTCTGCCGTCAACGATTCTTGAGAAATCACGGCGCTTGTAGAACATTCCGAGCTCAACGCCGAGAACGGTCGAATAGTAAATACAACGTGACATTCCGCCCTCATCGGGGGAGATAATCATTATGTTGTCCTTGTTGATCTTAAGGTTGTCAACGTTGTTGACTGCGGCCTTGATCATCTGATAGGCTGGGGATATGCTCTCAAATCCGCAAAGGGGGATTGCGTTCATAACTCTCGGGTCGTGTGCGTCGAAGGTGATGAAGTTTTCAACACCCATGTTGTGAAGCTCCTGAAGCATCATTGCACAGTCGAGCGATTCACGGCTCGAACGCTTGTGCTGTCTGCCCTCATAGAGCATCGGCATAATAACGGAAACTCTCTTTGCCTTGCCCTCGATTGCGCTGATTGCGCGCTTGAGGTTTGCAAAGTGCTCGTCCGGCGACATCGGAACGGTCATTCCGTACATCTTGTATGTTACGCCGTAGTTAAAAACATCGCAAAGAATGTAGATGTCATAGCCTCTGACCGTCTGGTTAAGCGCTGCTTTACCTTCGCCTGTACCGAAACGGGGGAAATCCATGTTGATAAGATAGGTTGATTTTTCATATCCTGCGAATGCAAGCGTGTCCTTGTGCTCGCTGTTACGCTGAAATCTCCATCTGATCAGGTAATTGTCGATCTTGTTGGCAAGCTCTTCGCAGCCCGGGAGAGCGATGATACCAAGCTGTCCGACAGGTATGGTGTTGTAATTAGGTTCACTTCTCATTTATACTATCCGCCTTTCAGAGTTATATGCATATTTTACTATAAAAGAGCAATTTTTTAAAGAGATTGACAAGCTTTTTGTCGAAAAATATATCACAAATAAAATGGCATAATTTGTTAAGTTTATACAAAACTATGTTCTGCTTTTATGACGGTGAAATAACTGTCGTTCACTTCGGAAATTTTGAGGCTGATTTCTTTGATAATTTCGTTCGGCACTTCCTTGAAGCCGTAGGGGATAACAACATCAAAAATGAGATTTGTGTGCATGGGGCCGTCAACAACTCTGAAATCATGTATGCTGAGCTCCGGGTTAATGTTCTTTACGATGTTATCTGTCATTTCTTTTAGCTCGTTTACACGCTCATCGTTGACAACAATCGGGTCATAGTGAATCGTAAGATCAATGCCTATTTCTTTTTTTATATCGTTTTCGATGTTGTCGATTATGTCGTGACCTACCATGACGTCAATATCGGCGGGAATTTCAACATGTACTGTTGCGAAATAATGCTCGGGTCCGTAGTTGTGAACGATGAGGTCATGAATTCCGCTAACATGGTCGTATGCCAATATCTTATTTTTGATTTCGTCAACAAGCTCCTTTGACGGCGGTTGACCGATAAGAGAGCTTAGAGTATCCCTGAATATATCAAAACCTGCCTTTAAGACGAAGCAGGCAACGATAATTCCGAGCCAGCCGTCGATATGGAAAGAAGGGAAGAATTTTGAAAGAATTAAGGCGATCAGCGTTACCGAGGTCGCGGCAATATCACTGAGACTGTCGGCAACGACGGCGGTCATGGCAGGGGAGTCGATTCGTTTGCCGAGGTTCTTATTGAAAAATGCAAGCCAAAGCTTTCCGAAAATCGAAACGGCAATGATAACAGCACCGATAAGACTGAACTTAACGTCCTCGGGCGTACGGATCTTTTTTACCGACTGAATCGCAAGCTCAACACCCATGAAAAGAATGATGAACGAAACTATCATGGCAGTAATGTATTCGATTCTGCCGTGACCGAACGGATGATCCTTGTCGGCGGGCTTGCCTGCCATTTTGAATCCGAACACGGTTACCGCCGACGAACCGGCATCCGAAAGGTTATTTACAGCGTCGGCGGTGATGGCGATACTGCCTGTCATCGAGCCGACAAAGAATTTCATAAGGCAGAGAACAACGTTGAGCGCAATGCCGACACAGCCGCTTAGAATGCCGTATTTCATTCTTACTTTGGAGTCGGTAACGTTTTTATAGTCTTTTATAAAAGTTTTGACAATAATATTTGTCATTTAATCACTCGTTTCATTTGTTTATATGCACATCAAGCTGATCATAGGGGATATGTATTCCGTTTTTGTCAAATGCAAGCTTGACTTTTTCCTGCATACTGAAATATGCAGGCCAATAATTTTCACTTTTACACCAAACGAAGCAGGCGAGGTCAACGCCGCTTGCACCGTGTTTTGAAACACCGATGGTATGCTTCGGCTCCTTGAGAAGAAGCGGTTCGCTCTCTACAACCTGTTTAAGCACCTTCTTGGCTTTTTCAACGTCGTCGTCATAGCTTATCGAGTAGGTCAGGTCAAGTCTTATCTTGTCCCTTGCAGTGTAGTTTGTGAGTGTTGAAGTCGTAATCTTTTGATTTGGAACGACTACAAGCTTGTTATCGTTGGTGACAAGCGTTGTGTACATAAATCTGATTTCCCGAACCTTTCCGCTGACGTTTTCAATCTCAACAAAATCGCCGCTCTTGAACGGTTTGTTGAAAAGAATCTGAATGCCGCCTGCAAGCTGAGCGATGCTGTTTTGCAGTCCGAGGCCTGCCGTTATTCCTGCCGCTCCGAGGGCGGTAATGAACGAATTTACGTTAAAGCCGACCTGTTCAAGAGCAACGACAGCGACAATGATTCTGAGAAAAATGACTGTTGAGCGGTTTACAAACCGGTGCATTGACTTGTCAACGTTCTTGCTTTCGAGTATTTTAACCATGAGATTTCCGGCAAGCTTCGACAGCCAAAAACCGACGATAATAACAATAATAAAAACAATAAGCTTTGGCAATGCGGCGGCAATTTTTTCGGGAAAGTTCGCAAAGCTCCATTGCTTAAGCTCGCTCAAAAATGAATTCATAGTTTTCCTCCGTGTTATTTTATTATTCGATAGTTTATTTGGGTTGAGTGGGCATCGATCCCTACGGATTTTACATATACCAATCCCTGCAAAACACATTCACACTCAAATTATACTATCTGTCTGCCGTAATTGCAAGCGAAGAAAGGACTGCCGCACGGGCGACAGTCCGGAAAATTTCGTTTTAGATTATGCCGAGAAGATTTGCAATCTTTTCAACAAGGAATTGAATAATTCCGAAGCCGTGAGACTGAATGAGCCTCGTGAACTTATCGCCGAGCGGACCCGTGAAGAGCCAAGGCATCTCAGGAATATCCTTTTCTTTTGCCTCTCTGCCGTCATACCGAAGCTCAAACGCCTGCGAATATGTTACGCCGCCCTCACCCATAAGCTCAAAACGAATGTAGCAGCCGAGCTGATCCTCATAATCGTTGAGGTCAATCTTTGTATCTGTAGAAATCACCTTACCGTCGGCAATCCACTTAACGGAGCTGCAATCACGTCTGCTGTCAAGCGTAAGCTCAATTGTGTTGTCTTTTTGGTCAACCTTGATGTTTGAAACAAGAGGAACCTCACCGTTGCCTTCAAAACCAGGTGTGCCGTCTGTATATTTTTGGAATTTGCTGCAAGCAAAGAAGTTGCCGACCTGCATGGCTTGCTTGACGTTTTCCTCTGTGTTTTCGGGGAGAAGGAAGTATTCAAAGCTTCTGCCTACGTCGGATACGTACTCGCTGTCGTCATCGGCAAATACGATGATGTTTCTGCCTGTGGGGATAACGACCTGAAGAAGCTCATCCCAAAGGGCTCTGTCGGCTCTTGTTACAGAGTCGGTATTGTTGATAATTTCCATACCGAGGCAGCTCTTATAATCCTTAAAAATATTTGCAAAATAAGAAATGTAAAAATCCTGATGTGAGCGCTCGGGGAAATTATTCGAATTAACCCAGTCGCCGACATGGTTAAGAACAGTGAAGCCGCCGTAACGGTCAACTGCGGCAACGGAAGAACGGTAGTCGTTTTCGTTGCCCCAAACAGCCTGGCCATAGTCGGTGAAATAGCCGTTCACATGAGTCTTGGTCATAACAGCCATGTTCATTTCAATTCCGCGCGTGATGTCGATCATACCTCTGCCATTTCTGTCGGAACCGGTTGTGATTCTCAAATAATCCTCATCGCTCATCGGATCGGCTTTGCGGAAATAGTTAAAAATGCCGTTTGTCTGTCTCGGCTTATTCCAGCCGTAGTTAATAACACCGTGATCGGTCATAGCAAGAATATCGTAGTCGAGACTGTAATAAAGCTCAACCATATCCGTAATACTGAGATCGCCGTCGGACGCAACCGAATGGGTGTGGAGGTTTGCTTTGTAGTAATCCCACTTATCCCAGTCAACGCAGTCATACGGATTGACTATCGTGTAGTCGGTTTCTCCTGCCGCATAGGCGGACATGAGAGGGGAGAACGCTGTGAATAAAAGAGTTGCGCAAGTGATGACGGATAAGACCTTTTTGAGTTTCATGATAATTCTCCTTTAAGGCAACTTCGCACAATCGAGATGCGAAATTTGCATAATAATTTTTGTCATGCTGCGTTAAATTTTTAAGACCTGCCGACGCAAATCAAAAAAACTTATTGCAACACGGCGAAAACAGGTTAAAGAAAGACGTGCACAAGAATTTCAGAGGTGCTGTCTTAGCTTATTTTATTCTGAATTGAAGCGCGATTCCGCCGAAAGAAACAACGTCTCCGTCGTTTACAACGGTAGGCTCTTCAATACGTTTATTATGTACGTATGTGCCTGAACTTGAATGAGTGTCTGTAATAATCCAGCCCTTTTTATGCTTGGATATTACGGCATGAAAACGTGAGACAGAGGCATAATTGAGCACAATGTCACAGGCGTTGCTCCTGCCGATTGAGGTCTCCCAGCTTGTTATAACATATTCCTTGCCGTTTTGCTCATCGTAGAAATACGCCGGCGTGACCTTGGGCGCACGGCTCGAAAGCAAATGCTTGACGCAATATGCGGCAATGATGATGCAAAGGGCGGGAATAAGATATCTGTAAATTTCATTTAACAGTTCTTTCATTGAATCATCCTTTTAATGTTTAATTCAATTATAAGGTTTGCACAAAAAAAAGTCAACATTTTTTGCTTTAAATGTTTTCAGTATTGTGATATAATTATGCAAAGCTTTAAATGTACAAACGGAGGTGCATTTTCAATGAACATTGCAAAAAGGATTTTAGCTGTATTCTTAACGTTGACAATGGCGGTGACGCTGTTCACTTTTTCAACGGGAGCGATCGAATCACAGCAGGAATGGATTGAAAAAAACTGGTCTCGGCTTTTGGAGTCAAAAGGCTCATTGCTTATGACGCCCGGCGAGGATAACACAAAGATGAACTTTTCATGGCAGTCGTCCTATAAGAGCTGTAAGGCTGAAATCGAGGTCGGAACAAAGCGGGATATGAGCGACGCTCAAAAGCTTGATGTTGACAGCAGATTTAATATTTTCTGCTTCGAATATACCCATGAAGCAACGGCGTCGGAGCTTGAAGCAGACACAACATACTACTACAAGTATTATGCCGATAAGGTTTGGAGCGAGGTTTACTCGTTCACTACGGCTTCTTCCGAAAGCACAAAGGTTCTCTTTGTTTCGGACTGTCAGATAGGACGTTTCCGTCAAGGAACGGATGAGGAGATACTTCAGCATGACACTTACGGCTGGTACAAGACAATGGAGCTTGCAACCGAAAGTCACAAGGGCATCAATTTCGTCGTTTCAGCAGGCGATCAGGTTGAGGATTCCTATTCCGAGAAGCAGTATTCGCTTATGGAATCGGTACCTCAGCTTAGAAATTATCCGATAGCCGCTGTTGTCGGAAATCATGAATTCTATACCACTAACTATTCAAGTCACTACAATAACCCGAACAGAGATACCGAGGTGCCGTTTAAGAACCCTGCCGGAAACGGATATTATTTCCTGTATAACGATATTCTTTTCATTGTGCTTGATTCAAATATCGTTGTTCCGACAACGCACAGGAAAATTATCAAAGCGGCTTGTGAAGCATATCCAAACGCCAAATGGAAGGTTGTGGCAATGCATCACAGCCCGTATGATGCAAATGCGGCCAAGTATTTCACAAGTAAAATCACAAGAGCAACTATCACGCCGTTCTTCGATGAGTTCGGAATCGACCTTTGTCTGAGCGGTCATGACCATTACTACAGCCGTTCTTATATTATCAAGAACAACAGAGTAACCGACGACGTGCTTACAAACAATACCTACACAAACCCGAAGGGAACTCTTTATGTCAGCGCAAACTCATCCTCGGGCAGTAATTATAACGGAATAGATACCGAAAATGTAGGACCGGAATGTGATTTCTGGTTCCAGTCCGATACGCCTTGCTACTCAATAATGGACGTTTCCGGCGATAAGCTCACCGTAACGACATATGAAACGGATAACAACAGCGTAGTAGATACAATCTCGATTGCAAAAAAATAAGACTGAAATCATTAAAAGGACTGCCGATCACAAACCGACAGTCCTTGGTTTTTTTTGATTTTATTTTGTAGCTTCACCGATTTGTTGTGCACAGTCCTTGCAGATTTTCTGACCGTTGAATTCAATCAAATCATCGGTTTCATGGCAGAAAATACAGGAGGGAGCATATTTCTTCATCAAGATTTCATTTCCTCTTGCAAGGATCTCAACCTTGTTGTTTTCTCCCATTATATCGAGTTCTTTTCTGATCTCGATAGGAAGAACAATTCTCCCGGCGTTATCAACGCTTCTGACGATTCCCACGCTCTTCATAAATACGACTCCTTTCTTAAAAATCCGACCGCATAAGCGGCTTTTCTTTATTTGATTACATAATACCACTTTTTACCATATTAGTCAACACATATTTTAAAAAAAATAAGCAACCGCAAAAGCAGTTGCTTATTTTCTGATTCAGGTAATTATTTAATCAAACCTGTAATGAAATCGATAATCTTCTGAAGGATTGCCTGGAAGTCAATCTTTGAAAGAATATCTGTAATCTTTCCAAGGATAGCCTGAATGTCGATCTTATCAAAAATTGTGCTGAAATCCATAATTCGTTACTCCTTTCGTAGATTCGGTAACAGAACCAATCTGCTATCTGTGTTGTATATTAGCATATTTTTGCTTTAATGTCAATACACGGATAAGCATTTTTGCGACGGTTCGGATTAAATATATAAAAAAGCAGTGACAACCGTCGTTGTCACTGCCCGTTTTGGTTATAAACAAATAACAAATTATAATCAAATTAACCTTTGTTAATAAAGCCCATAACAAGATCGATAATTTTATTAAGAATCTCCGTTACGTCAATCTTTGTAATGAGATCAACAAGCTTGTTCATAACTGTGTCAAGAATCGCATTGAAATCCATAACTTGTTACTCCTTTCATAAAATAAAAGTGTAGAGGATAGATCTTCTATCTGTACTTATAATAACACATTCATTTATGCTATGTCAAGGAAAATACCTTTATAATTTACAATTATTGTTGATATTGGTTTAATACGGCTGTAAAAAATTACTGTCTTATTCATCTTTTTATGTAGAATTATTTCTATAATTCATTTTTAATTATATATGAGCGTGTTTTTTCTGAAAAAAATTGCAATTTTGCCGTTGTATTTAAGAAAACTATTGTCAATTCGGTTCAAATGTCTTATAATCTAAACAAAGAGAAAAAAGGACGTGTTATAATTGAAAAAAACTATTACTGTTTGTATCACCGTTATTATCTGTGTCGCCATGATGTGCGGCTCGTTTGTTTATGTAGGCAAGGATTTTAACGAGAGTATAGGAAAGCTTATCCCGTCGATTCTTGTTTCTTCGAGAATAAACAACGATAAAAAAGAACCCGAAACAGTTCCCGCAACCGTTCCGGCAACCGAAAGCACGACCGAGCCGGCAACCGAGGAGACCACGGGCGAGATGACGACGAGCGAAAGCACAACGGGCAAGCAGAATAATGTAAAGCCGAATACGACCGCAAAGCCGAGCACGACAAAAAAACAGACTACTACCAAAAAGGTAACAACGACAAAGAAGGTTACCACGACAAAAAAGGTTACGACAACGAAGAAAACAACGACAGCTCCGAAAAAGCTTACAACGGCGCAGATAATCAATAACTACAACGCAGCCGTGAATAAGGTAATCAGCTCAAAGGCAGGTTATTCCAAGACAAGAAGCACAAAGCTCAACAAGCTTGATGCAGGTGCACTCAGCAACATGGGCGTTGTTAAGAATGCTGTTTCGGGCTTCCTCGGAGTGGGCGACAAAACCTATACAAACGCAAAGGGCAAGAGCGAGTTCATGTCAACCGCAGGACTTAAAGCCGCCGATGTCAAGAGCGCAAGCTACACTCTCAGCGGCGGAAAATATACATATACACTTGTTCTCAATAACGGTTCAAGCTACGCCGATTCAGCAAACAAAAAGAATAATTCGCCTGTTGACAGGAGCGGAATCCTCGTCGGAACGGGCGATAAATCCGCATTCGACCACAAGTGCGCCGCAAATCTTTACACAGCCATCAACAATACCGACGGCGCTTCGGTTAAGTCTGTAAGAGAGTCTTCGTCAAACGTTAAGTGTGTTGCCGTTGTAAACGCTTCTAACGGCAGACTCGAAAGCCTTACCGTTTCATTTGATTTTGCCGTTACGCTTACCAACACAAAGTATGTTGTAACAATTAAGAACGCAGGCGGAAGCGCGTCAACATCCGTTAAGTATTCCGGTTTCAAGTTCTGAGCAAAGTAAAATAATCGACCGCTCTCAAACGAGGGCGGTCTTGCTTTCTGTGCAGCTTATGCATTTGTGTCAATAACGGCATTGCAGATTTCCGGCGTTATGAAATCGAATACGGCGATGCCGAGGTGAGCCTTTTTATTCTTGATATTCTTCATAAATTCCGCATTGACGTGCTTCGCAACCCTCAGAACATGGGGATATCCGAGAACGCCGCTGTGAAAATTTATGCTGAGATTTTTCTTGCCGTTGCTTTCCTTGAGGATTTTGTGAAAATGCTCCGTAACGAGCTTCCACGCCTCCTCAACGTTTTCAAGCTTGAATTTATCCTGAATGTGCAGTCGAAAATCGCCGTGCTCGATTACCGATGTGCCGTTATGTACCCAGTTTTCGGAAGCGTCAATTCCGATTCCGAGATTTTTGACACGGTTAAGAAGAACCGCTTTTCCTCTGACCTCCGAAAGCTTCGGCAGTCGATTCTCTGTAAACCATATATCACCGTGAGCTTCAAGCTTTTTCATAAAAATAGAATTGAATTCATTCTTTTTGTCTCTTGAAATAAGCTCATGCTTGACGGATATAATTATCGTCTCGCTCGGGTTTTTACGAAGAAAATCAAAGCACTGTTCCGTTACCTTGTCAAATGTGATTCCCTGAAAGATCGGGCCGTGGGAGATTGCAAGATCACCTTTAACAACATTCGCTCGGATATCCAGATAACGAACTCCCATATTAAGCTGATCGGTGACGGTATACATCTGACACTTGGCAAGCTCTTTGAGCGGTTCATACAGAGCACAGGTATCGTGTGATCCGGGAACAGAAATTTCGTTTATATATTTTTCACCGTCAAGACGGGACATCCAGTTGTTTTTATCAAAATTGCCTATATCCTTGTGCACATAGTTTCCCCGAAGCGCTTTTATCCAGGTTAAAAAGGGGAATGAGGGTGATTTTATCTCCGACATAGCATTATTTACCTTCTTTTTGGTTAGAAATATAGTAAAACACATAAAAAATCAAATGACGGTTTATTTTATTTATAAATAATTATAGTCGCTGTCATTGCAAAAGTCAAATGTAAATAAAAATTGAATTTTTCTTTTTTAGCTTGCATAATTTCCGAAAAAAATGTATTATATATGTAAATAATTACATTTAAAGAAAGGTGAGGCTTTTGAAGAAGGATTTAATACTCAAAAACCGAACCGCTGTCACGGAGAAGATCAAGGAATCGGCTCGCTCAGTTCTCCCGATAGTTATTATCGTTACATTGTTATGCTTCAGCATTGCGCCTATTAACACAGACCTGATGCTGAATTTTTTTATAGGTACAGTGATGGTGGTTATCGGTATCGGTCTTTTCTCGCTCGGTGCGGATACTTCGATGATCAAAATAGGAAACAAGATAGGAACCGCGCTTACAAAGACAAAGAAGCTGCCGCTGATTGTGCTTGTCAGCTTTGCGTTCGGCTTTGCGGTTACAATTGCCGAGCCTGATTTGCAGGTGCTTGCCGAGACGGTCCCGCATATTAACAATACGGTGCTTTTGATAACGGTCGGCGTAGGAGTCGGATTCTATCTTGCCGTCTGCATGGTGAGAATTCTGACGGGTCTGAAGATGAGGTGGCTTTTGATTGCCTTCTATGCCGTTGTATTTATTCTTGCGGGATTCACGGACGATAGATTTTTAAGCATCGCATTTGACTCGGGCGGGGTAACGACCGGTCCGATGACCGTTCCTTTTATCCTTGCGCTCGGTGTCGGCGTTTCTAATATTAGAAGCGACGATAAGGCGGAGGCGGACAGCTTTGGTCTTGTTGCGCTCAGCTCAATAGGTCCTATTCTTGCCGTTCTTGTGCTCGGATTCTTTTATCCCGGCGGGGACACGGTTACCGATGTTAACGTTCTCTCTTTCGGCAGTACGGGGGAAATAGGCAAGATTTATCTTACGGAATTGCCGAGATATATGGGCGAGGTTGCGCTTTCGCTTTTACCGATTGTCGGAATTTTTTTATTGTTGCAGCTTTTGATTTTGAAGATTTCAAGGCGCAGTCTTGCAAAAATCTGCGTCGGACTTGTTTATACATATGTCGGCTTGGTGCTTTTCCTTACGGGCGTCAACGTCGGATTTTCTTCTCTCGGCTCTGTTCTCGGAGCCGCATTGGCAGAGGATTGGACGAAGTATATTATGATACCGCTTGCGATGATTTTCGGCTGGTTTATAATCTCCGCCGAGCCTGCCGTTACGGTGCTTGAAAATCAGATCGAGGAGGTCAGCGCCGGAGCTATCCTGGGCAAGGCGATAAAGCTTAGCCTTTCCGCGGCAATTGCTGTTGCAATGGGAATTGCCATGCTCAGGGTAATGACGGGAATCTCAATTCTCTGGTTCCTTGTTCCCGGTTATACAATTGCACTTATTCTGTCGTTTTTTGTTCCCGATATTTACACGGCGATCGCCTTTGACTCGGGAGGAGTTGCCTCCGGTCCTATGACGGCAACGTTTATGCTTCAATTCTTTATCGGTGCGAGCATTGCTCTGGGCGGTGACGTGCTCAAAGATGCTTTCGGTGCGGTTGCAATGGTGGCGATGATGCCGCTGATAACCATCCAGACGGTCGGTATTTTCTATACAATAAGAGACAGAAAAGAGGAGAAGCACGCCGCTGCCGAATTCGGCGATTACGATATTGTTGAGCTTTGGGAGGAGAGTGCCGTATGAATTTTGTGATTTCAATTTGCAACCCGGACAATGTAAATATTTTAAAAGAGATCTGTCACGAGCTGAGTCTTCCTATAAATGTCATACTCAGGGGCAGGGGAACGGCGGTAAGAAGTATGCTTGACCTTCTCGGGCTTGAAAGCAACGAAAAGCGTGTTCTACTCTCGGTTGCGGATAATGAAAAGCTTAAAAAATTTATCAAAGAGCAGAAGAAAAAAATGTTTATCGGTGTACCGGGTCACGGAATTGTCGTATCTGTGCCGATAAAAAGCATAGGAGGTAAAAGAACGATGGAAAAGCTTAATGCCGATGCTCAGCTTATCGGGACGAAACCCGAATTTAATCCCTCATATGAGCTCATTGTCGCCATTGCAAACGAGGGCAGAATGGATAACGTTATGAATGCCGCAAGAGCTGCCGGCGCAACGGGAGGAACGGTTCTGCACGGTAAGGGAGAGGGCGGAAGAAATGAGGAAAAATTCTACAATGTTTCAATTGCAAGCGAGAAAGAAGTTATCCTCATCGTTGCAAGAAAGGAACAAAAATCGGATATAATGCGTTCCATTCTTGAAAAAGCGGGACCGAATACGGATGCGGAGGCAATTGTGTTTTCACTGCCGACGAGCGAGGTCGCAGGATTCGGAATGTTTGACGATATAAACGAATAATATTAAACGCCGTGATTTTTTACGGCGTTTTTAAAATTTTATATTATATACTTGATTTTTTTATTCTGTTTGGTATAATTGAACCATAGTCCAAATAAAAGGAGAAAAAAGCAAATGTCCAGAAGATACGACAAGGAAGGTTCTAAGAGAAGAATTTTATCCGTGTGCGTAAAACTTTTTATCGAAAAAGGATTTAAAAAAACAACAAATGCGGAAATTCTTGAGCTTGCCGACGTTACAAGCAGCACATTCTATAATATATTCAAAACAAAGGACGGTGTACTCCTTGAGCTGACCGAGTTTATGTTTGAAAATCAGTTCAGCATAGCCGAAAAGCTTGTAGGAGAGGGCGCGTCTCCCATTATGGTATATGCCGCAGAGACTGCCTTGCAATTAACTCTTACCGAGCTTAACGAAAACCTCAGAGAAATATATGTTGAGGCGTATTCTCAGCCGCACATTGCGGAGTATATTTACCAGAATACTACAAATGAGCTATATAAGATTTTTAGTTCGTATATGCCAAACTGCTCGCTCAGTGATTTTTATGAGCTTGAAATTGGCTCTGCAGGAATCATGCGAGGCTATATGTCAAGACCGTGCGATAAATATTTCACCATTGAAAAGAAGCTTGAACGCTTTATCAGAATGAGCCTGAGCGCCTATAACGTTCCGAAAGAGGAACAGGATAAGGCAGTTGCATATGTGTTGGAATCCGATATAATTTCAACCGCAAATGCAGTTATGAAAATGCTTTTTGAGGCTCTTTCCATGAAATTCGATTTCACCCTCTCGCAGAAAATATGAAGAGAATGGATAGAAAAAAATTACGTTTAAATGGATTTGATTACTCGACAAACGGTGCTTATTTTGTTACATTGTGCACAATTAACAGAAAATGTATCCTGTCATCAATAAGAAAAAGCGGCAACTATTCATATCCGGAGGTTAAATTAACTGATATAGGGTTAATTGTAAAAAAATACATGAATAATATACCCGGAATAACATATTATGTAATTATGCCAAATCATATTCACCTAATTGTTGAGAAAGAAAACATTCTAAATTCTGTTTTATCAAATGATATTCGTTCTTTTAAAACACTTGTAACTAAAGAGGTTGGTTTTCAGATATGGCAAAGTAGCTTTTACGATCATATAATAAGAGATGATTATGATTATAATGTTCATTTACAGTATATAAATGATAATCCAATAAAATGGTGCGAAGATAAGTATTATTGCGGATAACTTCTTGCGGCAATAAGTGCAGTAATTGTACAATTTGTAGGGGTCGATGCCCACATCGACCCAAGGTCAGAAAAAACCTAATCTTGGTATTGCCGTTGGAAAATTTGAAATTTGATAAGAGAATTTTATCAGATTCTCTCGGTGCGATGTGGGCATCGCACCCTACAATTTGCTATGTCAAAGGCTATTTTGTTTGAGTTGATAACCACGTCAACCCTAAATCAAAAAGCGAAAGAACTTTCAGGTTAATCAGAATCTCGGTTTTATTTTAAAGAATCAACCGCCCTCAGATTGAGAGCGGTTGAATTGTTTATGTATTAAATTATTTCAAAAATCTTCCGACGGTGTCCGTATCGCTGTAGAATGTGCTGAAAAGGTCTCCGCCGACTTCAAGGAAGTTTTCAAACCTCGGGCCAACATTCATGCCCATATTGAATTCAATATTAAACTTCGCCAATGCACCGAAGCCGGGATAGGATTTTTGCTTCAGGATAACGGAATTGCCCTTGAAGATAAAGCGTAATCTCTTTGACTGCGGTCTGCCAGAATTGTAAAGGAAAAATTCAAGGCTGCCGTCACGGTTCCATGTTGCCTGGGCGTCAACAATAAGCTCGTTTTCGCCGAGGGTGATAACGTTGTGAGTGTATCTGTTGTTCATACCGGCCTTGACGGTCATTCGCTCGGAGTTATTCTCCTTGAATGACATTATTGCATTTTCTTTATCAAAGCTAAGCACAACATCGGTAAGTCCGCCGATTTTTTTGCGCCACATAAAATAAGTAAGTGCACCCTGTGTGCTTGAAAATGGCAGCGGAACAAATTTCATCATTCTGTTGCTGTATTTTTTTTCACGCTTCGGATCACGCTTGCCGAGAGAATGTTTAAAATCCGGGCCGTAAGCTCTTGTGGTCGTCAGAGCCTTGAATTCAAATTGCTTCTTTTCGTCAAGCTCCTTCGGCTCAATAAATCCCTTGGGGAAATGCTTGTAAACAGCGGCTATCGCGTCGCCGTCACGGGTGTCACCTGCGGTTATAACTACGCAGGCGTCCTGATCGGGGAACATGAAAGAAAATTGTCCGTAGAGTCCTGTAAAGCGATAGGTCGTATCGTGATGCTCATGGTCGATCCAAACCTGATAACCGTATTCGGCATTGTCGGAGAATACCGGATAGGTCTTTTTGGTGTACGGATATGTCGCTTTTTTAAACCAATCTTCGGAGAAAATCCGCTTACCGTTGTAGACTCCCTTGTTGATATAAAGCAGTGAAATTTTAGCAATGTCCTCGGCTGTGAGCTTTAAGCCCCAGCCGCCAGCGTCAACATCTACCTGGCTTTTTTCCCAGTGCGGAATCTTGATATCAAGCGGCTCATACAATCTCGGAGTGAGGTACTCCGTCATTGTCATTCCGGTTTCTCTTTGCAAAATCCATGAGAGAAGATAAGCATTCTCGCTAATGTATTTCCAATCGCTGTTCGGCTCAAACTGAATCGGTTTGTCAAGAATTCCGTTGACCCAGTCCGTCTTTGCTTTATCGTCAAAAACGCTTGTGACCTTGCCCATTCTCATGGAAAGGACATCATGGACCGTAACCTTCTTGGCCCATTCAAGCTGTTTGCCGGTCAGCCCGTCAAGCTTGTGCGGAAAATATTTTTCATATATCCTCGTGTCAAGTGAAATATATCCTTCATCAACGGCAATGCCTATCGCCGTAGCAGTTACGCTTTTGCTCAGGGAATACATATCATGCGGCGTATCGACTCTGTTCGGTGCCCAGTGACATTCGCAGGCAACCTTGCCGTGCCTTATAACCATGAGGCTGTCTATATTATATACAAGCTTTTCAAAGAATTTAATCAAATCGGAAACAACGTCGGAATCAACGCCAACCTGCTCGGGATAATCGGCTCTGTCAAGCATTAAAATCTCTCCTTGTTTTTTTCAAATATTATAGCATGATTTGTATATAAAATCAAAGAAAAAATTGCAGATGAATTACTGTTTGTGTAAATTGTCCAAGTAATTATTTACTGATTTTCTCAAATTCAACATTTTTTCCGTGCCGCGCGGATAGTCAAAAAATGTTATTATGCCGAAATCGGCTTCAACTGCAGCAATAGTTCTTTTTTTGCCGATTCTGTCGCATAGAAGCGTCAGAGCACGCATATCCTGCAATGCTTGATAGAAAACCTCACTGCGAACAGATTCAATCGCACCGTTTTTTTCGGGGTAAACGGTAAATGAATCGCCCGACGGAAATGCCGAGTCTGCGTCTGTAACCGCAAACGGGTCGATGCTTCTCAGGGAGTACTGGGAGTTGTAGAAATTAAAGCCCCATTGTAAAAAGCCTTCAATCCCGTATTTAAAAAGCTGAAATCCTATAATTCTTGTTGTCGAGAGCGGCATTCCGAAAAAGCGATTGCTGAGCTTGCCGCCCTGACCGCAGCAATAATACGTCCACGGGTGTGGGAAGCCTTTTTTAATAAAGCTTTCGATATCGTTTGTGCACGATATCGGATTATTGATTATTCCGCTCTCATAGAAGCTGTAATCGGAGAGAGCGTCGATAATCGGAAAATCCTCGAGCAGGGGAGCAACGGTTCTTTTTGCCATTGAGTAGCTTTCGATTTGGTCTTCGTTTGGCTCGTCCGATATGTGAAAAAAAGTACTCTTTTCAATCCCGAGCGAACGAATTACTTTAATCAATTGAGGGATAAATGCGCTTAGAAATTCGGCATATTCGATTGAATCTGCCGAGGTTTCCCAGCCGAAAATTCTTTTTTGACTGCCGTTTACCTCTGCCACGATTTTCGGAGTATACTTGGCTCCCCACTGAGAGAAAAGATGAGAAATTTCAAAGTATTTAATTCCGCATTTTTGAGCGAGCCTGACCCATCGGATAAACCTGTCAAAGCCAAAGAGGTATTTTCCGTTTTCAAGCTTAACGTCAACGAGCTGAACCGTCAGCCTTTCACCGCCGATCTCCGTATCGAGCGGAGGAGTGAAAACAGGGGTGAGCAGCATATTAACACCCGTATGAACCGCCGCTTTAATGAAGCTTTCAACGAGCGCCCAAAATTTCTCGCAGAAAACGGGGATCTTATAATAATTCGCTATTGAATCGCTGTGAAACCATTGAGTGTAAATTAACTTTTGCTCCGGCAGAACAGCATTTATAACATGCAGACCGAATATGTTTTCACTGATTGTCTCGCCGTCTTTTTTTAGCTTTATTTTGATTTCATAATCGCCGGCGTCCGTATCCTTCGGAAGATCAACCGTAATCCAAAGCGCATAATAGTTTTGACGTTTAATGAGTACACGGTTATTTTCAATCGGAAAAAGAACATCGGGGAAAAGCCCGGGTTCATTCCTTTCACAAAATTCACAATCGGATTCGTAAACGGGAAGCTCCGAGGGAACATTGCCGACCGACCTGACCGTTATAAATTGAGAAAGAGGGGAGTCAATTACAATTTCGGCGAAAAACTTCTCACTGCTTTTATATGCGATTTGATATGAATAACGCTCTCCTTTGAGCACAGAATCGCAATTATGCTCCGTTAAATCACATCTTCCGTCGAGAAAAACCCGCTGAAGTGATGACACCTGTCCGGTTTTAAAATCCATGCTTTCAACTCCCGTTTTTCTTTAATCATATCAGATTCGGTCTTGTTTGTAAATATTCATCTGCGTTTATTTGCGCTGACTATTCCTCCGACAGCCGAGAATACCGTCATTATTATTGCCGATATCCTGCCCGAGACGGCTATTCCCGTGCGGCTTATGATTGACGCAACAAGAAAAATAATCAAAAATGCGGGCAAGGCGCTCAGCGCACCGAATAACAACCCGTTTTTTCGAATTGCACCGACTGACTTAAATCCGCCGAAGAAGCCGGATACTGCGGAGATTGCAAAAATGAAGTATTTGTACAATGACAAGTCAAAATCGGCTTTGAGACAAACCAACGAAAAGATTACGCACAATGCCGAATACAGAATAACGGTTAATGCCGAGCCGACAAGAATTTTTAAAATTATGCTTCTTAAATTCGTTGATTCCGCCTTTGGCTTTCTGCGTTTGTTTTTGGGCATGAAAATCCCTCCTCACAAAATGATATGAGAAGGGAAATTTTATTATTACTGATTTCGTTTGATCTTTGATGTGGTTGTTTTTTTAAATTCTTTATCCACTATTTCGAATCGTTTAATTGACTTATAGCTTACGACCTGTGAATTTACACTCTTAACGGCTTCGGAAACAGCCTTGCTGATCTCTTTATCTGTTATGTTTCTGTTGCCGTAGGTTGCGCCGATAGCCTTAAGATCGGGGAAAATTCTTGCGTAAACAATTGTATTTCCTCGCTCGTCCTCAGCGCCCGTTACGATACATTCCTTGACGGCGTTTTCTTTAAGAAGCATACTTTCAAGCTCCTCGGGATAAACGTTTTTGCCGTTAGTCGTGACGATAACGCTCTTGCATCTTCCGCAGATGTAGTAATGACCGTCTTTATCCGTTCTTGCTAAATCGCCTGTATGATACCAGCCGTCGGAATCGAAGGCTTCTCTTGTTGCCTCCGGGTCTTTATAATAGCCGAGCATGACCATCGGACCCTTAACGCATATCTCGCCGATACCATTTTCGTCGGGATTAACGATTTTTGCCTCAACATATGGAATCGGCTTACCGATGGAATCGTATTTGTTATCCTTATCGCTGTTGCAAATAACGATAGGCGCACATTCCGTCAGGCCGTAGCCCTGGAAGGTCTGTATACCGAAGCGGTTCATGTTCTTTATAATCTCGGGGTCAATTCCTGCCGCACCGGAGATAATAAGTCTTATCGAGCCGCCGAAGGCTTTTTTTATCTTGCCGAAGAAAAGGCTTGAAACGTCAAGCTTTGCGGCTCCGGCAACCTTGGTTATCGCACTGCCGAGAGCTATCTTGGCAGCTCCGCCACGCTCTTTTGCGACCGCCTTCATAATTCGCTTATAAAATTTTTCAAGCACGAGCGGAACAACAATTAAAATATTCGGCTTGTATTCTTCAAGATTCTTTGTAATATATCTAAGCCCGTCGCAGAAGCATATTGTAACGCCGCCGTAAATACAGCAAAGAAATGTAACGGTACATTCATAGGTGTGGTGCATGGGAAGGATTGAAAGAATTCGTTCACCTTGGTTTATTTTAACAAAGCCCATAATTGCTCTGACGTCGTAGCAGATATTATCAGCGCTGAGCATGACCGCCTTTGACATACCCGTTGTGCCCGAGGTAAAGAGGAGAACGGTCAGCTTGTTGCCCTCAACATCTCTTTCGATGTAATCCGAATTGCCCTTGCCGATAAGATGATAGCCCTTGTTCAAAAGCAAATCATAAGAAAGTATTCCGTCCGCATCTTTCTGCTGCTCCATAGAGATAAGCAGGAGATTTTTCGGAAGCTTTTCACGGTGCTCAAGCAGCTTTTCCCCGAATTTTTCATCAAAGATGATCGCTTTCGCTTCGGAAACACTCAGTATGCTGAGAATATCGTCAAACGGAAGCTCCTTGTCTGTCGGTACAACAACGCCGACTCCGCAGCCGATTGCAAGATAGCTCGTGCACCACTTATAGCTGTTCATTCCGGCAACCGCGATTCTTGCGCCGTCGAGTCCGAGACTGAGCAACGCCGTGCCGAGAGCCTCAACATCAGCCTTGTAACGTGTGTAGCTTATATCAAGAATCTGACCGATTTGGTTTTTAATTTTGAATGCGGAACTGTTTCCGTAAAGCTTCTCACTTTGATTGAGCAGCTCTCTGAAATTATGAAATTCTCTTACTTCATAATAGGGCTTGTTCATTTAATCACTCTTCCGTTAATTTTTCCGCAGCGGCAAGCTTGACGCATATGCAAAGCAGCTCAACGGCTTTTTTAAGCTCGTCAACGTCGGGATAGGACGGTGCAATTCTGATATTGCTGTCATCGGGATCAATGCCGTAGGGATAGGTTGCGCCGACGGTTGTGAGGGTGAGTCCCGCTTCCTTGCAGAGCTGACCTACACGCTTTGCACAGCCGTTCATAACGAAAAGACTGATGAAGTATCCGCCGTTTGGCTTCTTCCAGCTTGCGATTCCCGTACCGTCAAATGCCTTTTCAAAGCCGTCGGTAACGGCGTCGAATTTCGGCTTGAGAATTGCCGCCTGCTTTTTCATATGTGCCTTTATGCCGTCAAGATTTTTGAAGTATCTTGCGTGTCTCAATTGGTTGATTTTATCGTTTGAAATTATTTGAATGCTCATACGCTTCTTTATTTCGGCTATGTTTGCGTCGGAAGCGATCACAGCGGAAATTCCGCCGCCGGCAAAGCTTATCTTGGAGGTTGAAATTACTTCAATAAACATATCCTCGCTGCCGCACTTCTTCGCCTCATCGAAGATGTTGAGAAGCTTGTCCGGTGTGTCGTTTAGGTCATGTACAATGTAAGCGTTGTCCCAGATAACTCTGAAATCCTTTGTCGCAGGTTTGAGAGCGGCGAAGCGTCGAACGACCTCATCGGAAAATGTTATTCCGTCCGGATTGGAATACTTAGGAACGCAGAAAAGACCCTTAACGCTTTCATCCTTGATATATTCTTCGATTGCGTCCATGTCGGGACCGTCGTCGTTCATTTTAATATTTATCATCTTGATGCCGAAATGCTCAAGAATTCCGAAATGTCTGTCGTAGCCTGGGCAGGGGCAGAGGAATTTAATCTCACCCTGCTTGATCCATGGCTCGTTGCCGCCGCAGCCGAATACCATGCACTGTGAAATATAATCATACATGAGCGTAAGGCTTGCAACGCCGCCGAGGATGACGTTCTTTTCGTCAACGTCAACAATTTCAGCCATGAGCTTACGACACTCGGGTATACCCGTGAGACCGCCGTAGTTTCTTGTTTCCATGCCGTCCGAAGCGGTCATATCGCTTGCTGAATTTATTGTATCGAGCATATCGTTTGTCAGATCGAGCTGTGCCTTGTTCGGCTTGCCTCTTGACATATCAAGCTTAAGTCCCTGTGCCTTAAAGGCTTCGTACTCGGCTTCAAGCTCTTTCTTTATTCCTGAGAGTTCTTCTTTTGATAAATTTTTGTATTCCATAGTTTCCTCCAAAAGTAAAGGGCACAAGCGTGCCCTTGTTTATGTTATTATGCTGTCACAGCTTCCTCTTTTTTATCCATATATTTTGCAATAAAGTCCTTGACCTTCTGCTCATATTCGTCCTTGGCATTATAATAGCTGAAAGCGTGAACGGTGTTGGGCACCCAAAGATAATCCTTCGGTGTCGGGCACGCATCGTAAAGCTCCTTGCCGTATTCAAAAGGTACATATGTGTCCTCCTCGCCGTGAATGAAGAGAACGGGATTCTTTGCTTTATTCATATTTTTGAGCGGATCGCTCTCCGAGAAGAAATAGCCCGCCTTAACCTTGCTGACAAGGCTTCCGAGTTTTACTATCGGCATGAACTTGAAGCCTATCATATCCTTGAGGTTGTTATTCATAACAGCCTCTGCGCTTGTGAAGCCGCAGTCCTCAATGATAATTTTTACCTGATCGGGCGGCGACATCTCATTGCAGTTGAGCACGGTTGCCGCACCCATTGAAATGCCGTGGAGAATAATTTCTATATCCTCGCCGAAGCGATTGATCAGATAATCTACCCAAAGGAGAATATTCTTTGCGTCAAAAGAGCCGAAGCCTATGTATTCGCCTTCGCTTCTGCCGTGACCCGTGAGGTCGGGGAGAAGGTAGTTATAGCCGAGGTCGTAGTGATAGAACGGCATCATGTGGCTGAATTCATCGGGTCCGTTGCACTTGTGGCCGTGAACGCAGATAACGAAGCGCTTTGTTTCCTTCTCGGCAGGGAGATACCATGCCTTCATATCGAGACCGTCAATGCTCTTTATAGTTAAATCCTCGGGATTGAGGTCATAAAGATTCCGGTTGTTCTGACGTCTGATTTCTGCACGCTTGATATACATCTCACGTGTTTCGGGCTTCTTTTTCTTGCTCGGGTCGGGACGCTTGATGGCATAGTCACAGGCAAGATCCGCAACGGCGAAAGCAGCCGCCGTAACACCGAGACCAACCGTGAGAGCCTTATTTTTTTTCTTCATAATCTGTCATCTCGCTTAGTTATTTTTTTCGCCGAGGAGCTTTGCAAGCTCATCCATAAATGTGTTGATATCTTTGAACTGTCTGTAGACAGAAGCAAAGCGAACATATGCGACTTCGTCGGTGTCCTTAAGCTTATCCATTGCAAGCTCACCGATATGGATCGAAGTTACCTCACGGTCGAGAGAGTTTTGAAGCGTGGTTTCAATTTCGTCAACAATTCTTTCGATTGTCTCAATTGAAACAGGGCGCTTTTCGCAGGCACGCAGGAGACCGTTGAAAAGCTTGTTGCGGTCAAATGCCTCCCTGGATTTATCCTTCTTGACGACAATTATGGGAACGCTTTCGATAATTTCATAGGTTGTAAATCTCTTGGCGCAGTTCATGCACTCTCTTCTTCTTCTGATTCTTTCACCCTCGTCTGTGGGACGGGAATCAATAACCTTACTCTCGGAGTAGCCGCAAAACGGACATTTCATTGAAGATCACATCCAATACTCTAAAATATTACTTTGTTATTATATCATAGCTTATCGTATAATTTCAACAAAATATTACACTTTTTCAAGTATAATTGAAATATGAATTGATTTTTTCCTTTTTTTACTCTATAATTATCTAAAACAATTGCTCGGAGGTCTAAAATGAAGGATATTAACACTGGAACATACCCCACGATGATTACGCCGTACCATGACGACAACACTGTTGACTATGAGGCGGTCAAGAATATCACGAACTGGTACATAGACAACGGCTGCACAGGTATTTTTGCGGTTTGTCAGTCAAGTGAAATGATTTATCTTTCGCTTGATGAGAAGGTCAAAATTGCAAAGACTGTTGTTGAAACGGTCAAGGCGAGCGGAAAGAATGTTTCCGTTGTTGCCTCGGGTCACAATTCCGACGATATGAACGCTCAGATCGAGGAGATGACGGCAATTGCGAACACCGGTGTTGACGCTATTGTATGGGTCAGCAACAGACTTGATCTTCATAACGACGGTGACGACGTTTGGATAAAGAATGCCGAATATCTTCTTTCAAAGCTTCCCGAGGATATCGCTATAGGTATTTATGAATGTCCTTATCCCTACAAGAGACTTCTCACTCCGAAAATTCTTGACTGGTGCATTTCGACGGGCAGATTCGCTTTCATAAAAGATACCTGCTGTGATCCTGATATGCTTGAAGCAAGACTTGAACAGCTCAAGGGAACAAGCATTAAGCTCTTCAACGCAAACTCACAGACATTTCTTTATACCCTCAGACACGGCGCTGCCGGATTTTCGGGAATTATGGGCAATTTCCACCCCGATTTATATGCCTGGGTTTGCGACAATTATGAAAAAGAGCCCGAAAAGGCCGAGAGAGTGCAGGGATTTCTTACTCTTACAGCCTTCCTTGAGGCTTTGGCTTATCCTCAGACGGCGAAGTATCATATGAACAAGGTCGGCGTTCCGATGAGCCTTTGGTCACGTTCCTGCGATCAAAAGAAATTCACAAAATATCAGAGAATGATAATTGATGAATTGATTCAAACAGAAAATCACGTCAGAGACATAATTAAATAAAAACAATCCTCAAAGCTCAGACCATCAAATGAGCTTTGAGGATTTTATTATATTCTGCTTAAATAATCAAGCCATTGACGGCTGATATTTTCTATTGAATGTGTCTTGAGAAGCTTCCTGCCGTTTTCCGAAAGCTTCTTTGCAAAATCGGGATTTTCGATAATTTCAAGCATTGCTTCGGCGAGCTGTTCGCTGCTGCCGACATCCGTGAGGATTCCGCTGACTCTGTTCTCAATCAATTCATCGGGGCCCATTTCGCAGCGAGTCGAAACGCAGGGAACGCCCATGGCAAGCGCTTCAAGAAGTGCGTTGGGCATTCCTTCAAAATCTGACGAAAGGACAAAAACCGAGGCGAAGTTTACAAATCTGACCGCTTGCGGATCGGTTCCGGCAAGAATAATCCTGTTCTTTAATCCGAGATATTCGATCTGATTTTCAAGATCCTCTTTTTCCTCACCGTCGCCGAAAATGAACAGCATATAGTCGGGGATTTGATCGGCAATTTTTGCAAAAGCGTCAATCAGCAAATCAAAGCGCTTAAGCTTTATCAGACGTCCTGTTGCGCAAATTATTTTTTTGCGTTTGGCAGGAGGGGAGAGGGAATAAACGGTTTCGTTGAATATCGCATTTGGTATGATTATATCGCGCTCGCTTTTCTTATTGCCGAAAAACTGAGCCGCTTTGCGTGTTTGAAAAACATAGCCGTCAGTGAAATTATAAAAGAATTTTCTCAGAAAGGTGTTAAGCTTAGTAGCCTTATACCTGTATGGATTGCTTCGCTCCGTGCCAACAGATTTTGTTTTGGTAAACATTGTTGCAAGAACCGCGTACCACGTCATGGCAAAGCTCATGCCGATAAGAACATCAAGCTGTAATGATTTAACAAGCCTTCTTATTGCAATTATTCTTTTTATCGAGCCGAAAAGTCTTTTCGCAGAAGCTGACTGTTCCAGCTCTCCGAGCTCGGCTGTGCGGACGGAAACGGACTCTTCAAGCGGATAAAAGCTGTCAACGCTGTTGAAAGTTATAATCCCAACGTCCTGCGAATGAAGCGCAAAGTAATTAGCAAGCGAAACCGTTGCTCTTTCGGCTCCGCCAGAGGATAGATTTTTTATCAAAAATCCGATTTTCATTTAATCACCAAGCTTTTTGAATACTTTTGATTTTTCAAGTCCGATATAAAGCAGGATTCCGAGTGTGTAGCACACAACAATCTCGCCGAGAGCGACTCCCGAAGCCGAGGTGAAAAATCCGACGATTCCTGCCTGACCGGGTGTGAACATCGTTATTTCTGCTCCGATTATTATTCCGTTAAAAACTGTCGGGAAAATAAACGACAGCAGGGGAATATTCTTGATTTTAATGTTTCTTGTGAGCCTTGTCGCCAGAGCGGCAAGAACTGTTGCGACCGTTCCGAGGAGAATGTCAATCGGTCCGTACGGGCTGCCGATATTGGCAATGATGCAGCCGATTGCAAGACCGGGGATCGCCGCAGGGGTGAACACCGGGAGGACTGTAAGCGCCTCGGAAATTCTGAACTGTGTTGCACCGAAGGAAAGCGGGGCTACGGCGTAAGTCAACGCCGCATAAATCGCCGCAATCAGCGCAGCCTGTACGGTGTATGCCGTACCTTTTTTCATCTTCTTCATTTTTTTAGCTCCTTAGTTTTATTTTAAGTCAGGATGGTTTCGAACTGACTTTTTACCTTTAGTAACTCTTGACTAAATCATAGCACAATTCTCAGCGGATAAATTTACTGAAATATTTCGCAGAGATCCTTTATCGAATCAACACAGACATCTGCTTTGATATTTGATTTTTCGTAGATTTCCGGTGTCGTAACGCCTGTCAGAACACAGGCGGTTTTCATGCCGTGACGAACTCCGAGAGCTATATCCGCAGCAAGTGAATCGCCGATGAAGCATATTTCATCACGCCTGCAATGCAAAAGCTCCGTCAGATAATCCGCAGTGTAGACCTCCGGCTTGCCCATAACAAGTGGCTCAACGCCCGTGCATGTTGAGAACAGAGCCATCATAGAACCGGCGTCGGGCATATAGTCGTCGCCCATCGGCGCTTTGATATCGGGATGAGTGACGATAAATTTTGCACCTTTTATAATAAAGTTGCAGCCTTTGCGGATTTTCTCGTAATTGAGGGTATCGTCAAGACCGAGAACGACAATATCGGGCATATCCTCGGTGATAGGAATTCCGGATTTTTTAAAGTCGTAGAGAAGGCGGCTGTTTCCTATAAGATAAACTGATTTCTCGGGGTAATTCTTTTTAATATAGTTAATTGCAACGTGAGTTGAAACGATAATTTTTTCCTCGGGAACTGGGAAACCCATTTTGATAAGCTTTTCTCGACAAACAACTGAATTATTCGACGAATTATTTGTCAGAAAATAGAAATCCTTTCCGTTTTCTTTTACAAGGTCAAAGAATTCTTTTGCTCCGTCGATCAGCTCATTGCCGAGATATACAGTTCCGTCGAGATCGGCGACATAATATTTTACATTTTCGAATATTTCTTTATCAAACATAGTTAGCCTCTTTCGGGAAAAAATATGACTGTAAAATTATAACACAGAGAGTATCTTTTATCAACCGAAATGACAAAATAAAGCAAAATTCGACTTTTTTCGAGTTTTTTTAAAAATTTAATGATTTTTTCTGTACTTTTTAATTTTTATATGTTATTATACTTTTAGATATAAGATTGATGTTGAGGTGAAGGTGAAATGACAAATCCGCCGAATCCCGAATTGGGAAAAAAGCTTTTAAAGCTCAGAAAAGAATTTAAAATGACACAGGACGATGTTGCTAATATTCTCGGAATGAGCAGAACGTCATTCTCTAAATATGAGAACGGAATTGCAAATCCGCCGCTTCAGGTTATGAGAAAGCTTGCAAGCATTTATAACGTCGGATTGGAATATCTTATATTTGATGACAATACTTCAATCAAGCTCAATGACCCGAATGAAGAGGACGTTAATTCGCCCAATGCCCCTGTTTCAAGAATAACCGATCTCAGACCGATTGAGAAGGAGATCGTAGGCAAATTCAGAACTTTTTCCGAAAAGGATAAGGAAGAATTTATCAAAGTATTTTTTTCTGATAATAAATAAGACTGGAAAACACTTCAGCGTAAAAAAGGACAGAAACCGATTTGCATTGGCTTCTGTCCTATTATTTTTAGCTTATTTTACCTACAAGCAAGACGTAGCACGCTCTTATTGTTCGTGAGCCTGCCAACCCGTCAACCTCGAGCTTAGCCGCTCTTTGTACCTGCTTTGTCGCTTCAACGGTGCCGTCGCCGAAAATATTGTTATCGTCAACGCCCTGTGTGATGATTTTTGCTTTTTTAAGAGATATCAAAAGCTGTTTGTAAGCGTAAACGCCTTCATTGCGATCACCCTTTTGAAAATAACCTCTTGTCATATCGTTTCCTCCGATGTTCTGTGATTTTGGTATTTCTTCATCGTCTTTTTTTCCGTTAATCAGTGACGGATAATCAACATATCCGTAGTTGAGGTCGGTTTTGCCGTCGATTCCGTTCACCTTGCCCGACGAGGTGTACTGCCATATTCCGTATGATTTTTTGTAGGTGTTCTTATCGTTGTACTGAGCGACCCACTTGGCTTTTTTATCATACCACGAATCTGTCAGACGTGTGTTGAACCAGTTTGTGTTGGCATAAATTCCTGCCCAGTAGCCGGCTTTTTCAATTCCGTTAACAAAAACTTTTGCCATTTTGAGAATTGTCGAATTTGACTGACTGCCCGTAGTTGCTTCGTCCTCAAGGTCATAGTAGACAGGGTAGGACGGCTTTTTGCCTTTGAGCAGTTTAAGGCAGTTATCAAGCTCTCTTTTCGCTTCTTCAACAGATTCGGCATAGCTGAAATAGTATGCGCCCCATGGGATTCCGACCCGCTCACATTCCTTAACATTTCGCTCGAAATACGAATCTACACCTCCGTTGCCGTAGCCGCAGCGAATGATTGCGAATTTAATTCCCGAAGCTTTTACCTTGTTCCAGTCAATTTCCTTCTGCCAATATGACACATCAACGCCTTTAGTTGCCATTGGTTTCATCTCCTCTTAGCATTTTGTCCGCTTTTTGCGCATTGCCCGTAAAGCTGTTGTTTTTCCACCACGACCAAACGGAGCCGATAACCGTCAGGATATACGTTGCGTATTCCTGCCATTGATCGACGTCGATCGCTTCGCTTCTCTTGCCGAGGATAACGCAAAGCTGACTTATGAGTGCAAGTAAGAGAACTGCTGTTCTTGCCCATGTCTGTACGGAAACACCCTTGATATTTATTTTTTTCATGTTTTACCCACCTTTCTGTTTCGGTACAAGCATATTTTATAAAAAATACAAAATTAAGCCGAAAATTCGCCCTTTTATGATATTTGGGGATAAATGCCGCCTTTTTTCGATAGGACGGCGTTATATAATATGCCTGCAAAAAGGTAAATATGACAAAATGTATTCCTTAAAAATTTTTACGCGGAGTATTGACAAACGATAAACTTGATATTATAATATAACAGTGTTATATAACGCTGTTATAAAGAGGTGACGATATGTCTTATGAGGATAAAAACACACTTGAGCTGATTTTGAATGCAGCCAAGGAAGAGTTCCTTGAGAAAGGCTTCAAGTCTGCTTCTTTAAGAAATATCGTAAAAAAAGCCGGCGTAACAACGGGTGCTTTTTACGGCTATTTTACAAGTAAAAGTGAAATTTTCAAGGCACTGGTCGACGAAGAATATAATTTTATTATGGACGGTTACAAGAAGGCCTTGACCGATTTTGAAAATTTGCCGAACGAAGAAAAACCGTCGCAGATGGGCAAAGCAGGCAGAGACTTCATGAAGCGAATGATTTATTATTTTAATGAGCACAGGGACGCGTTTAAGCTTATTCTTCAATGCTCGGAGGGTACAATATATGCCTTCTTGGTCGATGAAATGATTGAGCTTGAAATTGTCGGAACACGAAAATACTATGAGGTTCTGAAATTGCTCGGCAATGATGTTCCTTATATCGATCCAAGGCTTGAACACATTCTCGTTACGGGAATGATGAACGCTTATTTTGAAATGATGATCCATGATATGCCGCTTGATGATGCAGTTCATTACCTTGAAGAGCTGAACGATTTTTACACGGCAGGCTGGATCAAAATTATGGGGCAGTGATGCTCTATAATTTTTAGATGCAAGTTAGCATATGCTAACCAATATATCAGTAAACAAAGAGAGTAAATCTCTTAAATAAATGACTGCCGAACTGAGCGGCGGCCATATAAGGAGGTAATTAACTTGAAAAAACAATCAAATCTAAACCGGCTTCTCGGCTATGCCGGTGAACGAAAAATCCTGACTTATCTCTCGTGGATCTTTTCGGCGGCGAGTGCTTTCATCGCACTTTTGCCGTTCTGGTACATTTGGCGTATACTTAAGGACGTTATTGAAGTTGCGCCGGATTTCGGCAAGGCGACAAGTATAACGCATTACGGCTGGATGGCTGTTCTGTTTGCGGTTTTGGCAGTGCTCATTTACGTCGGAGCGCTCATGTGCTCTCACTTGGCAGCGTTCAGAATTGCAACAAACCTGCGAATTGAATTGACTGAGCATATTGCAACCCTGCCGCTCGGCAAGATTGAACAGTTTGGGAGCGGAAAGCTTCGCCGTATTATTATCGAGACTTCGGGCGCAGCGGAAGCATATCTTGCACACCAGCTTCCCGACCAGGCGAGAGCAATTGCAAGTGTTGTTGGTCTGCTTGCGCTGCTGTTCATCTTCGATTGGAAGCTTGGATTGCTCAGCCTTGCTCCTGTTTTTCTCGGCTTTTTATGTATGCAGGGCATGACAGGAAAGAACATGCAGAAGAAAATGACCGAATATCAGAATGCGCTTTCCGATATGTCAAACGAGGCTGTTGAATATGTTCGCGGTATCCCTGTTGTAAAGACTTTCGGTCAGACCGTATTCTCCTTTAAAAAGTTCAAGTGTACGATTGATAACTATGAGAAATGGACAATTGCCTATACAAAGCAGATGAGAGTTCCCATGACGGCTTATACCCTTGCCATTAACAGCGTGTTCGCTTTCCTTATCCTCGGAGGATTTTGGTTCTCAAAGGGCGAAGTAACAAATGCGCTGCTTCTTGACGTTCTATTCTATATTATTATCACACCCGTTATATCGCTTACAATGACAAAGATGATGTATATGAGCGAAAACAAGATGCTGGTTGAAGATGCACTTAAAAGGGTTGACAGCGTTTTGAATGAGCCGTCGCTCAGCGAAGCAGGTCAGCCGAAGCACCCGAAGGATTATTCCGTTGAGCTTAAAAACGTAACATTCAGCTATGACGAATCGAAGAAAGCACTTTCGAATATTTTACTCAAAATAGGCTCGGGGCAGACTGTTGCCTTTGTCGGACCTTCGGGCGGAGGAAAATCAACGCTCGCAAGCATTACGGCACGTTTCTTTGACCCTCAGAGCGGCAGTGTGCTCATCGGCGGAGAAGATGTCAGGGATATCGGCAAGGAAGAGCTTATGAATACAGTTTCGTTTGTTTTCCAGAACAGCAAGCTTATCAAGGCCTCTATTCTGGATAACGTAAAACTCGGTAATCCGGATGCAACCGAAGCCGAGGTTATGTCAGCTCTCAGGGCGGCTCAATGTATGGATATTATCGAAAAATTTCCGCAGGGCGTTAACACAGTTATCGGCTCAAAGGGAGTTTATCTCTCAGGCGGTGAGGCTCAGCGAATAGCCATTGCAAGAGCAATGCTCAAAAATTCTCCGATCATTATTCTCGACGAAGCTACGGCGTTTGCCGACCCCGATAATGAAACAAAGGTTCAGGCGGCGTTCAATGAGATTGCAAAGGGTAGAACAGTCATCATGATTGCTCACCGTCTCTCGACCGTAACGAATGCGGACAAAATCTTTGTTCTTTGTGACGGTGAAATTGCCGAAAGCGGAACATTTAACGAGCTTACAAACTCGAACGGCTTGTTTGACGAAATGTGGAATGACTACAAGCAATCAGTTCAGTGGAAAGTCAGCAAGGAGGCGTAAGAAATGATTGAAAAATTACAAAGACGTTTTGCACTTTCAAGAAAAGGTGCAATGGATGTTATAAAGGGAAGTCTCTTCAGTGCGTTGCAAAACATTTCATTTATGCTGCCTGTTTCACTTCTTTATTGTCTTGTCAGGGATATGTTCAACAATGAGCTGACGTCATCACAGATTCTGTTTTATGTTATCGGAAGCACTGTTTGCGCTGTGTTCATTGTAATTTGTACCGCTTTTCAGTACAACAGCACCTTCCTTGCAACCTATGTTGAAACGGGTGTCCGCCGTATTTCACTTGCGGAAAAGCTTAGGAAGATTCCTCTTTCTTTCTTCGGCAAGAAAGACCTTGCGGATTTGACATCCTCGATTATGAACGACTGCGCCGTGCTTGAAACAAGTCAGTCTCATGCGGTTTGTCCGCTGATTGGTGCAATTATTTCAACTACATTGATTTCCTTATCTTTACTTTTCTTTAATTGGAAAATGGCTTTGTCGTCAATTTGGGTTCTTCCCGTTGCGTTTGCTATTATCGCATTCGCTTCAGGTGTTCAGAAAAAGCTGGCTGAGAAATCCATGACTGCCAAAATTGCCTGTGAAGACGGAATTCAGGAGTGTATGGAAACCATGCATGACCTGCGTGCAAATAATGCCGAGAAGAGATATATCGGCGGTCTTGTTAAGAAAATCAGACAGGTTGAAACGAGACTGATAAAATCTGAGCTTGGAACGGCTGTTTTTGTTGTATCGGCAGGCTTGGTTCTTCGTCTCGGTATTGCAACAACGGCTCTTGCCGGAGCATATTTTTTGACAAAGGGCGAAATTGACATACTTACATTCTTCATGTTCCTGCTTGTTGCCTCACGTCTCTACGATCCTCTTGAGGGAACATTACAGAATCTTGCGGCAATTATCGCAACGAACAGCAATATTGAACGTATGAACGAAATCATGGACTACTCAATTCAGAGCGGCTCGGATAAGCTTAAAAATAAGGGTTGCGATATATGCTTTGAAAATGTCGGCTTCTCATACAATGACGGCGAAAAAGTTCTCGATAATGTTTCTTTTACAGCAAAACAGGGTGAGGTTACGGCACTTGTAGGACCTTCCGGTGGCGGTAAAACTACCGTTTCACGTCTTGCTGCCCGTTTCTGGGATATCAATAAGGGCAAGATCACCGTTGGCGGAATGGACATTTCAAAGATTGATCCCGAAGCTCTTATGTCGCTCTATTCCATAGTTTTCCAGGACGTTACGCTGTTTAACAATACAGTCATGGAAAATATCCGTCTCGGCAAGAAGGACGCAACCTACGAGGAGGTCATCGCTGCGGCAAAGCTTGCAAATGTTGATGAATTTGTCGAAAAGCTCCCAGACAAATGGAATTCAAACATCGGCGAAAACGGCTGTGAGCTTTCGGGCGGCGAACGTCAGCGCATTTCAATTGCCCGTGCATTCCTTAAGGATGCGCCGATTATTCTTCTTGACGAGGCAACGGCAAGCCTTGATGTTGAGAATGAAACAGCAATTCAGACCGCTCTTTCAAGACTTATCAAGAATAAGACGGTTATGATTATCGCTCACAGAATGAGGACCGTTTCCGGAGCGGATAAGATAGTCGTGCTCAAGGACGGCGTTGTTGCCGAGCAGGGCAGACCCGACAAGCTTCTTGAGAAAAAAGGAATTTTCTCACACATGGTCGAGCTTCAGACCGAAAGTCAGAATTGGTCGCTTGTATAAAGATTACAACCGTCGGCGTAAAAGTCGGCGGTTGCTCTTTTGCTATTGACCCGTTTTTGCCGGTATGATATAATTTTCATATCAATTTACGAAAGGTGAGAGAAATGCGCTACGGAATGTGTATGGGCATCGACAGCCCTCAAAACGTTAAGACAGCCAAGGATGCAGGCTTTGATTATATGGAATGCGGTTTCAGCCTGCTTTCGAGAGCCGATGAAGAAATGTTTGAAAAATTCAAGGCGGCTCTTGAGGAAAGCAATATAAAATGTGAAGCGGCGAATTGCTTTTTACCGGGCGATCTTCCTGTTATCAATCACGATTACAGAAGCGGTAAATACGTTGATTATATTGAAAAAGGCATGACGAGAGGTAAGCAGATAGGTCTTGAGGTCATCGTTTTCGGCTCAAGTGCGGCAAGAAGCGTTCCCGAGGGAACAAGCTTTGCCGAGGGCTTCCGTCAGCTCGGTGATTTCCTCAAAAGCGTTGTTTCTCCTCTTGCCGAGAAATACGGCATGACAGTTGTTATCGAGCCGTTGAGAAAAAATGAGACAAACATGATTAACACCGTTAAAGAGGGCACTATGCTCGCTGTTCTTTCCGAAAACGATAATATCGCCTGTCTTGCCGATTTATATCACATGGTCGATGATAGCAACGACGATATCCGTCAGCTCAAAGGCTCAATCAAGCATGCGCACTTTTCAAATCCTTCGTCAACGAACGGATTAAAGAGGGGATTTCCGAAAAGCTTTGATGAGTACGATTATCAAGCTTTTATTGATGCTCTGAAATATGCAGGCTGTGAGCGCTGCTCGGTTGAGGCTAAGTGTATTGATTATTCAACCGAAGCTTTTGAAGCGGGAAATCTTATTAAACAGCTCAAATAAAGTCAAAAAAAGAAGGTCGGAATTGCTCCGACCATTTCTTTTTGCTTAAAATTTATTGATTTGTCCGACTGCGTACTGAAGAATTTTCAGCGCATCGGCGGAATTAACCCTTTTGTCATTATTGACGTCCGCAAGTGTAATTTGCTCTGAACTGAGCTTTGCATTGCCGACCGAATACTGAAGAACAAGCAATGCGTCGGCGGAATTTATTCTTCCGTCCTTGTTGACGTCACCCTTTTGTGAGGTTGAATTGACCTTGAATTTGAGCGTTGTGTTGCAGGTAAAGTGCTGATCGTCGGAATAGGGAAGAACCGTTCCCGTCAGATCCGAGGTAGTGCAAATTGCACTGTAAAAATAACCTGTTTTGTAATTTTTTGTTCTCCTGCTTTCAATCGGGAGTGTAATCTCGCCCTCTGCGCCGGGCTTTGCCGATTTTGAAACATCAAAGGTTATTGTTATAAGATCCTCGTTGAGGTTACCGACAGCCGTAGTTGTAATCATTACGTTCGGTGTCAGCGTCACTCTCAAAAACTGATGATCCTTTTTGTATTCGGCAAGCTTTTCTGCGCTGTAATTAGGCCAACCGAGCTTCCTGTTTCCGGCAGAGATCTTTTCCCAATCAACGAAGGTCGCATGTGTCTTGCCCGAAACGCCGTAAAGACGGCCCTTTGTGTTAAATTCGCCGTTTGAGGCTCTTTCAAAAAGAGTATTTGTATAGAATATCTGGAAGCAAGTCGGTCCCGTGTAGTAATTATTTGCAAGATGAAGCGTTACCTTTACTTTGTCACCGGGATTGACGGCGATCGTCGAGCCTGAGGCGTATGATTTGCCGTTTGCGTTTGCTTTAAAGGTCCATGTTGCGTTATAGCTTGTCTTTGCGTCCGCAAAAACAAGAAGACTTGAAGCCGTCAGTATTACCGAGAACAAAATACATAAAAGTCTTTTCATAAAATCATCCTTTCATCGTAAAATCAATGCTGTAATAAAGCCGGCGATCGAGGCGGCAAGAACAATTGCGGAGGCGGCAATTCCGAGAATATCCTTAAAGCTCTTATCCGCTGCTTTTTCTTCCTCCGATTCTTCAACAAAGCTTGCTATGCGCTCGTAGTCGCAAAGAATAAGCAAAAGCTTGTCCGCACAGGCTCTGAGAAGCTCTTTCGGTGTTTCGCCGGGCTCCGAGATGAGCTTGTATGTCTTTGTTCCCTCGGCATTGGCAACGGCAATATAAGCGCAAAGCATATTTGCGTCGTCCTCGGAAACAAACGGGTTGGATATGTACACGCCAAGCTCGGTGCGGTTCTTTTCCCGTACATTTCTTGCAATCTGAATCGCAAGCTTTTTGATATCCGTTACATCATCGGGAAGCTCATAGTCCATATCGACCGTGAAAACGGATTTATCGTTTTTCTTGAGGAATGAAATAAGATATTCCGCTCCGTCGTTCCCTGCCAAAGCCACTCTTACGGAGTCGGCGCTTAATTTATTCACTGCACACTCTATCAGTGCTCTGTGACGGTTCTTTAATGCGTGAGATGCGGCACAAGGCTCACTAAGCTCGGCAAAGTAGTCATACAGTGAGCCGAGAATTATCTGCTGAGCCTTGATGTCCTCAACAGGCATATAAATAATATGCTGACCGCCGGAGGTGAGCGCAAATCCGCAGTTGAGATAATCGGAAGTCGGAAGAATTGTTGCTGCTTCGGGAAAGGTTACAGAGGCTTTGAAAAAGTTCTGCTTCATCTTCTTGGCATCGGGTCTTGACGAAAGCACTGCGGAAACTTCGCCGTTTTCTGCGGTTTTTGTGTCAAGCGCAGCACAAAGCATTCTTTTGGTTGCATTGTACATTGCTGACTGAACCGCAACAAGAACGATGTCGGCGGCAAGCAGACTCTGTGAAATTGCAACCAGCATTCTCTTTTGCGACGTAAATTCGGCAAATCCGTTACATTCGGGGAAAAAATCCTTAACGCATTTGAGAATGAATTCCTTGCCCTTTTCCGCCTCCTGCGAGTCCTGATTGCAAAGTGAAAAAAGTTTTATGTCCATTGTTTTGCACCTCTGTATAAGTTATTCAAGCGTGAATTTTTTTGCATCTGCAAAGGGATTGTCCATGCCGTTTGCATCGTACCACGCCTGAGGAAATTTTTGATTATTGTTTTCTTTGACCTTTGAAACGTCAACGGTTTCGCTTTCGCCGTCGCGGACACGTCTCGCCATTACGACGAAGCGTGAGTCCTCAAATTCATAGCAGCAGGTTGAGAGAGTAAGAATTTTGTCACCGGGTTTTATATCGACTGCATCGTTTGTATAATAGGAACGGGATTTGACGTCGGCAATAAATTCGTTGAATTTTTCGTCCGAGGGGAAATTGACCGTAAGATAGGGGAATGTATATCCGTTATCCTGCGAGTCATAGATATTCGCAATAAATGCGGCAAAAATCTTCCAGGTTCCGTCCTCGTATACGGTGTTGAATTTAACCGTCGGGTATTCCTTATAATTCTCGATTTCCTTGTAGTAATTCAAGTGTCCGAAAATTTGACCGTCACGCATTTTATGACCGTAAATAATCGTGTTTGTGTCAAAATTATCGACCTTGTTTCTGTAATCGACAAAAAGTGTGCCGTAAACGGAATATTCGCCGTTGAAATTCTTATAAAGGTATTCTTCGTTATCTTCACCCTGAACTACCTTCATATCGTTCTCGTCAAGGAGAGGAATCTTTAATATTCCGACAAAATCGTTGTTCTTTTCCAAAAGATCCTTGTATTTGGCAAGCACATGCTTGGATTTGTTCGCCATCATGGTTGTTTGTGTATCGCTTTCGTTTATCGACGGAGTTTCCAGTGCGTTTTTATTCTTGTACAGCTCAATTACATAGTATTTAATGAGATATGAAAAGCACGCAATAAAGCAAAGCACGGAAAGACCGAGAAGAGCCTTTCTGAAAAACGAAAGCAAAGATTTTTTTATCTCTTTTTTGTTCATCTGTTTTTCCTCTCAGGTCAATCAGTCCGGGAAAAAGACATCTGTTACCTCTGTGTCGGTGTTGCGCTTGATACCGTCGTCCGTATCCTCGTCAACGAATATAACACGTGTGTTGGTGTTGTATTCCTCGCTTCGGTCGATATCTTTTCTGTCGCCGTTGACGATGAGACTTTCAAAGGAATCAAGGTCAATGTCTATTTCTCCGAATGATATCGCATCGTTGTCAAATTCACTGTCCGCCGATCCGAACTCTTGAGCCAAGGGTATTTGATTATTCGATTCGATTATATCTTTTTTAAAGCTCGGCGCACTTCGAAGCCCGTCTTCAACAGCTTTTTTTGTCGCTTTACCGGCAATCAGCGGATTGAAGTCCTCATCGCGTATGCTTTGATCTTCTTCTGCGACTGCAAAGCGCTTCTTCAAGGATTCAAAGGAGCTGTCGGTTAAATATTCCGTTATATCGTCATTTTCATCCGGCAAAATTGGAACAAGGTCCGAATTTATGCCGATTTTATTTTCATCAGGCAAAATGATCCCCGCTTTCTCGGTTTATCTTGTGCTCGGCTTCCATGAGCGTGAGCCGGAGTAGGGATTGGATGTTCCCTTATAGTCGTACCAAACCTGCGGCCTCCTATAGTTCGGATTTTCCTTTGCTTTTGAAGTGTTTACGTCGTCACTTTCACCCGAACGAAGAAGTCTGCCGATAACAACAAGTCTTGTATCTACCTTTTTCCCAATATAATTCGTGTACGTATAATTACATGTCGAAAGATTTATAATTTTGTCCGTCGCTTTGAGATCAACTCCCGTTGTGTAGAGAGCACGCTGGTTAACCTGCTCGATAAAGCCGGCAAAGTTTGAATCGGTCATGTTCGGCTCAATAAAATTAAACATATATCCGCCGTCGTCCTTGGAGTCTACTGTTGTTAGGAACGCTGTGTAAATCAAAAACGTGTAGTTACCGTTCAGGGTACAATAACGAATAACTGGATTTTTCTTATACCATTCGATATCGTCATATCTGTTAAGGTCATAAAAAGCTGTTCCGCAGCTCATATCGTGACCGTAGATAACCGTATTTTTACTGAGCGTATTTCTCTTGCACTGATAGTCGGCATAAACGCAGCCGTATCTTGTATATGAGCCGTAAAAATTCTTTGTCAGATAGAAATCGTTATCCTTGTGCTGAACGATCGGGGTGTTGATACTTGTGCCCGGAATATAGAGCCATCCGACCGTTTCCTTATTCTGTGCATAAAGCCTTGTCAGCTTCTGCTGAATACCGGCAGGGTAGACAACGTCATTATATTTCGCAACCATTTTTGTGTAAATATTTTCGGCATCGTCGTTATCCGATGCCGCCGAGCCCGTAGAAACGCCGGTTGCGATATTGAACGCCGCCAAAGCCGTTGATGAAACAATTGCAATGATCAGCACGGCGCAAAGAAGAGTGAAAATATTCTTCTTTGCCTTTATATTTGCAGGCTTTTCTTGCGTTGAAACAGGAACTGCTTCGGTTTTTGTTTCATTTTTCGTTTTATTATTCGGCTCGGGCTTTGTCTGAGTGGCGGTTGGCTTCTTTTCAACAGGCTTCTTTGTTATAGTTTCAAGCGAGTCGAAGTCGGGGAACGAGTCAAAAATATTTCCGCCGTAGCCCGTATTATACTTTTTCTTATCTTTATTTTCAGCCATTTTACTCATCCTCAAAGTTTGTTGTCGATATAAAGTCTTATCATATTGAGCGCATTGGAAGCGCTGACGTATCTGTTATAGCTTCTGTCCTTGCGTGAGGTTCTCAGCTCCCTGACCCAAACATTATCCCTGTCCGCAAGTCCGATATAAACCAGTCCGACCGGTTTATTTGTCGAGTCGCTGTCGGGACCTGCTATGCCTGTTACAGAAACTGCGATATCCGCTCCGCTGACCTTCAGCGCACCCTGTGCCATTTGTCTTGCAACAGGCTCGCTGACCGCACCGTATTTATTAAGGTCGTCCTCGCTGACGCCGAGAACACGGTGTTTAATTTCGTTTGCATAAGAAATAATTCCGCAGTCAAAAACCTCCGAGGCTCCCGGAACGTCTGTAATACGCTTTGCTATAAGTCCTCCGGTGCAGGATTCCGCAGTTGCGACTTTCATGTGTTTTTCTTTCAGCTTTTCAATAACGGCTTCTTCGATACAGGTGTAGTCCACGCCGTAAACAAAGCCGTCAAGTCTGTTTTTTATCTCATTTATAACAGGCTTGCAGAGATTTTCGGCTTCTTCTTTCGTCCTTGCCATCGCCGTGACTCTCAGCAATGCTTCGCCGTCCTTGGCATACGGCGCCACAGTCGGATTCTCGGCGTCAAAAAGGTCGTTGACCCTTTCTGCCATTAAGGATTCGCCGATACCAAAGGTTCGAATATTATGTGAGACGATAATTCGGTCGGAAAACTGCATAAGATAGGGTACGGCACAATTCCGGAACATCGGCATAAGCTCTCTCGGAGGACCGGGAAGAACAAGAATATGAACGCCGTCCTTTTCAATCGCCATGCCGGGTGCGGTTCCGTTATCGTTAGGAAAAATCACACAGTCCTTCGGAAGCATGGCCTGCTTGAGGTTGTTCTGTGCCATTTTCATGCCCTTGGTGCTGAAATAGGTCTTTATCTTCTCAACTGTCGGCTCGTGCAAAAACATTTTTTTGCCGAAAAATTCACAGCATACCTCTTTTGTTAAATCGTCGGGAGTTGGTCCGAGACCGCCCGAAAGAATAATAATATCGCTTCTGTCAGCCGCTTCTTTGAGCTGGGCGAGCAGCCTTTCTCTGTTGTCGCCGACCGTGCTTTGATGAATAACGCTTATACCGAGCCTCGCAAGCTCAATGCTTAAAAACTGCGCATCGGTATTAAGTATATCACCCAAAAGTATTTCGGTTCCTACGCTGATAAGTTCGCAAACTGCCAATTTACTCACCTGTTATTCTTACAAATTTAATATTGTTGATTGCTTCTTCCACAAGGGCTTCAACATCAAGAACGGCTTCCGCTTCCTCAACCTGCTTGAGATGCGGACGTGTCCTCGGGTGCTTCGGCGTGAAAACCGTGCAGCAGTCTTCATAGGGAAGAATGGAGGTTTCAAATGTGCCGATATATCTTGCCCTTTCAATAACCTCATCCTTATCCATTCCGATAAGGGGACGGAAAACCGGGAGATCCTCAACCACGGCTTCGGTACAGCCTATCGCCTGCATTGTCTGACTTGCGACCTGGCCTACGCTTTCGCCTGTGATAAGCGCTCCGCAGCCGTTTTTCTTTGCGATTTTTTCACTGCATCTCATCATAAATCTTCGCATGATGATCGTGAAAAGCTCCTCGGGGCACTTATCCTTGATTTCCTCTTGAATATGTGTAAAAGGAACAATGTTAAGCGGAATTTCACCGCTGTATTTCGCAACCTGTTTAAGAAGCGAGCAGACTTTCATTTCCGCACGTTGTGAGGTGTACGGAGGGGAGGCAAAGTGTACGCCGCAAAGGCTGAGTCCTCGCCTTGACATCATCCATGCCGCAACGGGACTGTCGATTCCGCCCGAGATGAGGATTGCGGCTTGTCCTGCGGTGCCGACGGGCATACCGCCTGCGCCCTTGACCTGATTGCCGTGAATAAATGCGTAATTATCTCTTATCTCAACGTTGACTATGATATCGGGGTTGTGAACGTCAACGGTGAGATGCGGAAATGCGTCAAGAATTTTTTCGCCAACCGTCATACATATAGCAGGGGAGTTGAGCGGAAATTTTTTATCGGAACGTTTTGCGTTGACTTTGAAGGTCTTTGCAAAAATCAGGTCGTCTTTAAGGTATTCGCAGGCGGCGGGAATTATAACGTCCATATCCTTTTCGACTGCGGCACAGCGGGAAATTCCCGCAATTCCGAATATCATCCTGATCCTTCTGAATGCCTCGTCCAAATCGACATCCTCGTCGATAGGCTCAACGGTTATCGTTGACTGGGATGAAACATATCTGATTTTTCCGAGATCGTGAAGTCTGAACTTCATATTTTTAATAAGCTGATTTTCAAATGTGTGGCGGTTGAGACCCTTGAGGGCAAGCTCACCGTTTTTCAGCAGAATTATTTCTTTCATTTAAAATACCTCGTAGATTTCGGCAACCGTTTCGGCCGCTTTACTTCATTCTTCTCATTGTTTGGCGCGCCGATGAAATTCCGCCGATCAGCATGTCGATTTCCTCCTTGGTCGTGAAAACGGAGGTGCTGATCCTCAACGCCGTACTTATAACGTCCTCGCTCAGGTTCATGGCTTTCAGAACTCGGCTCTTGTGTCCCTTTGAGCAAGCCGAGCCGCTCGAAATATAAATACCCATTCCGGAAAGATAGTTGAGCATGACCTCGGACGGGATACCTTCAACCGAAATATTCGTTATATAGGGCAGGGCATTCTCAGGCGAATTGATTCTGACTCCGTCAATTGCTCTGAGCCGTGAAACCATATAATCTCTCAGCTCGGTTGCATATTTGAGGCTCTGCTTGCAGTCTGGAATAGCCGCCGCAGCCGCACCGAAGCCGGCAATTGCCGGAACGGGCTCTGTGCCCGGGCGGATCTTGCTTTCCTGCAATCCTCCGTAGGTGTGTTGAACAAGTCTTGTGCCTTTCTTAACAAAGAGTGCTCCGGCACCCTTGGGACCGTGTATTTTGTGAGAGCTTACGGACATAAGGTCAACGCCCATGTTATATGGCTTTAGCTGAACCTTGCCGAATGCCTGAACCGCATCGCAGTGAACAAGAGCATTTGCGCCCGAGTGAGTTACTGCGCGTTTTGCAAATTCGACAGGCTGAATCGAACCGATCTCGTTGTTGACGTACATCATGCTGATGAGCACAACGGAGGGATTGGTTGCGGCATAAAGCTGTCTTTCGTCAATTACGCCTCTTTCGTTTACACGCAGCCGAACAACGTCATAGCCCTGATTTTCAAGAGCCTTGACGCTTTCCTCAATGCTTGAATGTTCAATTGAGGTTGTAATTATACGGCTGCCACGTCTTTTTTGCGCATTTGCCGCACCGAAAACGGCAATATTGTTGCTTTCGGTTCCGCCGGAAGTAAAATATATCTCGCTTGATTCGCAGGAGAGCGCTTTTGCTACATTCCTCCTTGAATCCTCGATAAGCTCGGATGCGGCTATACCTTTGGCATGGAGCGACGAAGGATTGCCCCAACAGGTTTTCAGCGCATAGTTCATTTTATCGACTGCCTCTTTGCAGGGCTGCGTCGTTGCGCTGTTATCCAAATAAGCTTCCATAGTCCATACCTCCGGGCAACATTAAACCATTATTAACTTTTATATTATACATCATCATTCATCTACTTTCAATATTTTTATTACATTAAAAAATGAATTTTTTCTTAATTTTAATAAATATATGGTGGCTGTTAAACGTCCTATACTACATCTTATGCACGGCTTTTCAATAGGATAATGCAAAATATAAATGTTTTTGTTGCATTTTCGGGAAATCTATGATAATATAAATTGCTATAAGAATGAATAAATGTTGAAGAAATAACGTTATTTCTGATTTCTAATATAAGGAATAGTTTAATTGAGAGGAAAAAAGCGGTACTATGAGTGAAAATAAAAACATGAGAGTGCAAGAAAAGTCGAGTGATGCTGCTGCTTTCAGCATTATCAACATGGCAATCAGGAATTTGCACTATATTCTTATTTCCGGCTTGGCGGTTGCGATACTTGTTTTTTTGATCGTTACGATATTTGTCAGCCCTACCTATGAGGTTCGCACAAGCTTCTATGTTTATAATACATCGGCGAGTGAATCCGGGTCGGTCAACAGCAGCGATATGCAGGCGGCGAAGAATCTTGCGACAACCTACGCTAAAATTCTCGGAAGCAATGCGGTTGTGGATACTGTTATTAACGACCTTGACGATATCAACGGCAATGAAAGAACAGCCCTCAGAAACAATATTCGCGTTAACGGTGTTAACGACACTCAGGTTATTGAAGTTAAGGTTTTGACCGACAGCCGCGATTTGTCATATCAGATTGCGGATTCCTTTTCGAGAATTGCGCCTAAAGAGGTTATTCGTATTGCAAAGGTTGGTAATATCGAGGTTCTTGACCAGCCCGAAATGCCGAATAAGAAATCCTCACCGAAAACGCTTTATGATACAATGCTCGGTTTTCTTGCCGGAATGATACTTGCATTCGGAATTATCTGTCTCAGAGTAGTTTCCGATACGACCGTTAGAAATTCTTATGATGTTGATAAATCGGTCGGACTTCCGGTTCTCGGCATGATTCCGGAAATAAAAAATTCGACAAACAATAAGCCTTGGACGTTAAAAGATGGGGGAGTGGTCAGCTATGATGAAGCAGAAGCATGATAAGCAGAGCTCTCAGGACGGGAACTTTCTCCTTAATTTGCGCTCGCCGGCGGAAATAAAGGAAGCCTATGTAAAACTGAGAACTAATCTGATGTTTTGCATGACGGCTGACGGAACACGAAATTGCAAGGTTTTTGCCGTAACAGGAGCCAATCAAGGCGAGGGTAAAAGCATTACCGCAGCCAATATCGCCATAAGCTTTGCCATGATCGGCAAGAAAACGCTTCTTCTTGACGCCGATATGCGAAGCTCATCTCAAAGACGTATATGGAAGAACAGAACCTTAACGGGTCTTTCCGATTTTCTCGCCGAGATAAAGCCTCTTGAGGTTTTTTCGGTAAAAGAGCTTCCTCTGTCGATTGTTTTTTCGGGAACTCTTCCGCCGAATCCTTCGGAGCTTCTTTCAAGCGAAAAAATGTCCGGTTTTGTCAAGGAATGTTCCAACCGTTTTGATTATATTATCATTGATACGCCGTCTTTGAACGACTACGCAGATGCGCAGATAATTTCAACTCTTGCCGACGGAGTTGTTCTTGTTGCAAGATCGGGTGAAACGGATTCCGCCGACCTTGCTGAATCGTTAGACTCCGTAAAGCGCTCGGGAGGAAATGTATGCGGCGTGGCTTTGAATTTTATTAAGCCGGACAGATCACCGTTTTTGGACTTGAAAAATTTTAAAATCTCATTGAGATAAAAATTATTGAATATATTAAAAGTACAGTCTTTATAGGCTGTATTTTTTTTGCATTTAAGAGCATTTTTAAAATAATAGGATGCTAAATCACAATTTAAAAAATAACGGTAAAAATGCACTGAAAATGTTTTTAAACTGCTTAAATATTTTATTTGTTTATATTTAGCAAAAATGTAATTATTATATCAGCGATATTGACGTTTCCTCCAAAAATATTACAAAAATGAATTTAACACTTGAATAAAACTAACTTTTGTGATAATATTTAACTAATAATAAATAATTTTTTTATTATGTTGGTGAATTTTATCTAAATTTCACTAAATATGTTTTGATTACACAAAATTTTAAGAATATTTTTAATTGGAGGTAATAAAAAATGTTGAAAAAATTCGGCAGAAAAGCATTGAGTTTTTTGTTGGTATTTGTGCTTATGGCAACGACATTTTTTATCTTTGATCCGAGCGTTTTGCTCCCGAAGTCAAAGGCCGTTGTCGATGTCAAGAAGTTGGTCAACACCGTTGAACCGACTGTAAAGTTCTATGTTCCGGAGGCGATTTACCTTAATCCGGTGGTTGGAACAGGCTCCAAGCCGTATAATTTCCAATATTTTATTGACAGCGATGAGAACGGAACGCTTCGCAGAAGCGCAACGCAGACAACCGGTACGGTTTATTTCTCATGCTCTGCGGCTTGTACGTCTATTACTATAAATTGGGGCAATTCGGTGTCTCCTAATGTGACGGAAAACACCCACACCAATCAGATAGTAAAGCAAACGATCACAGGCGGCACAACCTCTGTAAGAGACGGCTCGGTCAAGGTTACGGCAACCTACGTTGTTGAGGGCAGAACCTACAATGCCTATGCCTATACATATATGTATTATCCTGAGCTTGACCTCCTGACCGGTACTGCTTCATCGTATGTTTATAAAGCGAGCGGTAACGAGCCGAAGCTTGCCGCGTTCTCGTTTATCACCGGTGTTCATAAGGTCGGTAATGAAACAACCTATGGCAACACAAATGAGCGCGGCGTCAGCAACTACTATGACCAGTATAACGGCAGTTCATCGAAAGGCTATTACGGTATTTCACCGTTAATTCCGGGCTGGGCACATGTTTGGCAAAACGGAAGTCTTGTTCCCGGTTCTTCCGGTGCGATCTTTAAAACAGCAGATGAAGGAAGAATTTATGACCGTGATATTATCTACGGCGAAACAGCGTCGAGCCTTCCGAGCGGTTTTCTTGACAGAGGTAACGGCGGTGTATATTTCCGTGAGAGGGAACGTGCCGGCGGAACTAACAAAACCTATGGCGGAATAAGCAATTCCTGGGGTATTTTGTACGTTGACACGAGCCGTGTAACCGATTACAATCAGATACCGAATCTTCGCGGCGGTTTTATCTGTCACTATTATCAGCGATGCGGTAAGCGCGGAGAAATTGAAACCTTTGCATCAACAGATAATACAATTTCAATTCTCAACAATATTGACTTCCGTAACGGTGACGGTCACAGCTACGGTATGAGCGACGCTGACAGATTGAGCGGTGCAGTAACGCTCTCGGACAAAACCTATACTATGCGTGCCACATACAAGTACAGAATGGATGCGGCAATCGGCAGCTCGTCGACCGTAACAATGAACCAGGATTTCGGTTTTAAGGTATACCCTGTCAATAAAAAGAGCCTTCGTGAAGCTTACAGAGCAGCGATCGAGAACGGCTGGCAGTCAACAACTGCGTCAAGGCACGGCTGGTCATCTTCCGCACAGTCTCAGTGGACGACTGCCTACAGTAACCTTGATACAGCGCTTGCAAGTGCGGGTGAGGTTCTCGGCAGACCTTATGCAACATATAGTCAAGTATCCACAGCTCTTTCAAATCTTAATAACCGAGTTACAGCATGTAACAATATTGTAAATGCTAATTTCCAAGGCGGAGAGAATCCGGCGGTTCTTCCGCAGGTTAATTTCTATGTCCCCGAAACAATCTACCTTAACCCATCCGACAATCAGACCTTCCAGTATTTCTACGGTGTTGAAACAAACGGCATCCCGACAAAAAACTTGGCTTTGTCAACGGCTGCTGCCGGTGCAAAAGTTTACTTTGCAGGTAAAAACTGCACGCCGACGAAGGTTAAGATAACCGTTGAGTCGTCCGGTGACAATGAAACAAACTGGATCAATACAAATAATAGCAGGCTCAACTCTATTTCGTTTGGCGGTTCATCATTTAACGGCAGCAATGCTTCGGCAAACGGAAAAACATACACCTCATTCCCTGTAAATATTCAATGTACAGCGGGTAAATTGAATGCTGCGCTTGCTTCGTCAAGTTACCGCTTTCTCAAGTGGACTGCCGAATATGAGGTTGGCGGCATTACATATAAGACATATGCCTACACTACGGTTTATTCACCGTATGACAAGCCGGTTGCTGCGGCAACTCGAGCATACAACTCCAGAGGTGTTGAATCCGATCTTCAGTCTATTGCATGGATTTCCGGTGTAACCGGAAGTAATACGAACGGAAACAGAACAAATAATACAGATAATTTTGTTCCTATAAAAGGTACTGTACTTACCCCGACGAATACACGCAACGACGGCGGTTATAATCAAAATGGCGGAACTTATATAAACGGTTCATCAGGAACAGGTCATTTTCAAAATCGCAAAGATAATCACGATGATGAAGGTGCACAGGCTGTTGCTCCGACCGGTTCTCTTGTTCTTGATTCTACCCGATTTGACAACCTTCAATATGTACCCAATTTTAAAATCGGCTTCTTAATTTCACTGGTTAATGAAGGAACGTCAACTGTAAACAGACGTCAATTCGGATATTATTTTTCAGACGTCAGTTCCTTATCGTTTGATTCTCCTTCGGGATACGGCTCAAGCAACTGGGATATATATAACAGAGGAGGCTATGCAAGCGGAAACCGAGGAACATACATTACGTCGCTGACACAATATGAGGATGATAACGGAGTAACTGTAAGCAGAGAGTACTGTTATCCTAGAATGGTATATAATAACACATGGGATAAAAGTGTTACATCTTCAACAACGGTTAAAATTCTTGGTGCCGCTCGTTTCGGTATAAGAAAAAAATCTAACGACAGATGGTCAAAGTCAAACAATGTTAATGTTGTTCCGGTGAATGTAACTGTTGTCAACAAGAGTTCCTTGAGAAGCAGATACTATGAAGCAATCACCCTTTCAAAGCAGCAGGACTGGTATGCCGCAGGATTTAACGAATATCAGAATTCGATTCTTACAATGGCTATTAACCTTGAGCATCCTGCGAGAACAACTATAAATTCTACAGTGAACACAGCCAATCTTGTTACCAGAACAGGTACAACCACTGCTGTTCATCTGCGCGGCGGTTCTTCAGCTGACTATAACGGTAACGTTGGTTCGGCTATAATCGGCTCGAATACCGAATCAAAGGGCTATACTTACGGCGACAGAGTTTACGGTTATTATAATGAAATACCCGGATTTACAAAAAGTAATTACTCTGTTACTTATGGCTCAACCACAAAGACAAGCGGTATTCTTCAAGACAGCACATATAATAATTACTATTATATTCCAAATGCGAACACTCCGACTATCGAATGGAAATTCTGGTATACACCCAATACATACAGCATAAATTACGACCCCAACGGCGGTACATATAACAACACAACGGGCTTGACCTCAACGTCGGTTCTGTTCCAGTCAAAGTACACCGTCGGAAAGATCGGCAGTGCAACCCCGGCCAATCCGACGCGTCCGGGCTGTACGTTTATGGGATGGAAGTGCAGCGCCGACGGTCTGGTTTATCAGCCGGGTGCAAATATCAACTGGGAATTCCTAGAGAATGTAACATTTACGGCTCAGTGGGAATACAACTCGATAAATCTTCGCTTTAACGAGAATCATGACAGTCTCGCCGAGAATATGTTTGACCCGATAATCGAGGAGACTCTCACACATGATTCAACAGCGTCAGATTCAACGGCTTGCAGCTTTACCCTTGAAAAGTTTGACGACGGTACGCTCAAAGCTAACGGCAAGCTTGCCGGAGCGTATACAATCGGTTTTGTTCCGATGAAGTTCGAGGCGGGAAAAACATATCACTTCAGCAACCTCGTCACAGGCGGCAGCATGACAAACGGCTGTTTGGTTATGGAGCTTGCCAAAGAGGACACAAATAACATAAACCCGAGAAAGTTCTTTAATATTGAATCAAATTCAACTGCAACCGGAACTGTTGAAAAACCCGATATAACAATCACTCAGGAAATGGCTGACCAAATCGCCGGTATTCGCTTCTGGATCTGGCATGGCAATAACGAGTACATGACGTTTAATAATTACACGTTTAAACCGCGTATAGAGTTGAAGAGTGACAGCACGAATGTGGCGACAAGCAGTACGGAATATAACAACATCTTTGCTGATTATATTCAGTACAACTCACTTATTCAGGAGCTTCCGACTGCCACCCGTACAGGCTATACCTTCGACGGCTGGTATACTCAGGCGAACGGCGGCACAAAGGTAAATGTAGGTGACCGTCTTCTCTACAGCGACTGGAATCTCAACAACACCGATCAGACCCTCTATGCTCATTGGACTATCAATAAATATAAACTCATGTATGAGAATGAGTTTGACTTTGATAATTTTAAATTCAGCATGGCGAATCCTCCTGTGACTAACACAAATTCGCCGATTACAATAAATGAGCATGAAAATTCAATTCAGTTCACATCACAAAAGAGAGCCGACGGAGTTACCGATGACTTTACTCCGACGGGTCAGAATTATACTCCTGCCGAAACCGGCTACATGACTCTTGCTCCGGGTCATACTTATGAGATTTCATATAGCTATACCGTTGATAAGGCGGCGAGCCTGAACTGCTATATATTCTCCTATACATCAACTTCATCGACGTCATGGAACACGGAGTACGGAAATAGCGGCACAGGTACATATTATAACGTCGGCGTTGCTCCGTCGGGAGCGACAACCGGCACTATGACGGGATATTATACTGTTCCGCAAGGCAGGCCTTATGCAAGGCTTCGTTTCGGTTCAACTACCGAGGGGGTAACTGTAAAGTTTTCTGATATCTGCGTCCGTGATCTCACCGATCCGATGAACTACAGAGGTAAATCAGGCGGCGACGGCAAGGAAAATTCTCTCAATAAAAAGTTTGATACCGTAACCTATAAAACAACTCAGAGTCCGCTCGCAACAATAACTCGCCAGGGCTATACATTCAACGGCTGGTATGAGAGCGAAAATATGTCAAACGGCAACGGCTACGGCACTCAGTTTACTACCTCAACCGCAATGCCGGCAAGGGACGTTCCTCTCTATGCTCAGTGGAAATTGAACGAATATCCTATCGTAATCAATCTTAATGCCGACAGCACAGATAAGGCGACAATCGGTTCATTTACCTACAGCAAGGCAAACAACAATACTTCAAACGGCAATATTTCTCTTTCAACAGCCACATCTTCTCAGCAGGAATCGGCCGGAAATATTACCACAATAAATGTTGCTTACGGCACATCGTTCACCCTGCCGATTCCGTCAAGAACAGGTTATACATTTACCGGTTGGACGGCAAGCGCAACACCTGCCTATGCTTCGCTGACGGACAACGGCAACACAAGCGCATCGGCATACCGTGTCGGTGCCGGCGGAGTTACATTGACCGCTCACTGGTCAAGAAATTCCTATCCCGTAAAGGCTTATGCTTACGGTGATATCTACAATTCTGCGACCTTTGCACTCGGTAGAGGCGGCACTGTTCAGATAGCATCTGACGCCGCAGGCACATCGGTCAGCAAAAATATTGCTTATCGTTCCACAACAACTCTTAAGGCAACTGCCTCAACAGGCTATGCTTTCGTCGGCTGGTACACAGATTCCGCACTTACAAATCTCTACAGCACAAGTGCAAGCATAACAAGCGAATCCGTATTGACAGACGGCAGAACCTACTATGCAAAGTTCAAGGTACAGTCATATACAATTACCGTTAATCCCGACAATGCAACGACGGGAACAACCATTTCGGGTTGGTATTCGGCGGCGGGAACTGCGGCTCCTTCACAGACGATAAAGACGTCAACCGAAATCACAATGGTTTACGGCTCAACGGTAACAATGACCGCCCCGCAGAAGACGGGATATACCTTCGGCGGATGGGAAAAGATAACAGGAGCCGGAACACTTACATCGTCTACGGGCACTTCAACCTTCAAATGCGGCGCGGGTGATGCAACGATCAAAGCCCAGTGGACGGCGAATGTCTATACAATTACGTTTTTACCGAACGGCGGAAGTGTAAATCCGACATCAAAGACGTTTACGATTGAGTCTACGATCGACCTCCCGACACCGACGAAAGACAGCTATGTATTTGACGGCTGGCTTGTAACAACGGCAGAGGGTAACTGGACAAACGGAACGCTTTATACCGATTCAAGTATTCCGGCAGGTAAGTACGGCAACGTAACCGTAACAGCTCAATGGCATAAGACCGTAACCGTGCACTTCTACTCAGGCAGCAAGGGAGCGGTACACAATCAGTTCCAGATCACATTCAAGAATAACGAGACTGCAGGCAGCGTAAAGTCACCGACAAGTTTCGGAACAATCGACGGATGGACAGCACTCGGATGGTTAACGTCGGAAGATGCGGGAAAGACACCGAACCAAGCGATAGCCGCTGCTGCAATAACGGGCGGTACGACGGTTACCGTTACTCCTGCAAAGTTTGATTATAATTATTATGCAATATACAGCCAAAATCAAACGTTGACGTATAACTCCAACGCAATAGGAGATTCGTCGGTCAAGAATATTCCGAGCTCAACAAACGGTACGGCATATTACAATTCATTCGACAAGATAGCAAATGTAACACATAATATACCGTCAACAGTTCCGACAAGAAACGGCTATACATTTGCATCGTGGAACACTGAAGCAAACGGAAGCGGCGTAAAATACAATGCACCGGGAACGTTTACTAACAGCAAACAGAACGAAAAGCTGTATGCACAGTGGACAGAAAATAAGTATACAATAACGTATTCATACAATGGAAGCGGAACAGCAGACAAGAGTATAAATTATACTATAACGTCGGCAATAACGATTGAAGATGCACCGACATATAAAGATCATGTGTTTGCAGGCTGGAAAATACAGCAGCCAACGCAGGGTAATTGGCCGGATCCTTCTAAGGAAAGTAACGCTCCTGAATTGTATGGACCCAAAGCAACAATAGCAGCCGGAAAATTCGGCAATGTCGTATTTGTAGCACAATGGGTCTACATAAACAGTGCAGAAAACAAGTCCGATGAATATACTCTCGGCAATGAAATTGAAATCGTTACGGGCGTTGAATCTAACGGAACAAAGAAAACCGAAAAAACAACTAAGTATGATAAAGCGTCTTTCGATAATTATACGGCAGCTATCGAAAAGTATAGAAGTGCAAAAGCCTTAGTTGAAACGCTTGTCAAGAAAGATGTAAATTCATCAGGTTATTCGGCAGCTCTGAAAACCGCAACGAAGAGCTTGCAGGATGCGATTACCGAATTGACGGAAATTGTTTTGAACGAAAACGGAATTGTAACGAAATACTATAACAACTTCTATGTCGGAGACAAACAGTGTGATCTCAGCCAAATGAACCTTAACCATTATGAATACAGTGAACTGGAAACTGCAAAGACTTCACTTATCAACGGAAAGGCATATATAGGCAAGGATTACAAGATAACCGACACAGACAGTGCAAATGTTACTTATCAGTCAAGATTGAATGACTGCGTTCTTTCAATGGCAAAGGCGTTCATAAGTACATCGGATAAGGTCAAGACTTCAGTCGGATTCAAAGTATATGAAACGGTAAGCGAAACACGGAAGGTCAAGGACGCAAACGAAAATGCGCTTGCAGGAGATGCGGCAGTGAACTATGTATATGCAGGAAAAGACGGCAGTACATACTATTGCTACACGAATTCAACGAATCCTGTTGTTCTGATAACCGTAGATGACGGAATCGACGGAGGCAGAAAATGCTATCCGACAAAGGCGGAGCAAGTAACTGCATCTACCACGACCGGCACCGTAAAGAAAACAGACGTAACATTCCCGATAACAAAAGATGAAGCGGATAGCAAATATGTTGGATACATCAATGCCGGAGTGGGTAAAAATATCGGCTATTACAGGCAAAAGCAAGTAATCAGGCTCGCACCGGAGTTTGAAGTTAACTTAAACGGAACCGTAACATATGAGTTCACGGCACATGATGACACACTCAGCAAGAATGTTGCAACACAGTCCGCACTGTCATCGGGACTCGACTCCAAAAATGCAAACGATTTCAGTGAAAACCTTACAGCGTCAAAGACGATAAAGATAGTAATTGATTATCATGCAGCCGATCCAAAGACAGGCGAAAAGCTTGACGTAAACGGCGATCAGGTAAGTAACGACGCATACCTCAATCAGTTCCATCTTTACAGAAACGCAGGCGGAGCAAAGAACTGGGAGCTTCCGAGAGCACAGCAGTACACAAACAGCAGCAACGGAAATACGTATGATCCGTACATAGTAGATGACGGCGTTTACGGACAGAAGGACTACGGCTCATTCTCATTCACGTTTAAGCTCGGAAACAGCATAGATCTTGAAACAAAGATGACATGTGCAAACGGAAACGTAGGATATGTTCCGACGCTGAATACAACGGACGCAAGCAAGATAGCGCAAATGATAAACAACGGAACAGTATCGTTTGAAAAGCTGAAATCGTGCGAGTATACCGCAGCAGGAGAGAAACCGTATTACAAACTTTTGGCAAACGGCGATTATGAAACGGAAACCGTAGGCGGCAAGACTAAGAACAAGATATACAAAGGCGGAACCGGTTACGGCTTCATTCCATGGCCAAAGTCAAATATATGGTCGTTTAACTATTATCCCGAGAACGGAGCATACACCTATGTTCACCTTGTAGACAGATGGGGTAATACAGTCGATAAGGTAATCTATGTAGGACTTCAGGATCCCAGAGATATTACAACGAGCGGATCCGACGGTATCTACACAATCCTTGAGGACGGCGGAAGCGGAATAGATACGCTGAGCCTGAACGCAG
>OIYO01000064.1_pt1 | contig 108935 bp, 117 predicted proteins | sample 1588191 | NCBI WGS metagenome assembly OIYO01 (sample SAMN03283275) | human gut metagenome | biome: human-associated habitat; material: feces | host: Homo sapiens | place: Peru | collected 2012 | reverse complement strand
TAGACTTATCGCATTTTATATATATAAAAAGTCTCACATCAATTGTAACTCTACAGTCTAATCTCTGACGATAGACACTTTTTTATTGTAAAAAAAGAAATTATATATTAAAATTAAATAGTAAGGTTGGTGTATGATAATGGAAAAAAATACCGCACAAAAGCAAACTAAATTAACTGAATATGGTAAAGGTTCAGCGGGAATAATATTTCTTCTTTTAGTCATTTCTGGATTTTGTTTTTATACATATTATGAGTACACTCTTCATCAAAATGAAATAGCTAGATTAAAAGATGAATGTACACCAATTTCTACTACTAGTGGTGAGAAAAAACTTGATTTAAATTCAACTATTGTCCAAGACTTATATAGTAAAGTAGTAACTAATATTAAAGAAGATACTGCAAATCCAACTTTTAACGATTCCATAAAAATGTACCTAGCTTATAGACAACTTTCTCATGACAAAATATATAATTCTAACTGTAATCAGTTTAATGATACAGCTATGCCACTATTTACTTGTCTAGACACCGAAGAAATAACTCCAACAGCATTTAAAGAAGAAAGTTTAAAAATTGAATACAAAAAATTATTTGGAGAACAAGCTAATTTTCAAAATGCCAATATCCAACTTGGTAGAACTTGTCTAGGAGGATACCAATACATTGCTAGTCGAGGAGAATACGTCTCAGGTTACTGTGCCCAAGCTCCAACTACAAGTTACTATGTTGAAAAAGAACTTGAAAAAGCCATCTCTAAAGAATCAACAATCTATTTATACGAAAAAGTAAAATATCTAGGTAGTGAAGGTCAAAAACTACCAGAAGAGTTACTATCAGGAACATATAAATATACATTTAAACTAGATACAAATTATAATTATGTATTACTAAGTAAAGAATTAGAACAATAGAAATAAGGTGAAAATCATGGAAATAAAAAAAGTAATAACAGGAGTATTAGATGAGAATTGTTATGTATTAATTAAAAATAATACTGCAATCATTATAGATCCAGGAGATGACTATTTAGACATTAAAGAAGCAATTGGTGAAAATAAAGTTTTAGCAGTCTTAATAACTCATTCTCATTTTGATCACATCGGAGCTTTAAGAAACTTCTTAACAAAACGCTCTATAAAAATATTCAAAAAAAGTAGTCTAGAAGAAAAAGAATATACTATTGGAGATTTTAAATTTAAATGTATTTATACTCCAGGTCATTCTAAAGACTCTGTAAGTTTCTTCTTTGAAGAAAATAATTGTATGTTTGTAGGAGACTTTATCTTTAAAGAATCAATTGGTAGAACAGACTTACCTGGTGGAGACAATAACGATATGAAAGAAAGTCTTAATAAACTACTAACATTTAACGAAAGTATAACTCTATATCCAGGACATGATGATGAGACTACTCTAAAATATGAAAAAGAACACAATCCATACTTAAAATAGAAAGATATTCTTTCTTTTTTTCTTATCTTATGTTATTATACTAAGTCAAGAAAAGGGAAGGGATAATATGAAAGTATGGACAAAAGTACGTCTAAAAGACCAAAATAAAAAAATAGAATTAGTAAGTAGATCACTAACCAATTATTTATATGCTTACGGTCCAGCAGCCGAAGTAAAAGAAAAATACAATATATCTGAAAATGACTATGCAAAAATGAGTCAATATACAGCTAATCGTATTTCTGGAATCTTACTACTATATCTAGCAAAAGACTATAAAAGAATAAATGATATTGCTAATAAATATAATTTAAATAATGAAGTAATAAAAAATATTTATCCCGAAATAGAAGGATATATATCAAAATAAAAAGTCATCAACCGATGACTTTATTTTTTATAGGTAAAATAAAACACTAAGAAAACCAATTAACATAGCTAAAACTAAAATAATTGATACAACTTTAACAACTTTTTTATTCATAGTATCCACCTCACTATTAATTATAAATTATTTGTCATAAAAAGTAAAACATATTTTCACATACAACACTCTAATAACTAATATATTTAACTGAGGATGATAATAATGAAAGAACTACTAAAAAAACTAAAAACTAAAAAAGTATTTATCATAATTTTCATAGTAACACTTCTAGCATTCATAATAGGAATACTCTTAGTAAGTATTGAATCAAAAGATAATAAAGAATTAATAACAACAAGTCTAACTACCTTCTTTAATAATATCAAAGAAAACAAATTAAATACTCAAACACTACTCTATAAAAGTATAACTAATAACTTAATAATTAATATTATAGTCTGGTTACTAGGTATATCTATAATTGGACTACCTATAGTTCTAATTATCTTAGGTTTTAAAAGTCTTACCATAGGCTTTACTATTTCAAGTATTCTCTATACTTATAAATTAAATGGTCTTATCAAAGTAATAATATACATAATTCCTAATATAATAAACTTATTTGTCTTATTTGTCTTAACATATTATTCTATAAATTTTTCTTTAATGTTATTTAACTATCTATTTAGAAAAAAAGAATATAATAAAAAATTAATTGTAAATAGATACTTAAAATTACTAATATTATCACTACTAATATCTATTCTAACCTCTGTAATAGAAACTTTTATTTTGCCTAAGCTATTTTATTTAACATAATCTTTTAAAAATACTAAAAATACTGTATAATTTTAACTGGTGAAGTACTATGGAAAATAAAAAAAGAGTTGTTGTTGCGATGAGTGGAGGAGTAGACTCATCTACTGCTGCATACTTATTAAAAGAAGAAGGATATGACGTTGTGGGTGCAACTATGCAACTTTTAGATGATGAAAAGACTCTTCAAGCTATAAAAGATGCTAAAGAAGTTGCTAAAACTATTGGTATTAAGCACTATGTATTTGACCTTAGAAAAGAGTTTAAAGAAATAGTAATAGCAAACTTTATAGACTCTTATAAAAAAGGTTTAACCCCAAATCCATGTGTATTATGTAATAAAATATTTAAATTTGGTATCTTCTATAAAAAAGCCAAAGAAGAATTAAAAGCAGATTACATATCAACTGGTCACTATGCAAATATTGAAAACTCTAAATTAAAGGCTTGTAACACTCTAAATAAAGATCAATCATACTTCTTATATGGAATAGATAAAAACGTCTTAGATAAAGTAATATTTCCCTTAAAAGACTATCATGATAAAACAGAAGTAAGAAACATTGCTGCCTTAGCTGGACTAGATGTTAGTAATAAAAAAGATAGTCAAGAAATATGTTTTATTCCAAATGATGACTATGCTAAGTATTTAGAAAATAATTTAAAAAACAAACCATTACCTGGAAATATCTATTTAGAAGATAATACTTTAATTGGTAAACATCATGGTCTAATATATTATACAATTGGTCAAAGAAAAGGTCTTAACATAAGTTACAAAGAACCATTATATGTATTGAAAATAGATATAGAAAACAATTCATTAATTGTAGGACCTAATAAAAGCCTATTTAAAGACAAATTACAAGCAACTAACATAAATATACTAGTAGATAAATTACCAGCAAATGCACTAGCTAAAATAAGGTCTAGAGGTCCTAAAGAAGAAGTAAAAATAGAACAAATAAATGACAAACTAATAGTAACATTTAAAGAACCAGTAAGAGCCATAACCCCAGGTCAATCAATAGTCTTTTATGATAAATCTGACACCTGTTTAGGTGGAGGAATAATAGAAAAAACTCTCTAAAAAAAAATATATAGTTTATCTATATATTTTTTTATTTATAAAGTGTCAATTTACACTTGATTATTTACACAAACCTGTCTATAATTATATTAGGAGGGTAAAAATATGAAAGAATTAAACGTAGTCCTAACAGAATTAGGAATTAGCAAAGTTCGTTTAGCAAAATACCTAGGAGTTTCAAGACAAATGCTATATAATTATTTAGCAATCGACAATATTAATAATTGGCCCAAAGAAAAAGCAGCAAAATTATTAAGTCTATTAAATATTGAGAATATAGAACAATTAGGTTCTTTAAAAATAAATGGTGAATATATTATTGAAGTAGAGAATAGGTTAAATGAAGGTGTAAAAGACACTTCTAATAAAGATATAATCGCAGACCTAAAAGGTTTCAATAAAAAGGAACAAGAACTATTATCTGATATTATTAATTTATTAAAAGAAAAATTATCATCTGATAAAACTAAAGATACTTATAATACATATTTATATTTATATCACTTTCTACAATCAATGGAAACTAATCAAGAATTAAAATATATATTAGGATATGTATCAAAATCCCTTGGATTTACACCACCTATGGAATTTGCTTTCAACGGGGATAAGCAATTTATTTTTGAAAGTATTATGTTCAGTGCTATGACTCTATATAATAATGGGGGAGCTTCTAAAACAAGACTAGCTGCTTCTCATAAACGTTTTGAAGAGGATATAGAACATAAGAATGAAGAAAAACTATCTCGTACTCAAGAATTAAATACTGCTAAAATTCAAGCTCTAAAAGAGTTAGGTTATACAGAAATAAATGAAGATAATGCTAAAGAAGTATTAGAAAAAATTGCCGAAATTCAATCTCGAAAAGTATAATGTGTAGTAGAGTAGTAGGGAAGTAAATTAAAAAGAAAAGATTATATAATACGTTTGTTCTATTATATAATTTTTTTATGTAAAAATTTAAAAAATAACTTCCAATAAATTTATAAAAATATTATTTAATTAATTTTAAATAACAAAATAAAACTATCTAAATATAAATATTAATTTAAGTAATGTACAATATTAATAAGATAAGCCTTAAACAAAAAATAAATAAGCTATAATATTATTATATTTAAGTATTTAGCCCTCTTATTGCAACTTCCTATAATTGATATTATGTTAATTTCTATAAATATAAAATATAATATAAAGATTTACTATATACTATTAATATAATAATATTATTCTATTCAATTAAATAAATTATTCTCTTAAATACTTCTAAATTCATCTATAACCAATAACATATCTCTATATTCTTATATAATTATACTAATATACACTATAACTATATATATATTCTTAATATATATATATATTCTTAATATATATATACTTCCCCTACCTAAAATCATTATAAATTTAAAATGCATTTTAAGCGATTTAATTTAAAAAAGATGAATAATTATCCATCTCAATTCAAAATAATAAATTATCTATTTAAATTAAAAATATTAAAATGCATTCTAATCAATTTAACTTTAAAAAGACGTATAGTTCTTCATCTCAATTTAAAATATTAAATCCGTATAAATTAAGATATTTTAAACAAACTAAAATTAGAGAGGAGGATTAACTATATGTCTAAGAAAAAGACAAATAAAAATATTAAATGTGATGTTGATACTTGTAAACATAATGATAAAGATAATTCTTGCTGTTGCTTAGAATCAATTACAGTTAGTTGTACATGTGATAACGATAATTGTGAATGTACAGAAGAAACTATTTGTCAAAGTTTTGAAAATACATCTGGTGAAATTACAGATAATGAATATGAAGTTAATTCAGATAAAGAAGAGGAGTAATTACTCTTTTCAAATAATCAAAGTAGGGGGAACCTCCCCTACTTTATTTTGACTCTGATTAAATTTGAATATACATTTCAATTCTTTAATAAACCTATAGTATCTAGCTCAATTATTACTACTCTATTCTTAAGTTACTTATGACTACTGCCAACACTTACCATTGTTTTATTTGCCTCTACTATTATCACTTACTCTTGCTTTATTTACCTCTTCTGAAACCATCATTTGACTTAATTCATCAGCTGTATTTTCAAAGCGTTGAAAATACAGTGCTTCATTTATCTCATCTATTCTATCCCTTATAGTATTTAAATCACGAATTCCATCAAAATCATGCTCTTTTAAGATTGAACTTTTTCCATCATTTTCAAATATAAATTTATAAAGATGGTTTAAGGCTACAAAAATATCGTCGATCTTTATTCTTTCGTTAGAAATACCTTCTCCGCCAAATGCTGCGAAATTATTGATAGCATACCAACATTCTCTTGACATATTTGACCTATTTGGATTAAATATACTCATAGCATTAAAATCCTCGAATGGTAAACAAAAATAATTAAAACCATTATAATCTTGCTGCCGGTATTCTTCTCGAAAATCACTTTCTGTCCTGACATCACAAATAAAACTACCATGTATACCATACTTTTCATCATCAAGATCAACTATTGCAACAGAATGTCCTGCCGTCGAATCATCCCAATCCATTTGCATTTCTTTAGTATGAATACCGCATTCATAAGCCATTCTACAAAATAAATCAGTATACCCTGCACATTGAATTTTATAGCCGTCCTCATCATCACTCAAAATGTGCATAACACTTGAATCAATTATCTTACTATCTTTTCTATCACCTTTATAGCTATCTATAAAATGTGTAGCAATCATATAGAGTGCCATAGTCTTCTCAAATGGAGAAAGACTAGAATTCTTTATATCGGCAGTAAATAATTTAATTTTATCATGAACTTCTTTAACCCTTGCTAAAGGAACAGCTTCATAATTCCATTCAAATTCAGAAGATGATATACGCTTAGATTCATAAGTTGATGTAGACATAGTAGTTAAATCATCCTGGCGTACTTCAAGAAACACTTCTTCCGGATGGTCAATATTTTCGTAAATATTACAAAATGCTTCTTCAAATCTAATTCTCTCATAAAATTCATCTTTTTTCTCTGACTCTGATAAAAAAGTTGGTTTAAGACATATATCACCATTTGCCGCCTTTCTTTTCCTAGAAATCATATCTACTAAAGTAGACTTCTTTTCAAGCATATTAGATGGAATCTCAATATATCTCATAATAAACACCATAACCAATAATTACTAATAGTAATTAAAATTTCCTTTCTTCTTATTATTTTCTATTATTGCTATTAGAATCAGTCGACTTACTAGTACCAGTTTCTTTTTTTGAAAACCTCATAAGCTCTGAAACCATCTTTTGACTTAATTCATCTGATGTATCAAAAGATGATTTAGATTTAAGATGATTATACATTTCAAATACCAAGCATTGCCCATAAAGTTCTTTTAACTTATCAAGTCGACCTCTTATAGTTAACAAAAAAGCTAATGTCAAATTACGTCCATCAGTAATTTTATCGGATTCACAGCCATATCTAAATTCATCTACTTTTTTGAAAGCATCAGAAATAGTCATAATATCAATTCTATCATCAGAAAGATATGTTTTTTCTTCTCTAATAATTTTGTTATTATTAATACTATACTCAGGATACTTAGAACTATACAATGCATGTATATAAGTATTAAAATCAGAATAAGTTAAGCAAAAGAAATCAAGAGAATCGTCTGACCTCATATTACTTTCTTTTTTTCTTCTAGAAAACATATTATCAGATTCCGCCCTGATATCACAAATAAAACTACCATGTAATCCATATTTTTCATCATCCAAATCAACTACCACAGCAGAATGTCCACCAAAACGATTATTATTAACGTCAACAAGTTCGATTCCCATTTCCTTGGTATGAATACCGCATTCATGAGCCATTCTAGAAAATAAATCCGTATACCCTGCACATACTATTTTATAATTATCTTTATCCTCACTCAAAATATGCATAGCACTTGAGGAAATAGGACCACCTAAATCATCTGTACTTTCTATGAAATGTGTAGAAATAAAATATAAGGCCATAGTCTTCTCAAACGGAGAAAGACTTGATTTTTTTATATCGTCAGTAAACATTTCTATTTTATCACTAATTTCTTTTAATCTTTCTAAAGAAACGTACTCATACTCCCAAATTAGCTTATTTTTTTTCATTCCACTAGCAGTTCTAACTTGTAAATAAACTTTATCCTTATAGTCGGCCAACTTATCATAATTTTCACAAAAGAACTTTTCAAATCTAATTCTCTCATAATATTCATCATCTTTTTCTGACTCTGATAAAAAAACTGGTGTAATGCATAACTTATCTATATCTTTCATATCAGAACTAATTGCATCTACTATTTGAGTTGGACTGCAAAATAGTTCACTAATAGGAATTGATATTTTTAAAGCATTATCACTTTCAGCATTATCTAAAAAGGCTTCTCCCATAACAAACTTTTTCCTTTCTTATTCAAATTTATTTTAGTTCAATTATTACTTTCATATACCTAGGGAATTATTTATGACTGCTGTCAGTACTAACCTCATTAACAGCCACATTATCTTTTACATCAGGTTTATTTTTATCAATAAAACTCCTTACACGAAGTACACTAAGTAGTGTCTCCCTTTCATTTGCAACAATTGTATCAGAAATAGCTCCATATATAAATTCATCCACCGTCTGTAAAGCAACAAAAATAGTACTAATATCAATTCTCTCATCAGAAAGATATTTTTGTTCTGCGCCTTTAATTATTTTGTTATTAATAGCATAAAAATTTGTAGAATCATCCAATTGCTTATTCGGAATATTTTTAAGTGAAAGACTAAGATAAATGTTATAATCAGGAAATGGTAAACAAAAAATGCTAAGAGGATTATTATGGTTATTTCTAGCTTTATCACTTTCAGTTCTAACGTCACAAATAAAACTCCCATGTATTCCATACTTTTCATCATCAAGATCAACCACTGCAACAGAGTGTGAAGCAGAAAATTTATCACTATTAGTAATGGGTACATCTGAATAATCAATTTCAGATGTACCAACACCAACCGCCATTTCTTTGGTATGAATACCGCATTCATAAGCCATTCTACAAAATAAATCAGTATACCCTGCACATTGAATTTTATAGCCGTCATCATCATGACTCAAAATGTGCATAACACTTGAATCAATAGCATCAACATCTGCAGAATTACCTTTGTAACTCTCTATAAATTGTGTGCAAATAAAATAGATTGCCATTGTTCGTTCAAACTGTGAAAGTTCAGAATTCTTTATATCTTCAGTAAACATCTCTATTTTGTCATTAATCTCTTTTAATCTTTGCAAAGAAATATATTCATATTGCCAATCGAAATAAACCGGAATATGGGTAACAAAAAGACCAAAATAATCAAAAGCACTATAACTAATATAACCATTTTTTCTAACCTCTAAATAAACTTTGTCCTTATATTCCGCTAATTTATCATAATTTTCATAAAAGAACTTTTCAAATCTAATTCTCTCATAAAATTCATCTTCTTTCTCTGACTCTGAAAAAAATGGTATAATACACACTTTCTTACTTGTCTGTTTTGCCTGTAAACAAATTTTGTCTATCACATCATCTGGATAGTTAAACAATTCACTAATAAGAATTGGTATTTTTAAAATGTTATCACTTTCACCATTATCTAAAAAGGCTTCTCCCATAAAAATTTACACTTCCTTATTCAAATTTGTTTTAGCTCTTATTTTCCATTATTACTATTAGACTAATCCGACTATTAGTATTGATTTCTTTTACGATAGCATCATCAAAATCACCTTTTTCTTAGCAAGTTCTTTCTCAGAAAAAACCAGTGCATTATCAGCATTACCATCCGCAAATAAAAATAAATAATTATCATTATTCATATCAACAGTTTTCATAATCATCACCAACTATTTCAACTCATCAAGTACACTAACACCAATCTCTGGAGCAGTAACCTCAAAATTATCAGCAATAGTTGCTCCGATATTAGCAAACGTATCAAATTGTTTTAATCGACCAGGTTTCTTAAAATTACGACTATACATAATAACCGGAACATTTTCTCTAGTATGGTCATTTCCTTTAAAAGTAGGATCATTACCATGATCAGCTGTAATAATTAACAAATCATCAAGTTCCAATTTATTCAAAATAATTGGTATATCAACATCAAACTCCTCAATTGCTCGACCATATCCTAAAACATCCCTAGTATGTCCATACAAACTATCAAAATCACTTAAATTAGTAACACACAAACCAGTAAAATTCTTATCCATAATATCAAGAAGTTTATTTACAGCCTCTGCATTATTATTAGCTTTAATATTTTTATTTATTCCTTGTCCATCAAATATATCATTAATCTTACCAATCGCAATAACATTATAACTCTCTTCAAGTAAACTATCCATAACCGTCTTTTTAGGAGGTTTAACCGCATAATCACGTCTAGCACTATTAATTAACTTAAACTTACCAACAGTACCATTAAAAGGTCTAGCAATTACTCTTCCAATTCGCCAATCTTCATGCAAAGTAAGAGCTCTAATTTTCTCACAATATTGATATAAAGTAGGTATAGGAATACAATCTTCATGTGCTGCAACCTGTAAATCAGAGTCAGCTGAAGTATAAATGATTAAAGCCCCATAATTAAGTTGTCTCTCTCCAAGTTCATTAATAATACTAACATCATCATTAGAACACTTATTACCAATAACTCTACGCCCTGTAACATTCTCAATTCCAGCTAAAATATCATAAGTAAACCCTTCGTTAAAAGTTCTAAAAGGAATATCATTCTTAATACCAAGCATCTCATAATGCCCATTTAAACTATCTTTACCAGCATTAATAGGTTTAGCAATCGTATAATAAGCATCAACTCCTGGATTATCATTCATAGTCAATGTATCTAAAAAACCAATTTTCTTTAAATTAGGTATAAATAAGTCACAGGCCTCATTAACATGAGCCAGTGTATTAGCACCATTATCATTAAAATTAATAGCATCCGTTGTCTCCCCTACACCAATAGAATCAAGCACTAATAAAAAAATTCTTTTAAATCTCACGATTAAACATCTCCTTTATGACTACGAGGATGAAATTTCTTATAATCCTCAATAACCTTATCATCACTAACATGAGTATATATTTTAGTAGTCGCAATATCAGAATGTCCTAACATCTCTTGAATACTACGTAAATCAGCACCATTATTTAATAAATGAGTCGCAAAACTATGTCTCAAAGTATGAGGCGAAACATCAGGATTAAGTCCTTTCTCCAAAAGTAACTGTTTCAAGTTCTTAAAAAAGCCTTGCCTTGTCATACCTGTACCATGATTGTTTAAAAATAACTTATCACAAGGTTTTCCTTCCTTCAACATTTCTCTCCGTCTATCCAAATAAAGTTTTAAATAATAAATAGAGTACTCGCCTAAAGGAACCTCTCTTTCCTTACTACCTTTACCCATAATTCTAACAACACAATTAGTTAAATCAATATCATTAACACTCAAATTAACAATCTCACTAACTCTTAAACCTGTGCCATACATTAATTCTAACATAGCCTTGTTACGATAGTCAAATACCGTGTCCAAACTAATATTAAGTAAAGTCTCCACATCTGAAACACTTAAAGTCCTAGGCAGACTCTTTCTAAGTTTCGGTCTTTCAATAAATAATGACACATCCTTACTAACAATATTTTCTCTCAATAAATAAGAATGAAAATTCTTAATAACCGTTAAATTATGAGCAATAGTAGTCGTCTTATCATTACTACGTAACTTTAAAAACTCCTTAATATCCTCATCCCTAATCTCACTAACCTCATTAATTCCTCTACTATTAAGAAACTCTTCATATACTTCTAAATCATTAGTATAAGACTCATTAGTCCTCCTAGATAAGCCTTTCTCAAAAGTACAATAATTAATAAAATCTAAAATAGCATCACTAATATTCATACTATCACCATATATATTATACCAAAATTATCTAAACTTTCTAGATATTTATAGCTAACTCTGTTAAAATATTAGGTAGAAAAAAGAAATACAAGGTGATAAAAATGGATAAACCATTAGCGATAAAACTTGCTCCTAATTCCTTATCCGAAGTAATAGGACAAAAACATTTAATTGGTAAAGATAAAATATTAACAAACTTAGTCAAAAATAAAAAGTTATTTTCAATGATTTTATATGGTAAACCTGGTATTGGTAAAACTAGTATTGCTAATGCTCTAGTAAAAGACTTAAATGTTAGATATCGTTTTTTAAATGCTACTATTAATACTAAAAAAGACTTAGATGTTGTCATTGAAGAAGCAAGGTTATATGATGGTATCGTCCTAATAATGGATGAAATACATCGTCTAAATAAAGATAAACAAGATGTCTTATTACCACAATTAGAATCAGGTTTAATTACTTTAATAGGTATGACTACTTCTAATCCATATCATGCCATAAATCCTGCTATTAGAAGTAGATGTCAATTATTTGAATTACAAGAATTAGATACTACTGATATAGTAGAAGGCTTAAAAAGAGCCATAAAACACCCAGATTTAGCCGGAATTGACATAGATGATAAAAGTATCAATCTAATAGCAAAACTCGCTGGAAACGACCTAAGATATGCTTATAACTTATTAGAAATATCTTACTACTCAACAGATGATAAAAAAATAACAGAAGAAAAGATCAGAACTATAAATAATAAACCCGCATTCTTCTCAGATAAAAACGGTGATGGTCATTATGATTTACTAAGTGCTTTTCAAAAATCTATTCGAGGAAGTGATGTAGATGCTTCTCTTCATTATTTAGGAAGATTAATAATAGAAGGAGACTTAGATTCAATATATCGAAGAATGTCAGTAATAGCCTATGAAGATATTGGTCTAGCAAACCCAGCAATTGGACCTAGAGTAGATGCCGCCATTAATGCTGCCGAAAGAGTTGGTCTACCAGAAGCAAGAATACCCCTAGGAACAATAGTTGCTGAAATGGCTCTTTCTCCTAAAAGTAATACAGCTCATATTGCTCTAGATAAAGCCATTGAAGATATAGAAAATGGTAATGTAGGAAATGTCCCAAATCATATTAAAACTTCATCTACCGAATATAAATACCCACATGACTATAAAGGAGCCTATGTAGTTCAACAATACTTACCAGATAAAATTAAAAATAAAAAATACTATACTCCAAAAGATATTGGTTATGAAAAACAAATAAAAGAAATCTATACAAAACTAGAACACCTAAAAAACAAAAAATAGTGCCATTACACTATTTTTTACTTTGTATTTTTAAAAGCTCTTCATCTCTTACTTCACGAACTTCCCCAACTCCCAAATCACTAGGTAAATATAATTCACCCATACAAATTCTTTTTAACTCTAAAACTTTAGCCTTGTAAGTCCCAAACATTCTCTTAATCTGATGATATCTTCCTTCCGTAAGAGTAACCAAACACTTATTAGTATCAATTTTTTCTAACAAAGCACTCTTACACTCTCCATCATTTAACTTAACACCATCTCTAAAGCCATAAACCATCTCATCACTAACATCTTTATCAATAACAACTTCATATACTTTCTTTATATGCTTCTTTGGAGATAATATATTATGAGCAAATACTCCATCATCTGTAATTAACATAAGTCCTGTCGTATCTTTATCAAGTCTACCTGCCGGAAATAAAGTTCTAGTCTTATACTTATCAGGAACCAAATCAATAACAGTCTTATCGTTATCCGAAACAGTAGTAGATACATACCCTTTAGGTTTATTTAATAATAAATAAAAATGTTTATTAACCCTAACCTCTTCCCCATTAATCTTAATACTTATATTATCCTCAGCATATTTCTCATCTGACTTTCTAACAACACATCCATTTACCAAAACAAGTCCCTTAGAAACTAATCTTTTTATCTCTTTCCTACTATAATTAGTCTGTTCAGATAATATCCTATCAATCCTCTTCAAATAAATCACCCTTTATTACTAAAACCTCTATTAACTACTCCTAAAATATCTAAATTAATATTCTTATCAATCTTATTAGATAAATAAACTAAATACTCAATATTTCCATCTCCACCCTTTATTGGAGAATAAGTTAAATTCTTAATATAAAATCCCAATCCATTAAAATATTCCTTCAATGAATTAATTATCTCAACATGAATATTTTTATTTAAAATAACTCCTTTATATTTAGTTGCTATATCCTTACCACATTCAAATTGTGGTTTTATTAAACATACTAAATCTATCTTTATCTTTTCTTTATATATTTTCTCTATAATTTGTTTTAATGATATAAACGATACATCACATACTATAATATCTATATCTTTAAAATACTTACTATCTAACTCTTTAAAATTAGTTTTTTCATGTAAATCGATTCTTTCATTACTTCTTAAACTATCATGTAATAAATTACTACCCACATCAATTGCAATAATAGAAGAAGCTCCATGTTGTAAAGCACAATCACAAAATCCTCCCGTACTAGATCCTATGTCCATTACTTTTAACCCATTAAAAGTAATACCAAACTCTTCTATTGCTTTTTCTAGTTTTAATCCCCCTCTTGAAACATATTTCAATTTATTATTATCAAGCATCGTAATTAAACTTTCCTCAGTAACTATAAATCCACATTTACTAACAGCTTTTCCATTAACTAAAACTAATGAAGAATCAATCAATTCTTTTGCTTTACTTCTAGAAGGCACTAATCCCCTACTAACCATTTCTTTATCTAATCTATTTTTCATGAGTACCTCCCAATACAAAGATTATACCATAAAAAGAAAAAAGAGTGAAATTCTCATCACTCTAATTAAAACTCCATCTTAACATCTTCTTTTTTAGCCTCATCTGCTTCAAAGAATTCCTTCTTAACAAATCCCTTCATACCAGCAACTATACTAGTAGGAAAACTAACTATTTCTTGATTATAAGATGAAATATTAGCATTATATAAACGTCTAGCTGCTTGTAAATGTTCTTCTACATCAGCAACACTTAATTGTAATGTTTTAAAGTTTTCACTAGACTTTAACTCTGGATAAGCTTCTGCCAAAACATTAATTTTACCAAATGTCTCAGTCATCTTATTATTAGCATCTTGCTTCTCAGCAATACTCATACCTTTTCTAAGATTAATAACTTCTCCTAAAGTTTCCTTCTCATGTTTAGCATATCCTTTAGTAATTTCTAACATCTTTGTTAAAGCATCATATCTTTTAGTTAAAGCAACATCAATTCCTGAATCAGCTTCTTCTATTTTTACAACAGCTCTATTTAATTTATTAGAAGTACCAATATACCATCCTACAAGAATAACTACTACTATCGCAACAACAATAATTATAACCTCCATCATCTACACCCCCTTTCGAAATAAATCATTATCTAACTGCAATTCATCAACAAACATTGTAATTTGTTCAATATCAGTAGACATCTTCTTTAACTCAGCTTCTTCATTAATCTTTTTAAAACAAAAACTAGGTTCAAATGAATCCTTACCATCATAAAGTCCAACATGTAACTGATTATTAATAAAACATAATAATAACTTTCCAGTATTTCTCTCATCTAATCTTTGAATCTTCTCCATTAACGAAGGTGTTAATATATAGAAAGCATCATGTGCATTTTGTGCATATACATTAAACTTCTTATTAAACATCAAAGACTCCATCTTTATATGTTCATACTTTACTTTAGAATAAAATCTATTATTACCAAAGCCTTTCTCACAAACTTGAACATTTGCCTTAAATTGTTTATTAAAGTCAAATATCATCCATCTACCTCTAAAAATAGTAACATAATAAGTATGTGTATTACCATCAGAATCTGTAGTAGTATGTTCTTCTTCTATATGTACATCAGCTTGTACAAAATTAATATCTTTATACTTACCCTCTATATAGTCATTAGAAGAATAAACATCTCCCATATCCATCATACCAGTATTCGCAATAACACTTCTATTAAGTCCATCATCTGGTAAATATTTTAAATCTGTAAAAATCTTTTCTAAAGATTTCTTAACAAAATAATCTTTATACGCCTTCTTATATTCTTTAGCTGGTCCAACAGTAATAATAATACCTATTATAATCATCAAAATACTAATTACAACACGTAAAACTTGTAATACTGCTACCTGACTATAAACATAAGAAAGAATACTTATAATACTAGTTACTAAAAGCCAAGATAAAACTGCCGTAATAATTTTATTCCTATATTTAACCCTTACTGCCTCCAGCTCTTCAAAACTCATCATCAACATCACTCACCTTATACTTTAATTTTATCAAAAGTAAGAAAAAAAGCAACAGAAAAAGACAATATGTCTGAAAACATACTGTCTACTAATTTACCTAAATATTCAATATAAACAACTGTACCAATGTATTAGCATCAACACTAGTAGTTTTAATTTTTAAATCAATATCTTCTAACTTAATCATTAAGTCTAATATTTCTTTCTTAGAATAGTATCTCGTAAGTTCCCTAGTCTTAGTAATTCTATATGGCTTTTCCTTAAGGCTACTAGCGATCTCATCATTACGCATATTTTTCTCTTCCAAACTCTTAACTTGATACATTATTCTAAATTGACTTGCTAAAAGTCCAATAATACTTAATGGTTCAATCTTATAATTTAATAACTCTTGATATAACTTCAAAGCACTCTTCTTATCCTTCTCTGCTAAAGCTCTACTAAACTGAAACGTAGTCTCAGTGGAGTCTCCTAACCTTTTAAAAGAAAGTTCCTCTACATCATCTTTAGAAATATATTTATCATTAATCTTATATGTCTTTAACTTATTACATTCATTATAAAGTCTAGTAACATCTCCTAAAGTATTATTAACAAGTAAATTAATAACTCCATTTTCAACTTTATACCCTTCAAGACAACTCTTCGTAAACACCACAGGATCCGTACTAATCTTAATAAACTTCATTTTCTTCTTTAAGTCTTTAATAATCTTTTTTCTATCATCATACTTATCACTAACCACAAATAATAAGTTAAGAGAAGAACTATTCTCTACATATTTTAATAGTTCTTCTGGCTTATTAAATAAAGGATCCATTTTATCAAAATTATTAATAATTACAATCTTCTTATCAGAAAACAACCCATACGTATTTAAGTCTTCTAAAGCATCATCTAATCGTCCTTCACTTAAATCATACTTACTAATACTAGCATCACTAAAACCATTTTTCTTAATGATCTCACTTATCTTATTATTAACACTAATATAGTCGCTTCCCTCTATCAAATAATTATTCATGTCTTAAACTATTCTCCACGTTTTCTAATACTTCACTTACTTTACTAGCATCTTTTCCGCCACCTTGAGCAAATGTTGGACTACCTCCACCATTACCACCAGCCACTATTGATGCTTCTTTTGCGATTAATCCAGCATTAACACTACAGTTACTGCGTACAATAAAGTTAACACTGTCTTCTCCTTTAATATTAGCAAAGAAAACAAATCCAGGGTTCATAATTTCAACTAACGTGTCACCAACAGCTTTTAAAATATTATTATCTTTATCTCTAACTTCCATAACAATACCTAAAGTACCATTATAATTCTTAACATGTTCCTTATAAATATCTAAATTAGATAAATCTTGTTTTTCTCTTAATTCAAAATACTTCTTCTCCAAAGCTTTTACTTCTTGTTGAACATAACCAAGTTCATTTCTATTAAAGATAATATCTTTATATGAAGTAGGTCTACTATTATCAATATCAATATCAAAATCTAACTTTATACCTTCATTTCTAGCTTTATCTAATATATTTCTAGCTTTAACAAGTAATTTAACCATCTCATCATTATAAGGTTTAATAGTTTCAAATAAAGCAACTTCACTTCTAGTTCCTGTAGCAGCTTCAATTCTATAAACATTGCTACCTTTAGACTCACATGAATATATAGCAAAGTTCTCTATCTCTTTAGTATTTGCAACATGTGTACCACCACATAACTCTATAGACTTACCAATCTTAACAACTCGAACCATATCACCATACTTTTCACTAAATAAAGCCATAGCTCCTAATTGTTTAGCCTTATCAATTGGCATAATTTCAGTTGAAACAATAATATTTTTACTTATCATCTCTTTAGCAAACTCTTCAACTTCAAGTAACTTATCATCTGTCATCTTACCAGAATAAGTAAAGTCAAAACGTAATTTCTCATCATCAACATAACTACCAGCTTGTTTAATATTATTAGATACAACTTGTTGTAATGAATATTGCAAAATATGTACAGAAGAGTGATTTGCCTCAATCTTTTTACGTCTATCTTTATCTAAAATAACTTCACAATTATCAGAAATATTAATAACTCCATCTAATAATTTAACTTTATGAATATGTTGTCCATTAGGAGCCTTAAACACATCTAAAACACGAGCTTTAAAGCCTTTACCAACTATCATACCCGTATCACTAACTTGACCACCAGACTCAGCATAAAAACAAGTTCTATCAAGTGCAATATAACAATCATGATTACAACTATCAATAATCTCATCTTTAGAAAATATTGCAATAACATTAGCCTTTAATCTATAAAGACCATATACAAATTGACTCTCATCTTTAAAATCTAGCAATACTTTTTTCTGACTAGCCATTGAAGCCTTATTCTTAACACTCTTTTTAGCAAGTTCTCTTTGAATATTCATAAACTTATCAAACTCTTCCTTAGAACAAGTATAACCAAGTTCATTTAAATATTCTAATGTAAGTTCAAATGGGAATCCATAAGTATCATATAACTTAAAAGCTTCTTCACCTGAAATATAACCATCAGCAGAATTTTCTACTAGTTCTCTTAATCTCCTTTCTCCTGCTTCAAGTGTCTTTAAGAATAACTTTTCTTCTTCTAACACTAAAGTCTCAATAACAGGACGTTTTTCCAATAAATATGGATAAGCATCTTTCATAACATCAACAACATCTGAAACAATCTTATACATAAATGGACACTCTAATCCTAAAATCTTACCATATCTAACACTACGACGTAATAATCTTCTAAGTACATAACCCCGTCCTGTATTTTCAAAGCAAGCTCCATCTGCTAAAGCAAAAACAATCGCTCTAATATGATCTGCTATAACTTTATATTCTTTTTGTCCAGTATAAGTAGCTCCTGCTAACTCAATAACATGATTAATAATCGGTGTAAATAAATCAGTTTCAAAGTTAGAATCTACTCCTTGAAATATACAACACCATCTCTCAAGTCCAGCACCAGTATCTATATTTTTATTAGGAAGTTCTTTATATTGATTTCTTGGTACACCAGCCTTTGAATTAAACTGACTAAATACATTATTCCAAATTTCAACATAACGTTCTTGTTCTTCATCACGTCTAAATTTACTTAAAGCATCTCCCTCTGGATCATATTTTTCTCCTCTATCAAAGAATATCTCAGAATCAGGACCACAAGGTCCTTCACCAATTTCCCAGAAATTTTCTTCTAGTCTAACAATATGTGTTGGATCCATTCCAACTTCTACCCATCTATTAAAAGCATCATCATCGTCTGTATAAATAGTAACATATAATAATTCTTTATCTATTCCAAAGTACTTAGGACTAGTTAATAATTCAAATGAATACTCAATTGCCTCATTCTTAAAATAATCTCCTATTGAAAAGTTACCCATCATTTCAAAGAAAGTTTGATGTCTCTTTGTAACACCAACATTTTCTATATCATTAGTTCTAATACACTTTTGTATACTTACAAGTCTCTTACAATCAGGTACAACTGATCCATCAAAATATTTCTTTAATGGTGTAACACCAGCATTTACCCATAATAGACTATCATCATTAACTGGTATTAATGAGGCACTCTCTACCCTCTTATGTCCTTTCTCTTCAAAAAACTTAAACCATGTATTTCTAATATCATCATGACTCATATATTTCATAATATCTACTCCTCCTCAAGTCTAATAATCATCTTAAATTTCTTCTATTATTTCTTCTAATCTTTCTATATAGTTATCAACTGTTCCATTATTAAAAATATAATAATCTGCATAAGCAATAGGTCCTCCCTTTGCTAAATTTTCAATCTCTGAAACATCTCTAATAACAATCTCTTCTCTATTAAATGGTCTAATATCACGTACACCAACACGACTATATCTTTTTTCTTTATCACATACAACACAAACTAATACTAAGTCTTTAAACTTATCTTTTAAATAAACATACTCATCCCATGAATAAAGTCCATCTAAAACTGTATCTTTCTCTTCATAAGCTTTTTTTATTTTATCTTCTAAAAGTACCGCGACTGCTGCCATTCCGTACTTAGCTCTAATATCTTCACGACACTTCTTCTCATTTGCTGGAGTAACTTCCTTGCCTTCTTCATTAAGTTTATCCATTATTGCTCCACCAAAATATATTTTATTCCAACCCATCTTCTCTAAATAGTCAGTCGCAATGCTCTTTCCAGATCCAGCCATACCAACCACAGCTATTAACTTAGCCATCTCCTACATCTCCTCTCTCTTAACTATCTCATGAGCTTGTTCTCTTAAACTATCAAAACCCTCATTTTTAATTATATAATCAAAGTTATTATAATCACTAATCTCAGTCTCTGTAATATGAGATTTCTCATCTCCAACAAGTCCATTATCAAAAGATCCATCTCTAACCATCTTTATTGTAACAACATCATCAAATCTTTTCTTAAATTCACTAAACTCCATAATAAGTCTAGCATCAGTAATAATAAAAGTATCAAAGAAATTACTAAGTATTTCTATATCTTCACATGTTCTATCTATTAAAAACATATTTTTATGCATCTTTTCTTTTATAATTTCAATACCCATCTTTTGTAAAAACTCTCTTGGTTTTTCTCCTGTATTCTCATTCCAATCAAAATAATTTCTCGCATAAGAATATAAAGGCTCAGTAAGATGCATAACACAAGGTTTATATCCATAATTCTTTAATTCTTCTCTTAAATAATTACCAAATGTATTCTTACCAGTCTTAGCACAACCCCCAATAACAAATATCTTCATTTTTATTCCTCCCATATACAAATAAAAGACCAGAAATAGGAGGACAAAGTCCGGTACCATCCTATCTTGGTCTTAATTTCTAATAACGGCATCTACCGAGAAAACTCCTAAAGTAGCTTCCTTAAATTCTATCGTTAACTTTCACCATCTATTAACTCTCTATAAGTCGAATCTAAGTACTTATCTTTAATCATCATTTTCTATTGATCTAATTCACATTTATTGAACATATCCATAAAATGAACTTTTTCATCAATAAACATAAGTATAACTTTTAGGCAAGCAACCACTGGTGTTGCTACTACCATTCCTATAATACCAAAGAAATGTTGGAAAATCAAGAGACTAATCATAATTATTACTGGATGTAACTCCATCGTATGTCCCATAATTAATGGTTGATAGAAGTTATTTTCAAGTAATTGAACAATAACTATTGATATTATACAAAATATTCCACATGTAGGTGAAATTGTAAATCCTACAAGTACAGCTGGTATCGCTCCAATATAAGGTCCAAAATAAGGAATAATATCTGTAACAGCACAGAATAAAGCAAATAAAAGTGGTGCATTAAGTCCAGCAAGAGTCAAACCAATACTTTGTGTAATAAACACTAAAAACATAACTGAAAATACTCCCTGTACATACTTACGTAAAGATGTATTTATTCTAGTAGTTAATTCAATATAATTATCTTTCCAAGCATTAGGTAAATTATTAATAACCGTAACATTAATCTTATCAAAATCAAATAACATATAAAAACCAATCATTAATCCTAAAACAAAGTTAACTCCTCCAGAAATTAAAGACTTTGTAATATTAATAATTGTATTAGGTAAATTAGTAGTTAAACCAATTCCAAAGTCTTCTACAGTTTGATATACTTTCTCCTGTACAGATTTAACATCAACTCCAGTAGAAGAAAAACTATCAAAGAACTTATTACCAAATCCTTTTAAATCTTTTAATATATCTGGAATCGTACCCACAAACTCTCCTATCTGTCTAACAAAAGTAGGTAAAAAGGCATATAAAAGCAAAAATATAAGTCCTATCAATACTAAATAAACTAATATACAAGCAACAAATCTAGGTATTTTCTTCTTTTGTAAAAATCTAACAATAGGATCACATAACCAAGCTATTAAAATTCCAATAAATATCGGTGAAATAACTAAAAATAATTCTTTTAAAAATGCTAGTATTTTTAACTCTCTAAGTACATAAATTCCAAGTAATACTACCGCAACAATTACCGCAATATAAACAATTCTAGTTAATTTACTTCCAATAACTAAAATCTCATTTAAACTAGATATATCAATTTTTTCATCTTTTTTGCGTCTAAACATCTACCTAACACCTCCAAAAACTATTACTTATTATACCACTAATTCTAGTAAAAAGCCATAAAATACATTATAATAATTACAGGTGATCTTATGAAATGTCTAATAGAAAACAAAGATACAGAAATTATTATTAAAAATTCAAGATTTATAACATCTCTTATCAAAATAGATGAAACATCAAACATCAAAGACTTAATCGCAAACATAAAAACTAAGTATCCTGATGCCACTCACTATTGTTATGCCTACATTACCAATGATAGTCAAAAGTCAAGTGATGATGGTGAACCAGGTGGTACTGCAGGTCTACCTATGTTAAATGTCTTAATTAAAAATGATCTTATAAATACTCTCGCTATTACAACAAGATACTTTGGTGGTATCAAACTAGGAGCAGGTGGCTTAGTAAGAGCCTACACCAAATCTCTAACAACAGCCCTTGAAAATAACACAATCGAAGTAGAAAAAGGCTACACCATAAAAATTATCATTAATTATGATATGCAAAAAGAACTAGATTATTTATTAAAAAATGAAGAAGTCCTAAAAAAAGACTATCAAGAACAAATAACCTATTACCTAAATGTTTCAAAATCAACATACAATAACCTATCAAAATATAACCCAACTATCATAAAAGAAACCTATATCAAAAAAATGTAGACCTTTCTCTACATTTCTTTTTTTATTTTGTTTTTCTAATCTATATTTTACTTTCTTAGTTGTTCCTTTAACTTTCTATATTTACTCAACTTATCATAATAACAATATGGGCATAAAGATTCATAAGTAATTTTATCTTCTCCATCTATTGCTACTTGTTCTCCATCAAAAATAAATTTACCATTAATCTTTCTTCCATTAAACATGGCTTTTCTACCACAAGCACAAATAGTCTTCATTTCCTCTATCGTATGAGCAATCTCTAATAATCTAGTAGCTCCTGGAAAACCATTAGTTCTAAAATCAGTTCTAAGTCCATAACAAATAACTGGTATATTAAGCCTAACAACAACTTGCATTAATTCATCTACTTGAATAGCTTCCAAAAACTGAGCTTCATCAACTAAAATACACTTAACACCCTCATCATGGTCCTTAATATAAGTAAATATATTTTCTCCTTTCTCTATCAAATGATCAACTTTTCGCTTTAAACCAATTCTAGATACTATATAATCCTCACCCTTAGAATCTATTTGTGGTTTTATAATTAAGACTTTCATTCCCCTTTCTTCATAATTATGAGCAGTCTGTAATAAAATAGTCGTTTTACCAGAATTCATTGCCCCATATCTAAAAAATAATTTTGCCATTACTAAACACTCCCATCTTAATTACAATTATATAAAACCTAATTATAATTAACAAGAGTTTTAAGTCTTTTAATAACCTTTTTTTCTATTCTTGAAATATAAGACTGTGAAATACCTAGTCTTTCTGCAACCTCCTTCTGTGTCAACTCATCATGTCCCATCAAACCATATCTAAGTATCATAATATCTCTATCTCTTGGTCTAAGTCTCATTACTTCATTAATCATTATATTTCTCTCAGTCTCCTCCTCTATTCCCTTGGTAACAATATCAGCATCAGTTCCTAAAACATCTTCTAAATGCAACTCATTCCCTTCCCCATCAAATGATAAAGATGCATCTATACTAACCTCTGTCTTAATTCTTTTATTTTTTCTAAGATACATCAATATCTCATTATCAATACATCTAGAAGCATAAGTAGCTAGTTTTATATTCTTACTCTTACTAAAAGTATTAATACCCTTAATTAATCCAATAGTACCAATACTAACCAAGTCTTCTAAATCAACTCCTGTATTTTCATACTTTTTAGCCAAAAAAACGACCAGTCGTAAATTATGTTCAATTAAAATATCTTTTGCCTTCAAATCTCCATCATCTTTTAGACCCACATAATAATCCTCCATCTCCCTCGATAAAGGTTCAGGAAGCATATCTGTAGCCCCTACATAAAAAATACTCGTAACTTTATAAAATAACCTCTTAATAAAATTAATAATAAACATTATAACTCCTCCTTAAAAATATTTGGTAATATACACTCAACCCCATCTATTACGATCTTATCTTTACTAATACCCACTAAACAATTACTAAATTCCTTCTCTTCAACAATAACTTTATCTACTTTATAACACTTAATAACCCCAGTCGTATTTAAAGCCTTATAAGGTACATAAACAATATCTCCATCCATTAAAATATCATTATTAACCAAAATAACACTCCGTCCCTTATAAGGATCTCTTAACCTATTCCCAGTATCTAAAAGCCCCATTAACTTATATTTATTACTACCATTAATAATTAAAACCTCATAAATATTCCCATAAGTATTCTTATATAAAATATGTTCTTTTACATAACAAAATATAATAATTGGACTAACTATAATTAATAGAATAAAGTTAATAGATAAACCATTATTAATAAATAAAATGCCCTGATTTCGATAAGTAAAACTAACATTTAGTAAATATAAACTTCCTCCTAAAACTATACTAAGTAAATAAAAATAGCTTATATTCTTAATAAAATTCTTCTTCCCAAACGTTACAAATATAATACCTATACTAATCCCTGCTTTAATTAAAAATAATGAAACTGAATTAAGTTTTATAAAGAGTAAAAATACTGATAAAGAAGCCACTACACTTCCTAGCACTAATCTTTTAATAGGAACTATTTCTTTTAGTATTTTACTAGTTCCATAAAGTAATAAAAAATCAAAGAAAAAATTTAGTAGCACTACCAAATCTAAATAGATCTTCATTTATATCACCAAAAACACTATACCAATAAAAAAACGACTTATCTGTCGTTTCTTTGTACTTTTATATTTTTTTCTTATGAATAAATATCTTAATTATATATGATAAGAATATAATCATAATAATTACAAATGCCCATTGTAATATTGTATTAACTATTCCACTAGAATATTTATTAATAATACCAATAATACTCTCTGGTACATATTTACCAATTAAAGCTGACACATCAGGTAAACCTATATTATTCTTAATAAATGTAAGTATTCTAAGTAATATATCAACAATTGCCATAAAAAATACAAATGATGAAAACCTCTTAAAAAACATTACTACTACTAAAATCAATACTATTAACACTATTAAATCAATATACATCTAACTAACCACCTCGACTATATTAATTCTAGCATATTTTAATAATAATTAAAAGTTTTTTTACTCTAAAACATCACTAGGTTCTCTATAATCTTTTCTATATATTGTTATTTTATTGTCTTTATAAGTTGCCAGTAATATAGACTCATACGTATCATATCCTTTTACTTTTAATTGTTGTATAAACCACTCTCTATCTCGATCGGTATTAGAAATATTTTCTTCCATTAATTTAGAATCTATTATTATATTAGCTGTCAAATTATCTTTACTAAGTTTTATTCCCAAATCATTCTTAGTTGGATTACTATACTTATCTTTCGCAAGAAAACTAATCTTACCATTAACTTTCATTATCGCAAAAGCAATCTCTTCTAAATCAAAATATCCTGCATTTCTTGCTTGTTCTAGTAAGTCATTTATATCTATTTTAACTTTTTTTAAAGATTTAAGTAATACATTCCCATTTTCTATTAAAACAGTTGGTACTCCTACAATAGCCCTTCTAATACCAATGCTCTTCATTGACAGAATTGATACTAAGTAAGCAACCACTCCAAAAGTAACCATTGCTACTACTCCATTAATATATTGTCCATCGAAGTTCATCGTCATCTCAGTGGTAAAATTACCAATCGATATTCCAATAACATAGTCAAATAAACTTAACTCTGATACTTGTTTCTTTCCAATTATCTTCGTTATAAAAAACAAAATAATTAAACTAACTAACGATCTTGGTACAATCATAAATGCTTCATTAAAATCCATAATAATCACCAATAATATTATTAACCAAAAAAGAGACTTTTAGTCCCTTATTTATCGCCTTCTTCTAACATAGTCGTAATAAAAATACCATATCCTTTACTAGTATCATTAACAATAACATAGTTTACTGCCCCAATTATTTTATTATTTTGAATAATTGGCGATCCACTCATTCCTTGTACTACACCACCTGTTTTTTCTAGTAATCTTTTATTGGTAATTTCAAACAGAATATTTTTAGTTTTACTATTAGTATCTAAATTAATAATATTAATATCAAAATCTTCTATTTTGTCATTATCTATAACAGTTCTAATATATGCCTTACCTGTCGTTATATCATTAATTTTTCCTACTTCTATCATATCCATTTTTGAAATATCTTTTGAATACTTACCAAATATGCCTGATATTTCATTCTCTTCTACTATCCCATAAATATCATTTTTATCATATACCGCGTTTTTCTCTCCAGCTTTTCCATTTCTACTCTTAGTTATTGAAGATACATAGGCATCATAAATTTTTCCATCCTTTATTTCAAACTTTGAAATAGTATTACTCTCTAATATCTCATGTCCAAGTGCCCCAAAAACTCTACTCTCTGGATCTATATAAGTTAAAGTACCAATACCATTAATCTTATCTTTAACATATAATCCAGTTTTTAAAACACCATCACTATCTCTAACTGTTCTCATACTAACATCTTTGTTTTTACCATTTCTAAGCACTCTAAATTTAACAATACCTTCATTCTCTCCTATTAAAGAAACCATTGAAGAAATAGAATCAACTTTATTATTATTTACTTCTAAAATAACATCTCCAACCACAAAACCAGCATCTTTTGCTACATAATTATCATTTACTTTATAAAATCCAACTATCATAACACCTTTCGAATTAACCTCTATTCCTATCGTATTACCTCCAGAAATAACATGTTCTGAATAAGCTAATATATTTATGGGGAAAATAAGAAGAAGAGCCAATAAAACTATTTGTAGTTTGCTTTTATTTCTCATAAAAAATCACCTCATAAAACCAATCTACATTATTAGTATTATTATATTTTAAATTTTTATTTTATAAAAAAATTACCAATTTTAAACTATCTTGTTATTACCATTTAAAAATGATACAATTACATCATACGAGGTGAATTATATGACAAGTCCTAGTATTACAAGAGAAGAATATCGTAAAGCTAAAAATAAAAGAAAAAAAAGACTTCGTCCTTGGGCATTTTATACATTTCTTATTATTTTCTTATCAATCTTAACTTATTCTATCTATCAAGTATACACTTGGTCACTAGATAATAAACATACTAAAGAGTTAACCAAAGAGTTAGCAGATGATATAAAACCAATTAAAAATGATAGCGAAGGAGAATTAGTAAATCCTCCAAAAGAAGATGATAAAGAGAATGATTATTGGTACTACACATCTCTTCCTTTTTATGAGGTTGATTTTACTAAATTAAAAGAAAAAAATAGTGATACCATTGCTTTCATTCATATGTTTGAAACTAACATAAATTACCCAGTCGTTCAAACAAACAACAATGAATATTATTTATCTAGATCATATGATAAAACAAAAAATGCTGCAGGCTGGGTCTTTATGGACTACAGAAATAATATAGATAACTTATCTGATAACACTGTAATATATGGACATGGTCGTCTAGATAAAACTGTCTTTGGTTCTCTAAAAAACGCTTTAAATAAATCTTGGCAAAATAATAAAGACAATTATATTATTTGGCTATCTACAGAAAAAGAAAATATGATGTTTCAAATATTTTCTATCTACACAATTGAAAAAGAATCTTACTACATCGAAACAAATTTTAAAACAACTAAAGATAAAGAAACTTGGTTAAATACTATGCAAAGTAGAAATCAAGGTATAAAAACAACTACTGTCTCAACATCTGATAAAATTCTAACTCTTTCTACTTGTGAAAATGCTTATGGTGGAAGAATTGTTGTTCAAGCTAAACTAATAAAACGTCAAATAAAAGAATAACTATTTTGACAAATGTAAAATATGAAAGTATAATTATAATATAAGATAGAAAAATTAGGAGGAATAAAAATGGCAAATCCAAATATTGAAGATTACGAACAAACAGATGATATAAGAGATAAGTCTACATCTGGACACGATTCATATAATGAAAGATTTGTAGCAAATCAAGAAACTTCATCAAGAGCTAAAAAGAAAGGTAACTGGCAAAAAGCAAAAGCTGCTGTTCTAGCCGCAATCTACATCACAACAGGTGCTATGGCTTATAAAGGAATAGAAGCTATAAAAGATTATAAAGAAGGAAATGATACTTTAAACGCTTATGTTCAAGCTTTTGAAGAAAACTATGTTGAAGATAATAGAACCCCTACATTTACTAATGATGGTGTCTACTACCAAATAGAAAATATTGCTGATGAATTAAAAAATAAAGAATTAACTCAAGCTGACTACTATGCAATGTATACTACTATGGGAGAACGTACAACAAATCAAGTACTATCTCAATTACCAAATGCCCAATATAAAACAATTGAAGAAAACCTAACTTCTAATGGCTTTTATAATGATGTAGATGCTTGGCGTAGTAATATAAGAAGAAGTTTAGTAATAGAAGATGAATTATCTACAATGTTTAAAGGCGATAAAAAAGAAAATGTCCAAACAGAAGAAAAAGGTTTAGGAGGAAAATAAATGAACGAAAGACCAGTAGAATACGTATTAATAGATAATATTAAATATGAAATAGTAATGGAAAAAACTCTAAACGATAAAACCTATCTTTATTTAACAAACATTAATGATGATAAAGATATGTTAATTAGAAAATATACTCATGATAATAAAGAAATCTTAAAACCTTTAGATAATGATAAAGAGTTTGAAGAAGCAATGAAACTTATCGAAGACTAAAAAAAGACTTAAAAGTCTTTTTTATTTATAAAAAATGACATAGGTTTGATACAATGTGATTGCTAAAAAGCTAACATTGAAAGAAATAAATCTATGTCTATAAATAATTATATATTAAATGTATTAAAAGAATTACTTTCGGCTATAAAAAATATGATCATTATATTTCATGTATATTCTTAATTAAAAGCATTATAAAAGGATGATTTTCACCATCCTTATAAGCGCTTCATTTATCAAATTTATGTCTACCAACATATTTGACAAAGAACCATAAAATGTTAATACCACTCACATTTTTGACTTTTTCTTTTTAAAAGTTAATATAAATAATACTAATAAAGTTATAAAGCCGCAAACAATTAAGACACTTCTAAAATCCATTATTTTTATCATTCGCACAAAGAAATCCTGAGGTGTTTCATTTCCATCCACCCAATCTCTATGCATAGAAAATAAAAAACTATGAATAAATAATAAAGGTGAGAAAAAAATTTGCATAAATCCAAGATTCTTTCTCTTTTTTAACAAATTATATATTCCAGTTAAAAAACTTACAAGAGTAAAAGCTTGTCCTCCATACCATAGCATAATAATCACCTCTATTTACTTTAAAATACCATATAATTCAAAAAAAGTAAATACAAATGAAAAAATACAGGATAAAAACATAAATTAACAAATTCCAAAGATAATACAGAAAAATATCATCTTTTCGTTATTTTATAAAAAGATTCATATGCAGAATCTAGTCTCTTTTAATTTCTACTCTTCTACTTTAAAGTCTACTACTTCTCCATTATCTTTAACTAACTTTGTAATAGCCTCTTCAGCATTCTTTAATTTCTCATCACAAGTCTTAGCAAGCTTCATAGCCTCATTAAAATTGTCTATTGCCTCATCCAAAGGTACTTCTCCAGACTCTAACTTTTTAACAATAACTTCTAATTTTTCTAAACTCTCTTCAAAACTTAATTCTTTTTTCTTCTCTGCCATACTCTCTCTCCTCTAACAAACCTTAGTCTTAATATTTCCATCACTAAGTTCTATTTCTAATAAATCGTCCCTTTTAACGTCTCTAACACTCTTAACTACCTTATCTCCACATCTAGTAATAGAGTATCCTCTCTTAATTGTAAGAAGTGGACTAAGAGTTTCTAACTTAGATACTAATTGTAAATATTTATTTGCTTTCTTATCAAGTATTTGAAAAGGACTTCTTAAAGCATAAGAATTCTTAATATTTAAAAGTTCTTTTTCTTTTACCGCAATAAGCGCCTTACTACTATATTTTAATCTCTCAAATAATCCATCAAATACTAATTCTTTATTTTGATATATTGTAATTGGATTAGTAAGAAACGATCTATCCATTAAAGATGTAAGTCTATCTCTATATCTTTTTAAGTCATTTGACATAGCTTTATTAAGACGTATATTAATTTGTCCTAGTAATCTTTTAACATCATTAATATCTGGAACTGCCATTTCTGCTGCCCCTGTTGGAGTCGGTGCTCTTAAATCCGCAACAAAGTCTGCTATTGTAAAATCTATTTCATGTCCAACAGCACTAATAACTGGTGTTTGACATTCATATATTGCTCTAGCAACAATCTCCTCATTAAAAGCCCATAAGTCCTCAATACTTCCTCCACCACGTCCAACAATCAAAGTATCAAGATCATAATCCGCACTATTCTTAATCTGTCTAACTATATCTTCTTTAGCATCTTCTCCTTGAACTAAAGTTGGAAATAAATAAATTTCTGCTAAAGGCCATCTTCTCTTAATAGTAGAAATAATATCTTTAATAGCTGCCCCAGTAGGAGCGGTAACTACCCCAACTCTTCTAGGGATTTTAGGAATCTTTTTCTTAATACTAGGATCAAATAATCCCTCTTCGCCTAGCCTTTTCTTTAACTGTTCAAAAGCAATATATAAGTTACCAACACCATCTTCTAACATATCATTAACATATATTTGGTATCCTCCATTAGCCTCAAACACACTAATCTTCCCAGTAACTAATACCTTCATACCATCACTAGGTATAAACTTAAGTTTCTTAGTACTAGATGCAAACATAATAGCATTAATCCTACTACCATCATCTTTCAAAGTAAAATAATAATGTCCCCTACTATGAGCCTTAAAATTAGATATTTCCCCCTTTAAAAATACCTCATTCAAATTAACATCATTATCTATCTTATACTTAATATATCTTGTTAATTGTGTAACAGTAATATATTTATCATTCATAACATCACCAAATACTCTTATTGTTCTTCTTCATGATAAACTTTATCTAAAACTCCATTAATCATCTTAGTAACAGCCTCATCTGAATACTTCTTAGAAAGTTCTATTGCTTCATTAATTGCAACTACACTAGGAGTCTCAGTATATTTAAGTTCATAAATACCAAGTAATAATATAGCCTGATCAACTTTATTTAATCTATCTAATGTCCAACTACTTAAATATTTATTAGCAAGACTACTCAAAGTACTTTTATTTTCTAAAATACCATGAACACAACTATCTACAAACTCATTTTGTACTTCTAATTGTTCTTTTATTAAATCATTAACATTATATTCTAATTTAGCCTCTTCTAAAATAATAGTCTGATAAATTACTTTAACAATAACTTCTCTTAACTCACTTCTATTCTTCATTTAATTCATCCTTTCAAAAAAGTCTTATATATATATGATTATATCATATATTTACTATTTTTTATCCTTAACTTCTTTTTTTAATTCATATAAGAAAGATAATGCTTCCATTGGTGTCATTTCCAAAGGATTTATTTCTTTAATTTTCTCTTCTATTGGATTTTTCTTCTCTTCTACTTCACTCTCACTAAGTTCAAATAATGATGTTTGCGTAAAAGTCTCTTTCTTAACATTTTTCTTCTCATATATATTAAGTATCTCATCTGCTCTTTTAATTAAACTATCAGGTAACTTAGCAAGACCAGCTACATGAATGCCATAACTTTTATCAACCGAACCTGGTTTAATCTTATGTAAGAAGGTAATTTTTCCATCTTCTTCTATTGCCGAAACATGAACATTCTTTAAATGCTTTAAGTCTTTTTCTAAAATAGTCAATTCATGATAATGTGTTGAAAACATCGTTTTAGCTCTAATCTTATCATGAATATACTCAAGAATAGCTTGAGCAAGACTCATACCATCATATGTTGCTGTACCTCTACCTAACTCATCAAATAGTATTAAACTATTTTCTGTAGCCTCACTGATTGCATAATTTGCTTCTTTCATTTCTACCATAAAAGTAGATTCTCCTGATACTAAATCATCTGTTGCTCCAATACGTGTAAATATCTTATCAAAAATAGGCATAGAACAACTCTTACAAGGTACAAAACATCCAATCTGAGCCATAATAACTGTAATAGCACATTGTCTCATATAAGTAGATTTACCAGCCATATTAGGCCCAGTTATTAATAAAATATCCGTAGTCTTATCCATAACAATATCATTAGGAACATACTTATCTTTCATAACTTGTTCAACTACTGGATGACGACATCCAATCATCTTAAGATTACGATCATTAACAAGTTCTGGCCTAACAAACTTATAGTTATCAGATACAATTGAAAAAGACTGTAACATATCAACTTCACTAATAGTTTTCGCAAGTTTTTGTAACTTAGAAACATATCTCTTAACAACTTCCCTAATATCCATAAATAACTTAAATTCCAAGTTAACAATCTTATCTTCAGCACCAAGTATAATATTTTCTTTTTCTTTTAATAATGGAGTAATAAATCTCTCACAATTAGTTAAAGTCTGTCTTCTCTCATACCCATACTCATCTTTAATTAAATGTTTTTGTCCCTTAGAAACCTCAATATAATATCCAAATACTTTATTAAATCCCACTTTTAAAGTCTTAATACCAGTTCTTTCTCTTTCTTGTTGTTCGATCTCTAATATAAAGTCTTTAGATCCAGCACTAATATTTTTTAATTCATCAAGTTCACTATTATATCCTGGTTTTATTAAATGTCCCTCATGTAAAGTAAAAGGGGCATCTTCAAGTATAGCCCTATCAAGTAATGAATATAAATCATCAAATACTTCAATAGTCTTATCATATCCTATTTCTTTTAATATATCTCTAATCTTAGGAAGCACTGCTAAAGATCCTTTTAATTGTAACAAATCTTTAGCATTCAAGTTACCATAAGTAACTCTTCCAGCAATTCTTTCTAAGTCATATACTTCTTCTAATGCTTTAATTAAATCATCTCTTAAAATAAACTCAGTAGATAACTTAGATACAAAGTTATATCTTCTTTCCAACTCTTCTCTAGAAGTCAAAGGATTTTCTATATTATGTTTTAAAAATCTAGATCCCATCGCTGTCTTATTCTTATCAAGTAACCAAAATAAACTATATTGTCTTTCTCTATTTCTAATAGTCTCTATTAACTCTAAATTCTTCTTAGTATTAATATCAAACTCCAAGTATTCACTTGATTTAACTACTACAGCTTTTTGTAAATGATGTAAATCTCCCTTCTTAGTATCTACTATATAGTATAGTAAATGTTTTAAAGTCTTAACTAATCTCACATCTTCTAAATTCTTATATATATATTCATAGTTCTTATCTTCTAACTCATCTTTAGTAATAGTAACTAATATTCCATGATTAGTTCTAAGTTCTTCTACTATTTCTCTATCTATTAAATCATTAACTATTACTTCTCTAAATCCATTTCTAACTACTTCTTTTATTACTTTATATTTTTCTCCATCTATTAATGTAACATATACTTCTCCTGTTGATACATCTGCATACCCAATTCCATAGCAATATGAAAAGTCATATATATTAGCAATATAATTATTACTTTTAGCATCTATATTAGAATCAAGTCTTGTACCTTTAGTAACTATTTGTATTACATCTCTCTTAACCATTCCCTTAGTCTCTTTAGGATCTTCTAATTGCTCACAAATTGCTACTTTATATCCTTTATCTATAAGAGTATCTACATATGAAGCATAAGCATGGTATGGTATTCCACACATCGGAACTCTCTCTTCTAATCCTGCTTGTTTTCCTGTCAAAGTAAGTTCCAAAATACGTGAAGCAAGTATTGCATCCTCAAAAAACATCTCATAAAAATCTCCAAGTCTAAAAAAGATAATACTATCTTCGTATTTATCTTTTATTTCCATATATTGTTGCATCATAGGACTTAATTTTTCTCTATCTACTTCACTACGTTTCATTTTACTTCACCTACAACAAGTATTATATCAAAAATACCTACCCAAATAAAGAAAAATAGCAAGTTTTTCACTCACTATTTTTAACTAAAAGCTTCTAGAACTTCCGCCACCACCAGATGAGCCTCCACCACCGGAAAATCCTCCACCAGAAGAGCCACCACCTCCGTAGTATCCTCCTCTAGAACTATATGTAGAATCAAAACTACAAAATCTTGCAATAAGGAATGCAATTATTTGTAAAAATAAAAATACAAACCACATAGAACCATATAAAAAGCTCATTATAAATATGAATATTACATCTCCTAAACATAACATCACAGAAATAAAACTAATTTTCTTCTTTTTAGCTTTACTTGCATATCTAAAATAAAGTCCTAATATAAAAGAGGGTCCTACAAGAGCACTAGCTATTACAAAAACTAAAGTATCTATTGGATCATTTGTATCATTACCACCAACAGTAACAACACTATCTGTATTACTTAAAGCATCAACTTCATAGTACTCACATAACTTAGTATAAAAAGCCGTATATCCATTCTTAACACCATTATTCCAATCATTATTTTTTAAATAAGGAATAATGTACTCATCTTGATATCTACCAGTAAGCCCATCAGGTAAAACACCCTCTAAACCATACCCAACTTCTACTCTAAACTTTCTATCATTTACAACTAGTAGTAATAACAATCCATTATTCTTTTTACTATCTCCAATACCAAAACTTCTAAATAACTTAGTAGCATACTCTTCTAAGTTTTCACCATTTAAAGTATCAATAGTAACAACAACAATCTGTGCTGAAGTCTTATTAGCTAAATCTACTGATCTACTCATAATATAATTTTCAACTTCATCATCTAAAACATTAGCATAATCATTAATATAAAAATTACTAGTTGGCTCAACCAAACCTAATACATTAAATGGTATAAGTATTAAAAATAATCCAATAAATATACTTGTAATTAATATTTTTCTCATCTTAGAACTCTACATTAGGAACTTCTACTTTAGCAGGATCTGCATTAAAATAATCTGCTTTACTAAAGTTAAACATAGAAGCTATTATATTATTAGGAAATTTTACAATTAAAGTATTATATTCTTTAACTGCACTATTATAGTCTCTTCTAGCTGTTGCTATTCTATTTTCTGTACCTGCAAGTTCATCTTGTAAATTAATGAAATTAGTATTAGCTTTTAGATCTGGATAATTCTCAACTACTACCATTAATGCACTAATAGCGTTAGTTAATTCTTGGTTAGCATTTGCTTTATCTTCTACACTTTTAGCAGCTAATAAGTTCTCTCGTGCTGATGTAATACTATCAATAACTTTTTCTTCATGTTGTGCATATCCTTTAATTGTACTAACTAAGTTAGGTATTAAATCTGCTCTTCTTTGTAGATATACATCAACATTAGCCATCTCTGTATCTACATTCTCTCTACTAGTAACCATAGTATTATAATTACCAACTAAAGAAAATACCAATAATAATACAACTCCTAACACAACCAAACCTATAATTGTACCCTTCTTCATCTTATCTCCTCCTTATTATAAATTATAAACTAATTAATTATAAATGAAAAGAAAAAAAGATAAATCCGGACTAAATCTTCCCAAATTTACCTTTTGCTTTATATAAAGATATACCTTCTTTTTCTTTATTAATTACTTGTCTTAATAATGGATCAGTAGTACTAGCAGCAACTTGTTTTGTAAGTCTTTGTGCTAACTTAGGATTATTACACATATGTAAATTTCTAATAATAGCCATCTTCTGTTTAAATGTATATGTCTCAAAATCTTCTAGTTTTAATTCTCCTACATTCTCAAACTCTTTATCTATATCCATTCTAATACTTTTACATGTAACTACTGGTTTATCACTCTCTAATTTTTTGCCACTACTTTTTCTACTCTTCTTAAAGATATCTGTATCATCAATAAAATACTCATCTAACATACGCATTTGTTTAGCAACTTCACCAGCTTCAGCTACTCTTCCTTCTCTTTTATACATAGTTAATAAATAGTGCATTGCTTTAACTGCTTTATATGATCCAACACCTAAGTAACCTAGTAATTGTTTTTCTGTACTTTCAAAGTCTTGCATTCTAAATAATGCTTTTCCTATATAATAGTCAAAATCAGCTATACCAGTCTCTTCTTTTCCTCTTCCACATAACTCTATAGCATCAGCATAATTTTCTCCTTTAATAAGACCTCTAACACTTCTAACATAACTTCTATACTTCTTAAATAGTTCTGTATCCATATTTCTAGAAAACTTTCTCTCTGCTATTCTTTTTCTAACAAAATAAGTAACTACAGAATTAGCACCATCTACAAATAATTGTTCATTTTCTGTAAATAATCTCTCAGCTAAATCAACATCTCTAGTAGTCTCCATATAAATATAGTTAAGTAATCTTTGACAACTAACACTATCTAATTTCCCATCTATTGTTACTTTCCCATCATTTGCTTCTATTCCCTGAAAAAAGATTTCTTTTTGTTTCATAACTAAAGCATCCATATTATCTGCTAATATATAAAATGCAAATGGAATATTTGATATATCAAACGAATTAGGTAATCTTGTTATTTTAGCAATCTTATTTCTAGCTGTAATATAGTTTCCTTTGTTAAACTCTTCCATTGCTTCAACATATAGTCTATTTATTAAACTATTAGCTCTATAAGCACTAGTATCTATATCTACTTGATAATCAGACTCTTCTAACAATGTTGGATCTTTATCTAAATCACTTGTTACTTGACTAACTGCAATTGCCAAAGCTAAATCAAGACCAGGATCAGTCTTAACAGCATCAGCCATTGAAATATATTGATATGCTTTATCAAATTCTCCCTCTTTAACTGCAATCTTATATAACCCGTAATAAACAGAAAAATCACTCTTACCAGTTTCTAACACTTCATGTAAAAGCTTCTTAGCTTCACTATATTTTCCATCTAAAAAGTAATACTTACTCATATATAAAGCATAACCATCATCATTATCACTTTTTAATCTAGAAAGTAATTTCTCAACTGTAACTCTTTGTGCATCAGAAAGAGTATTATAATTTAATAAACGTCTTAAATTATGTTTAATATCTTGTTTTGACATATTAATCCCCCTCATTTAAGAATTGGTCTATATAATATCACAAAAATTAAAAATAATCAATCTTAACTAAAAGTAAAAAGAAAAGAAGTAAAATTTACTTCTCTACACTTTTCTTATATAGTTCTACTCTATTTCTTATATTTTCTTTTCCAAGTATCTTCATTATTGAGAATAAGTCTGGAGATTGTCTTCTACCTGTAACCATAACTCTAATTGCTTCACATATATCTCCAACATGGCCTTTATATTCATCTGGATTCTTTTTATAATCTTTTGGACTAGCTGCATAGCCATGACCACTAGCAAACTCCTTAGTCATATTAAACCATTCTTCATTAGTAACATCTAAATCAAGATTATCTAAATATTCACTTACTAATGAAACATCATATGTCTTATCTCCATCATATTTAGAATAGTTCTCACTATCAAACATTGAATCAATTGCATAAGAGAACTCCTCTTTAACATCACTATACTTAGCTATATCTTTTCTAGGTCTAGGTCCATCTTTTTCTATACTTAAGAACTTAATCATTCTATCTTTATTTTCTTCTAATAACTTAGCGTAGTCTTGATCATATTTTTTAGCCCAAACAAGCGTCTCATCATATACTTCCTTGCCAGTCTTTCTTGAAAAATATGTTTTACAAATATTATTAAACTTAGCCTCATCAAAACTAGTTCCACCAATAGCTTGTTTATCAAAACTAAAAGTAAAATCTTCTATAGTTTTATCTTGATTTGCTAAATACCATTCCTCAAAATTAGTATTTGTAATTGTTGCTAGATAAAGATGTAATGCCTCTATTGGAATTCCACCTTCTTCATAGTATTTAACTCCAGCCCAAGGATCTTTTCTCTTACTTATTTTACGAATTGTTCCTGTTTCTTGATCTTTAATTGTAATAGGAGCAATATGTGCATATTGAACTTTCTTAAAACCAAGAACTTCAAATAATTGAATATGTAAAGGCAAACTAGAAACCCATTCATCTCCACGAATAACATGAGTTGTATGCATTAAATGATCATCTATCGCATGTGCAAAGTGATAAGTAGGAATTCCATTTTTCTTTAAAAGTACTGTATCTGTATCATGCTCTGGAAATTTCATTTTTCCTTTAATGCAATCAACTACTTCAATTGTCTTACTAGCATCTCCTGGAGATTTTAATCTAATAACATATTCTTCTCCTCTAGCAAGTTTTTCTTTTATCTCTTCAAGTGATAAATCCCTATCAACAGCATAAATACCATAAACACCAGTTCTTACTTTATTTATCTCTTGTTCTTCTCTTATATTATTAAGTTCTTCTTCAGTCATAAAACATGGATAAGCAAGTCCTTGTTTAATTAAATCTTTTACATAAGTTTGATAAATCTCTGCACGTTCACTTTGTTGATAAGATCCATATTTACCTCCAAAGCTATAACCCTCTGTAGGTAAAATATTAAATCCATGTAAAACACTAACGATATTTTCAATTCCACCCTCAACCATACGTTTTTGATCTGTATCTTCAATTCTTAAAAAGAAAACACCTTTACTTTGTCTAGCATAAACCATATCACAAAAAGCTGAATATAAGTTACCTAAATGAACACTACCAGTTGGAGAAGGTCCATATCTTGTTACCATTGCGCCTTCATCTAAATCTCTTTCTGGATATAATTCTTCATAATATTCTCTAGTCTTTGTAATATTAGGAAATAAAATCTCTGCTAATTCGCATCTTTCTTCTTTATTCATAAATACACCTCTCTGTATTAATATCCATATTGGCTGCCCTAGTTAGATTCGAACTAACGAAATGGTGCGGTCAGAGCGCACTGCCTTACCACTTGGCTATAGGGCAATAAACTTAACAATTCAATTTTACAACATTATCATAAAAAAATAAAGAAAAATAAAAGCAAAAATAAAAACTCGAAAAATCATTCCGAGTTAACATCCATAATTGGTAGCGACGGAGGGAATCGAACCCCCGACCTTCCGGGTATGAACCTTAAACCATTCAAATTGTAGCATTAAATAATATTATTGAAAAGCCTTAAAACTAAGGAAATACACATTTTATTAAAGTATTACAAAATTATACAAATTTATATGTTTTTATATACAATATGGCACATCTTAAGGCACATAATTGCATTTAAAACATATTTTAGCACTTATCAATGGCACAAAATAGATAAAATTGACATCTATATCATTTATACATAACAAGGGTTATATGCGTGCTTAATAGTGTTATATGAGAGGTAATTATACCTCTTTATTTTATGTAATGACGTGGGGGTATTTTACAATGTGCTTTTTTGAGTCTTATCTATATGTATATATGCTATCCAGTATAGACGTTCCTCTTATGAAATTTAACTCTATATATAGTAAAAGCAAAATGAATAACCATTTTGCAAACATTTAATCTATTTTAGATAGTTTTAAAATTTTGTACTTGTTAAGACTTTTATTATTAAAAACAACTATAATAACAAGTATGCTAAAATAAATATTTTGTAGTAATATTTAGTAGTTTTAATCAACATTAAACCAATCTTCGCTACTATCGGCACTTGTTAGGGCTGGTGTAATAGTCATCATTGTTTTATCTTCATTAAATTCTATTTTATATGTTTTGCCTTTAATTTTTATTTTACTAGGACTAATTATTTTATAATCATAATCAGCAATAGTGCTATTTAACCACGAATAGCCACTAATAAAATTATATTCAATTTTATCTTTAGAAAAGTCTAATTCCAATTTATATATAGAGCCACTATCTCCCGTTTCAACTCTATACCAATCACTTAGTAAGTTGCTTGATAAATTTGATTTCCCAATATTAAATATAATTAAGTAAATTATAAATGCGACAATTATAACCACGCAAGGTATTATAAATATTTTCTTTTTTATAAATGATAAATCGATTTTTTTAGTGGCTTTATTTTCTTTTATAGACTTACCACACTTACCACAAAATATACTATCTTTTTCTATTTTATTTCCACATTTACTACAATACATAATTACCACCTAATCTATAAATGACACACTTCTAATAGTTTTATATTCATTATCAGAACCTAAATAACAACCACTAAAAGTATAACTCTCATCAGCCTTTAAATTTATATTTGTGCTTAAATAAACATCTTCATAAGAGCCGTCAGTAAAATAGACTCTAACTTCACTATAACTTTTTATATTCCAAGAACAACCATTATTATTTTTTAACGTGACTGACATTTTATAACCATATTTATCATATCTTAAAACATCAATATTATTTTTTTCACAAGTATTTGCTTTCTTAATTTCTTTTGCCAGTTTTTCAATTTGTTTGTCACGCTCGTCTTTATTTAAGTTAAGTAATTCTTTTGTTTTTGTTTCACTTATTTTATAATCATATTGCAATGTATATCTAAATAATTTTTTAAAGTCTTCAATGGCTTGTTTTTCTACATCTTTTGGCTTTAAAGATAACTCTTCATCACATCTTTCATAACCCCATAGTAAGTTTTTAATTGTATTTATATAGTCATCAGTAGTATCATCATTATATACACTTAGGCTATTATAATAAGTTGCTATAAATTTAGTTGCATTTATTTTCCTATAAGTTTCGTTATTAAAATGTATAGGATATTTTTCTATAATATTTTCAGCCTCATAATATTTATGATTGTTATAAAGTCTCTCGGCTTTAACCATATCTTTATTAAAGTTATTACAATATATAATACTTGTTAATAAAAATATCAATATTATAGCAGAGATGTTTATAATTATCTTGTTTCTCTTATATATTACCTTAATTACATCTATTATTTTTGAAATAGTAGTTTTAAAATCATTTTTCTTTGTTCCACACTTAGTGCAAAAAATATCATTTTTATTTAATTTTTTACAACATTTAGGACATATATTATTAGTGTTTTGCTCTTTTAAATATAAGTCAATATTTAACTTGTTTTTATAACCACAATGAGGACATTGTTTGTGAGTATCATCTATTTCTTTCTTACATTCTTCACATATAATTTTAGTCATATTTCCAACTCCTTAATTAAAATATTTTGCTAGTATATTATCAATTTCTTTTTTCATTGCGTCTTTATATTCAAAATACTTTTCGTTAATTACTATTTTAGGTTCATCGTCAGTTCCTAAGTCTACTTCTATTTCTAATTCTCCAACTATATATTTTGCATTGATATAATCTAATTTCCCAAAGTCTAATATTACATCTGTAAATTCATCTTTAGGTTTTGCTTGGAATTCATCGCTAAAATAATCACTAAATCTTTGTATCTTTTTAGTTTTTTCTATTGTTGTTTCATTCTTAAAGGCAACATTATATTGTTGCATATATTCTTTTACATAATCAGTAATTAACTCTTCACTAACATCATTGTCTTCTAATAATTCCTTTGTGTCGTTATTTAGTTTAATTCTATTTATTTCTCTTTGTGAATAATAATCTTTATTATCTATTAACAATGACTTTATAATAAAGATTGATAATAGAAGTAATATAATTATTCCACTTATTAAAAGTAACATATTTCTTTTAGTTTTATGACCACAATTAGGACAATAACCACTTAAGACACTTAATTCTTTCTTACATTTTTTACATTTTAAACTCATACTTTAAAAACTCCTTACTTTTCACATTTATTGCCTTTTAGTGTATAACCACTAGGGCAAGAATAATTTATAATTGCTTTTTCGTACACCCAATTATAACATTGCGTATCATTATGTTTTGTATAGCCACTAGGACACGTTAACCTTGTAGAGGCTTTAGTATAAGATACGCTTTCACACATACCATTATTTAGAACAGAGTTATTGTAACATTTTCCTCCAACTGGTTTAGAAGTGTATACACTCTTGCATTTATTTTCCTCTAAAGTTTGACTATCTAATAAACAATAATAAGTTATAGTTCCATTTACAATATTCATTTTTTGACAAGGACTACCAGTATATGAAAGATATTCTTTATATTCATAGCCACTAGGACAACTTTCATTTTTAGTAGCGTCTATTATTGTTTTCTTAGGGGTGTTATCTACTGGGGTATTACTGGAAGTATTATTGTTGTTATTACTTGCGTTATTGCTATTATTAGGCTTATTAGTTATATTGTTAGACTTATTATTAGAGTCATTTTCTTTATTTTCATTTTCGGTTGGTGGTAAAGTCGTTTCGTTATTAGTTGTATTATCTTCTAAATCATTTGGTTTATTCTCGTCATCAGTTGGCTTATTATTTTCCAAAACTTTGTCGTGATTATCTGTGCTTTTATTAAAAAAGGAATTATAAGCAAAAATACTACCACTAACTATTAAAATGCTTATTAGTATTATAAAGATTATTTTAAAATTAAAGTTACTTTTGTTATTAGAAAGTTTTGTTCCACAATGAATACATTTTTTAGTAGTATCACTTATTTCGTGATTACACTTAGGACATTTTATTAAAGCCATTTTTCTTTTCTCCTTTTTCTTTTTTATTAGTCGGCTTAGTAGTTGGACTTTCTAAACATTCAATGAAAAACTTATCTCCTTGCCGTTTAATTATTAAACCTTTTTCTTCCTTTTCATTTGTTATGACTTTGATATAGTCATTTTCACATAAAATAACACATACTTCATTATTTTCATTTTCATAGATTGCTGACATCAATGTATACCTCCTTTCCGTAACTTAAAATATGTAATGTTACTACACATAATTATAACATAAAAATCACATAATATCACTATAATTAGATAATTATTATAAATATAGTCAATGGTAATTTACCACTATAAATAGAATAATTATATATGTGAGGTGGTTACGTGATTACCAATGCTGAACTTGATAAAATTTTCTTGATGATTTCTAGAAACGTAAAGTATTATAGAATACATAATCAATCAAAATACGCTGATAAGTTTGGACGTATTAGTCAAGAAAGGCTTGCAGAATTGTGCGATGTATCACAATCTTTAATCGCTAATATAGAAAGTGAAAAAGTTAAACAAACATTTTCAATAACTGTGATAGCGTCTATTAGTAAAGTCCTTAATATACCTTTTGAAGAGTTTTTTAAGGAACATAACTTTACAAAGTAAAAAGATTAAGTTTTTGATTGCTTAATCTTTTTTTTATTATCTCTTGACACCTTTTGTCTTTGTTTTTCTCTTGTTCTATAGCATTCTTCATTATTGGTACAATATAATTGATTTCCATTTGTCACAACTATTGTCTTTAAACACGCAGGATTTTTACATATAGAAAATGTTACATCATCATTTTTAGATAATTGCATTCTTAATTCATATATTACCAATGATAAAGAATTGTTAAATAGTAAATCAGTTTTCCATAAAACATTCTTTTTGTCAAACTCTGAATGATAGGAAAAACTATCAATATTTTCTAAATATTCAAGATTATAATTTATTTTGTCAATAATATCATTATCTAAATTTTTTTCATACATAACTTTATATATAGAAAGAGGCAACTCTTCCATAAAATTATTAAGTCTTTTAAATAAATAAAAAGTTTCATATATTAAATAAAAGGAATACATCAATTCAAACACATTGCATTTATTAGTTAACTTTTTATCATCGTATACATTCCTTATAAAGCCAAAATACGTCATAAATTTACCAACTATATTTACCATATCGCTTGTTAGTTCTCTATTTCTATCACATATATAATATAAAATATTTTTATATATTTTCTCTTTATCAAGTTTTTTATCTTTTACAATAGTTCTTATAAAATTGTCATCTAGATATTTTGATATTTTATCATCAAACATTTTCATAATATTTATAATGTATTCAAAGGGTTCGTAAGAATAAATTATTTTAGGCTTTTCCTCATACTCGATTTTGGCGTTTTTATCTACTATTGCTATATTACCATTCATATCAATTTTCATTCCTTTTGTATAAGTCATATCTAAGTCAAAACAAAGTTCATCTATTGTCTTATGATTAACAAAACTTTCCACAGAAATTCTTTCACTATCAGCACTTAAAAATTTACCCAATTCTTCTTGATTGCTATTATCTATTTTTATATACGCTTTCATAATACCTCCAATGTCACAGCAAAGTCACAGCGAAAAAGTGAATTGTTGTGACTTTTATTATACACTTGAATTGTATTTAAGGCAATACTAGTTAGCCAAAAAATACAAAAAAAAGGAGAATTTTATGAAAAACGAAGAAATGAACTCTATTATCAATACGAATGATAAAGAGGCAAAAAATAACGGAGTAAATAATACTTCGAGTGACAATTTATCACAAAAAGAATTTAAAACTAATGAAAGGAAAATTACAAAAGAGCCAAGAAGCATTTTAAAGTTTTATAGAGATAATAAATCTATAATTACGTTAAATGAAAAAGATTTTAAAGCGTGGCTTAGTATTAATTATTTCGCCGAAAGGTATGACAGAAAATTTATTGCGACTTATGAAGCAATTGAAAATGGCTATATGATTAATAGTAAAAAAGCCATTATTGACTTGGAGAAATTAACGTGTGATATAAGTTATAATGCGTTAATAACCCCTAAAGGACAAAAATATATTTTAGACTATTTTGAGGGGGTGCAAAATGAAAGAGAAAACTAATCGCTTTCAATTAACTAACTTCAATGATATAGAAGTTAAAGAAGTTGAATGGTTATGGAAGCCTTACTTTCCAATGGGTAAAATATCGTTTATTGCTGGTGACCCAGGAAGTGGAAAAAGTTTTCAAACTATACTTTTAGCAAGTATAGTATCTAATGGAGATAAATTACCACTTTCCGAAGTAAATGCTCCTAAAGGAGTTGTTATTATCCAAAATGGCGAAGATGGTGCAGGAGATACAATTAAGAAAAGGCTGATTTCTTTCCATGCTAATTATGACAATATTTATATGATAGATTTAAAAAAAGAACATGAAGAAAGCCGCGACATAATGTTATCGGACGTATCAGAGTTAGACCAATTGTTTGAGGAAATAAAACCTAAATTAGTCATTTTTGACCCTATTACGGCGTTTTTAGGCGACGTAGATATGAATAGTGCCACAAAGACTAGATTGCTATTAAAACCTATTGGAAAACTAGCAGAAAAGCATAATTGTGCTATTGTCTTTGTTATACATCGTAATAAGGGACTGACTGGGAGCAATCAAATATATAGGTTGTTAGGTAGTATAGATTTTGGAGGTATTGCTCGTTCCATTGTTACTATTGCAAAAGGAAACGATGAAATGCTATTTATCCATACTAAAAGTAATCTAGCAGAACGTGGCAAGACATTAGCATTCAGATTGATTGACGACAAAATTGAATGGTTGGGCGAACGTGATTACGAAGAAGAACAACCAATAATAAGTGAAACAAAAAGACCAAGAGATATAGCAAAAGATTTTATTTTAGAATATTTAGCAGAACATAAAAAAAGTGAATTTAAAAATATGGTTGCTAATGCTGAAAAAATAGGAATTAGTTCAAAGACACTAGATAGAGCAAAGGACGACCTAAGAGATGATAACATTATTGCTAAGAAAAAAGAAAACAATATTTGGTATTGGTATTTAGTAGATAGTAACTCCCCAAAACCCCACATATAATAAGTGGGGAAATGAGGAAATGCTTTAAAACTTAGAGTTCTTTATTTGACTTGATGTTATAAACTGGCGTTCTTTATCTAACTTTTTGTTATAGAACTATTTAGAGAGGGAGAATAATATATGCAAAAAAATATATGTAATGTAAAAGAATTATCAAACTATCTTCAAACATCTATCCCACAAATAAGAAAACTAGTACGTGAAAAAAAGATACCTTATTTTAGGGTTGGAAATCGTATAAAATTTGACCTAAATGAAATCAATAAATGGATAGAAAATTTGCAAGAAAAAGAGGCAGAAATGTCCGTGTTTATATAGAAAAAATAAGGGTTTTATGGTATAATATTTAATGTATAAATGAGTGCATATAACCCTTTTAACGAAAGGAGAATTATATGAAAAAATCTAAGGGTTATAAAAAAATCGGCACAAAGAATGGTTTAAATTTATATGAAGCAATTATTGAAGTTGGTACAAATATTGACGGAAAAAGAGTACGTGTAAAAAGAAGACATACGGGGAATACTGAGAGTGCTGAAATATGGTACGCAAAACTTGTTGAAGAGCATTATCATAAAGCAAAAAAAATCAATATAAATGATATGACTTTTCTTGAATATAGTAATCTTTTTATTGAAAAATATTGTGTTCCTAATGTTAGCAAAATCACTACCAAAGGATATAAAGCCTATATAAAGGTTATGATACCTTATATTGGAAATTATAAACTTAATAAAATAACATCTTATATGCTAGATAATATGTATCATAAAATCAAAAAAGGACAAAAAGGCAAAGAATTAACACCAAAAACAATGCTACACTATTTTGATTTAGTGAACTTAATGTTTAAACAAGCAAAAAAATGGAAATTTATTGAAAGCAACCCAAACGAAGACGCAACACGTCCTAAACTACAAAAGAAAAAAAGAAATTTCTATAATATAGAGCAAGTACAAAGCCTATTTAATTGCTTGAATAACGAAAATATCAAATATAGGACAATTATTATATTAACTCTTGTTAGTGGCGTTAGACGTAGCGAATTGTGTGCTTTACGTTGGAGTGATGTTGACTTTATTAACCAAACACTTTATATAGATAACTCTTTAAAAGTTATTGACGGCGTAGTTGATGAAGAAAACGCAAAAACGGACTTTTCTATTAGAACTATAAATCTTGATAATAATACAATAGAGTTATTAAAGGAATATAAGAAGTGGCAAGACGGATATAAATTATATATGGGGAATAAATGGAAAGGCACTGATAGAGTCTTTACGGATAGATACGGAGAACATATACACCCTTGTACTTGCAATAAGATACTCCAAAAGATAGTAAAGAAATATAATCTACCAAAAATCACTTTTCACGAATTAAGACACACTTGTGCTACATTATTAAATAGTCAGGGTGTTGACCCCGTTACAATAAAAGAACGTCTAGGACATTCTAATATCAATATTACGTTAGATATTTATACACACGCACTAGAACAAAATAAAAAAGATAGTGTAAATGTATTCGCACAACTTCAAAATAATACAAAAAACACCTTATAAGGCACAAAATGGCACAAAAGTATGGCACAAACATAAAAAAAAGAATACCTTTTAGTATTCTTAATTCTCATTATGGTAGCATGGGAGGGACTCGAACCCCCAACATTTCGGGTATGAACCGAACTATCTAGCCAGTTGATATACCATGCCATATATAGCGAATAGTTAATTGACTTAACGGGTATGAACCGGACGCTCTAGCCAGCTGAGCTACATCGCCATTTGCAAGTAACAAATTAATTATAACAAAATGATTTTTGTTTTTCAATACTTTTTTTAACTTTTTTCAAAACCTAGTGCATATACTTAAAATGAAGAAAAGTTTGCTATAAAAAGAAAAATATAGTATAATAAGACCCAGGTGATGAAAAATGTCAAAATATTATAGAGGAAATATTGAAAGAATGACTGTTGAAAGAATAAAAATTTATAATGGGGTTAGAACTTTAGTTACAGGAAGTACTGTTATAAGAAAAGATGCAATCTTTTATAAAAACAGATTTGGCGTATTAATAAATGCCGAAAATGGAGAAGCGCCTATTCGTAAAGAAGAAGCTTACGATTACCTAACACACATTACAGAAAACGCAGGAAATGGTATTGGTGAAGCTTGTCAATTCGTTGATACAACAAAATTGACACCAGCTGAAGACGTAACTAAAGAAGACGTAAAGCAATTAAGAAAAGCTTACAAAGAAAAACATATTAACTAAAAAGACGATTTATTAATCGTCTTTTTTTCTTAATACATAAACTTTATTATCACTAACAGTCTTCTCATCTAAAACAACTTCTCTATATACACCAGACTCTGATTTAACTTTATCATAACTTGGCCAAGTAGTATTCTTAACAATACCTTTTAATCCCCTAGCACCAGTTTCCATATTGATAGCTGCTCTAGCAACAGCTTCCATATAATCTTCTGTTACCGTTAACTTAACTCCAGCTTTAGAAAATACATCTCTCTCCCTTTTTAATGGTGAAGCCTCAGAATTGACTAAAACATCTACTAAGGCTTTTGCATCTAAATCATTATAATGTATAATAATTGGAAATCTACCTATAAAATCCTTTGTCATCATACCCTTCTCTACAAAATCAGTAGCACTAGGTACATATTCTTTTTTCTCTTCATCTAAAAATCCAATCTGTTTAGGTCCACTATTCTTATAAACATCCGCAAAACTACCGCCAGCTAACACTAGCATATTTTTTGTAGATATTTTTTGCACCTGTCTTGAAATTTGTCTATTAGAAGTAACATCATATTCAGTCCCATCTAAAAACTTTAATAATACATTTAAAACACCTTGTCCTGAAATATCGGACTTTTTTTCTGATCCTTTTTTATCTATTTCATCAAAGAAAATAATAGCTTGTTCAGCTCTTTCAACATCCCCATTACAATCACATAAAAGTTCGTATAAATAATCCTCAACACTTTTACCAACATAACCAGGAACTGTAAGCTGTGTCGAATCAATTATTTTAACCGGTCTATCTAAGTATTTAGCAATCAAATTAATAGTCATTGTCTTACCAACGCCAGTAGATCCTGTTATTAAAATACCATCCTTTTCTCCATCACTTTCTAAATTACGTTCAATTTCAAGTACAAGTCTACGAACAGCATCATCTTGATGAACAACAGTCTTTGTTACTAAACCAACTAACTCATCAATATTTATATCACTAAGTATTACTTTTTGACTACCATCATCAACTTTTTCTACACTAACTGTATCACTATCATCAAGTTCATTATCTCTAACTCCATTCATTTCAAAAGTCACTAAGTTTAAAAGTTCCTTAACAATACTACGATAATATAAAAGTTCATTCTTTAAAAGTTCCAAATCTTCCTTACTTCTGCCACCATCAGTAATCATATCACGAAGACTAAGTAATGCTTCATCAACATCCATATTTAATAAGCCTCTATTATCCCCATCCCTACTTATACCACTAATCAAAGCTGAAATATCTTTTATTTTTCCAGTAGCATCTTCAAAGTCATCAACATTTAAAGTAATAACCGAACTATTCACTCCATCTCTAGAAATAACTACATAAAAATGTCTCTTACAATCATCAGTATATCTCCTTAAAGCATCATTAAAAGTACCACCATCAACTACTGCTTGTTCCAAATCATCATACCTTACCAAATTATCAAAAGCTAAAGTATTGTCTTTCTTGTAACTAGCAACATTTCTAATATTTGGATAACATCCTTTAGTCTTATTATCATAAAAAAGGTTAACTCTTGGATCATAATAACCAATCCTAGTAGAAGAAACAGTAAATACTGAGCATTCATTTGTAATTTTTCTTTTCTTCATCAATGTAACAACTACTTTTTCACTCACAATACCACCCACTTAAAATTTGCCTATATAATATACTATTCCTAAAAAAATAGCAAGAAAAAAATAGCTAAAGCTATCTTTTACATACATCTATCCATTCCTTATAATTAGAGCTATCTTCTAACTCCTTTATACTAAGTTTAACAGCACTATTTCCTGTACCACACGCTGGATAAACACACTCATACTCCTTTAAAGAAACATCCAAGAAAATATCTACACCCGGATTTACCCCAAAAGGACAAACCCCACCTACTTTATGTCCAATAACTTCTTCTACTTCTTCAAATGGAATCATCTTAGCTTTCTTACCAAAAAATTGCTTATATTTAGCATTATCTATTTTTACATCTCCAGCAGCTACTATTAAAATAGGCTTCTCATCAACATAAAAAGACAATGTTTTAGCAATCTCTCCTTCACTAACACCAACAGCTAAAGCAGCTTCACTTACAGTTCTAGAAGACTCTTCAAATACCAATATATGACTTTCTAAATTATGTTTAACTAAATCACTCTTTGCTCTATCAAATGACACACTATCACTCCTATTCATCTTGTTTTAACTTAACCAATTGTTTAGGCTTAAAAGACTCCTCTTCACATTTAAATGCTTGAGCCATAATCTCTTCATTATCTTTTAATGGTCCTCCTACAAAAGCACAATCCAATAGTACCGGTCTAAAACTATATAACTTTTCTCCCTCATCAAAAACTACTTTTCTAACACCATTACTTCTATCAATATATACATATTTTCCTACACCATCAATAAAACCTAAATAAGGAAAATAATAATACTCTAACTCTGGATTAAATAAAAAATCATCTCTACCAGTATCACAAAAAGTATCTAAAAAGCTCCTACTACTGGCATTAACAAAAACTCCATTCTCCCCAAAAATATAATTCTTAGAAATAACTCTACAAGACTTATAAAAACCATTTTCTCTAGACTGATCACAACTAACCATTGCCTCATTATTAAATCTATCATCTTCAAAAGTTCTAACACCAAGTACAGCTTCATCACCTACATAAAATGTAAAACCTTTAACACTGGAAATAAGACCATTTTTTTCACTAACTCCAGTAGCTGGTATCATCTTTATTAAAACATCTCTATCCCCATCTCTTTTTAAAGCCGTTCTAAAATCTCTAATTAATAAATCTAACATTGAATCAGATAATTCCATATGTCTGCCCTTAAAATAACGTCTAGTTATACATTCAGCTAACTCTGCCATATAAATAGCAATTTGTCTAGTAGAACTCATAAAAGCTGTATCTAGATAATCCAAATGTCTAACCTCAGACTGTATCATTAAAACATACTCTTCTATCATCATTTCAAGTACTTCATTACTATGAAAACCAGCTTTTCTCTTAGCCAAAATTCTTCCATTTTTTTGTACAAAATCACTATAATCAACAAATGCACCCTTATTTACTTCACTCTTCTCCATAAACCCATCCTTCTAAACAGTATCGTTTCACTAATAATACCATGAATAAATATTGAAGTCAAACTAAAAGACCATCTCCAAGAAGATGATCTCTATAATGTTTTTCCTACTTTTTAGCAGGTACTTGTTGAGTAATACAATGAATATTTCCTCCACCTAGTAAGATTTCTCTTGCATAGATTGGTTCAATTACTCTATCAGGATATAACTCTTGTAAAGTCTTAATAGCAAGCTCATCATGTGGATCTCCAAATACCGGCAAAGCAATAAATCCATTTCCAGTATAGTAGTTTACATAAGAAGCAGCCATTCTATCTCCTTCTTGTCTAGGTAATGTACCTTCAACTGCATCTACTCCTAAAGATTCCTCTTTAGTAATTAAAATAGGTGCAGGAGTTAATAATTTATGTATTTCTAACTTTCTACCTTTAGCATCTTTTTGCTTACTTAAGTATTCATATGCCTCAACACTTCTTTCATATTGAGGATCATTTTTATCTTCAGTCCAAGCAAGTACAACAACTCCAGGTTTAACAAAGTTACACATATTATCAACATGTCCATTAGTTTCATCATTATAAATTCCTCTAGGAATCCATAAAACTTTAGAAACATTTAAATATTCACATAACTTTTTCTCAATTTGCTTTTTAGTCATGTTAGAGTTTCTTCCTTCAGATAATAAGCACTCCTCTGTAACCATTAAAGTACCTTCACCATCTGTATGAATAGATCCACCCTCTAAAATGAAATCATCTAAACGATAACTATCAGCATCTTCTAGTTCACACATCTTTTGAGCAATTTTGTCATCTTGATCCCATGGGAAGTATAAACCATCAACTAATCCTCCCCAAGCATTGAAAGTCCAATCAACACCACGGATAACACCTTTCTTATTAATAACAAATGTTGCTCCACAATCTCTAATCCAAGCATCATCATTACTCATTTCAACTACTCTTACATAGTCTGGTAACATTCCTCTTGCATTAGAATATTGACTACGACTAACAACCATAGTACAAGGCTCATATTTACCAATAACAGAAGCAACTTTTACAAATACTTCTTGTGCTGGCTTTGCACCTAATCTCCAGTTATCTGGTCTCTCAGGCCAAATAATATAAGTACCTCTATGTTTTTCAAATTCACCAGGCATTCTGAAACCATCATGTCTAGGTGATGTAGTTAATCTCTTCACTATATCCCTTCTTTCTTCTTTTTATTATTTCTCAGCTTTTTCAACTTTTTTAACTTTTACTCTAGATGCTAAAATTTCTTGAATTATAAATGAAACAATAACACCTATAATTAATGGTAAATTACCAACAATATAATCTTTAGTAAAGTCACCAAATATAGTAAATATTACACCTAAAACTAATAATACTAAAGGTAAATAAGTTAAGAATTTAACCATGCCATCAGATCCAGGCATTTTATAAACTCTCTTAGTCTTATCAGTCTTACGTAATTTTAAGAAAGCGGCAAATAATGGTATATAACTAATTAATAATGTAACTAAACTTAATGAGAAGAATGTCCAGAATAAGTTACTTGCTGTCTCACTTACATATCCTAATATAATGCCAACAATACAAATGATTGATGCTACTATACCATTCATGTAAGAAGCCCAACTTGGAACACCATCCTTATTAGTTTTAGAGAAAATCTTAGGCATTCCGCCATCATCAGCAGCATATTTAGCAACTGAGTTAACACCAAATGACCAAGATGTAATATTAGCAACCATTGTATAAATAAACATAAGTCCTGCTACAATAACAACAACTCTAACAATATCACTAGATACTCCTAAATTAGTAAGTAAAATAGCAAAACTTTCAGTTATACTAGCAACTTCTGCATCTTCCAAACTCATAGATACATTAACACCTGTAGCAGGTAAAATGTAGAACAATGCCATTAATATTCCACCAACTACTAAAGCCTTAGGAATATCTTTCTTAGGATTTTCCATATCATCAACGAAAGTTCCAACAACTTCAAATCCTAAGAAGTTAAATATAATTATTGAAACAAATGATAATCCTGCTAAATCCAAACTAGGTAATAAATCAGATACACTCTTGATTGGATTTGCACTTTCACCAGTCTTAATAAATGTATAGATGCCTAAAGCACCTAAAGCAAGTACGAATACTACTTTAAATACTGTACCTAAATTAACTAGATACTTAGTATCAGTAACTCTTCTAGTACCTAAGAAACATACTAACCAAGTATATCCAAGTTGTAGTACTAAAAGCCAAATTAGAGATAATTCAACTCCAAATATACCAGCAACAACATCTGTTACTGCAACAGCTAAAGAAGCGATCCATAATGGGAAATTAATCCAATAATTCCAAGCAACACGAGAAGCCCATTTCTCACCAAATGCTTTCTTCACCCAATCATACATTCCACCTTCAGATGGATATGTAGTACCAAGTTCTGCTGTTATCATTCCATATGGAACACAGAACCCAGCAATAAGTAGTAACCACCAAAAATATTGTGAGTTACCAATTGCGGCTGTAGGAGCAACTGATTCAACAACTAATGTAATACATACTGTTGCTAAAACGGCATCTAACAACCTAAATTTTTTCTTTTTAGCCATTTTAAATACTCCTCTAAATATTTAGATTTTTACGACAAATTTCAATTGTTTCATCTTTTTTACCCATGAAGTAAACAAGTAATGCACGCATAGCAGTTAAACGGTTTTCAGCTTCATCAAATACTATAGAACGTTCACAATCCATAACTTCATCAGTTACTTCTTCACCTCTAGTAGCAGGTAAACAATGCATGAACATAGCAGTACTTGAAGCTTTGTTTAATAAATCCATACTTACTTGATACTTTGGATAGAAAATACCCATACGTTCTTCTTCAGATAATTCTGATTCATATAAACCATACCAAACGTCAGTATATACGAAATCAGCCCCAACAATATCTTCAACATTGTCAGTAACTAAGAAAGAACCACCACTAACCTTGCAATTTTCTAAAGCAATGTTTTGGAAATGTTCATTCAATTGGAATCCCTTAGGTCCAAAATGAACAAAGTGTCCACCAAGTTTTGTAACGATCATCATTAGTGAAGCACAAACTTGAGTACAGTCACCAACAAAGACAACTTTACAATCTTCAAATCTTTTTCCAGCAGGAAGATGTTCTAACATAGTTATTAAATCACCCATTTCTTGTGTTGGATGGTTGTAATCACTCATGCCATTAATAACAGGAACATCCGCATATTTTCCTAGATTAACGATTGTTTCATGCTTTTGAACTCGAGCCATTAAAATATCAGTCAATCTAGACAAAGTCTTCGCAGTGTCATGATAAGATTCATGAGCACCAAGTTGAATTTGTCCAGGTGCTAAATATTGAGCATGTCCACCAAGTTGAGTCATCGCAGTTTCAAAAGAAACTCGAGTTCTAGTAGACTTTTGTTCAAAAATCATACCTAATGTCTTGTGATATAGTACATTAAGTGGATACCCAGCTTTTAAGTTTTTCTTAATAAGAATACCTAAATTTGCTATTTCAAGTAACTCTTCTTTAGAAAAATCACTAGTATCAATAAAATCTCTCTTCATCTTTACACCTCCTATAATAAAATAATAGCACACCTAAAAAAAAATAAAAAGTTTTTTTTTAAAAAACTTTTTACTTAATTAAAGCCCAAGTTTTATCATATAATTTTATCTTATTTCCAATGTTTTTTACAAAGAAACCATTCCTAATAATACCACTAGAAATATTAGCTGCAGGATTATCTAAATACCAAGAAGATAAGTACTTAGAAGCATCCTTATTTACATTTTTATATGGATATGCCTCTATTATTTTACTCATAACTTTACCATCTAAAATATAGTCAATAAATTGATATGCTTCACTTGTATTTTTACTCCCTTTAAGTATTGCAAAATTATCAACACTAAGAGCCATTCCCTCATCTGGATAAATTATTTCTATATTAGGATTTGCTTTCTTCGCAAGAGCTGCCTCAGCATTCCAAATAACCGCAATAGAAGCTTCCCCTGTAATTAAAAAGTTCTTAGGACTATCACTATCAAATGCCTTTACATTTTTCTTTAATTCAAGTAAAAACTCTCTTGCCTCATCAATTTCCTTAGTATTAGTAGAATTCATATCATATCCTAAAGCAAGTAGGCCCATTCCAATTACAATTCTTTGATCATCTAAAAGTACTATCTCATTTTTAAATTTACTATCCAAAAGATCACTATATGAACTAACCTCATCACTAATAACATCTCTATTAACCGCAATAAGTACTGTTGCTAAAACAAAAGGTAAACTATATCGATTATTACTATCATAGCTTAAATTTAAATAATTACTATCAATATTTTTATAATTATCTAACTTACTCTTATCAAGTTCTTGAAGTAACCCTCTACTCTTCATAATTTCTATCATATAATCACTAGGAAAGATCAAGTCATATGTTCCTTCTTTAGAGTTGGCAATTTTCGCTAAAAGTTCCTCATTCGATGAATAAGTTCCATAATTAACTCTAATACCAGTCTCCTTTTCAAAATCTCTAACCACCTCATCTGGAATATAAGAAGACCAGTTTAAAACATTAAGTACCCTTCCCTCATCTTTCTTACTACATCCAGATAATACTAAACACAAAAAACAAAGTACAACAAAAAGTTTTCTTTTCATTAATTACTCACCTTCTTCATCTTTCTTAAATTAATAAGAACTGATACAGTTAAAACAATAAATATAACTAACAACATCAAAGTAATTAAAGCATTAACATCCGGAGTAACACCTGTCTTTATAATTGAATATATTTGTAATGGTAATGTATTACTACCAGGCCCAGCTGTAAAATAACTAATAACAACATCATCCAAAGACAAAGTAAATGCTAATTCTGCTCCACTTAAAATACCAGGCATTAAAGAAGGAATAGTTACATATAAAAATGTTTTTAACTTACTAGCTCCTAAATCATTAGCCGCTAAAATTAAGTTTCCATCCATCTGTTCTAATATATTTCTAACATTTATAATTACAAAAGGTATAGAAAAAGATATATGTGCCAAAATCAAAGTAGTCATTCCAAGTTCTAATTTAAAAACTGTATATATAGCAAGCAATGATATACCTAAAACAATCTCCGGTATAACAACCGGTATATATAAAAGTCTATTAACAATTTTTTTTAATGGAAAATCATACTTATATAATCCATAAGCTGAAATAGTTCCAATAACAGTTGAAACTACTGTACTAACAATCGCTACAATTAAAGTATTTTTAAGTGCTAAAAGCAACGTTGTATTTTTAAATAATTCTCCATACCATTTCAACGTAAATCCTTCAAATGTTATATTTAACTGTGATGTATTAAATGAAAATAGTATTAAAACAAATATTGGTAAGAACAAAAATACTAATACAATCCCAATAATTATATTATCTAATATCTTATTATTTCTCATTAAGCACCACCCAAATCATCCATTTTACCACCTAATTTTTTATAAACATAAATAATTATCGATGTAATAACTAAAAGTGCTACCGCAATAGCCGCTCCAAATGGCCAATTACGTGCCGTTAAGAACTGATTCTTTATTAAATTTCCTAAAATCATAATCTTACCACCACCAAGTACATCTACAATAAAGAAGTACCCTAGTGCCGGAGTAAAGACCATTAAAGCCCCATTAAAAAGTCCCGAAATAGTAGCCGGATATATTATCTTCGTAAATATCTTCCATTTACTAGCCCCAAGATCAGATCCCGCTTCCAACAATGATTTAGGTATTGCTGAAACACTACTATATAAAGGCAACAACATAAATGGTAACAATGTATAAACCATTCCAATAATAATACCCAAGTTGTTATACATTAAATTTAATGGTTCAGAAATTATATGCATTGAAGTTAAAACATTATTAATAACTCCATTCTTTCTAAGAAGAACAATCCAAGCATACATTCTAATTAATGAATTAGTTAAAAATGGTACCATAACTACAGTCATTAAGACTTTCTGTTTAAATTTACTCTTATGAGAAACTGCTAAAACAAAAGGATAAGCAATCAAAATACAAATAATTGTTGTCACAATCGCAATAAGTACAGACTTTATAAAAATCTTAATATATACGGCATCAAACAACTCAATATAATTAACTAATGTAAAAGTATTAACAATACCTCCATAAGAATCACTCTTAAAAAAACTAATTCCAAATATATATAATAAAGGTAGAGCAATTAAAACTAATGTATAAACAATAACTGGTAAGGTAAATAATATCTTTACTATTTTATTCTTCATCACTATCACCATTTACATATATTTGATCTTCTACATCCCAAGATAAATATACTTCATCTCCTCTTTTAAAAGGACAGTCATTACCAAATACCATTACAGTCATTACCTTTTTACCTACTTTAGTTAATATCTTAGTCATTGATCCATTATAAGACTTTTCATATACTTTCCCCAAAACGTGATTACCCTTAGGTTTCTCAAATGAAACTCTTATATTCTCTGGTCTAACCATTATATAAATTTCTTCTAATGTTCCTCGAGGAGTCTTATCAATTTTAAAGACATCTCCCTCTTCTGTTAAAATAGCTTCCCCATCATCTATAACTTTTCCTTTAAATATATTAGAATCTCCTAAAAAGTTAGCCACAAATAAATTCTTAGGCTTCTCATAAACCTGTGTAGGAGTACCTATCTGTTCTATTTTACCTTCATTAAGTACAACTATTCGATCACTCATCGATAAAGCTTCATCTTGACTATGTGTAACATATATAAAGGTTATACCAAACTTTCTTTGTAATTGCTTTAACTCTATCTGCATCTGTTTTCTTAATTTCATATCCAAAGCTGATAATGGCTCATCTAAAAGTAATACTTTTGGATTATTAATAAGTCCCCGAACAATAGAAACTCGCTGTTGTTCACCTCCAGATAATTCACTAGGAAATCTTTTTTCATAGCCTTCTAAATGTACTAATTCCATCATTTCCTTTACTGCTTTTTTTATCTCTTCTTTAGGAACTTTCTTCATCTTTAACCCAAACCCAATATTATCTTCAATTGTCATTAATGGAAAAAGTGCATAATTCTGAAATATTGTATTAACTTCTCTTTCTTGTGGATCTAAATTAGTAACATCTACATCATTTATATAAATCTTTCCTGATGTAACCGAATCAAGTCCTGATATTGCTCTTAAAATTGTTGTCTTTCCACACCCAGATGATCCCAGTAATGTTAAAAATTCTCCTTCATAAACTTCTAAATTAATATCTTTAATTACTTCCTTATTTTCATAACTCTTGCAAAAGTTTTCTAATCTAACAATTACCTTCTTCACTATAATCACCCTATTCTAGAATAAGTATAAAATAATTTCAAAAAAAATAAAAGAAAATAATTAAAAAATTATCTTCTACTTAAAATTATCTTTTTATTTTTACTGTTTCCTGTCTTCAGTAATATTACTAAATTAGATATAACTACAATACTTTCTGCTAAAACATTCGCAAAACTTGCACAATACAAATCGTAAACAATCCATAAAATATAAGTTACAACCCCTAAAAACACGACTTTCTTCCCATGATATGTTAAAGCAAACCCATCATTAACCGATGCTAGTATTGAAAATAAAGACCAAATCCCATCATAACTAAATATTCCAATTACTGCATACACTGGCAAAGTATAAAGAAAAGTCTTTTTATCATCCCTAAACTTAATATATAAATAATCTCTAACTATCTCAAAACATATTACAAAAAGTCCTGTATAAGCCCCTAAAAATATATAGTTAAGCAAGAAGAAAACTCCCGATACAACCTGTAAAACAAGTAAATTATCATTCTTATTCTTCCAATAACTAATTATCAAAAATAACCAAGCAAGTACCGCTGTAATCTGTGCTAAGTAAAAATTTAAATCCAAGTAAATACACCTTCTTATATTACAAATTTAACTAACCAAACCAAAATAATACCTACATATAAAACCCCTGCTACATAAAATAATAAACTATAAGTACCATAAGCAACTTCTCTTAAAATTTTATTAGTACTAATCTTACTATAAAATACTGATATTATAGTAAATACAATAGTTGCAATCAAAGAAACAATCAAACTCTTCTCTAAATCTTTATTTATATATGTATAAGTAATTTGATTATGTCCTTTATCTACTTTAACACCTAATAGCCCTCCATACATCTTAACTGTATCAGTACTTTTCCCATTAACTACTACTCTATAATTATCACTATAAGATACTGGTATAACTAAGTAACCAGCTGTATTAACATCACTCTCAATAGTAATTTTATTCTTATCAAATTTAATACCTAAATCAGTTTTATTATTAAAAATAAATTCTTCATACTTACTAACATCCATACTAGCAATACTTAATTTCTCAATATCAATCGGTTTAATTAATTTAACTTTAATATTAATATCTTGATTCTCATAAACACCTAAATCATAAATACCATTACTAGTCTTAGTAGGATAATTATCACTATATAACTCATCATTAATATAAATCATCATCACATTACTAACACTACCCTTAATACTCTCCTCCATTGTTAAAGCTAAATCTAAATATAAAATACCCTTCTCTTTAATACTAACATTATATTCTATATAATTATCATTACTCTTAATAATACATTTACCACTATTCTTAGTATCTATATTTTTTATATTACTAATATCATAAACACTAAATAGATCACTATTACCAGTAATACTTTCATAAATCTTATTTTGATAACTAAAAGTATCACTCTTATCTAATTTAAAATTATTACGTGCAAGATACCCAAATCCAATATCATAATTTAACTCATAGAAATTATATCCATAATCACTACTTTTTAAAGTATAAAAACTACTATCAATATCTCTATCTGTAAGAAAATACTTATTAGAAACTAAACTATCACTAAATAAAGTTCCTCCACTAGAAAAGATCATTGTCCAAAAACTAGAATATCCAAGACCCTTATAAAACTCTAATGAATTTCTACTTACTAGTGAAGTAAAATGATCAAGTGCTTGATAATTACTAACAATCCCCTCATTAACAACAAAGTCATCTATATTCTTTATATCTGTCTTTAATTTATAATAGTTACTGCTTTCTTTATTTTCAACTTTTTCAAGTATTCCAAAAGAATTTTTAATCATCCCCTGATAATCTCTAAGTCCAATATATAAAAATGCATTAAAACAAATATTACTAATTATAACTATATACATTAAAACTATATAAGTCTTTTCTTCTCTAAATATATTAAGAATAAAACACACTCCAAATATAACTATAGATAATAAACTAAGTATTATAAAAGCCTTCTTTGCATATATCATTGAAATACTATAAACTGCTACTTCTAAATCTTTATATACAAACCTAAATACAATAAAATATATTCCTATTAAAAGAATAACACTAACTACTCCAAGTATTATCTTTAACTTCTCATCTAACTTATTTTTTATATTTTTATTATTAGCACTAAAGAAATATGCTCCTCCAACAACTAATAAATAAAATAATATAAAACCATATCTATTAGGAAAGAATGAATATGACATAAAATGAAATACTTTATTTAATGGTTCCACTATATAAGGTATAACTAATACTAAAAGTGCTGGTATATACCACTTTAAAAACTTCTTATTATTCTTTCTCTCAAATATTAAAAGCATTGTAAATACAACTAATAATATTGATATATTAAAGTAATTTAACTTATCAAATAAACATCCTAGTAAATTATTAAATATATTTTTAGATATATTAGTTCTAGCCGATCCAAATATCTGTCTTAAAGCAGGATATGTAATAAATAAAGACATAAGCATTGGTAGTATTGTATAAATCCCAATACTAAGCATAGCTCTTTTCTGATCTTTTTTTTCTACATTATTCTTTATATAAATAAAAGCTAATAAGAAAATAAATATAATCATTATATAAGATAAGTAAAAAGAAAAACAAATAGTTAAAAATAATGTAACCCCATACATAATAGGCTTATCTTCATCAATTAATTTTTTAAGTCCCACTACAATTAAAGGAAACATATAAACTACATCCATCCAAGATGTAATCTGATAACATACAAGTGTATATCCACTAAAAGCATACAGTAATGATAATGGTACAAACATCAAATTATCTTTTTTAAATATATATTTTAAAGAATATAGACAAGTAATACTAGATAAAATTATTTTAAGTGCTACTACTAAGGAAATTGCTAAATAAATATCATTTCTTTTAAATAAAAGAACAATTAAGTTAATTGGACTAACTAAATAATAGGCAAATATTCCAAAAAAGTTTTCTCCCGCTCCAGAAGTATAATCAACAAGTAATGATCCACCTCCTCTTATAGTATCCCATAAATGATAAAAAAGAGCTGATACTTGCGTATATAGATCACCAGTTAGGACTGTATTATTTCCAAATGGATAAATCCCAAAATACACAAATAAAACACTCAATATAAAAGTAGAAATCCCTCCCACTATAAAATAATCTCTAAACTTCTTCATATACTACTCCTCTACATATAAAATGTATCAACAACTATCTATAAATCTAAAATTATTATAACATGACCGCCTTATTTTTCCTATGAATAAATAAAAAAATTATTCTTTAACACAAAACCGTTTCCAACATATATTGCACTAAAAAAAGAGATATGCTATAATCTATACATCGGCTATGACTAGGAAAAGTAATTTTATAATTTATTCTAGAGAGTTATCATTGGGTGAAAGATAATATAAATATCAAATGAAAAGACACCTACGAGCCACTTATCTGAACTAATAGTAGGACAAGTCGGATTAAACCGTTATCTATAATAAGTGATTATATATTAACCAAATTTTTATATAATAAGTTGGGTGGTACCGCGGATATTAACAGTTATTCGTCCCTTTGTGGATAATAAACTGTTTTTTTATTATATATTTTAAAGGAGGTTAATTATGAAAAAGATATATTTTAAAAATCTAAACGAATATTTAGAACAAGAAATAACTATCGAAGGTTTTGTTGATAATATTCGTATCTTACAATATGTAGATTTTCTAATTATCAGAGATACAACTGGTAAGGTTCAAGTAACTATTGAAAAAAACACTTCAAATGAATTTTTAACTAAAATAGTTTCTACTATTACTCCAGAAAGTACCGTAAAAATAACTGGAATTCTACATAAAAATGACAAAGTAAAACTAAATAACATGGAACTTATTCCAACAAACATAACTGTAACTAGTAAATGTTTAGAAGAATTACCTCTAAACTACAAAGATAGCAAGTCCGCAGCCATCGATACTAGATTAAATTACAGATTTTTAGACCTAAGAAGTGAAAAAAACATTCTTATGTTTAAAGTTCAAACTTGTATGATTAATGCCATGAGAGAGTTTGTTGTCAAAAATAATTTTACAGAAATCCACACACCTAAAATTATTAGTGCCGCAAGCGAATCTGGTTCTGAAGTTTTTGAAGTAAACTATTTTGGTAGAAAAGCCTATCTTGCTCAAAGTCCCCAGTTTTATAAACAAATGGCCATGTGTGCCGGTTTTGAAAAAGTCTTTGAAATAGCTCCGGCTTTTAGAGCTGAAAAGTCTAATTCATACAGACATACAACTGATTTCACATCATTTGATATTGAAATGAGTTATCTTAATAATCTAGAGGAATTAATGGATTTTGAAGAAAATCTCTTTATAGCAGGACTAAAAGCTGTAAAAGAAAAATATGGAAAAGAAATAAAAGAACTTTTCAATGTTGAAGTAATAGTTCCAACTAAACCATTTCCAAGGATCAAACTAGAAGAATTATATAAAATTCTAGAAAAAGAATATGGTTATAAAATGAACTATGAAGATGTTGGTGATATGAATGCTGAATCCGAAAAATTAGCTTCTAAATACGTTAAAGAAAAATATGATCATGAATTTGTCTTCATTACCGATTTCAGTGCTAAAAAAAGAGCTTTCTATCATAAAAGAGAAAACGGTATTCCTCAAGGAGCCGATCTTATCTGGAAAGGTTGTGAAACAACCACTCTAGCTCTAAGAGAAAATAACTATGAAACACTATGCAAACAAGCTAAAGAAAAAGGTCTAGATCAAGATGTAAAATTCTACCTAGAATTCTTTAAATATGGTTGTCCTCCACATGGTGGCTTTGCTATTGGAGTAGATAGAATAACTATGTTATTATTAGAAACTGGTTCATTAAAAGAAACAATGTTTATATTTAGAGGCCCTAGTAGATTAGAACCATAAACTACTTGAAAAAAACTCATGTAAATGTTATTATGAATATGTCAAGGAAACTTGTACAAAATATTAAAGGGAATACTTAATGTTTGTAAGGATTAAGTACTCACCAAAAGTGGTTTTGCACCTAGTCACATACAGTGATTAAGTGCTTTTATTTTTTTATTATCACTTATAAAGTAGAATAATAAGAAGTGTAATGATAATAAATAATCCAATTACTAAAAAATCTACTTTCTTCATTATCATCACCTCCTCTCTTTAGAGGTAAGCACTTAAATTCATTAATGTATTCCCAATTATATTATTAGAAAAAAATCGAGGTTTCCTAGAAAAAAATTAAAAAAAATAAAAATTTTTATCTTGTTAAACAAAAACATCTATGATACGATAAATATATCAAGGAAACTTGAATAAAATAAAAATGGGAATACTTAATGTTTGTAAGGATTAAGTACTCACCTATATGGGTATTGCACCTAGTCACATACAGTGATTAAGTGCTTTTTTGTTTATCATTACTTATAAAGTAGAATAATAAGAAGTGTAATGATAATAAATAATCCAATTATTAAAAAATCTACTTTTTTCATTATCACCACCTCCTCTCTTTAGAGGCAAGCACTTAAATCCATTAATGTATTCCCAATTATATTATTAGAAAAAAAATCGAGGTTCCCTAGAAAAATTTAAAAAAAAATAAAAAAACTTCAGCAAAATAAGTTGAAGTTTTTTCATACAAAAAAATGGCGTCCCCGATGTGATTTGAACACACGACCTATCGCTTAGGAGGCGATCGCTCTATCCAACTGAGCTACGAGGACAAAACCATAAAGAAATTATAACACCAAACCTTTATCTTTAAAAGACATATTTAACTGTTTTTACCAATAACACCCCTAGTCAGTAATAACCCTATTAACTGCTACATCATGCTCTTCATTGAACTCTAAATCACATAAACACTCCTTGTAACAAACCCCAATACTAAAAACACCACTTCTACTAAGAAACCTATCATAAAATCCTCCTCCATAACCAATCCTGTAGCCATACCTATTAAAGCAAACTCCAGGAGTAATACAAAGAGCTTTTGAAAAATCACTTATCTTCTCATTCCCAACAGGTTCCAATATATTTTTATACCCCTCAACTAAATCATTAAAACTATCAATCCTATAAAAATCCATCTCTTTTTCACAAACTCTCGGTACATAAACATTCTTACCATTATCCAAAAAATAATTAATAAGTCTTCTCGTATCAACTTCATCCTCAAAAGATACATATATCAATATATCTCTAGCAAGAAGAACCCTTTCATCACTAATAACCTTATTAAAAATAAGATCATCCTTACAGCTCTTATCTAAAACTCTTTTTCTAATATTTAAATACTTTCTTCTTAAATCTCTCTTCATACTAAAATAATACACCAATCCACTAAAAAATACCACAATAAAAGACTAGTAAAACTAGTCTTAATCTTGTAATTTATATCTCTTGTACAACTGTAATAATCATTGGTTTAGCACCAGTTTCTTTATAAAAAAACTTACCAAGTACATCTCTAACATCATTTTTAATCTTAGAATAATCTACTCTACTAGCACCAACATCAATATTAGACTCAATTGTTTCTCTAGAAATTCTCTTAGTCTCTTCTAATAAATCCTGACTTTCTTTAACATAGATAAATCCTCTAGTAAGTATCTCAGGTCCCCCTATTATAGCTTTACTTTGTTTATCTAAAGTACAACTAATAATAACAATACCATTCTCACCAAGCATTTCACGATCTTTTAATACTAAGTCTCCAATATCACCATTACTATTACCATCTATTAAGATTTCATCAACTTCAACATGCTCAGTTGAATTAGTATTTTTACCATCAACTAATTCTAAAACATCACCATTTTGTTTTAAAATAATATTTTCTTTTGGTATACCTAACTCTTCTGCTATTTCAGCATTAGCATATTGATGACGATACTCACCCTTAACTGGGAAATAGTATTTTGGATTCATCAAATTAATCATTAACATTAAGTCTTCACTAGAAGCATGATGTAATAAATGTTTCTTACTAGATAATGAAACAGCATTAGCTCCAAGCATTGCGATCTCATCCATTATAAGAGCAGTTCTCTTTTCAATTCCAGCATAACTAGGTTCAGTAATAAAAATAGTATCTGTATCTTTAATCTTAATATAACGATCAAAACCATGTATTATTCTTTCCAAATTAGCAAAAGGTTTTTCCTTCTCATCAGAAATAAATACTACAACATCCTTATTATCAAGATCACTTAAACTACCAATTCTACTTTTATCAATCTTTAAATATCCATCATCAATTGCTCCATTGATAGTCTCTTGTAAGCTCTTACCCATAATAACTATTTTTCTATGAGTCTTAGAAACCTCATTAAATATTTCTTGTACTCTATAAAAGTGTGAAGAAAATATTGTTGCGATTATTCTATTAGGATTATTAGAAAGAACTTCTCTAATAAATCCAGCCACTCTATTATTAGGACTAGTATGTCCAAATCTATCAGCATAAATTGACTCAGTCATTAAACATAAAACACCTTGTTTACCAACATAAGCAAGTTTACCAATATCTGTTTTATATATATCAGGAACAGTTGAATCAAATACAAAGTCTCCTGTATAAACAATAGCGCCATCCTCAGTATATAAAACATAACAAACAGCATCCGGTATAGAATGTGTAACACTTATTGGAAATAAAGCATTCTTACCAAAAGTAAGTTTAGAATGAGGTCTAATCTCCTTAAACTTCGTTCTCTCTATTTCTTCTTTAGTCATATCTTTCTTTACAATCTCAAGTGTAAGTTTTGTACCATATATAGGTATATCTGGTAACTTTGCCAATATATCAGGAACAGCACCCATATTAGATTCATGTCCATGTGTTAAAAATACACCCTTAATATTCTTTTTATTCTTAATTAAATAGTCAAAGTTTGGAATGATATAATCAATTCCTAAATTTAAATCATTATCGTACTTTAATCCAGCATCAAAAACAAAAATATCACCATCTACGTTAACAACATACATATTTTTTCCATTTTCATTTAATCCGCCTAAACTAAATATTTTTATTTTACTCATTAATATCTCCTTTCTTAAATACATCTCTTTTTAAAATTAATAAATGATATAAAGGCAAAGGTATAAATTACAACAGCCATTATATCATTAATTTTCCTATTTTTCAAATTATCAACTGTTTTTTTTGCTAATAACTAAGAAAATATCATCAAATAATTCTATCTAGCTAACTTATTTAATGCCACTTTTGCCGCTTCTTGTTCAGCTTCCTTCTTAGTACTACCAACTCCTGTACCATATACAATATCATCTATTCTAACTTCTACTGTAAATGTTCTATCATGTGCTGGTCCATCTTCTGATACTAAATCATATATTAAACTTTGTTGTGTCGTTTGAACATATTCTTGTAATGAACTCTTATAATCACTAAAGAATGTTACATTAGGATCTTCTATATAAGGAACTATAATATTAAGAACAGTTCTTCTAGCCGTAGCATAACCTAAATCTAAATAAATTGCTCCCATCAAAGCTTCAAATATATCAGCAACAATTGCTTTCTTATATTTTCCACCCTCTTTTTCTTCTCCATGACCAACTTTAATATATCTATTCAAGCCTAAATTAGTAGCGTATTCATATAAAGCATTCTCACATACATAACTAGCCCTAACTTTAGTCATTTCTCCTTCATCTTCATTTTCACACGAATATAAATAATCAGCAATAACTAAATCAACTACTGAGTCTCCTAAAAACTCTAATCTCTCATAATCAGCTTTAGCTCTATGTTCATTAGCATAACTACTATGTAAAAAAGCTGTATTATAAAGTCTTAAATCTTTCGGTTTAATACCAAGTTTTTCAAATAATTCATCCATAATCTTCACCGAATATAATTATACCAAAATTAATTAATTTAGTATACTTATAATTGATATTTTATTTGAATTATAGTAAAATTAAAAAAGCAAGATACAAATAAATATGAAAGGCAAATATATGAAAAAATTCTTAATATCACTAATAAAACTATATAAAAAAATGCCTTTATCATCTCATGCATCTTGTAGACATATACCAACTTGTTCAAGCTATGCTATTGAAGCTATAGAAACTCATGGTTCTATAAAAGGTTCTTATTTAACTATAAAAAGAATATTACGTTGTAATCCATGGGGAACATCTGGATATGATCCCGTACCAGTAAAGGAGAAAAAGAATGAAAAAAACACCTAAATTTATATTATTATTTATACTAACTATTTTTACATCAGTTTTATTAACTGGTTGTACCGATGATAACATGGATAATATCCAAATATATGTTACTAATTATGCTAACGAATACATAACAAAAGAACTCTATGGTGAACATGCTACAGTAACTTCTATTTACCCTGATGGAATAGATATTACTAATTATAAAGTTAGTGATAAGCAGAAAAAAGATTATAGTAAATCAGATTTGTTTATCTACAATGGTTTAATCGAACGCGAAAGAAATATGGCAATCGACTTACTTACTCTAAACCCAGACTTAAAAATAATTGATAGTTCAGATGTCTTAGAAACAGACTACTCTCCAGAAGAGTTATGGTTAAACCCATCTTCACTATTAATGATGGCTCAAAACATAAGAATTGGTTTAGAAGAATACGTTTCTAGTACTTATCTAAAAAAAGATATTGATGAAGCATACGATCAATTAAAAATAAAACTATCAGAGTTAGATGCTGATTACCGTTTAACAGTGGAAAACACTACAAACAAAAAAATAGTCGTTGATAATTCAGCATTAAAATACTTAGAAAAATTTGGACTAGAAGTTTACTGTATCGATAGTGATGCTACTGATAAAACAATAAGTGATGTTAAAAACTTAATCGAAGAGAAAAAAATAAATTACATCTACACTTTTAAAAATGATAATCTAAGTGATAACGCTAAAGAAATATTAGAAGAATATGCAAATATTAAAAGACAAGAATTACATAAATTAGATAATATTTCAGATGAACAAAGAGCAAATAAAGATACTTATGAAAGTCTAATTACAGAAAACTTAGAATTACTAAAACAAGAATTATATCAATAAAAAAGAGTTTGTCTTTTTACAAACTCTTTTCTTTTACTCTTATAAAAAGTTAATAGCGTTAATATCGTCATTAATAAGTTGAACTAAAACAGAAACATCATAATTATTAAAAGCCTTAACAATACTTTTATAATCAATTAAAAATACTTCTAACTTATAAATAAGTAATCTATTTATTGCCTCAATCCCAATACTCTTAAAATATTCAAGTACCTTAACTGCATTAGCCTCATTACAAATAAAATTATAAACTAAACTATCATCATTATAATCTTCTATTTCTACAATAACATCCTTAGAAATACCATTATCAATTAAAAAATCCATTCATATCACCTTTATTTAACAGCGTCTTTTATTAAATCATATAACTTATTATAATTATCTTCACTGATGATAGTATTATAAGAAATACTAAACATAAAACTATCTAAATTACCTATAATACCATTCTTAATTAGTATATTAAATATTCTAAGTACTTTAATCTTAGATATTCTAATACCATCAAAATTATATATTAATGGTTCCTGATCATCTGAAAAAGTATTAATCTTTTGAATATATCTATTATCAAATATATCTACATCAATTACTCTATATTTATTCTTTTCTAAAATATTTTTATACTTATCTTGATCCTTAAATTTAGGAATAAAAGTATTAGTAACACTAACTTTATTAGTATCTGTAATACCCATATAAGCTTCTCCAAATCTATTATTAATATCTCCCTGTAAGCATAAATATTCTCTATTATTACTAATAATTCTTCTAAAAGCCCTATCTTCACCCTCTAATACATTAGAATAATACATACTATAAAATATAACATCAAAAGCACTACTAATAGTCTTAATACAACTTAAATTATCTCTTAAATACTTAATACCATAAGGATGCACTTCTATAAATTGATCAACTATATCACAAAACCTAATTGAAGTAAGAGCACTAAGAGAAGAATCAATCAATCTCTTATTCTTAGTAAATGAAAAACCATACTCTAAAAACATTTCTAAATTATTATAAAGTCTTTCACTATCTACTATTAATACTTGTGGATACTTATCTAAAATACTCTTTAGTGATAAACCATATCTTTCTAATAGTAACGTATTATTTCTAAATTTCTCAGCTGTCCCAACTATATAAGGTTTATCTTCACTAAATATAGAATAATCAACTATTTTAAAACGATTAGTCTTTTCTCTATTAAATTCAGTATTATCTTCACTAATAAAAACACTAGGTATTTTAAATAACTTTTCTACCAAAACATTTTTACCCAATATAAACTTCATAGTTCTAGCAATACTCTCTTTATCTCCAGCTAGTACTAAACTCATTAAAAAGTATCCATTTTCTTTCTCATCTATTTTAATATTTAATTGATAAAGCACACATAAAACTTCCTTTATCTTTCCAATAACACCAAACTCCAATATCTTATTTTGAAATCCAGTATCTAACCTATCAAAATCATATCCATACTTTTTAAAAATACCTTTAACTTCTCCAATATCAATATTTCCATATCTAGCAATTTCCATATTATTAGTAAAACCAATTTTATAATTAAAAATATTCTTATTATACTTAATAAGAGAAACTAATAAATCTCTTTTAACATTCTCTTCTAATTTATTATCATTAAATAAAGTATTTAACGTATCTAAATCCGTAATAAACTTTGTATTTTTAGGATTATTTAACTTAGTAGAAAGACTCTTATACTTCTCATTAACATTAGTCAACTCTTCTATATCAATATCATTATTAGTATTATAATCTTTTCTAACTAAAATATATTCATGTAAATAATTTAAAAATCTATCTAAAACTTCATTCTGTACATCATCTAACAAAATATTAGTACCATTGATAGAATTAAGTTTAAGTATAGTCATAATTACATTTAACTCTTCTATCATATCTTGTTTTTCTTCATCACTAATTGAAAAACCAAGTACTATATTCTTAATCTTTTCAAAAGACATTGTTGAAACATTTAAAGTAGTAATAAAAAGTAACTTTTCTAACTCCTGTTTTTCATCTAGATAATCATCCCTATATAAATGATAATCATGAATTAATTTTTTATTATTTGTAATATTTTTTCTAAGTAATTGTACCAAATAACCACAATTCATGTCTATCACCTACTCTTTATTCTTTTTATCTAACTTAGAACTATTCTTTATAGTTGTAACAACACTCTTATAATCATCTTCCATAGTAGCGTTAGTTAAATAAATATTATCACTTGCTCTTAAAATACTACTAAGTCCAGAAACCATTAAAAAGTTATTAATATCATCATCAATATTACCTCTTTCTTTACTAAGTACTGCTTTATAATAATCAAGTTCATTAGTAAAAATAATCATTAAAACATCAGTCTTTAAAGTATCACTCATATTTAAAGATTCAATTATTTCTCTTAAATTATCAATACTTTTAACACATACTTTATTATGATCACTTAAAAAGTACTTTTTAGCTCTCTTTAAATTATTCATTCTAAGTAATAACTTTTCTTCTTCATCCTTATCTTCATCACTTTGAAATACTGTCTTTAAAAGAACTTCTCTAAACTTCAAAATCTCATCACTAATAGTTTTATATTGTGATGTATCATATAACTTATTTTTACCAAGATAATATAAGTTTTTTAACTGTTGCTGAAAGATATCCTTCTCATCACTAGTAGAAAAAGTCTTACTAAGTAACCAATCAAATTTCTTCTTCTCTTCAATACTACTCTCCATATAATATGAAGCCAGTAATAAAGTATTAGAATCTACTAAACGTAATATATCTTCTTTATAAGACTCTATATTACGAGATGTATTAAAATTATTTAGTTTTATTTGTATTGTTGTTAATTCTAAAGACAACTGATCTAAAACTTGTTTTAAAGTATCATTATATTTTAGCATCACTTCACCCCAATACCCTATTCTTATAGAAAATTATACTACAAAAAAATAGAAAAAGGAATGACTTTTGATCAATTCCTTATCGCTTTTTCTACCTCTTTAAAAATAGTATTAATCATCTTATCAAAACCTTCTCCAATTAACCTAGAAATACCAAGTCCCATCTTTGATAAATTATTATTATAGTTTTTCTCTTTCGTTAAATAGTTCCCCGCAATAATCTCTTTTCCATCAGAAACATCTCTTTCAAACCTCTCAATTGCCTCTTTTGTAAGAGTAGTCTTCCTCTCATTAGAAATATTATAATAACCAGTGTACTGTCCAAAGTATAAAGCAAAAAATAGTATTACAATAATAATTCCTAAAAACCTTACTATGTATTTAGCCTTCATCAGTCTTAATCACCTCCAAAAAACATTCTGCAAATGCTAAAGTCGAGTTTAAAACTTCTGATGGAGTATTTTCATATCCTCCTATTTCTATTAAAATTGTTCTATTAGAAAAGTCTTGATTATAGACACCATTAACTCCCACCCCTCCTTTCTTATAAATACCTTTAGATAAACCAGGATACTTTTCATTCATAAGATTATTAATTTTTTCAGTAAACGCTAAATTTTCTTCATAATTATCATTTTCAAGTCCAATCAAAAAAATAGTTTTCGCAAAAACTTTGCCATCAATCATAACAGAAGTTCTACTTTTATCTAAACTATCTCTATGTACATCAATAAAGTATTTTAAACTAGGATTATTTTTAAAAGCTTCTTCCATTAAAATTCTACTAGCCATATAACTATAAGAATAACGCCATCCATTCCTATTTAAGATCTCTTTAATACTTCCCTCCTCAACTAAAGAAGTATATCCCTTATCTTTAAAAAGACCTTCTAATACATAATCAGCAAACATTACTGTAGGAGAAACACTATATTCAGCAAAACTACTAGGGGCATATTCTTCTCCTTGATGAGAATTATATATATAAATAGTTGGTAAAGTCTGACTAGTATTATCCAAATTAGGTTTCTCATTAAAAACCTTCTCTACCTTAAAATAATTATTATCTAAAAATAAAACAGGCGTACTAAACATCTTTTTAACTCTCTTAATTATTCCCTTATCTTCACTACTATCACTATATTGAAGTAATACTTCTACCAATCTCTTATCATCAATACTAATATTACTCTTATTTAAAAGATGAAAAGTAATTATTAAAGATCCAATAAAAAATGCCAAAAAGAGTACTATTTTAAGTACTCTAAATCTTTTTCTCTTTCTAGTAATAAATCTCTTTTTCATCTTATCACCAAATTAAATATACTAAAGATCTTCCACTTAATTTGTCGTATTAAAGGCATCATGCAAACTTTTATTAATACCATTACCAATAAGCATACTAAGTTTTTCTATTATAAAATCAATCTCTTTTGGTGTAACCATCATATTAAAATTAATTGGTGTAAGTACTTCATAAAATAACTTATCTAACTCCTCCTTACTTAAAGTACCAACCATTCCTAAAATTCTTTCCTTATCACTATCACTTAAATTTATCTCTTGTCCTCTATAATCTTGCTTATCTTCCATAACAAGTTTTAACTTTGGATTATTAATATTTTCTAACTTATAACTAAAATGTTTAAGCATATAATTAAAAGTATCTGATACTATTACAGTAGCTTCTACTATTGTTGGAACTCCTATCGCAATAACTGGTATATTTAAAGTCTTGGTACTAATTTCCCCTCTATTATTATAAACTCCAGATCCCGGACTAATACCAGCATCAGATATTTGAATAGTTCTATTTACTCTCTCAATACTTCTAGCAGCTAAAGCATCTATCACAATAAGTAAATCTATTTTTAAAAATGAAACCAAGTTATTTATTAATTCTGAAGTTTCAATCCCCGTAACCCCTGTAACTCCCGGTTTAAAAGAACAAACATTACTATAACCATCTTCAACTTCTCCCAAAGAAAATAAATGTCTTGTAACTAAAATATTATTAATAGTATCTGGTCCTAAAGCATCAGGCGTGGACTTATAATTACCAAGTCCCACTACTAATATCTTTTTATCTTTAACATCACCAAGTATCTCTTTTAATTCAGTTATAAAAGTCTTTTCAACCATCTTATAATTATCTTTATCCGTAACATCTAAAAAACTAATTGTTACATATCTTCCAGAATCATCACACTTTTTCTCAACCGAAATGTTTTTATTAACAGTATAACTACTATCAGATTTATACCCTTCACCTTCAACAACAAGATCTGTTCTACATTTATATTTTCCTAAATCAATCGTATGCATATTTCTTCACCATTAATAATATTCACAATTTTTATAACTTTTATTTGCATTTTTACTATATATTTGATAAAATTAATGTGTTTACAAAAAGTGAGGTGAAAATATGCCAAATATTAAAAGTGCAAAAAAACGTATGCGTTCAAGCGTAAATAAAACTAACGTTAATACACTAGTAAATTCAAGTATGAGAACTGCTATCAAAAAATTTGAAAAAGAAGCAAAAGCTGGTAACAAAGAAGCAGCAAGTAACAACTTAAATATTGCTATTCAAAGAATTGATAAAGCTATGTCATCAGGTTTAGTACATAAAAACAAAGCAGCTCGTTTAAAATCAAGATTAACAAAAATGAAAAACGGAATGAATTAAGAGTCGTATCTACGACTTTTTATTTTGCTTTACAATAATAAGAATTTAAGATACAATTAATCTAGAATAAACGGAGGACATATGAAAAAAGCTGTCAAAAAACTAGTAAACTTAGGTCTAACAATGATAATTATAGGAGTAATCCTAACTCAAAAAGATACAATTATTACTTTTATAAATTCTTATTTTAATTTAAATAATCAAAGTGTAACTCTAGGAGAAAAAAATAAATATTATCGTAACTACGACTTCTCTTATGTTCAAAATACTGATAATTTTACTCCAGAGTGTCGTCAAGATATTTTAAATATTTATTATACAGCTATAAATGCCGGTAAAAATACTTTTACTTTCTACTGTTCTAAAGACTATACAACCTGTCTAGATGATATAAAAGAACTTGCTAATAATCAAGAAACTCTATCTTATATAAATAACTTTGTTCATCCCTACAATGGTTTCCAACATATTGAAACAGAATATGATAGTCTCGGTAAAATAACTTTAACTATTCATAAAAGTTATACGGAAAAAGAAATAACTGAAATAGAAAAAAAACTAGACTACATAGAACAAAATGTCTTAGATAAAAATAAATCTACTATTGAAAATATTAAAGCTGCTCATGACTATATAATAAATAACACTAAGTATGATATAGATAAAAAAAGTAATGGTACTACAAACTATGAATCTGATATTGCTTATGGTCCATTAATACAAGGTTATGGAATATGTGGTGGTTATACTGATGCTATGGAATTAGTCTTAGAAAGAATGAATATTATAAGTTACAAAGTTGCTAGTGAAAACCATATCTGGAACGGTGTTAACTTAGATAATAAATGGTATCATCTAGATCTAACTTGGGATGATCCAGTAACTCCAGATAATAGTCAAATACTAGATAATAGTTTCTTCTTAATAGATACAAATAAACTATTAGAAATAGAAACAACAGAACATCAATTCAATCAAGATATCTATACAGAACTAAAATAAGTCAAAAGAAAAAGAGATTTCAAATCTCTTTTTTAGTTTAGTATTAACCCTACTCATCGCCTACTATATATGGATTATTAACAGTACCATCTCCACCAATCGCTCTAGTACCCCGAGTAAGAGAAATTGAAGGCCGTACTCCACCACCAGATGAATAATAGTTACTAAGCATACCATCATCTTCAACATAAAAGATAGAAGCAGGGCCACGACTTCCATAACTATAATTATAAGCAGCAGGTGAAAAAGAAGAGTAACTTTTACCAGTATACAAATAATATTTAGAATTAGAAGAAGAAGTTCCACCTGCCAACATCACTTCATCAGCTGTTAACAGTCCAATTGGATATGTCAAAGCACCATTACCACCAGAATCGGTTGAAACCGAAAAACCATCTCTGCTTTCATTTGGACATTCAACACTTGGACTATATAAAACTCGTATACTATCGTAGGCACCAAAATTTGAATAATCTTCCCAAGAAGTTCCAGAATCAAAATCTTTTCCTACTAAAGGACCACTATATAGAGTTCTATCATTACACCAGATAGTATCTTCTAATTTCTCGGTATAAGATATCATATTGTTTTTATACCATGTATCTATTGTTTGTTTCATTATTGAATTAGAGCTATTAGTAAACATATCATCCTTACAATCTTCAATATTTTTTCCAGATGATAAAGTCAAATAATAAAGATCAGAATAAGCATAAGTACCAAAATAATATATGTAGTAAACTTTAGTACACTCACCAGTTGTATTAAGACATGTGTAATGATATTTTTTTGCGGCTGCTATTCGATCTGTTGCCCAAGTATTTAACGAAGTGTACGTATCAACTAAGGTATATTTAGTGCCATCCCAAGTAACATCATTTCCATACAAAAAATTAAACGTTCTATCATAGGTAATTTGATAATTATTAGTTACCAATACACGGTATTTGCCATCACATGTTGTACTTGTTAAGTCCTTACATATATAGTAATCTTTATACAGCTTATAATTTTCAGCCCAATCAGTTCTTTTTACTGTTACCACATCAGTTAGTGTATAAGTATTATCACCATTATCTCTTACACCTTTACCTAAAGATACAATTTGAGTCGTAGAATCAATATCACCAGACTCTAAAGCTAAGGAATATTTAAAAGTATTATCGGTATTAACTGTATAATAAACCCGTGAACAAGTAGTTAAAGAACCACTGCAAGTATAATAACCTTTCAATTTACTATAATTATCGGACCAAGACTTTTGAATAGCATTTTGTAATGTATATTTACCAGTAGAAGAAGAATAAGTAATTTCTGTACTATAATAATGTGGAGTATATATATCGCCCCTATCTTGTCTTAAAACACTATTTGCTAATCCTGTATAATACCTACCCAAAGTATATCGCGTACCATACATATATCCAACATCTGAAGGTGATGTAACGTAAGTATTAAATTTAGACGTTCCTATTTGACTAGCCGCACCTGTATTATTACAACTTTTTACCAAATCACCAGTAGCTTTGTCCATTGAAAAAATAATAGTATCCGTTCCAGATGAACCAGAACCATCTTTTGAGTATTTAACCATAATAACATTTTCGGATGTTAAATCATTCAAAGAGATAAAACCAATCTTTGTTCCGGAAAACACACCAATTTCTGTACCATCCCTATAAAAGTATGCTTTATCATAATTTGCCTCTGATGATACAGAATATGACAATATATATGAACCAGGTTCAGCTACTGAAAAAGAAATAGTACCTGATGTGGAATTTGTTTTATTAGTACTTGTCCATTTATTTATCGTTGAGTCATAAGTATAAGGATAAGTTGCATCATTGGAAACATTAGTGTATTTATCTTGGGTTATTGGGAGTGTAGAACTATATGTTTCTTCTGGTTCTCCATTATAGATTAATTTAACCCCTCCTGTATTTGTAGTTCTTACCATTTTCCAACAAAAATTTGCAAATATAATATTATTGTTTTCTATATTTCCACGATAATAATGCACTGGATATTTATCGTTTTTAGTACTATTCATTGTATAAATACCAGAATCACTATCAGTAGGTGATTTACTAAAATCAATATCTGTATCTGCACCACTAGAATTATCTGCTATTAATTTATATAAAGTTTGAGCATTTGATATTTTTCCATCCATTGACTTTGCTAGACCAACTTTTTTCCAAATAGCTTTTATAGTTACATTAGACTCTGGCATTATAAATTGATTATCACCAATTTTCTCTACATCATCAGTTACTATCTTCCACTCTTTAAATTGATATTCATTACAGATTGGTATACTATCATCTACCCTTACTGTATCAAAAACAGAATAAACTTTAGAACTAGGTACTCCTGATACTACACAACCGGCAGGCGTATTTGCTTCATATGTAACAACATAATTATCTTTTAAGTTTGTTGTTTTCGTAGTAGACTCAGTTGTATTAACGAAGTCGATTTTATAAGCTACATCCGTTTTAGTATGAGTTGAGTAAACTCCTCCAACACCAATTAAATTATTGTTTAAATTTATATCAATTGTGAGTTCTGCATCTAAACCTGTTTTAAAACCATCCAGATTCCATATGACCTGATCATCTTCAATACTAGCACTACCAAATGTTGTACTAACCTTACTAACACCTTTCAAATTAAAATTACTAGTGTCAATATAATCGGTTAACATAAAGTCATCATAACCGGCCGGTGAAATAGACGCTTTATATAAAAACTCACTTAATGTTTTAGTATTTGCTATAAACTGAATATCAGTTATATTCTTTATACTTCCAGAAACTTCATTACCAAGTTCATATTGAATACCATTAATACTTAAATAGTCATATTTATCTTTTAAAAGCTTATACTCACCTACTTCACTAGGGGTTTCAGAAGTAGGTAAACCGTCAGTTAAAAACAAAACAACACAATCTCTATTAGCCTCTTTATTATATGTATTTAATATATCATCTACTTTTAATAATGCTTGATAATAATTAGTTTCACCTGATGTAGTTAAGTTATTTATACTTTCTTGTAATACTGACGTATCATCAGTAAAATCATTTACAATAGTAGCTGTATCATTAAAAGTAATTAAAGCTATTTTATTTCCTTTTGGTATTGTATCATTAATAAGCTCATTAACATCCTTTTGTAACTGTTCTATTTTATCTTTAACCATACTACCAGATGTATCAAGTACCAAAATTACATCGGTATATTCTGTTCTTGGTTTCTCTATAGTTTCTAACTTTATATTAATTCTAGCTTTACCTTTTGAAATCCATTTAGCAGACTTAGTATATTTCCAAGAACCCTCTTCACTTTTGCTATAATCTAAAGTAGTAGATTCAACAGTTATACTAGAAACAGGCTCCAAAGCTGCAAAAGAATTAAACATAAACACGATAAAAAGTCCTATAAAAACAATAGAACCAAGTATATATTTTTTTTCATCTAAAAATTGGTACAATCTAACATATCCATCCGACTTTTTAGAAGTAGATTTAGTATTTTTATACGCTGTCATATTATCACCATCTTTAGTATTTTTACTATGTTAATTATACCATTTTTTAATTTCTAACACAACTACTACAAATAAAAAAATTTAGAACAAATTCTAAATTTTCTACTTCTCTATATATTCATAAACTTCTTCTACTGTCTTTGAAAAGTCTTCAAAATTAACATCAAACCATTTAGTATCAAATTGATGATTAAAGAAAGTATATTGTCTTTTAGCGTAACGTCTAGAATCTAACTTAATTGCCTCTATTACCTCATCTAAAGAACTTTCTTTATAAAAGTAATTATAAAACTCTTTATAACCTATCCCTGTATTTAAAACTCTAGAAGTTAAATACTTATCTTTTAAACCCGTAACTTCCTCTACTAATCCTTCCCCAATCATTTTATCAACTCTCATATTTATACGTTCATATAAATAATCTCTATCCGTAGTTAATCCTATAACTTTACAAGGATATAATAATTTACTTTTCTCAGTAACAATTTCTTCTCCATTTTCTAACTTATTTAAAAGTCTAACTAAACGTTGTCTATTATTAATATGAGGAATATCTTCTACATTATAAGACTTAATCTTCTCTACTAATTCTTCATTACTCAAATCTTTATAATCATTATTATTAGTACCTTCTACAAACTTATAATCATATAAAGCTGCTCTTATATATAATCCTGTACCACCCACAATAATAATTCTTTTCCCTCTTTTACTAATATCATCAATTAGTTTTCTAACATCCTTCTGATATTCATAAACTGTATAATTATCATCTACATCACAAATATCAATTAAATGATGTACTATTCCTTCTCGCTCTTCTACAGTAGGTTTAGCACTACCAATATCAAGTCCTCTATAAATCGCAACTGAGTCTCCATTAATAACTTCAGCATCTATTTTTTTAGCAAGTTCAATACTAAGCTTTGTTTTCCCAACTCCAGTCGGACCAACAATAACTATAATCTCTTTCATAAAATCATCTCACTTCTTTGTATAAGTAACAATACTATCTCTACTCCAAGGAAGTCCCTGAGTACCCTTAAAATCAATAACATCAAAACCATCACTACCTAAAGTCTCACGTACTCTAAAAGCATCATATGAAGCCGAAGGAAATATTTGTTTTAATCTCATTCTCTTAAGTCTTTCATTAGTCTTAATCTTATCTATTGAATGATCATATAAATAAAGTAATTGTAATATTCCACCATCATTTAAATGGCTCTTCCATTCCTCAAAATTACTTTCTAATATCCAGTAAGGATCATCATTAGGAAAAAAGTACTCAATATAATGAAGTATATTAGAAAAAAACATTCTATCAAACTTTTTATCTCCCATACTATCACTCATTCTAAATATATCACCTACAACAAAAGAAACTTCATCATCTCTAAGTCTCTCTCTTAACAACTGATATGATTCTTCATCTTGCAAATATTTATTAAAACTAGTAATAGCCTCTTCTGAAAAAAAGTCAGCAGTAAGTTGAACATCTTTAACTAAAGAAACCCCATCAATTAATTGTTCTCTTGGAACAGATAGAATTAAATCTCTTTTAATCTTATAAAATTTAGAAGTATCTGGATTTATATCAAAAACAGTAATCTTACCAGCACCACATACTAAAGCATTAAATACTTGATCTCCTGAAGATCCTACTGTAAAGACACTCTTATCTTTTAAATCCATTACCGGAAAATACCCTGACAACTTCTCTGTTGTAAATGGATAAACCTTTGTAAACCCCATAATTATAATCCCCCTTAAAGTCCCGCTATTATATCATAAATAACAAAACTAATCAAGAGATCTCTTAAATAGCTTCTCTAAATCATACTTTGTATAAGTAATAATTGTTGGTCTACCATGTGGACAAGTAAATGGATTATCACATTTACGTAATGTATCTAAAAGGAAAATTTGATCATCATACGAAATATAATCATTTGCCTTAATAGACATTCTACAAGCCATAGTAGCAGCCATTCTCCATACAAATAAATCAAAATCAAATGCTTCTTTAGTTATTATAATATCTACTACTTTACGAATACACTCTTCCGCAATATCATCACTAATCCAACTAGGATGACTTCTAACAATAATTGTATTAATACCAAACTCTTCTGCTTTAAAACCATACTCTTCAAGTAAAGAAAAATTCTCTCTCACAACCAAAAACTCATTAGCACTAAGTTCAATCTTAATAGGAATAAGTAAATCAACTACTACTTGTTTTTCTTTTAATGATTTTAATACTTTCTCATAATTAATACGTTCAGCTGCAGCATGTTGATCAATTATATACATACCATCTTCATTTTCAGCAATTATATAAGTAGAATAAACTATTCCTCTAGGTTCCATCTTCTTTATTCTATACTCTTCCTTAACAGAAACTTCCCCATCTTCTTCACTAGTATCATTCTCTGTAGTTTTCTTATAGTTTTCTTCGGCCTCTGCTATTTCAAAATCTAACTTTATTTCTTCATAACTAGTCTTTTTACCAAAAACATCCTTATAATCACTATCTATATCTTCTTTTTCATCTTTTATTTGATTTCTCACTTCAGAAATAGAAGAAACATCTCTAACTGCCGCCGTAGGTATTAATGTCAATTGTTTTAACTTCTTACTAATAAGATCAATAACTAACTCTTTTAAAGTATCCATCTTTGAAAACTTAATATCCATCTTAGTAGGATGTATATTAATATCTATAAGTATTGGATCAACATCTATATTTAAAACTATTATTGGAAACTTATCTTTAGGAATATACGTATGATATGCATCAGTAATAATCTTATTTAATTCATTATTTTTAATAACTCTTCCATTTACTAAAGTTGTAATCCCATTTCTATTACTCTTAGTAACTTCAGGATAAGATATATAACCAGATACATAGTAATCATCATTTTCTCCTGATATATTAATCATCTTCTTAGTAATATCAGCACCATATATTTGATAAATTACTTTAAGTAACTCCCCAGATCCATCTGTTCTAAGTAACACTTTATCATTATTTATTAAACAGAACTTAATATCCGGATATGATAACGCCATCTTATCTACATACTCTACTATATTAGCAAGTTCTATATATAAATTCTTTAAATATTTTAATCTAACTGGTGTATTATAAAATAAATCTGATACCGTAATTGTCGTTCCTTCTTGTAAGTCACATGAAGAAACCTGCATATTTTCTCCACCCTCTAATGTAACAAGTGTTCCCTTAGTCCCATCAGATGTCTTTAACCTAACATTAGAAACAGATGCAATAGAAGGAAGTGCCTCTCCTCTAAAACCTAAAGATTCAATATAGAATAAATCATCCAAATTCTTTAACTTAGATGTAGCATGTCTAGAAAAAGCCATCATAGCATCTTCTTTATCCATACCAACACCATTATCACTAACTTCAATCTCTTTAACACCTGAATCAATTAACTTAATTGTTATTTCACTACTTTTCGCATCTATCGAATTTTCAACTAATTCCTTAACAACATTCATAGTCTTTTCAACTACTTCTCCAGCCGCTATCTTATTAGCTAAAACTTCATCCATTACTTTAATCTTTGACATATACTTCCACCTCAAAATATAAAAAATAGAATTTATCAAATGCTCACTAAACACCAACAAATTCTACTCTTATTATTCTCTATTTAAATTATCTTATCTATCCACTAAATTATTAGGTTTTTTCATTGGTCTAAATCCAGCTTTTTCTAACTCTGCCATACTAACAACACCACTATTAAGAGCAACTTTTAAATTATATTCAACTCCATCTATTATAACAAATATACTAGGACTTAAAATACAATTAAAGTAATATTTATATTTACTATCTGAATAATAATATTCAATAGCTTGAGCACAATTTCCACTAGAACGATCAACAATCTTAATCATACGACCATTAACCATAGTGCCAGATGTAATTGGTTGTTCAACAACATTAGTAGAAGAATCAATTGTACCTATAATATTTGATCCATCAATTACATTACCTGTTCCAGAACTGCTATTGTTATTGTTATTATTGCTATTACTATTATTACTAGAACCTGTATTACTACTATTATCAGTACTAGGTGTAGCTACATTACTATTTTGATTATTATCTGTATCACTATTATTAGAACTATTATCAGGAACATCAGTAGCATTATCATCATTAGTATTAGTATTAGAATTATTATTATCACTAGAACTATTATCAGTATAAACTTTAGACTCTAATACTTTACCATCTTCATTATATTTAACACCATTATTTTTATATTGACCACAATTTAGTAAAACTATATATTCATACTCTGAACCACTAGTCTTAGTAACATTAACACTGCCAGTACAAACATTATTTTTATCTTCTGGATCTCTCATACTACCTAAATACTTTGTATCAAGTAATTTAGAAGCATCAATATCTAAACTAACTGTTGCTTCATTATCAAAAGGCTGTACCTCACTAACATATTTTTTAGCAGCCATATACATTTCTCTTTCCATAGTAGTATAAGTCTTACTCTTTTTAGCATTCATATAAACAACATAAGAATAAACAAAAACTACTACTAGTATCAAAACTACAATAACTCCAATAACTGTTTTTCTTCTTTTAACTAAAGAACTATTAACATTAGTCATATTCTCCCCACCAATCTCTAACTATATAATACTATATTTTTTGTAAATAATCAAACAATATTACCGCAACATCATGCGATACAACTTCACTAAGTTCCTCTACTGTTGCCTCCTTCATTTTCTTTAAAGAACCAAATTTTTTTAATAGTTCCTTCTTTCTAACTTCCCCAATTCCAGGAACCATATCAAGTACTGAAGATAATGCCCCTTTAGCCTTAATATTTCTATGATATGTAATCGCAAATCTATGTACTTCTTCTTGTATCTTACTAAAAAATAAGAATAAATTACTATCACTTTTTACATTTAAAACTCTACCCTCTTCATCAATAATTGAACTAGTCTTATGTTTATCATTTTTAATAAGTCCAATAACTCTAATATTAAGTCCTAAACTTCTAATAATATCTACTGCTATCTTAACTTGATTAAATCCTCCATCCATAACAATTACATCAGGCGGAGTAAGATCCTCCATTAATACTTTATAATATCTTCTATAAATAACTTCCTTCATAGCACCTAAATCATCTTTAACATCACTAGAAATCTTATACTTACGATACTCATCCTTTAAAGGTAAAAAGTCTTCATATACAACCATACCTCCTACATAAAAAGTACCAAATAAATGACTATTATCAAAAGCTTCCATCCTAGAAACTTTATCAGTCCCTAAAAGTTCTTTTAACTCATCTATTGCCTCAAGTCTTAAATCATCATTCTTCTTTAACATCTCTTCTTCAGCTTCAAGAACCTCTTTAGCATTATCCCTAGCTAGATCAAGAAGCTTCTTTAATTTACCCTTCTTAGGAGAAGTAACCTTTACTTTTAAATATTCTTCTAATAAACTTCCATCAATCTCTTCTGGTACTAATAACTCATGTGGTAATACAGTATGTTTTTCATAAAACTTAATAATATATTCAACTACTTGCTCATAAATATCTAAATCACTACTAATTATATCTTTATTTCTACCAACTAATAATCCATTTCTAATAAAGAATACCTGAATAGATAAATAATTCTTATCTACATAATAATTAACTAAATCAAAGTTATAATTATTATTTAAATCAATTTTCTGTCTTCTCAAAGTAATATCAATATCTTCTAACATAGTCTTTAATTCTAAAGCCTTCTCATAATTCATAGCCTCACTAGCAGCCATCATCTCTTTATTAATCTTCTCTCTAATAAAACTACTATCTCCCTTTAAAAACGAAACAATTTCCTTAGACATTTCATTAATAACTTTAGGTTCAACTTCCTTAACACAATATCCTAAACATTCATGTATATGATAATAAAGACATAATTCTTTTTTTAGATGTTCACACTTTCTAAGTGGATAAAGTCTATTTAACATATTAACAGTCTTTCTAGCTGCACTAACATTAGGATAAGGTCCATATAAGTAATTTAAATTTCTTCTTCTCTTAACATTTCTAACTACTCTAAGTCTTGGATACTTTTCTTTAGTAAGTTCTATATATGGATAAGTCTTATCATCAGTAAGCATAATATTATACTTAGGATCATATTTCTTTATCAATGTAATTTCAAGTATCAACGACTCTAACTCGGATGATGTCACAATATATTCAAAATCATCTATATCTTCAACCAACATCTTAGTCTTACCAGTAACTGTACCAGTAAAATAACTTTTAAGTCTATTTTTTAAATTTTTTGCTTTTCCTACATAAATAATTATCCCATCTTTATTCTTCATCTGATAACTACCTGGTTTAGTAGGTACTAAAGCTAATTTCTCTCTAAAGTCTTTCATAATAAACACCAACTAAATTATAAAATAAATCTAAAAAAAAGAAAAGTATTATCTATACTTCTCCATAGCTTTCATCATTTGATTAATCTGTTTTTGATTAGGTTTTCTACCCATCTGCATCATTAAAGTCTTAATCATATCCTCATTAATTGGAGGATTTTTCTTTAAATATTTTTCCATTACTTTACGTGCTACAAAAAAACCAATTACAGCACCAATAATTAGTCCTACAAGAACCATTAATATATCATGTAACATTTATCTCATCTCCTTAATACATAATTATTGTACCATTATAATTAAATGATATCAAGAAGAAGTTAATACAACAATCTATAACTGACTAACTTTTCTATAACACTTTTGTTTTTCTTCTGAAATGATTTTATAATACTTATCAGTTCTATTCCAAAAGTCTTGAATATCTTCAGATGAACTTCTACATCTATTTAGCAGCAAGATTATACCAAAAAGTACAAAAAATGTCAACTTTACACTATCTTGGTAATAACCGTTTAATTAAATAAAAAAAGCAATAAATCTGTCAAAGAAAAAAGTCCGTTAAAAAACGAACCTCCAGTTTAAAAATTAACTTTAGACTATTTTAGTTGAAGAAATAAACCAATTAAAACAATTATCGTGGTATACATAAAGCCTCTTGTCTTTGTTCTAATCCAAGCTTTGAAGTTTCTATAATCGAAGTAATAGTAGAACCTTGATAAATAGATAGAATTGTATCTTTTTTAATTTTCTCGGATACTTCAAAAGTAAATTCATAATACTTACCCTGTTCTATTTGAGGTGATAATGATTTCAAAACTTTTATAGTCTGTACATCTTCATCTTGAAAAGCTCTAATTGTAAGATATAAATATTCTTCATTATTACTAGGCAAAATATATTCAATTTTATATGTCCTTACAAAAGAACAATTATGATTTTGAACGTTCTTTCCAGACGTATTATTAACTAATACGTAAAAAAAGCAAAATATAATCATTGTGACAATAATAATACCAATTATAAAAATACATAATATTATATTCTTATTTTTTCCTTTCATAATTCTCCTCCATCGATAACTCAATTATAAACCGAATCAAAAAAAAAGCAAGAACTTATAGCTCCACACACATACATTTCAATATAATAAATATTTATTCCTTAATCACTAAATCTATCCAACTCCAACACCTAGTTTACTACTACTTAAGAAAAAATAATTATAATTCTTAAAATCACATACAAAATAATTACTAGAATATTTTTTTAGTACTTCAAAAAATGATGAATTTAACTGTTCTGTTTCTAACCTAATATAACTATTCTTTATAGTAAGTCTGCTAACTTCATCTTTATACAAATTATTAATATAATGAACATTACCTCTCTTAGAATAAGGTATATCTCTATGAAGTTTTAAAAATATATCTCTATCCATAGTATTCTTATCAATTGTATTAACAAGCTGTCTAAATAATGTATATGCATAGTTAACTTCTTCCCTATCTAAATAATATATCTGTCTTAAAATATTATAAAGAACTCTATAATTATTTTGATACAAACTTATAAATTGCTCTTTTACATCAAAAATAAAATAGACTTTCATATTATCACCAACTACATCTTAGCAAATATAAAAGTCTATTCCTGTCGAATTTTATTTTAATAAGTTTTCTATTTTTTCCTCTAAGCTTTCTACATCAAAGCCATACTTTTTATAAACATCATCTTTTTTACCAGAAGCACCAAATTGATCAAGTGTAATTAAATACTTATCATTAAATATTAATCCATTCCAAGCAAATGATGATCCTGCTTCTACTACTATTTTTCTAACTTCTACTGGCAATACTTCATCTATATATTCTGAAGTTTCTTTCAAAAATCTATTTAAGTTAGGCATTGAAACTACTCTAATATTTATTCCTTTTACTTTTAATCTTTTAGCAGCCTCAATAACTTGATGCACTTCTTCTCCAGTTGCGATAACTATACCATCTGGTTTTCTTTCACTATCAAATACTACATATCCACCTCTACTAACAGAAGCAGCATTAGTAGTTTCTAAAATTGGTAATTTATTTCGTGATAAAGTAATTACTGCCGGACAATCATTTTTCTCTGCTATTGCCTTATATGAACCAATTACTTCATTAGCATCAGCTGGTCTAAATACTTCCAAATTAGGAATACTACGTAAACCAAGTAATTGTTCAACTGGTTGATGAGTTGGGCCATCTTCTCCAACACTAATTGAATCATGTGAGAATATATATATAACTGGTAACTTCATCATACAAGCCATTCTAATAGCAGGTCTCATATAATCACTAAATGCTAAGAAAGTAGAACCATATACTCTAAATCCACATAAAGCAAGACCATTAAGTATAGCACCCATTGCTCCTTCTCTAACTCCAAAGAATATATTCTTACCTAAATAATTATTAGAAGAGAAATCTCCTCCATCTTTAATATAAGTTTTATTAGCTCCAAATAAATCAGCACTACCACCTAGTATAAATGGTGATTTTAAAACTACTGAATTAAGTAACTTAGAAGATGTATCACGAGGAGACTCTAATAAATCCTCAGGTGCATCATAAATAAATTCTTTTATAGGTATAGCCTTATTATTACCCATAAAATAATCAAGTTCACTTCGTTCTTCTTCTCCCAAACTATCCAAAGTCTTATTAAACTTTTCTACTAAATCAGAACATCTCTTATCAATAAAATATCTAAAATCATCACATAAACCTTGTGATACAGTAAATGGTATATCTCTAACTCCTAGTTTTTCTTTTATCTTAGTAATTTCTTCTCTACTTAAAGGACTACCATGTACTAAATTAGTTCCCTCTAAACTAGAATATTTTCCAATTACTGTTTTTATCTCAATAAGCGTAGGCTTATCAGTACTAGTCTTAGCCTCTTCTATTGCTTTAGATACAGCTTCATAACTTTCTCCATCATTAACTGTAATAACATTCCAACCAAGTGATACAAATCTCATTGAAACATTATCATTAAAAGTTAAAGAAGTCTTACCATCTAAACAAATATCATTAGAATCATATAAAACTATTAACTTATTAAGTTTCAAAGTACCAGCTAAAGAAGCAGCTTCATAACTAATACCTTCCATTAAGTCTCCATCACTTGCTAAAACATAAGTATAATAATCAATAAGTTCTCTCTTACCAGTATTATATCTAGTTCTTAAGTTTGCCTCAGCCATAGCCATACCAACAGCATTCGCAAATCCCTGTCCTAAAGGTCCCGTAGAAACATCTACTCCTGGTGTAACTCCATATTCAGGATGTCCAGGTGTAATAGAATCAATTTGTCTAAAAGCTTTCAAATCATCAAGACTAATAGGATATCCTGCTAAATAAAGTGTTGCATATAATAAAGCAGAACCATGTCCACAAGACATTACAAAACGATCTCTATTAAAATAATTAGGATTCTTAGGATCAATTCTTAAATGATGTGCATATAAAGCATAAAGTATTGGAGCAGCCCCTAATACAATACCTGGATGCCCAGAATTAGCTTCACTAATCATATCAATTCCTAAACATCTAATTTGATCAACAATTTTCCCCTGATTAATTTCATTCTCATCTTTTCTAGGTGTTGTCAAAAAACATCACTCCCATTCAAAAATAATTATAACATGACTATTTAAATATGTAAAACTTCTATGAACAATATCTACTCTTATCAAACATCTGCCAAGGCAAAAAATGTCTTTCTTCAGTATGCCCACTCATTGCAAATTCAACTAATCCAATTGAATTTAATTCTTCTTCCATATACTCAAGTCTCTTAAGTAAATTCTTAATTATATCAATCCATATAAAATCAGGTATCTCTCTATAAACCTCTGGAACATTTTCTAAAGCCACTTCTCTATCTATTCCAACACTAGTTAAAAAGTCAATTCGCCTTTCTCTACTCAAAGTATAATCATCATCACTAATTAAATAAGTCCTATAATTTTTAAAATTACTAATATTGCACTTTCTAATATCAAACCAAGGAATATAATATCTCTCATGACAATCAAGTCCTTTAGACACTTCTCTTCCATCATACCCTTTACCTACCGCATCAATATATACTCCTCTTCCTACACTAACACCAACACTTATACCAGCATATCTTTCATATCTCTCACTAGCTTCATGTGACAAATTAAATAAAACAAGTACTCCATCACTATCAAGTTTCTTAACTCTTTTAAAAATATCTAAAAGATCTCTATCAAGTTCACTTGCCTCAACACTAACCATTGAAGGTTTAGTAATTAAAGTATCATTTCTCTCACACATAAAACTACTACAATACTCATAATTATTTTTAAAGTCTTCAATACTACTAACTATAGTTAAGTCCTTAACCGGACTCAAATCCGGAAAATACTTAAGTAAATTAATCATATCTCTAGTCCTATGATACTGCATCATTTTTAAAACATCATCTTTATTATTATAACTTAGCATACTTACTCCTTATAATCATAATCCCATAAACTTAATTTACCAGATACATAAATAGGTTCTATCTTCTTAACATTTTCTAATTTAAAACCATAACCCTCATTACTTGTATCACTCGCAACATTATGATAAACAAGTTCATTCTTATCATGTAACATCATACGTACTTCATCATTAATCTTTACACAATCAACCATATCACATATCGCAATAATACAACCCATTGGGTACTCCAAATTATAACTTTTAAACTTCTCCATGGCTTTCTTGTCAACACCCTTACCCGCATGTATTAACAACTTTCCCCTATATTTACTCTTCCAAGTTCTAAACTCATACTCTTTAATACCAGCCACTATTAAAGAAACAAAAGGTTGTTTAACAGTAATTACTTTCATAACTCCTCCTGAAAATATCATAACATAAAATTATAAAAAAATAAAAAGAGTCAATTAAAAAATCAACTCTCTATCATCTAAAATGGTGCCGAGTAAAGGACTTGAACCTTCGACCTTTGCATTACGAATGCACTGCTCTACCAACTGAGCTAATTCGGCACATACTAACAAACTAATTATAGCACAAAAGAAAAACCAATTCAATTGAATTGATTCTATAAATACTCTTTCAATATCTCAAGACTATCTTCTTGCATCCTAACAAACTCATCCACTATTTTTTCTACTTCCTTATCTATATCTTTATTATTTAAGATTCTTCTTCCTTCAATAATTCCCATATTAGTACCTTTAACTAATAACTCTGCAATCTTAGAATTACTCTTATCATTAAAAGTTTTCATCTCTATTCCCCACCAAGTCATAGTCTTTGTAATTGGACTAACTTCATGTGGTGTATCAGTATCATTATACTTTCTATATATTTTATCTATTTTTTCTGAAATAACCTTATACTTATCATATTCTCCTTTAAGTACTTTAATAAAATTTGCATCTTCTGCCTTATCCATCGTAAAACTAATTGCTTCCATTCCTATGCTAGCACCCTTATTTACTTCATCTAAAGCATTAATATTCTCTTCCATAAAATTCCTCCTATAGTTAATATAAGTAGAATTTAAAATTTTATACAAAGTAAACTAATAATCTGTTCTAAGTTCAAATATCGCAACATACTCATTATATTTACCAATCTTCTCCAAATAAACTGCAAACTCAACAACTACATCAAATAATTCTTTTTTAAATATATAGTCTATTATTTTATCAATATTAGAAATATTTCCTATTTTCTTATCATAATAATAAGTACTAATATTCCATTTTGGATCTCTTAAAACCATTCTCGTATTATAAGCTGGATTATTAGAAGCAATTAACCAAAACTCTTCTAAATCCCTACTAATATAAATATCTCCAATTAATACATACTTCCCATACGCCCTACTACTAACCGCCACTGAAAACTTATTAGTATATTGTCCAACTAATTCTAAAACTTCCTCTCTAGAAACATTAAAATAAGTCTTTCCCGAACATCTAGTCGGATCTCTTAAAACATATAAATTCTGATTATTCTCCTCTAAGAATTCTCTAACCCTATTCATCATAAACATATCTTTCGGATCAAAAACCTCTTCTGTAAAATGATTAAGTCTAAGCTTTTCTAAATAATATAAACTCTCACTTTTATTATGTATCCTCATAATATTTCCACCTATTTATACTATATCATAACTTAATATAAAATAAAAATTAGTAATTACTACTCAAACTAATCATTTGACTTTCTATATATTTAATATATAATAAATAATACAAAGGAGGTTCACATGGAACTTAAAGATTTTAGATATCATAATCAATTTAATGTAACAGGAAAGCTTTCTCAAACACTATCTACAATAATATCTGAAAAAGAAAGTACTAACTATATATGTGGAATCTTAAAATTCAATAGTAAAGCTCATAAAGAATGGATAACCAAAGTATCAGAAGATTCTTCACATGTTCCAACATTAAGTTCATACAAATATTTAGATGAAACATTTATTGAAACAAAAGATTTCGTAAAAAAAGAAAAACCATATAGTTATTTTGTTGTAATAGAACAAGAAACATATCGTTTTTTCTCTCAAATAACAAGTGCTTTTAGTAAAAAAGAAAATGTCGATAGAGTTTTATCAATTCTTTGTCCAATATCACAAGAATATAATGGTGTACTTGATGCAACTGAACTAAAAGAAAAATATCCATACTTAGAAACATTTTTTGATCATCTAGATACTTGGCGAATGACCAACAATCGAGCAACTCTAGAAGATAGTGTAATAGATGAAGCTGCTGCTAAAACACTAGTGCCAAAAGAATATAAAAAACAATAAAAACTACTGTAAAGTAGTTTTTTTATTTAGTCTATTCTCCTTCAAAGTAAGAAACATCATCACCAACTCTATAAAAAGTACTAGAAATATTATGTTCAATAATACCAATCTTATTAGAATCAACATAATGAATAATATCTGGAGAATTAGTAGTATCAAAATCAATATATAATAATTTTTCTGTCTTAGAAGTATTAACTAATTTATGCGTACCATTCTCTCCACACGGGAATACTATAATATCACCTGTTTTAACTTTAATGGATTCCCCCTTAGTAAGAACAACTCCTTCTCCACTAATAATATAAAAACACTCTGTATTATAAGAATGATAATGTTTAGGAAAAGCCGCCTTTTCAGGCATTATTTCATAAAAACAAATATAAGCCTGACTAAAATCACTTCTTTTAGTAACTTCATATTTATTATACTCATACCCATCATGCTCATTTTTATACTTAGCTTCCATATCATTTAAATTCTTAACTACTATCTTATCGTTCATAAATTACCTCCATTACTAAAATAAGTATACCAAAATGAAAATAAAAAAAGCAACATACTGTTGCCTAAGATATTACATTGTCTTATGTCCTTCTATTTTATTTGTATCACTACTACTTTTTTCTAAATGTTCCCTTATGTAACCTTTTGACATAGGAGTTAATGGTAATTTCTCTCCAAAAGCCTTCTTTTGACTATCTACATAAGCTTTAGCATCATCAAAATCCTTAATTACAACATCATTACCAACACCAGTTAACTCTGGATATACTGATAAAACATAATCACGCATAACGCCTTGATCTAATAAAGAACCCATCTTATCTTTAGCCTTACGAGCCAAGAAAGTACACACTTCTTCAACATCACCCATATTCGTAAAAAGACGTCCTGTTGTTATATTTAAAATAGCTCCTAAATCAAACTCTTTAGGAATATCTATTCCTTCATAACTTCTCTCTAATGCTTTTAAATACTCTTCTCTTGCTCTCATAAAATCATCTTTAGATCTACCAGTTACTTCTAAAAAAGCAGAATCCATAGTAACAGTATCAGAATCTAATGTATGTCCATTAAACTTACAATATACAGACTCTCCATTTTCTCTAGCAGTAATCAATTCCGAAACAACATCTTCAAGTCCCTTACCAGGCATTACTTCAATCTCTCTTTTCATAAAACCTCCTATGCTAATATTGTACCACGAATAAAAAGAAAACTCCAAAATAAAAGTAAAACTTAATTTTTTTCATGTCAACAAGAAAAAATATAAGTAACAATAATTAAAGTTAATTATACAAAATAAGAAGTAATATGCTAAAATAAACAAAAAAACTACTTTCACATCAAATGAATGTAGTTTTTTATATTGTTAAATTACAACTCTACTCCATAAAAATACTTAAGTATATTCTTCTTATCAGGAAAGTCATGACTTAATACTTTATCAATAAACTTATCTCTATCATACTTAACTTTTCTCTTTTCATATTTTATACTTTTAGAAATCTCCAAAATCATATAAGAAGTATATTCATCTTTTCTGCAACCACAACTATCAACAACAACTATATTTGTAAGTGTTCCATCATCTTCTATATAGTCACCTGATATACCATCAACTTCATTAACATCAAACGAATTATGAAGATGACCTATAAAATAAGTTATATTATCATCATTATACTTTTTCCATAAATTAATATTTCTTTTTAAATTATCTTTCTCAAAAGGATATATCTCATCTTTATTATTAATTAAGTAATGACACAAAATAATTTTATTATTAAACTTCTCATCATCATAACCAATATTTACATCATAATAAAGAGGACACTTTTTTATATAATCAACTTCCCTCTCAGTTAATGAAGCCCAAACACTCTTATAATGTTCTTTTTCTTCACCCATAATAGATGAATCAAAATCTACTCCTCTAAGTAAATATATTTCATGATTACCTAAAACTGATTTTATATTATTATTGATCAATAAATCAACACATTCTTTTGAGTTAGGTCCAATACTAATAGAGTCTCCCAAACATATTACATCATCTATATCTTGTGTTTTTATATCGTTAAGTACTGCTTCCATTGCTTCTAAATTTCCATGTATATCAGAAATAATTGCTATTCTTTTTTTCATAATCTATCACCCAATCAAATATTGAAGTAAAAATAAAATCAATGTAATAACTGCTATCGCAATTAATTCGTATTTAATATACTTTTTCTTATCACGATATAAATGTTTTATTTTCTTCCTAGTACTCAAATTGTGAACATTCTTACCGATAATTACTTCACTACTATTTATATAACTATCCTTATCAGATTTATATTTTGACTCAAATGTATTTGGATCATATCCATCATATATTTTTTCCATATCAATGTTCTTGTACAAATCATTAATAGAACTAGAAAACAAGACAAATCCTAAAGAATACCCCAGTATTAAACAACAAATTGGAAATAATATCAAATACCCACCATTTATAAATACAGAAAATACAGGAGGTATACAAACTAAAATAGTAGATAATATAATTGCAACAAGACACCCTGATGCAAAAGTATATGAAAAACAAATTTTATTCTTATTTTTCATTACAAAATCATACTTTGCTGGAGCTTTAGAAATAGATTCTTTTATATAATCAAATAATTCAACAACTTCCTTATTAGTAGTATCTATCGCAACATTTATATCAAAACTATTCTCATAAATCATAAAACCAATCGAATTAGAATGATACTTATTCTCCTCATCAAAATAACTAATACTAAAATTACTGACGATACTTTTAATCTCTGGTACTCTTGAATTAAATATTCCAATAAACTTTTCAAAACTATCTATTTTTATAATTGTTGAATCATAAAAATCAACACTAAAAGAAAAGTCTGATACAAAAGTATTATATTTTCTTTTCATATTAAGTTGTTCTTCAAAAGGTAAACTATCATATGTTTGTTCTTCTTTTTTAGCTCTTGTTGTATATAACTTCATTACTTCATTCATTCTACTAAATATATTTGCTATTAAATTAGTAGAAATAATTTTATTGTTTGTATTAATTGCTTCATTATACATAAACTTTACTCCTATATCTATAGTAACTACAAACTACATTTCTAAAATAATTATATCATTCTTTTATACCTTTTGTTTAATAAAATATTAAACTTACTATTATAACTTCTAAATAATCAGCAATTATTTTCTCCTTACTAATTCATCATCAAATTCTAATTCTTTCTTTACAATATTGATCATTTAAACCTGTCCTTTCTTTAATTAACAACAAAAAAAATACCAACTTCTTTTAAAAATTGATATTTTCTATATTTTGTAAATAAATTTTTAAATTTATAGTACTAATAAAATTATTAAATCAATTGCTAAAATCAAAAAGGCAGAACAAAATGTTAAATAGAAAGCCCATTTTTTATTACAATATCTTAAAACATATGATAATTTAGGATTTTTTGGATCGTAATAAACATCTACATTTGAATCAATTGGATATAATGATTCGATTGGGTTTTTATAAACGCCAACAAACGAATTTATAGTTCTATTTATTGTCAAGACTTGATTTTCTTCTTTATATTCCAGATTATTTGAATTTAGAGGACTACTTTTAGTTATTATCTTATATGCTTTATATTCTGGACCAATAACTTTATATTCTTTATCATTTACATTATAAAATACAATAGGTAAATGAACTCCACTATTTTCACCACCACGACTTGCTAATGTATATTTTTTTATTGTGCCTTTAACTTTTGAAGTACATCTTTTTTCTTGTATTAAATATTTATAGAATAGTTTGAATGCCAAAACAAATAATACAAGCGTTCCGGTTGATAACAATATTCCAAATACAATTTTAATTATTAATATTTCACTCATTTTTTAACTCCTTAAATTTTATCTAGTTTACTTTTTCAATTTTATATTTTGTTTTTGAAAATAATGATTTTGATTCATAAACTAAATATTCTATTTTATCTTCTAAATTATATTTATTATATTCTGATTTTTTTCCATCTTGATAAGAGTAATAACTTTCTAGTGTGGTATCATCATTAAGATATTCAACATTATTAATGGATACATCATAATATATTGCTACTGAATAATCATATTTATTTTTTGATGAAATATTTGTATCATAGTTTATAGCAATTAATTCATTATTGTTATTCTCATAAATATAATAAGTAGTCTGTGAATAAAATAATGTTGTTCCAATTTTAGATACTTTATCAACTAATGTTAAATCCGTATTAACTATTTTTTCTTCTTGAAATGCTGTTAGTAAATTATCAACGTTTTCACTACTTGAATCACAAGCAGTCAAACAAAACATACTAACAACAACAAATAAACTTAATAATATTTTCTTCATATTTTTCTCTTCTTCCTTTAATAACTATTATTCCATTCTAGTCCGCCATATTTGATAGTATCTCTAGGTAACGTTCCTTCGGCTACTACTTTATTTGTATGACAATTTATTATTTTTAAATTAACTTGCCAATCCTGATTATTTGTCTTTAATATATTATTTAAAATAAAGTAATCATAATTTGAACTTATTTTAAAAAATATTTCACATATTATTGATATAAAAATTGTAATTAATATTATCTTTGCATCATTATGTAGCATTTTACCATAATTTCTTTATTTTTTCATTTATTTTTTCCTACTTTTCAAATATATTATATCACGTTTTGTGGTATTTCCTTACACAAATTCATTTTTTCACATTTTTAATGGGAAAATTGACGTGGTGATTAACATGAATTTCGAAAGATTTTTCTTTTTAAGAGAAGAAAAAGACTTAACTCAAGAAGATATGGGAAAAATACTAAACGTTAGTAGAGTTGCTATTTCTCAATGGGAGACAGGTAAAGAAATAATACCTTTGGAAAAACTTAATGCATATTCTAATTACTTTAATGTCAGTTTAGATTACATTTTGCAAATAAGCAACGTAAAAGAGTATAAGATTGTAAATAAATCAATAGATCCTAAAATAATTGGGAAAAGATTGCTTTATACTCGTCATAAATTTGATATAACTCAAGAAAAACTTGCTAACGACTTAAATACAACCCACTCTACCATTAGTGCTTATGAATCGGGCAAAACTTTAATTTTGACTAGTTTTGCTTATGAAATTGTAACAAAACGTGCCACGCATTTTAAAAATCTTCTTTGGTAACATTATCTGGTATTGTTTAAAATACATCTCTAATATTTACCTTTATATCATTTGGGTTATTCTTTGTAGCAAGCATTCCCATTGATAACCAATTATTATCTCCATTATTATTTTTTTGTAATGGGAATATTCTTACTGGTATTTCATCTTTTAATATTGGTCCAATATCTAATTTTTCAGTATCTTTATAAACTTTATATATTTCATAACCTTTATATTCACACATTACTCAAAGCCTTTTCTCTTGTTCTGGCAAACTAAATCCTTCTCTTGCTTGATCTTCAGTAGAAACACGACAATAAATTGCTGCATTCTTTTTCAATATTCATTTCTCCTTTTTATCTAAAAAAGAGGGGTCAAAAGTACTAGATAAAACTAATACCTTTAACTCCTCTTGAATAGTAATTGTTATTTAATTTTAAGTATTTAATCATAGTAGTACCTCTCTTTCTAATAAAGGACGATACTGCCTGTCATTTATTGGATTATATAATATTATTTTTTTATTTTAATATCAATAGGTTTAGTTTTATTTGCTTTAATATATGTTTTAAATTCATTAAAAGATATTGAATTTTCTAAGGTATTAATATAAATATCATTACATTCATTAAAAAATAGATAAGTTATATTATTAATAAGTATTTTATGTGGTTATATATAGGCAAGGTTTTTTTTTGGTATATGGATAATATTGCCTTTAATAATTTTTGATTTAATATTTAAAAATCTAAGTGTGTTTTTTATTCGTTTTTCTAACACCCCATCAATATCTAGTTTTTCCTTTATTATCTGCATAACTAATCAACTCCTTTCAAGCATATAAAAAAGGTTAACCGAAATTAACCTTTCATATTTAAAGTCGATTAGTTCGACTAATTTCCCTATGGTGCCCTTTTAGTGGAAGTACAACAACCACTGGGGACAAATATTTAGATAGTAACAACTGCTAACCTTTACACTTATACTGCATTTTTGTAAAGTTGATATGTTTTTTTGATAAAATTATATGTTTGCGTGATATAATAATAAAAAAGCATAAATCTAAAATCCGTAGGAGGATGATAAAGTGTCTATATTAGGATGTATTATATTTTTAATAATAGGAATTAGTATAATTATAATAGCAACAAAAATATTTAAGTGTGAAAAAAAAGAATATGAAAAAATGGACTATTTACAATATCCTGTAGCAACAGGAACTGTTTATCATATGCATGATTTTATAGGTAATAGATGGATTGTAGGATTTCTAGATGAAACTGGCAAAGAAGTATTGGGTATGGATGACATGATTTCATCTAACACTTTCTTTCCTAATAAATACCATATTCCTAAATTTAGAACAAAAGAAAAAGTATATTATTGGAAATGTAATGAAAAATCAAATTTTAGTGTCAATAATCAAAAAGTTGAATATTATATACATTTTTGTAATGAAAAATTATATGATTTACAAAAAAAGCATAAAAAATATACCTTTTTAGGTGCTATCGGTATAGGATTATTTTTAATAATATGTGGAATTTTAATAGGTTTGTTTGTTTAAAAAAATAAATATTATAAAATTAAAGGAGATAAAAAAACGAATAAAAAAGCATTAATTTTGATAGTAGTAATTTTTTTAATGTTTATAATAGGAATAATATTAGGCTATAGCATAGCTAATAACAAAAAAAATGATGCAGTTAATTTAAAAGAGTTAATTGATGATGTTAATTCTATTAAGGACAATGGTGAAATAATTAATGCAAAAGAAAGAGAACCATATTCGATTCCATCAACCTATTATGGTAATGGATATTCTATAACAGTTTCCCTTGATCGTGATAGTACAGATTATTTTATATATTCAAACAATAAAGAAATATGGCACTATACAAAGAAGGTGAAATCGTGAAAAAAGTATTTATGTCCTTAGCAATTGTTGGAGTTATGTTATTAACATTAACAGGATGTACAAAAAGTAGATCATATACATTTACTGTTGAAACGGGCGACAAAGTAAAGGTTCAATTAAATACTACTGATGGATATGATTTATCTTCTGACTTACCATTTACAATATCAAAAGATGGCAATACATTGAGTCAAGGAACTTTTATAACTACTGATGGATATAATCAGTATATTGATGTTGTCAATAGTGATTCCAATGCAAGAATACTAGACAGTGGAACTAAGGATGGAATTTCATATACATTCTATTCTTATAATGATTCTGAATTTAATTATGTAATTAAAATAGATGGTTCAAACACAGGAATATTGTTAGGAAATCCAAATTCTCAAGAGGAAGCTAAAAAATGTTTTGAATTATTAACATTTACTTTAGAAAAATAAATAATTCAATATAAGAAAAGGTTTCAAGATGAATTTCCCTTTGAACACCGTTATTGGTTTTGCCAATAGCGTAGTGTGTTACTAAAATGGCATTTTAGTATATTTACGAGTTATATATAACTCTTTTTTTGTATTATAAAACTCGAACCATAAAAGTTCGAGTTTACTATCAATCTGGTGCCGATAGCAAGAATTGAACTTGCCGCTGATCCTTACCAAGGACCTGTATTGCCACTATACTATATCGGCATAAGACTATATTATCATAAAGTAATATACTTTACAATCCATACAGTCATTGACAAAACTAATTAATGATTTTATAACCTCTCTACACAAGAATTATTTATTAATGTTACGATTATTAAACTTTTCATTATCGCATTCATAACAATAAGATTTTAAAATATTTTTATCATCATCAAAAAAAGTAGAAGTCTTCTCTGCCGTTCTAATAAAACCTAACTTTTCCATTAATCTCCATGAAGCCGGATTAATAGTAGCCGCAGAAGTCATTATTTTATCAATTTCCACTTCATTAAACATAAAATCTAAAACAGCACTTGCTGCCTCTGTTGCATAGCCATGTCCTTGATACATTGGACTAATAAACCACCCTATATCCCTTATTTCTGGTTGTGAAGAATATTCATCATTAGGTTGAACAGTTAACTGACCAATTGGCACTCCTTCTTTTGTAAAAATACTCCAAGTAAATTTCTGACTATTATCTCCAGAAACAATACTCTCAATTTTTTTCTCATAAAATGGCTTTTGTCTTTCCCAATCATTTAACTGATCCATAAATATTTTCCTTGCTACAACCATATCCTCAATTTTATCTTTAGACAAATTATTCTTCTCGAATATTCTATCAGGCGTAGGAAAATAATATCTGTTTACCTTCTCATCCTTAAGTATTTGCCACAACTCATATTGTTCATTCATTGTGGGTTGTTTTATCAGTAAGTGTTCAGTTTCAAAATTTCTTATTGGTATATTCCTCATCACTACCACCATCTTTCATTACATATTACTTATATTCAATATGGTGTTCAAGGTGAGAATCGAACTCACATCATTTCCGTCGGAGGGAAATATTTTATCCATTAAACTACTCGAACAAGAAAAAGGAACTAGTCCTCACAAGTTACTCCATACTTCTTTGCAAAATTAAGCCAAGTCGATAATTTTACTTTTCCATTTTCAATAACATTATCTTCTTCGCCTTCAATTTCTAAAAGTTTATCAATATCTATCTTAGCATAATTAATAGTAGTATCACTAATTATAGAATTATCAGTTCTAGTAACTATATTATCATAATATTTTAATCCTTCATATTGTTTAAAAATATTCTTATATGCTTCTTCATAAGTATCAAGAACACTACTATCATCACTAGTAACTTCTTCTGTTGAATGAAGTATTGTAACGTAATCATCTTCATAATAAACTTCATAACTCATCTTAGAAGTACCATTAGTAACTGTTCCAGTTCTACTACAAATCTTCTTACCATCAGCACTAGCCACATTACCAGTAGTACAACCAGTTAAAAGAAAAACCATAGTAGCAACAATAGCACTATTTATCAACAACCTCTTCATCATTATCATCCTCTAACAACTTAATAATTCTCTTTTGATTCTTTAATACTTCATTAATATGATCATGTAAAGACTCTAAAATAAGTTCACTCTTTAAATCCGTCCTATAATCATTTTGGTTTCTTAAACTATCTTTTGCTGCTTGCCTATTTTGACTCATCATAATAATTGGAGCTTGAATTGCTGCAATACAAGATAAAACCAAATTAAGAAGTACATAAGGAAATGGATCTGGTGCTCCTTCATCCATCAAAATGAAAGTATTAACAATAATCCAAACAATTAAAAATAACAAAAATCCTAATACAAAAGCCCAACTACCAGCAACCTCACTTACTTTATCAGCAGCCCTATCGCCAAACGACATTTTTTGAGCTTCCTGCTTATCAACATCAATTGCAATAGGTTGTTCAACTAATAAATCCAATAACTCTTCCTCATCTTGTGCTTCAAGTTCAGAATTCTTTAATAGCATTTTAACAATATCTTTTTTAGTCTTTCTTTTTTCCATAACATCATCACCATAAAAATTATAACACGAAATTCAAAAAACATAAAAGAAAAAGTAGTTTTTCACTACTAATCTACTTCAAAAAGTCAACCACTTTACTTGATACTTCATTAACTAAAAACTCATCCATTTCATTTAAAAATCCATGTCCACAAAACTCTAGTTCTAAAAACTCTAGTCTTCCATCATAATTAATTCTATTATAATACTCCAAAATATCTTTCTTCAAAGGATCAGCATTACCTACGATAAATAGCATATCATTTTCATACTTATAATCTTTATTACAGTCAGGAAAAATAATTTCATTACTTAGCAATTTCCTATTCTTAACATGTTCCTTATAAAACTTCTTTATCTTTTTTATAACTAAAGAATCAATTCCTTTAGAGCTTTTATCTAAACAAGCATCAGAAACAACAGGATAAAATAAAACTAATCTACTATCTTTAGTTCCACTCTTTCTAACTATTCCTAAAATAGTACTAGCTCCAATAGAATCCCCCATCAAAGTAATATTATTATCTAAAATACCAAGTTTTTCTAACTCTGTTCTTAAATATAAAAAGCTTCTATAACACCAATCAAATACATCTAAAAAAGAAGAACTATCTATATCATCCAAATCTAAAGCTATAACTAACTCTTCTGTTTCATGAGAAATATTTCTGCAAATTTCTGCATAGTCGCCTAAACAACCAGTAACCTCTGTAACACCAGGAACATATATAATAACCCTCGAAATATTAGAAACTTTCTTTGGATAAAAGACTCTAACTGGTAAAACATCATCATTAAAAACTATTCTATAACTAGAAATATTTTTCTTTGATATAGTTGGATGAATAATTTCATAAACAGTTCTATATAACTTATATTTAAGTGTCTGATCAAAACTATTAACATTTGTTGTCTTCATATTACCACCAATTATATAATAACATAAAAAGAAAAGTTCTCTCTCTCAAACTTTTCTCACTTTACACTATTTACCAGTATTTTCACTAATTAATTTTTCTATCTCGTTAGCAAGTCTTTTGTTAGACTTTTCAAGATCATCGTCAGCTAAAAAACCTTTTCCAAATCTAATAGTTAATCCATTATTAAATAGTCTATACTTACCAGTTATTGCAAAAGGTACAATCAAAGCCTTAGTCTTATAAGACATTGAAACTGTTCCATACTTAAATGGTAATAATTCCTTGCCAGTTTTATTTCTAGTTCCTTCTGGAAATATTCCAAGTACTTCACCATTCTTAAGTACTCTAACCGCAGCCTCCTTACTATTCGTATTATCATGACCTCTATCAACTGGTATACAGCCAACTACTCTAAAAAACCATCCAACAGAACTATCAAACAATTCTTTCTTAGCCATATAATGAACTGGCCTTTTCGTAGATAATATTGGCATACAAGGATCAAATATATGCCTATGATTTCCAGCAAGTATTACTCCACCATCTTTTGGTATATTTTTTTTATCAATTATTTTAGGCCTAAAAAAGATTAAGAAGAATATTCCCAGTACTCCCTTAAAAAACCGAAAACCTATCATCTTACTCTTCTTCATCGTCATCCTCTTGTAACTTCTTAAAATCAATCTTACCCATCAAAGTCTGAGGAAGACTCTTTCTATATACAAACTCATGAGGAATAGAATAAACTGCTAAATTCTTTTTACAATGTTCCTTTATACTACTCTTTACACTAATTGGACTATAGCCATCTTTTAAAACTATATATGCCTTAGGAACCTCTACTTTATAAGGATGAGGTACTCCAATAACACTACAATTTAAAACTGCTGGATGCTCTTCAATTACCTTTTCTATATAACTAGGATAAACATTATATCCAGAACTAATAATCATTCTCTTTAATCTCTGTTTATAATAAATAATTCCATTCTCATTCATCATACCAATATCCCCAGTATGTAACCAAATCATACCATCATTATGTTTCTGTAACATTTCATTAGTCTCTTTTTCATTATCTAAATAACCAAGCATAACAGTAGGACCAGACACACAAATCTCGCCATCTTCCCCATAAGAGACTTCATCCTGTGTACCAGGCTTAACAATCTTTATATAGTTACCAGGAAAAGGTATTCCAATACTACCATCTCTATAAGCATCTCCAAATGATAGTGCAACTGCCGCTAAAGCCTCTGTCATTCCATAACCTTGACTAACTTTAACCTTGCTACCATGACTAAGTAAAAAGTCATTAATTCTCTCAGACAAATTACTAGATAAAGAATCTCCTCCAGAAATAACATACTTTAACATACTAAGATCTAACTTTTTATTCTTCGTATTAGTCAAAGCTTCATACAAAGTAGGAACACCACATATAACATTAGGACGATACTTTTCAAGTAACTCATCAAATTTTTTAGCATTAAACTGTGGTACCAAAATAACTTCACAGCCTAAACCAAATGGAATATGAAAAGAAACACCAAGTCCAAACCCATGAAATATTGGCATTATTCCTAACACTTTATCACGAGGTTTTAAATCCTTAAAAATAACTCTTGCTTGTAAAGCCAAAGCATTAAAATTACCATTAGATAACACAATACCCTTAGGTTTACCAGTAGTACCACCAGAATGAAGTATAACAGCTGGATCCTCAGCTTTACAAGAGATAGGTTTTTCAGTTTCAAAATAACTACTAATAATAAAATCATTCCAATAAGTATATAACTTACTTCTCCTGGGCTTCTTCATTCTCCAAGTCTTAAACTTATATCCTGCTTGCATATGAGGAAACATAGAATTACTAACAGGAGCCACTATAACTTTACATACATCAGTCTCACTAATAACATTTCTAACCTTCTCATAACAAAAATCAACCATTACTAAATATTTACTCTTAGTACTATTTAAATAATTCTTAATCTCCTCTTCTCCAGATAAAGGATGAATCATATTACTAATCGCACCTATCTTACTAACCGCATAAAAACTAATTAACCCTTCAGGCGTATTAGGCATACATATCGTAACAATATCTCCCTTTTTTACCCCAATACGCGAAAAAGATAAAGCCGCTCTATCAATCCTTTTTAAAAATTCTTTATAACTATACACTCTCCCATAATAATTAACTGCCGGACAATTCAAATTACTAAGAGCACTTCTTTTAAACATCTCATAAATAGAAATATCTTCTACCTTAAACTTTAACTCTTCTTTAGTATAATACTTTTTCCACGGAATCTTAACTCTACTTTGTCGGAGTAAATCAACAACATTCATTTAAAGCCACCTCCACACCAAAAGAAAACTAATCTAAATTAGCTCTCATCAACTTCTCTACTTCTTTTTCTAATTTTTTATTTGCTTTTTCTAAATCATTGCCTACTTTAAATGGCTTACCAAAACGTATTGTTAAATTCTTACTTCTAAATTTATAATCTCCTGTAAGACCAAATGGCACTAATAAAGCATCCGTTTTATGAGCCATCGAAACAGCCCCAAACTTAAAAGGTAATAAGAACTTATCAGTTTTATTTCTAGTCCCTTCTGGAAATAATCCTAAAGCTTCTTTTTTATTTAATACATCAAGAGCAACACTAACAGCCTCAGTATCCTTCTTACTCCTATCAACAGGAATACATCCTACCATTCTAAAAAACCAAGCATGTCTTCCTTCAAAATACTCCTTCTTAGCCATATAATGTATAGTTCTCTTAGTAGCCATTATAGCTAAACATTGATCATATACATGTTTATGATTACCAACTATTAATATAGCTCCATCTTCCGGAATATTTTCTTTTCCAATAATAGTCGGTCTATACCAAAATTTAAATATAGGTACTAAAATAGCCTTAAAAAATCTATAAGATCTCATTTTATCAGGTTCACTATTTTTCTTCATTTTTTACTTCTTCCTCCCTTAATTTTTTAAAGTCTACTTTACCTATCAAAGTCTTAGGTAAACTCTTCCTAAACTCAAACTCTTTAGGAATAGCATAACTCGCTAAATTCTTCTTACAATATTCCTTTATACTAGCTTTAACTGTCAAAGGATTATAATCATTTTTTAAAACTATAAAAGCCTTAGGAACCTCTACTTTATAAGGATGCGGTATTCCAATAACACTGCATTTTAATACTGAAGGATGTCCTTCAATAACTTCTTCGATATGACTAGGATAAATATTATATCCAGAGCTAATAATAAGCCTTTTAAGACGTTGTTTATAGTATAAGATACCATTACTATCCATCATACCAATATCCCCTGTATGAAGCCAAATCATACCGTCTTTATGTATTTGTAACATCTCATTAGTCTCTTTTTCATTATCTAAATAACCAAGCATAACAGTAGGCCCAGATATACATATTTCCCCATCTTCTCCATAAGGAACTTCTTCTTGTGTTTCAGGAGTAACTATTTTTATATAGTTACCAGGAAAAGGTATTCCAATACTATCTTCCCTATAAGCTTCACCATAGGATAAAGCCACTGCTGCTAAAGACTCAGTCATTCCATATCCCTGACTAATCTTAATCTTAGCATTATGACTGCTTAAATAATCATTAACTCTCTTAATTAAATTTCTAGATAAACTATCTCCTCCAGAAATAGCATATTTTAAACCACTTAAATCAAGATAATCATTCTTAGTCCCAGCCAAAGCCTCATACAATGTTGGTACCCCAAATATTACATTAGGCTTATATTTTTCAAGTAATTTATCAAACTTTTTAGCATTAAACTGTGGTACCATTATAAGTTCACACCCTAATATAAATGGTCCAATAGTAGATACCCCTAATCCAAACCCATGAAATATAGGCATTATCCCTAGTACTCTATCCCCAACCTCTACATCATTAAAAACTATTTTAGCCTGTTCTGTTAAAGCATTAAAATTCCCATTAGACAAAATAATACCTTTAGGTTTACCAGTAGTTCCCCCAGAATGAAGTATTACTGCTGGATCATCTCTAGAAATTTTAATATCAAGTAAATTATTATAACCACTAGCTTTCTTTAAAAAATCATTCCAATATAAATAAGCTTCACTTTTAGTAGGCCCCTTTATTTTAAAACCTTGACTAATCTGATATCCAAGTCCTGTAAAAAAAGGCATACTATCTCTAGCAGAAACCACTATAGTCTTATAAACACTAGTATCTTTAATAATATTTTTTACTTTATCATAACAAACATCTATCATAACTAACATAACACTATTAGTACTAGTTAAATATTCCTTTATTTCAACTTCTCCAGACAAAGGATGAATCATATTACTAATAGCCCCAATCTTATTAATTGCATAAAATGCTATCATTGCCTCAGGTGTATTAGGCATACATATAGTAACAATATCTCCTCTTCTTACTCCTTGACTTCTAAAAGCTAAAGCAGCTTTATCTATTAAATTTAAAAATTCTCTATAACTAAGTTTTTTTCCAAAATAATTAATAGCTGTTCTACTTTCATATTTTAATACAACTTCTTTTAAAGCCTCATACATTGAAATATCTGGTACTTTTAATTTTAAATCTTCTTTTTTATAATACTTAGCCCAAGGTGTTTTAATTAATTTTTGTTTTATTAAATTTATAACGTTCAATTAAATTCCTCCAATTTTTTAGAAATCTCATCCATTAATTTTTTATTTTCACTATCTAAATCATCAGTAATCTTTCTACTTTTTAAAAACTCTATACTAACACTTTTACCAATAATATTATATTTACCTTTAATAACAAATGGTACTAATAAACTATCTGTATCATTAGTCATTTTCACCGCCCCTATTTTAAAAGGCATAACAGCTTCATCTGTTCTATTAATAGTCCCTTCTGGAAAAATACCTATTACTTCTCCTTTTCTAAGTTCATCTTTAGCACTCTTTAAAGAATCTTTATCATGTATCTTTCTATTTACTGGAATACAACCCATACTACGTACAACAACTCCTTCTATTCCCTTAAATAACTCAATCTTAGCCATAAAATGAATCTTTCTAGGAACTGTCGCTATAAGCAATAAAGGATCTAACCATTTGGTATGATTTCCTGCTAAAACTATAGAACCACTCTCTAATATATTTTCTTTTCCTTTTACTTTAGGATGAAAAAATAAATAAACATTTATCTTTAAAAACACCCTAATTATATTATAAAACCAATTCTTCATTTTTTTCTCCTACAATATCAATTATAGTACAAAGAAAGAAAATAGCAAATATTTTTTTATTTGCTACCTCAAACTAAAATCTAATTTTAGTTGTTTTTCTTATTATTTTGTCTAATCACAATTAAACTTCCAACAGCAATCAATAGTACTACTCCAAGCACCATATAAGCTGCAGATACAGTATCAGGATTAGTTACTCTTTTATATATTGCACTAACAGTAACTTTTCCATCTG
>OIYO01000062.1_pt1 | contig 111323 bp, 78 predicted proteins | sample 1588191 | NCBI WGS metagenome assembly OIYO01 (sample SAMN03283275) | human gut metagenome | biome: human-associated habitat; material: feces | host: Homo sapiens | place: Peru | collected 2012 | reverse complement strand
TCGAGGACTGCTACAATGCGGGCACCGTCAGCGGACCCGCGACCGTCGGCGGTGTCGTCGGCGGACACAAGGCGGCTTCTCCCGTGCTCACTCGCTGTCTCGGCGCTGGCACTGTCGTCGACACGGCGGGCAACAGCAACAATATTGATGCAGTTATCGGCGCGAGCCGCGGCAAGAATACCGACTGCTACTATCTCGGCGGCGTCGGCACAAGCAGTAAGAGCGGCGTTACGGAGGTATCTGCCATTACAGCGGCAGATCTCGGCAGTGCCTTCGCCGACGGTGAGAGCGGTGTCTGCCTTGCATGGGAGAGCGGCATCAGCACCGAGGCGCCCTCGCGCCCCGCATTTATCGAAAGCACCGAGCTTTCGGCGCAGCTTGCGGGCTACATCAGAGAGGCGGCTGCAAGCACTAAGCAGCACGCGGGAATAAGCGGGAGCCTGCTCGGAAACGAGGGCTACAAGTCAGGCGCAAGCTCCACGGGTACCGACTGGATGGCGCTCGCCATGGGTCGCTTCGGCTATTTCTACGGCGGCGAATACATCTATATGATAAACGACGGCACGGGCTATGCCGATTATCTTGAGGCTATGCGCTCATACATAGAGCGTACATACGCCGCAAACGGCGGTATTCTTCACAGCGCAAAGGCTACGGAGTGGCACAGAGCGGTCGTTACCATCGGCGCGCTCCGCGGCGATCCCACGAGCTTCGGTAGCTATAACGGCGCTCCCATCGACCTTATCGCCGACGGCAGCTACAATTGCTCGCTCAAGGCAGGCCCCGGAACACAGGGCATCAACGGTTGGATCTGGGGACTTATCGCGATGGATACGGGAATGTACGATGTTCCCGAAGATGCAAAGTATACTCGCGAGACCTTTATCAAGGAAATACTCAAAATGCAGCTGACCGACGGCGTGAACGGAAACGCTTACGGCGGCTGGGTGCTCGGCGGCTACGGCAGCAGCTCGGATGTCGATATCAGCGCCATGGCTATTCAGGCGCTCGCACCCTATTATAACGATGATACCGTATATACTTATGTGAATGAAAACAGCGGCGAGACGCTTTCTAAGACCGTCCGCGCGTGCGTCGATGAGGCGCTTGATCGTCTCGGAATGATGCAGAACTCAAACGGCGGCTTCTCGTCATGGAATACCGACAATGTTGAGAGCATTTCGCAGGTCGTTGCTGCGCTCTGCTCGCTCGGTATCAACCCCGCGCAGGATCAGCGCTTTATAACCTCGAGCGGAAAGACGCTGCTTGACGGCATGCTCCGCTTCCGCGTATCCGACGGCGGCTTCTGCCACGTTATGGACGGCGGATGGAACTCGATGGCAACCGACCAGGCGACCTACGCTCTCGTCTCCTACTGGAGACTTGAGAACGGAATGCGTGCACTCTACGATATGCGCGGCGAGCGCAGCGCGGAGACGCAGACCGCAATCGAGGCTGCGGAGGCTGCTATCACGGCGGCTGTCGATCCTACCTCCCCCGACTACAGAGCACAGCTTAAGTCGGCACTCGCGGCATTCCGTGCGGTACCCGTATCGGAGCGCCGCTATGTCGGAAACTATTCGACCCTTGCGGCATCCGTAGAGCTTGTCGGCGGCGAGTCGGCACTTGACGGAAACGAGCCGTATGCAGTTTCCATCAGTGTTGAAAAGGCTCCCGACAAGGTCAGATATTACGAGGGCGATGCCTTTGACCCGACGGGTATGAAGGTGGCTGCGACTTACAGCGACGGCAGCGTGCGCGAGCTTACCGATTACAAGCTCTCCGCTCCCGCAAAGCTCGAGCTCACGACCGATACCGTCTGCATCACGTACGGCATCCTCCGCACCTCCGTCACTGTAGAGGTGCGCGAGCGCATGCCTTGGGAGGGAGAGGGAACGGAGGAGGATCCGTATCTTATCAAGACTGCGGACGACCTTGTCGACCTCCGTTACTATACCTATAATAAGAATATGAACACCTCCGGCGTTTACTTCAAGGTGACGCAGGATATCAACATGAAGAATACCGGCGACTGGCGCGGCATAGCCGACAATGTGACCGGCGGCTTCCGCGGACATTTCGACGGTGCAAACCATTCGATCTGGAATATCGGCGGCTCTACATACAACGCATGCGGTCTGTTCGGCAGGCTCGGCGACGGTGCTGTCATCGAAAACCTTACGATTGCAAGCGGCAGTCTCGGCAGTAATATGGTCTATTCTATCGGCGCTATTGCCGGTGAGGTATGCTCGAATGCAAGCGTTACCGTGCGCAACTGCCATAACTATGCATCTATGAGCGGTCTGTGGGGCGTCGGCGGTATAATCGGCGAGCTTGAGAACGGTGCATACGCAAAGCTTGAGCGCTGCTCAAATCACGGCACGATCACCGCACAGTATGTCGGCGGCGGTATTATCGGTCAGGTTGGACCAAATCGCTGGCACGACAACGGCGCGCATGTCGATATCGACTCCTGCTACAATGTCGGCTCTGTCGGCGGCAGTGCAAGCTGGGGCATCGGCGGTATTATCGGCGCGATACGCCTGAGCGGCGAAGGCGCGGACAGCTCCGTTACAAACGCTTATAACGCAGGTCAGATAAAGCTCGGTACGGCTTCCGGCGCGATACTCGGCAGCGTATGCGAGGCGAAGATAACCTTTAATAATGTTCACTTCCTTGAGACCGAAGGTCTTGGTGCGTACGGCAGCTTTGACGATGACGGCAGCGATACTGTCGGCACCGTGATCGGCAGCGCCGCAGCAGACAGCGAGAATGTGATGAAGGGTGAGGAATACCCCGCAGCGGTCGGCGAGAATTATATCTACGATAATGCAACTGCAAACAGCGGATATCCGATGCTCTCCGGTGAGTGTGTGCTCGGCGACGAGGCTCCGCTCCGCGCAGGTGTTGAGATAAGCAATGCGGAGGAGCTTATTGCGTTTGCCGCAAGAGTAAACGCCGGCGAAGCCTTCACCGGAAAGACAGTTCTGCTTACCTCTCATATCGACATGAGCGGCTATGATAGCTGGACTCCTATTGCCCGTACCGTATCGCGTCAGTTTGACGGATATTTTGACGGTCAGGGCTATGTTATCGACAATCTTTCCTCCGCATCGGGCGGACTGTTCGGCTATGCCGGTACGAATGCGACCATCGCAAATGTCGGAATCGGCAGCGGCGAGATAGGCTCGCAGACGCTTTCGTTCATCGGCGCTATTGTCGGATGGAGCGACGGCGCGGACATTATCAACTGCTGGAACGGCGCGGACATCACGTGCAGCGGCTGGAGCGGCGGTATCGTCGGTACTGTCCGTGACGGCGGCGAGAGCATCATCCGCGGTTGCTATAACATAGGTAGCGTCACCGCACGCGACGGCGCGGTCGGCGGTATCGTCGGTCACCTCGCAGCGGGCGGTCACGGAACCGATGTCTCGGCCACCGTATCCGATTGCTACAACCTCGGCACAATTACCGCAAAGGACAATGCAGCGGGCATCGCCGGCAGAATTCAGGACGGTAATACCGTTACGCGCTGCTACAACGCAGGGGCGATAACCGTAGGCGGCGAGAATATTCTTGACGGTGCGGGCGCAATTGTCAGCCTGCTCACAAGCGGCAGCACGGTCAGCGAGTGCTACTATGACGCAGCACAGTGCGACAAGGGCATCTCGAGCGGCAGCGGCGATACCGCAGCAATGAGCCGTGAGAGCATGTGCTCCGGAGAGCTGCTCGCTCTGCTCGGCGCAGGCTTCAAGGCGGACAGCTACGGACTTGTAAACGGCGGTTACCCGCTTACCTACTGGCAGCCTACCGATGATGCCGACGAGATAGATAATGTTAATGAACTTATCTCTGCTATCGGCGAGGTAACTCTCGACAGTGCGGACGCGATAATTGCGGCAAGAAACGCATACGACAACCTCGAGGACGAGCTCAAGGCACATGTGAGCGGGCTTGAGCAGCTGACTGCGGCAGAACAGGCACTTGCTGCTCTGCAGACTCTGCGTGAGACAAAGGATACGGCAATCAAGGAGCTGCGCGAGTACAAGGCTCCCGAGGATTACCGCGAGATAGAACGTGCACAGCTCGAGCTTATAATAACCGAGGGCAATGCGGCTATTGAAACCGCAGCCGATGCGGATGCGGTACGTGCGGCGCTTGTCGATGCTAAGGCTAAGCTCGATGAGCTCAAGACAGATGCTGTGCTTAACGATGAGGAGAGCGCTGCAAGGGTATCCGACACGATCGCTTCTATCGGTGATGTTACGCTTGACAGCGGTGCTCTTATCGAGAGTATTCGTGCGGCATACGATTCGCTTTCCGACACGGCAAAGACGCTTGTAAATAACTATAATGTTCTTACAGCTGCCGAGGATAAGCTCGCAGAGCTTCGTCGCGATGAGGATAATAAGCCTAAGCCCGACGACAAGCCGGGTGGCGATACGGACAACAAGCCCGAAAATAAGCCGAGCGACACAAAGCCGAGCACCGACGGCAGCACGAGCGGTATTACGAACGGCAGCAGCACGAACGGCGAACGTGAAAATGTCACATCGCCCGCAACGAGCGACCGCAGCATGGCAGTGATATCCGTACTCGCATTCGGCGCGGTGCTTTCCGCAGCATTTGTGCTTGATCGCTCAAAGTATAAAGGCAAAGAACAGAAATAATCTATTATTTCGGGCAGCGGACAGTATGATCGAACGGAAATGCGGAATTGTTCCGCATTTCCTTGTTTCGCTGTTTTCAGGCGGCTTCAAAAGACGGATTTTTATCGGAATCTGATGAATCCTACATGCTGCTGTCGGGACTGTATGACGATATCTGATGATATCTGTCGGTATCGGATGTTGTAGAGGACTGACAGAAACTGTCGGACATAGCGGGATATGTCAGACTCAACCGTATCGCTTCATGACACCCGAAAAACCATATACATTATTCCGCTTTCCCGAAAGGAGAATAAACGGATGAATACGAAAAGGCGCCTTTCGGCGCTGCTGTGCATGCTGCTTGTTTGCACATTGCTTATAATTGCCGCGCTGCCGGTATCGGCGGCGGGACCCACCGTCACGACCACGCTTGTCGACGGCGCGGTTCAGCGCGGCAGCAAAAAAAACTTTGATGTCTGGGCGAGAAACGCCTCCGGTGAGAAAATAAAAGCGGCCGTGCGGCTGAACGGCGATAAGGTCGAGCCGACATGGGACGATAACGAAAAAACGAGCTATACCCTCGTGTTTACCTCAGAGGGCGCAAACACGGTCACCGTGACCGCAACCTCTGACGGCGGACGGAGACGCGAGCTGAACTATACCATCTATTATCGGCGGGCGGCGGACGGTGAGGCTATCGGTACTGCGGTGTGGAGCGTCGAGGCGTTTACTCTCGGCTGCGGTTACATAGTTTACCCGATGTATGTACCCATCTATGAGGGTGAGACGGCTGCGGCGCAGCTTGTGCGCATGCTGTCGGAATGCGGCTTTGTCAGCTACTGCGGCGGATCACTCGATTCCTCTTTTTATCTCGCGTATATCGCGGACGGAACCAAGGGCGCTTCGCGCTACAACGGCTATAGCCGCTTCGGTAACCCTTCCGCGCCCCGCGCGCTGGATATCGAGCCGAGCATTCCGTCGGTACTTACGCCGTATCTCGAATCGACCATGACCTACTTCGACCCGAACGATTACGCAAACTGGCGCGGGCACCTCGGCGAGTTCGTCATCAGCAACGGCTCGGGATGGATGTACAGCGTAAATAATATTTTTCCGAATGTCGGCTTTGCCGACTGCTATCTCTCGGACGGCGATGTCGTCCGCGTGCAGTTCACGCTCGGCTACGGCGCCGATATCGGCGGCTTCGGCGCAATGGGCACCGAGATACCCGATGTCGATGTTCAGCCGTCGGGCGGGTATTTCGGCGTTGCCGATAAGGACGGGTTGACCCGCGCGATATGCGATGCACGTGCGTCGGGGCTGCTCGACCGCACGAATGTGGCATTGGCTTACGCTCAGGCGCTTGCGGCAATGGAGCAGCTTGATGCGTCGCAGTCGACGGTCGGCTCTGTGTCGGATGCGCTGCGCTATGCGGTGGCAAATCCGTCCTCCGCGACCGCGCCAGACGGCGGTACAAACGGCGGTACGGGCGGAAATACGGGCGGCTCGGGTAATCACGGCACGGGCGGCTCGAACAGCGGCTCAAACAGCAGCTCAGGGAGCCACGGTACAAGCGGCATGGGCGGTTCGGGCAGCACAGGTATCTCGGGCAGCATCGGAGGCTTATCGGGCATCGGCGGCGGAAAGGGTACGGGCATATCGGGCTCGATAGGCGGCGCGGGCGGCTCGTCCGCCGTCTCCGACGGCTCGGCATCCGCGTCTCTCCCCGAATCGCTCAGACCCGATAATATAGCGAGCGGCGCTGCCTCGGGTACGGTCTCGGGTGAGCTGACCGAAGGCTCGCTGTTTGAGACAGTGTCGGGAGGCGCATCCGTCGGCAAGAACGGCGGCAAAGCCGATAAAAACGGCAGCACCGGCGGTGCAGACGGCAAGGGAGACGCGGCAGATACATCGGATGGCAGTGTCGGCGCGTCCGGCTCGTATACCGTAATAATCGTCTGCGTGTCGGTCGCGGCGGTTCTTGCGTGCGCGGCTGTAGCGGCTGTGGTGTTCCGTCGTAAGCTTGCGACAGTTTTCGCTCCTGCGCTTGCGCTTCTGCATAAGAATAATTCTGCTGCCGACGGCGCGAAAAGTGTCGACGGTGCAGCGAATGCCGACAATACATATATCGAGAGCACAGACACCGTCGACAATGCAGACAATGCCGAAACTACCGACAACATCGAAAACACTGACAGCACCGAAATCGCAGACAGCACGGAAAACGACCGAAACGAGGACTAAGCTATGAATTGTATCGGGCTTCGAAAAAGCCTCCCCCTCCGCGCGGCGGCGCTGCTTTGCACTGCGGCCGCCGTACTGTCGGCTGCGGCACTGCCGCTGTGCAGTGCCGCGGAGGTCGATGCGGGCGACACCCCCGAGGAACGCGCTGCGGCTGTGACCGCCGTTGCCGACGGCATAATCGAATGGAAAAAGCTCGATAACGGCTCGAGCGCCGACGGATATCTGATAAACGAGACCTATCTCGAGCTTGCGGGCAGCACACCGGGCGACTGGTATCAAATCGGGCTCTCGCGGCTCGGCGTAGAGGATAACTACGCGGGCTATCTCGCGGTCATACGCGACCGCGTCGAGGAGCGCTACCGCGACCCGGGCAAGCTCAGCGCGGCAAAGGCTACCGAGTGGCATCGCATAGCGCTTTCCGTACTTGCCTCTGGCGGAGACCCGCGTGCACTCGGCACCGATGAGAGCGGCGCGCCGATTGACCTCATTGCTGACGGAACATATAATCGCGGACTTGCGACCCCGCTCGGCAGACAGGGAATAAACGGCTGGATATGGGGGCTCATCGCGCTCGACAGCATGAGATATGAGGTTCCCGCGGATGCGTACTACACCCGCGACGACATAATCGTCGAGATACTGCGCTCGCAGCTCACCGACGGCGGCTTTGCGCTCAGCGGAAAGACAGCAGATCCGGATATTACGGCGATGGCGCTGCAGGCGCTTGCACCATATTACAACAGCGAACGCAGCTATACATATAAGCGCCGCGCTACAGGCTCGGAGCGAACCTGCAAGGTACGTGAGGTCGTGGATGAGGCTGTGCAGAGGCTGTCCGAGCTGCAGCTCGACACCGGCGACTATATGAGCTGGGGAACCGAAAATGTCGAGAGCACCGATCAGGTGACCGTCGCGCTCTGCTGCCTCGGTATCGACCCGCTGAACGACGAGCGTTTTATTAAGAACGGAAACACGCTCTTTGACGGTATACTGCGCTATCGAATGCCCGACGGCGGCTTTGTTCATTCATATACCTTTGATTCCGACAATCCCACCTCGCTGCCGGATAAATCTAATACCATGGCGAGCGAGCAGACGCTGTACACGATGGCAGCACTTCGCAGACAGGGACTCGGAGAACGGACGCTCTATGACTTTCGCCCCGAGCAGAGCAGCGCACTGCGCGAGAGAATATCCGAGCTTTCGGCACGCATCGGGGCGCTGACGGGCGCTGAGAGCGCGGGGGCGCTCGAGGAGCTTATGCGGGAGTATTATTCGCTGCCCGACGGCGAGCGCAGCTATGTTTATAACTACTGTCGACTGTCGGATGCGGCGGCAGCTGCGGGGGTAGACATCGCGGTGATAGCCGATACAACCGAGGTCATAGAGAGTCAGGGAGACGGGGGCGAGGAGACGGTCATTCTGTCGTTTACCGCAGCCGACCGTGCGGCGGTCGACGAACTTCCGCAGCCGCTGACGACCGAGCAGTATGTCACCGTCACAACGCTGCTCGACAAGCTCGAGTGCTGCGAGGCTTTCGACGGTCGAGAGGACTACATCGCCCGCCTTACATCGGCAAAGGCTGAGATAGCCGCGATTCAAGCCGAGATAGACTCGATAAACGAGGATATCCGCGAGCAGCTGTATCCGTTCGATGAGTTGTCGCTCGGCGACAAAGGAAAAATAGATGCGATAGTAGACAGATACAACGCACTCTCCGAATATGACCGAGCCAAGATAGCGCGGTGGGAGGATGTTGTCAAGTCGAAAACCAAGGTCGACAACCTGCTGCGCGCGCTGATAATAGGTGCGGTATGCGCCGTCGTTCTCGCAGTGACCGCCGTCCTGCTCGTGCGCAGGATACGCCGCCGAAAAAACAGGCATAAGACCGAGATGGAGCAGCTTGCCGCAATGTACAATGACAGCGATACTTGATAGCGATACATTACGACTGTGACATGACGGTAATGCTTTCCTTGCGTCGGCGGCACTGCGGGATATAACGAAAAAAAGAGAGAGGAGGCGCGGGACATGAAAAAGGATATAGTCGCGATATTCGGCATAATCCTGCTGATAGCGGTGCTGATAAACGGCACTAATATTCAGTCGGTGGACGAGTATTATCTGACGCATATCGACGACATAACGCCGGACAGCGAGACGGTCACTATCAGCATTCGCTGCGATACCATCCTTGATAATTACGACGATCTCGATCCCGCGCTCCGCTCGGAGGAATTTGTCCCGCCGGACGGCGTTATTCTTGCGCAGACCGAATATGTCCTCCGCCCGGGGGACACGGTTTTCGACATTCTCGACCGCGCCGTGCGCTACAATAAGATACAGATGGAGTATCAGGGCGCGGATAAAAACAGCTACGGCAGCGTTTATGTTCAGGGAATACATTATCTGTATGAATTTTCATGCGGGGCGCTCTCGGGATGGATGTATCGGGTGGACGGAGAATTTCCGAATTACGGCTGCTCGAAGTATGAGCTGCGCGACGGTCAGGTCATCGAGTGGGTATATACCTGCGATCTCGGGCACGACGTCGGCTGCGAATGGATAGAGGAGGATGCGAATGAAGGCGTTTGACGGATATCATCCGACGGTGCTGCTCGTCTATTTTTGTTCGGTGCTGCTCGTCGCAATGTTCGTGACAAATCCGATAATACAGCTCAGTGCGCTGCTCGGCGGTATTCTTTTCTGCGGAATGCTGCTCGGCAGACGCGCTCTGCCCGGAAATATCGCTTTTTATCTTTCTATGTTCCTGCTCGTTGCGATAACAAATCCGCTGTTCTCGCATAACGGCGTAACGCCGCTCTTCTTCCTCAATGGCAATCCCGTTACTCTCGAGGCGTTTGTCTACGGCGCGGCTATCGGCGTTACCGTAATAGGCGTTATGCTGTGGTGCCGCAGTCTCGGCGAGATAATGACGAGCGATAAGCTGCTGTGGCTGTTCGGCAGAGTACTGCCGAAATTTTCGCTGATACTGTCAATGGCGCTGCGCTTTATTCCCTTGTTCCGCAGGCAGCTCCGCAGAGTAAGCCGCGCACAGAGGGCAATGGGACTGTATTCTTCGCGCGGCTATGTCGATCGGCAGCGAGGCGCGCTGCGCGTCTTTACCGCAATGGTCGCGTGGTCGCTCGAAAATTCGGTGGAGACGGCGGCATCCATGCGTGCGCGAGGCTACGGTATCAAGGGACGGACGAGTTTTTCGCTCTTTCGTTTTTACCGCTCGGATGGTGCGGTGCTCGCATGCTCTGCGGCGCTGCTGATACTCGCGCTCGTCGGTGTAGGCACGGGAGATTGTACATTTTATTTTTACCCGCGCATCAGCCCGCTTCCGCATACACCGCTTGCAATTGTGAGCTATATTGCGTTTGCGGCGCTGTCGCTGCTGCCGTTTATTATTGAGGTGAAGGAGGCGCTTGTATGGAAATACTGCATATCTCGGATCTGAGCTTTTCATATCCCGAGACAGACACGCCTGCTCTGCAGGATATATCGTTCTCTGTCTCTGCGGGAGAATTTGTTGTGATATGCGGCGAGTCCGGCTGCGGAAAAACAACTCTGCTCAAGCTGCTTAAGCCCGCGCTCGCACCCGCGGGAGAGCGCAGCGGCATACTCGAATACTGCGGCAGCGACCTATACGGCTTGGATGAGCGCCGCACCGCCTCCGAGATCGGCTATGTGCTTCAGAATCCGGATAATCAGATAGTCACCGACCGTGTATGGCACGAGCTTGCTTTCGGTCTCGAGAGTCTCGGACTGCCTACTCCCGTTATACGCCGCAGAGTCGGCGAGATGGCGAGCTATTTCGGCATTCAGGATTGGTTTCGCCGCCGCACCGACGAGCTGTCGGGAGGTCAGAAGCAGCTGCTCAATCTTGCCTCGGTAATGGTCATGCAGCCGCGCGTCCTTATTCTTGACGAGCCGACCGGTCAGCTTGATCCTATAGCCGCCGCTGATTTTATCGCAACTCTGCGCAGACTGAACCGCGAGCTCGGTCTTACGGTCATACTTGTCGAGCATCGGCTCGAGGAGGTCTTTCCCATAGCAGACCGAGTCCTGCTCATGGACGACGGAAGATTGCTGCTCAATGACAGCCCGCGCCGCATAGGTGAACGGCTCGGAGAGCTCAGATCCGATCATCCGATGCTGCTCGGACTTCCGAGCGCGGTGCGCATATATGCGGCTCTAACCGTCTCCGGTCTTTCTGTCGGCGGCGAATGCCCGCTTACCGTGCGCGAGGGCAGGGATATGCTCGAGGCGAAATTTCACGGTACGCCGAACGAGCCGGAGCCTCCCTCATTTGTACCGCGCTCGACAGATAATGACGAAAACAGCTCTGTGAAAAGCACTGCCGCGTACAACGGCGCGGCGATAGAGCTGAGGGGCGTATGGCAGCGATACGAACGCGACCTGCCGGATGTGCTTCGCGGCTGTACGCTGTCGGTACCCAGTGGTATTCATTACTGCCTGCTCGGCGGAAACGGCACCGGAAAGACCACAATGCTCAGTGTTATAGCGGGACTTGAAAAGCCGTATCGCGGCAAGGTGATCGTCGCCGGAAAGCCCCTGAAGGCGTATCATGGCAACACGCTTTATCGCGGAAATCTCGCACTGCTGCCGCAGAATCCTCAGACGGTATTTCTTCGCGACACCGTTCGTGCCGACTTTTTTGAGATACTCGGTCAGCTCGAGATCCCGAGCGCCGAGAGGGACAGAAAGATATCGGATATCTCGGCTCGCATAGGAATTGAGTCGCTGCTCGACCGCCATCCGTATGATCTGAGCGGCGGTGAGCAGCAGAAATGCGCCATTGCAAAGCTGCTGCTGCTCGAGCCGCGCATACTGCTGCTCGACGAGCCTACAAAGGGGCTCGACGCGGGTGCAAAGCGCGTGCTGTCCGATATACTCCGTTCGCTGCTCGCGGACGGAATGACGGTGCTCACCGTTACGCACGATGTCGAATTTGCGGCGGAGAACGCCGATATCTGCGCACTGTTCTTTGACGGAGAAATCATTTCCGAGGATACGCCCGAGCGCTTCTTTGCCGATAATAATTTCTATACCACGGCGGCTAACCGTATGGCGCGCGGCTTGTGGAGATACGCCGTCACCACTGCCCAGGTCACAGACCGCTGCGAGAGGGAGGCGAGTTCTTGAAGCCGAGACGGATAATTTCATATATCATTCTCTGCGTGCTCGTACCCGCAGCGGTTGTCGGCGGATCTTTGCTTTTCGGTGATAAGCAGTACGCATATCTTACTCTGTGCGTCGCAGTGCTCTCCTGCCTTCCTTTCTTTTTGCATTTCGAGCACGGCAGAGCGGATGCCAAGGAGATGATACTTATAGCTGCCATGGTGGCGCTGTCGGTGGTCGGACGTTTTCTGTTCGCGCCTATTCCTGGCTTTAAGCCGGTCACAGCCATGACCGTTATAACCGCCATGTATTTCGGCAGCGAGGCGGGCTTCATGACCGGGGCGCTGTCTGCTGTTATATCGAATTTTTATTTCGGTCAGGGACCGTGGACGCCGTTTCAGATGCTCAGCTGGGGCTTGCTCGGCTTTATCGCGGGACTTATAGCCGATCCGCTTCGGCGCAGCAGAGTCGTGCTCGCAATATATGCCGTTATCTCCGGTGTGCTGTATTCGCTTCTTATGGACATATGGTCGACGCTGTGGTCGGATGGGTATTTCAATGTTTCCCGTTATCTCGCCTTTGTCGTCTCATCGGCACAGTTTACCCTCATTTATGCAGTGTCAAATCTTGTGTTTCTTCTGCTGCTCGCAAGACCTATCGGCAAGATACTCGGTAGAATAAAGACGAAGTACGGTATTCGCACAGGCGGATAGCTTTAGATCAGGGCGCATAATAAAAAATGACCCGATCGGGTGCGGCGATATGTGCCGTATTCGGTCGGGTCATTGATATTATCTGAAAAGTGCTGCCTGAATAACGTCTGTTCGGCTGCCTGAAAATGCAGCTTTTCATGGGAAAATACATCCGTCGGAAAATGCAATTCAGTCGGCTATGTCGGTACAGTAATTCGGATGATAGCGGCATTCGGCTCAGTCGAGCCGCTGTCTCGGAACTCGTATTCCGGAGAGCAGAGCCGAAAAGCTCCAGAGGAACCATTCGCCTGTCGAGGGCTTCTGTCTCAGCCTTACCGGGCGCGGAGCGTCAGCACCGCCGGAGGTGACGTACATATCAATATAGCCTGCCTCGCGGCGGCTGTCGGGCAGTTCGGAAACGGTCACGGTGATCGGCTCGCTCGGGGTATAGCCGTTATCCGGAGCTGCGCCGCCGAGATATGAGCGCGGGATATAATCCTTTCCTCCAGCAAAGCGATCGGAGAGAAAATGCTTATCATGCTCCGAGAGCTGATCGGAGCCCTTTAGCATGTTTATCATAGCGACGGAAGCCTCCGTATCACGACCGTACTCGCATAGAGCGGCGACGGCGCATGCCGCCGTCTTGAAAGGATCGAGTATATCAAAGCAGGGTAGGCTGCGCAGCTGCTCGGGTGACCTCGGCAGTGTGGGAAGCGATATGATGCGGATGTCCGCCTCGTTATTTTTTATATAAGCAGATTCGTTTTGTGCCATAATAACCTCCGTGTTCAACAGAAAGATTTTTTGCCCAGAACAATCATAATCTTTTATATAGTCTGTATATTATACCGCATTTCTTCGTAAATTTCAAGCATTTTTTCTAACAGTGGTGATTCTGATGAAAATTTTACCTCTTGCGCGGAAATAATCAGCCATTTTAATGCGTCCGTAATGTGTATTGACGCATGTCAAACAACATGGTATAATGCGAGAAAAAATATGTTATTTTCGGCAGTAGTGTTTTTGCCGAAAAGAAAGGGAGCTTTCGCTCGGCGTAAGCTACGGTAAAAATTATGAAGGGTATTTCCGCTCCTCTTGTACGGATAAGCTATTCCTCCGATGATATCTGCGAGTATCTGCTGCCGCTCGACCGCGCCGGAACAGATATTTCCGAGCTTTCGCTCTCACTGTGCCGCGACGGAGAGCTGTATATACCGATAATACACGCGCACACAGATAGGATGATTCGCTCTGTTGCGCTCGAATATCGCTTCGAGCAGTCGAACGGCGGTGAGCTGCATTATTATTCTGACGGGACCTGCACCAATAATGTTACACATGCGGGTGTGCTCGGTTCGGAGGATGAGGCGGTGAGTCGAAATGTTATTGTTGCGCGGCGCGGAGAGACCGGGGATGCGGTCGGCATAGGCTTTGTGACCGCGCACCGCTTTTATGCGTATATAACGCTGACTTGCGAGGGCTTTACCGTCTTTTATGATATGGAGGATAAGCCGCTGCGTCCGGGCGAGGAGTATCGGCTCGAGAGCTATATGCTCTGCGACGGAGAGGTAAATGCCTTTCTCGATACGTATGCGGATACGGTCGCGCGAGTCAATCACTGCCGGCCGTACCGTGATAAGCTCGTGGGCTTCTGCTCGTGGTCCTGCTACTACGGAGATGTGGACGAGGAAAAGATTTCGCGTGCCGCAGATATGCTCGCGCGCTACCTGCCGGGAGAGGCGAATCTCGTTCAGATAGATGACGGCTGGCAGCGCAGCCGCTCGTTCCCCGGCATATGGGAGACGAATACCGAGCGCTTTCCGAGCGGCATTCCCGCGCTCGCGGAGAGGGTGCATTCGCTCGGTATGCGGTTCGGACTTTGGCTCGCGCCGGTGCTTGCGTCGGAGGATTCCGAATATTATGAGAGTGTACGTGACTTTGTACGCGAGGACTGCACTCCGCTGCCGCGTGTTCATACCTTTGACTTTGATCGCGAGGAGTTTTATTCGCTGCTGCGCGAGACCTTTTCGCGGATGCGCGGCATGGGCTGTGATTATTACAAGCTCGATTTTCTCGACGGTGCGCTCGGCAAGATGGGCGAGCCGAAAAAGAGTGTTTATCGCTTTAAGAGTGATTACTCCGTTGCGATGTTCCGCCGCGTGCTGAGTACGATACGCGAGGCGGCGGGTGAGGATGCTATTCTGCTTTCCTGCGGCAGCCCGATGCTCGAGACGATGGGAATATTCGACGCACAGCGCGTATCCTGTGATATAATAATAGGGAAGAACAAGGCATTTCCGAGCTACTGGCAGACGATGAAGGATGTTACAGCGACCGTCTTTCACCGTCAGTTTTACAACGGCACGGCGCTGCTATCGGACCCTGACGGACTTGTGCTGCGCGACGTTGACAACGGAGACGGCTTTAATGCAAGCTATTCCGAGGCGCGGCTGTGGGCTGTCGCCGTAGCGCTCTCCGGCGGCACCGTATTGCATAATGAGGAGCTTGAAAACCTCAGTCCCGCCCGCCGTGCACTGCTGCTCGATCAGCTGCCTTCGCTCGGAGTACGCGGAAGAGCCGTTGATTTCTTTGCTCCGTACCCCGAGACGGTCGTTGCGGAGTGCCCGGACGGTGCGAGATATCTTGCGCTGTTCAACTATTCCGATGCGATGGAGGATCTTCACTCCTCGCTGTCGGATATAGGTATGGAGAATGCGCTTATATTCGACTGTCATGCGCGCAGCTTTGTCGGGCTTGCATCAGAGATAATTGCGGAGAATGTTAACCCCCATGACGCGCTGCTTTATCTACTGCTGCCACAGCCCGACGCGCCTGCCTTTCTGTATTCGGACGGTGATATGTTCCTCGGCAGAGTGCGCCTGAGAGGGGAGCTTCGGGGCGGCGTGCTCGGTGTTCTCGGAGAATCGAGGGACGGCGAAAAATTCTACGGCTATTACCCGTCGGATGCACTTCCCGAGGGGGTGTCCGGCGTCGCTGCGGGAGACGGCATAATTGCCGAGATCGGGCGAGCTGACAAAATGTAAAAAGTTTAGATTTTGTTCACTTTTAATTGTGCACGTTTCATTGACTTTACATGTGCCGTATGCTATAATGTGCACGCTCAGGCGCGGTGAAATTTACTTTTTTATTTATGGTAGGGAAGGACTGCGGCGCGCCGGCAGTCAAGAGGTTTTTTATTATGAAAAAGAATGCTGTTGTTATCGGATACGGCGGAATGGGCGGATGGCATGTTGACCATCTCCTCAAGAGCGATGTTTGCAATCTTCTCGGTGTCTATGATATTAAGCCCGAGAGAAACGAGCTTGCAAGAAGCCGCGGCATATTCGCATATGATTCGCTCGAGCAGGTGCTCGCAGATGAGAGGGTGGATATGTGCACCGTTGCAATTCCTAACGATTCTCATAAATCCGTATGTATCGCATGCCTTGAGGCGGGCAAGAACGTGATCTGCGAAAAGCCGGTCATGCTGAGTGTTCAGGATCTGCGTGACGTTATTGCAGTTGCCGATCGCTGCGGTAAGCTCTTTACCGTCCACCAGAACCGTCGCTTTGATGTCGATTTCCTTGCAATGAAGCAGATAAAGGAGAGCGGCGAGCTCGGCAAGATCATCAATATCGAGTCACGTATCCACGGCTCGCGCGGTATTCCCTCCGACTGGAGAGGTGAGCGTGAGCATGGAGGCGGAATGCTCTACGACTGGGGTATTCACCTTATCGACCAGCTCATGCAGCTGTTCCCCGGCAAGGTCGAGCGTGTATACTGCACCTTTGATCACATCACCAACAAAGAGGTCGACGACGGCTTTAAGCTCACCCTCTATTTCGACGACGGAACAGAGGCATATTGCGAGGTCGGTACATATAACTTCATCGCAATGCCCCGTTTCTATATGCGCGCCGAGAAGGGTACGGCTCTTATCTCCGACTGGAGAGAGGAGACCGAGGTCGTCAAGTGCAAGTACTGGCACGAGAGCGACGTCATTCCGGTAGAGACCGCAGCAGGTCTTACCAAGACGATGGCACCCCGCGACGAGATCACGACCGATACCTATCGTATTCCGCGTCCGAAGTCCGATGTTCACGACTATTACAGAAACTTTACCGCCGCTATCGACGGCAAGACCACTCAGCTCGTAACGCATGAGCAGATGCTCCGCGACCTCGAGATAGTTGAGGCTGCTTTCCGCTCGGTAGAAGAGGGCAACGTAGTCAGAGTCTCCATCTGAGTTCGGTGTTTGTCGGAAAAATGATCTGAAAACTATGCATCATACGCCGGACACCGCTCAGAGAATGCGGAGACCGATAATGATAATGAAAATGCCGTGCGAGTGGCTCAGCCGCTTGGACGGCATTTTAAATACTGTTACTTTCTCTTGCCAACCTATACTCATTTTTTACGTGTAATATATCAGAAAAGAAGGTCGTGACTATGTGGATAGTATTTGCATTCGGCTCGGCGCTCTTCGCGGGTCTGACCGCAGTGCTCGCGAAGTGTGGAATAAAAAAGACCGATTCTGATGTTGCGACAGCTGTTCGGACGGTGATCGTGCTCATCTTCTCGTGGCTGATGGTGTGGATTGTCGGCTCGGCATCTACCATCACCGAGATCGGCACGAGATCATGGATATTCCTTGTTCTCTCGGGCATGGCTACCGGCGCATCATGGCTCTGCTATTTTCGTGCGCTCGGGCTCGGTGATGTGAACAAGGTCGTGCCGATAGACAAATCAAGCACCGTTCTGACCATCCTGCTTGCGCTGATCTTTCTCGGCGAGCAGATAACGTGGATAAAGGCGGTCGCGGTCGTGCTTATCGGTGTCGGCACATTTCTGATGATAGATAAAAAGAAGAATACCGAGGAAAAGGTCCCGCGCAGGGGCTGGCTTATCTATGCTGTCCTGTCAGCCGTATTTGCGAGCCTGACCTCTATACTCGGAAAGGTGGGAATAGATGGTGTTGAGTCGAATCTCGGCACCGCCATACGCACCGCTGTCGTGCTTGCCATGTCGTGGCTTATTGTGTTTATTAAGGGCAAGCAGCATGCGGTGCGCAGCATTCCGCGCGGCGAGCTCTGCTTTATCTGTCTCTCGGGAATATCCAGCGGCGGCTCGTGGCTCTGCTATTACAAGGCGCTTCGAGACGGGCTTGCGAGCGTCGTCGTACCGATAGATAAGCTTAGCATTCTCGTCTCTGTTGCGTTTTCGGCTGTTGTATTTCATGAGCGGCTGCGGAAAAAGGCGGCGCTCGGGCTTCTGCTTATCGTCGCGGGGACGCTCTTGATGCTTGTTCGGCTCCCGGCGTAACGGCGCGAAGCGTGCGAATAGAGCAAATACGGCATCGGCTTTTTTACAAAGGCACCGGCCCCTCCGGCTTGTGTGCGTGAAGCATATGAGAGCGGATGAAAAGCAATCCGCCGAAAGAATGCGTGATGCAAATCGGCTCTCTGCGCAATTTCCGCGTGTCCCGACCCGAAATAACAGAATGGGGCAGACCATAATTGCTTTGCGCCCTATAAGGTCTTATGTCAAAAAAGAAAATCCCGGTTACCTTGCGGTACATCGGGATTTGTCTTTTTTCCGGAGCAATGTGCCCCGAACGATTCAGCTCAATGCCGGCGCAGCTCTGTCAGTCTGCGTCGCTGCCGTCTCCGAGGAGTGAGCGCTCACGGAAGAGCAGGGAGATGCACCACAGAGCGCTGAGCCCTACGAGGGTGTAGATTATCCTGCTGACGACACTGCCTGTACCGCCGAAGATCCATGCGACGATATCGAATTTGAACAGCCCCATGCTGCCCCAATTGATACCGCCGATGATAAGAATACAGAGTGCTATTCTGTCAAGCATATTGTTACCTTTCCTTTGTCGTATGCAGCACCCGAAAATATTCGGACGCGTTTTTATTCTTCCCGTGCGTGCGATATTTATTCATTTCGTCGAAAAAATTGAAATTTGTGCGAGCGAGTACGGTCATATCATGCGCGACTGCCTTTATTCTTTCGATGCATCTCAAAACAATATAATAATAACTTTTCGGAATAAGTTATGGTATAAAAGAGGCTGATAATTCATGCCGAAAACAACATTCCGCGTTGATCCCGCGGTCGTGCAAATACCGCTTCCCGCACTTGACAAAAAAACGACAGAGGGTTATAATATTGGTTCAGGTGAGCCGTACGGGTTTGCCCGTAAACATACCGCCGTGCGGCGGTATGTAAGCATCGAAAGCAGCGCAGAACGAATATATTATCCGAATTATTTCGGAGGAAAAAGGACATAAGATGAAACACGATCTTATCAGCCGCATTGAAAAAGCAATGCCGGAGCTGTCAAAAAGTCAGCGCGCCATAGGAAATTATATTATTGCAAACTACGATAAATCCGCATATCTAACCGCGTCAAAGCTCGGAGCCGCTGTCGGAGTTTCGGAATCGACGGTTGTCCGCTTTGCAATAGAGCTCGGCTACGACGGCTATCCCGCGCTTCAGCACGCACTTCGCGAGCTGATCCGTACACGCCTGACGAGTGTTCAGCGAATGGAGATAACCAACAAGCGTATAGGAGAAAATTCGGTGCTCTCGACCGTCCTGCGCAGCGATATGGACAAGATAAAGGAGACGCTCGAAACGGTAGATCCCGCTGCCTTTGAGGGAGCTGTGGACACGCTGCTTGGTGCGAGGACCATCTACGTTATGGGTGTGCGCATGACCGGCTCGCTTGCGTCGTTTCTGACCTTCGGACTGTCTATGATATTCCCGAACGTCAAGCAGATACAAACCTCGAGCGGTGGGGAGATATTCGAGCAGCTGCTGCGCGTCGGAGAGGGCGATGTTATTATTCCGATTACTTTTCCGAGGTATTCAAAGCGCATCGTGCGCGGGGTAGAATATGCCCGCAGCTACGGCGCAAAGGTCATAGCGCTCACCGACAGCGATGTCTCGCCGGTCGCGGAGTTCGCAGACTTTCTGCTGACAGCCCGTTCGGATATGGCTTCGTTTATCGACTCGCTCGTTGCGCCGCTCAGCATTATCAATGCCCTTATCGTTGCGCTGTCGCGTGCAAAACAGGACGAGCTTACCGATACGTTTGCGCGTCTTGAGGCGGTATGGGATGAATTTGACGTTTACAACAGAGAATAATGCCGCACGGACGGCATAGACATATGGCAGAAAAAATAATTGTAATAGGCGGCGGCGCGGCGGGATTGTTTGCGACGGGCAGACTGCGTGAGGGAGGGGCGGATGTCCGTCTGCTCGAAAAAAAGGATCGCAGTGCCCTTAAGGTCGGAATAACCGGCAAGGGACGCTGCAATGTCACGAATGACAGCGATGTTCGCGGGCTGATATCCAATATACCGACGAATCCGCGCTTCCTCTACGGAGCATTTTCTCGTTTTGACCCGTCGGACACACGCGCATTCTTCGAGGAACACGGTGTTCCGCTCAAGGTCGAGCGCGGCGGTAGGGTGTTCCCGGTATCGGATAAAGCGTCCGATATCGTCCGCTGCCTGCGCAGCTATGCAGGCAGGGTCGAGCTTAATTCTCCCGTTTTGGCAGTCGAGTATCACGGTGAGCGCGGTTCGGATGCACTCGGCGCGCAGACCGACGGCATCGGCGGTGCGGCACAGCCTCGGTGCACCCGCGGCTTTACCGTAAGAACGCTTGGCGGCAGTTATGACTGCGACCGTGTAATAATCGCGACCGGCGGAGCATCGTACCCGCAGACCGGCTCGGAGGGTGACGGGTATGCCTTCGCCCGTGCGCTCGGTCATACGGTTGTGCCGCCGCGCCCGTCGCTTGTGCCGCTTGTTGTGCGCGAGCGGTGGTGTCGGGAGCTTCAGGGGCTTTCCCTGCGCAACACGGCGCTGAAAGTAAAGGACCGCTTGCGCGGCGATTCCGCGGTGTACGAGGATTTCGGAGAGATGCTGTTTACACACTTCGGCATATCGGGACCGATGGTCCTCAGTGCATCGAGCCGTCTCGGCGCAATAGAGCCGGGCAGATATACGGTCGAGCTTGATCTTAAGCCCGCACTCGACGAGAAAATGCTCGACATTCGCCTGCTTTCCGACTTTGCAAAGTACTCAAACCGAGATATGGCTAACGCGCTCGGCGATTTGCTTCCGCGTAAGCTGATACCTGTCGTCATACGTCTGTCCGGCATTCCCGAGCACAAAAAAATAAATACGATAACAAGAGAAGAACGGCAGTCGCTGCTCGGCGTGCTTAAGCATCTTACTCTCACCGTCGAGCATGCCCGCCCGATAGAAGAGGCAATTGTGACCTCCGGAGGTATTGCGGTAGGAGAGATAGATCCGCGCAGTATGGAGTCGCGCATCGTACCGGGGCTTTATTTCGCCGGAGAGGTCATCGACGTTGACGCATATACCGGCGGTTTCAATCTTCAGATAGCATTTTCGACAGCTGCGCTTGCTGCGGATTCTATACTCGCATCGCAGTGTTGAAAGTTCTGTGACGGATACGGCATTTAGCCGCATGCGAAGCTGCTGCCGCGCGGGCATTATTTATTTTATAATATATTTTTGCCGCAGACGAAGGATAAGGAGAAAACAAAATGATCAATATAGCACTTGACGGTCCCGCAGGCGCGGGCAAAAGTTGGCTCGCACATACGCTTGCCGAAAAGCTCGGATTTATTCATGTTGATACCGGCGCGCTTTATCGCTCTATCGGTCTCTATATGAGTCGCTGCGGAATAGCGCCCGAGGATAAGGCTGCGTTTGTTAACGCGCTTGACGGATTGACCGTAGAGCTCGGCTTCGAGAACGGAGAGCAGCGCGTATATCTTTGCGGAGAGGATGTTACCGGGCTGATCAGAACGCCCGAGATATCGATGTATGCATCGGCGGTGTCGAGCGTACCCGAGGTCAGAGCATTCCTGCTCGAAACACAGCGCCGTCTCGCACGCGAGAATAATGTCATAATGGACGGACGCGACATCGGTACGGTGATCCTGCCGGACGCGAGTGTCAAGATATTCGTAACGGCGAGCGATGAGGTGCGCGCAAAGCGCCGTATGCTCGAACTGCACGGAAAGGGCATTGTGCAGTCGTTTGAGGATGTTCTCGCCGATATGCGCCGCCGCGACGAGCTTGATCGCACGCGCGACGTCGCTCCCGCCGTTGCCGCCGATGATGCCGTTATCCTCGATAACAGCAATCTCGACCGCGAGGGGACTCTTGCCGAGGCTCTTCGTATAATTCGTGAGGCTACCGGCGCTGAGCCGGTGAGGTAAGTCCGGTGTCTGAGCAGAACACAAAGGATCAAAAAACAGAAGAGCGGAGCGTCGATGGACGTGCCGTCGGTCATCAGACAAAAAAAAGCCGCTTTTATGCGGTCATGCGCTCGATATTCGCACGCATTATGCTCGGGCTGTTTCGCGTAGAGATAGTCGATGCGGAGAATGAGCCGCAGGATTCCGGCGGCTTTATCGTCTGTTCGAATCATATATCGGCAGCCGATCCGATACTCATTGTAGCATCTCTGCGGAATCAGGTTCATTTCGTAGCCAAGGCTGAGCTTTTTCATGTGCCGCTGCTCGGCCTTATAATACGCGCCTTCGGCGCCTACCCCATAAAGCGCGGAGCAGCTGATGTAGGAGCTATAAAGCGTACCGTGGAGCTTCTGCGCGGCGGAGAGAATGTGGGCTATTTTGCGCAGGGAACTCGTTTGCCTGGTGAGCTTCCTCGACCCGAGACCGCGCGTCCCGGAGTCGGAATGGTTCAGGTCAAGACCGGCGCGGATGTGCTTCCGGTTGCGCTTGTCAACCGCGAAATGAAGATAAAGCCCTTTCGACGCACCCGCCTTGTTATAGGCAAGCCGATAAAGGGTGAGGAGCTCGAGGCTCTTATCGCCGAACGCGAGCGGGAGAACGGCGCGCCGCTCGGGGACCGCGATCGCTTTAAGATAGTAACCGAGCGGGTGTTCGGCGAGGTCTGCGCCATTGCCGAGCGCGAGCGTGGCTTATGACTTGCGCATGATCGCAATATACGGAGGAAAACGGCTATGGGCAGTATAACGGTGGGAAAATATGCGGGCTTCTGCTTCGGTGTAAAGCGTGCGGTGGATAAGGTCAGGTCGCTTACCGACGGTTCGGATGGCGGGATTCGCTTCTATACTACCGGCGAACTTATACATAACCCCGATATCGTATCGGGACTGCGCCGCAAGGGCGTTATCCCCGCGAGTGAGGACGAGCTGCGCGAGATATGCGCAGGCGAGCCTGACGGCATCAGACGTACGATAGTTATTAGGGCGCACGGAGTCACGAAGGAGCTGAGCGATCTGCTTGCGGCTCGTGCGGCGGCCGATCCGCTGTTCGCGGTCGAGGACTGTACCTGCCCGTATGTTAAAAAGATACACCGGATAGTGGACGAAAACACATCACTCGAGACGCTTACGGCGATACTCGGAGACGAGGGTCATCCCGAGGTCAGGGGCATATGCAGCTACGTTAAGGGCGAATATGCGGTCGGTGAAACAGCTGAGGAATTATGTGGCAAAATTCGACTGTACAATATTAACAACAGAAAGATAATTCTTGTGTCTCAAACGACACAGAAAATTTCCGAATGGAGAAAATGCCAAAAACTTTTTGAAAAGGTATGTACAAAGCCGATTATTTTTGATACAATATGCTCTGTTACCGAAACAAGGCAAAATGAAGCTGTTTTAATGTCACGGAACGTTGATATGATGGTAGTAATCGGAGGAAAGAACAGCTCTAATACTAACAAGTTGTATCTCACCGCAAAACGCAATCTCGCCGAAACGTATCTTGCAGAAAACACGACTGAATTACCACTTGATCGGTTGCGGCCTCACATGAAAGTGGGGATAACCGCCGGAGCTTCCACTCCGAGCGGGATTATTGAGGAGGTAAAACATATAATGGAAAATCTTATTGACACTGTCTCTGCGGGGGAAGATTTTGAGGGAATGCTCGAGCAGTCACTCAAGACTATCTCCACGGGCGAAACTATAAAGGGAACGATCACCGGTATTTCATCGGGCGAGATCCATGTAGATCTCGGCGCTAAGGTCACGGGCATTATCCCCGCTACCGAGCTCGGTGAGACCACTGCTGCCGAAATTGCAGAGAAGTATCATGTAGGCGACGAGATTGAGGCTATCGTTGTTAAGTACAGCGATGTTGACGGTATCGCTACTCTTTCGAGAAAGAAGATCGAGAATATCGTCAGCTGGAGAAAGATCGTTGCCGCATATGAAGCTCAGGAGATACTTGAGGGTAAGATTGAGGCTGCTGTAAAGGGCGGCGTTCTTATCAATCTTTTCGGTCTCCGCGTATTTATCCCCGCATCTCATACCGGCGTACCGAAGGACGGAGATATCTCTGCTCTTGTCGGAACCACTCAGCGTGTTAAGATCATAGAGATCAACGAGTCTCGCCGCCGCGCTGTTGCATCCATCCGCGTCGTTGCACGCGAGGAGCGCAAGAAGCGCGAGGCAGAGTTCTGGCAGAATATCGAAGAGGGCAAGGTTTATACCGGTAAGGTCAAGTCCCTTACAAGCTATGGCGCATTTGTAGACCTCGGCGGAATCGACGGTATGGTACATAGCTCCGAGCTTTCTTGGACGAGAATCTCTCATCCCTCCGATGTTGTATCTATCGGTCAGGAGATTACCGTTTACGTTAAGTCCTTCGATAAGGACGCAAGACGTATCTCTCTCGGATATAAGACCGAGGAGACCAACCCGTGGAATGTATTCATGTCCACCTACACCATCGGCGACGTTGCAAAGGTCAAGGTCGTAAGTCTGCTGCCTTTCGGCGCTTTCGCTGAGCTTGTCCCCGGTGTTGACGGACTTATCCACATTTCTCAGCTTTCGACCGAGAAGGTCGCTTCTCCCGCGGATGTTCTTCATGTTGGAGATGAGGTTGATGTTAAGATTGTCGACATCGACTATGAGAATCACAAGATCAGTCTTTCTATCCGTGCGCTTCTTGATCCCGCATCGGATGATACTGACTACGATGATATCGGAGATGCCGAGTAATCGGTGTTTTCGCTGCGCGGTGCACCTCGGTGCACCGCTTTTTTATTTTATGCAGCCGAAATGTGCTCGCTGATATCTGCCGCTCGGTAATTTCCGCACGACCCGCAGCGACCTTCGGCGATCCCGCAAAGCGTAGTAATGCACCTGCTGTTCGAGCGATATGTATATTTAAAAATATGCTGCCGACCGCAGCTGTCACGCGGTGCCCATAACTCTATCCCGCCGCTTAACAGCTTGACCTCTTGCAGCGCAGCGGCTCCGATTTCGAGTGGCGGATACGCTTATTGCCTCCTGCATATCTCGAGCTTTGTTACATGTTTTTGAATATTTAAGAATATTGCGATTTATGCTTGACAGAACGGCTGTTATATGATATACTTTATTCGGTTAGCTGAGGCTAACCAAATTATATAACATCGGGTTAGCGTATGCTAACTCAATTGAGCCGCGGATACTGCGGTATGTCATGATATATATAGTCATGATATATATAATAGAAATGCATAATGGATGTAAAAAGAATTACATAGCAGAAGTAAAACAAATTGTGAAATGAGGTGACCGTATGTCGGAGGAGATGATTCTCAGGCATTGCTCTCCGACACTCGCGGGGCTTAAGACCGGAAATATCATTACCTGCGAATACGAGAGCGCATCCGTGCTCTATGAGAACATGCGCGAGTGGAATCGCGTGCTCGGCAGAAAGCATCTGCGAATGCTTCCGTTGAGCTACTTCGGAGGAAAGGCTATTGTCTACATATACCGCCCGTCGGCGCTGCGCCGCGATCTTGATACGGAGGGTGCGCGCGATCTGCTCGACGAGCTCGGTTATCCGAGATCTTCGCCCGAGCGCTGCATATCTGAGCTTTCGGTGCGACTGCGCAGACATAAGAGCTTTCCTCACGAGATAGGACTGTTTATCGGTTATCCTCCGGAAGATGTGCGCGGCTTTATTGAGAATCGCGCCGACGGCTGCAAGAGCGTGGGCTGTTGGAAGGTATACGGCGATGCGGCAGCAGCGGAGCGGTCGTTTCGCAAGTTCAGAAAGTGCACCGATATTTATATGCGGCTGCACCAAATGGGTAGATCGGTCGAGCAGCTTGCCGTTGCCGATTGATTATAAATATCAAGTGTATAACATTTATGAAAGGAAATGATGTAAATGAGTAAGGTTGCAGTTGTTTATTGGAGCGGTACGGGTAATACACAGTCGATGGCTGACGCTGTCGTAGCGGGTATCACCGGCAAGGGCGGCGAGGCTGTTCTGCTTACCGCATCGGAGTTTGACGCAAGCCTCGTTGAGAGTTTTGATGCTATCGCTTTCGGCTGCCCCTCGATGGGCTCCGAGCAGCTCGAGGAGAGCGAGTTCGAGCCGATGTTCGAGAGCTGCGAGAGCAAGCTGTCGGGCAAGAAGATCGCACTTTTCGGCTCGTACGGCTGGGGCGACGGCGAATGGATGCGTAACTGGGAGGAGCGCTGCGTCGGCGACGGCGCGCTTATGGCGTGCGAGCCTGTTATCTGCAATGACGCGCCCGAGGATGATACCGTAGCTGAGCTTAACGCTCTCGGAGCAGCTCTCGCTTAACGGTGAGGCTAAAAAAGCGCAGACCGAAAAAGCGGATAAAATCAATTATCAGGTTTTTATTTGGCACAAATACGATGAAAGCTGATGAAATCCTATCGGATTTCTCCGAAGAAATGATTATCCGCTTTTTCTACCGCCGAAAACCGCCTCTGCCGTACGCTTGTACGGCGACGTGACGTTTTTCGACGCTTCTGCATCTTTTTTATCTCTCCCCGATTCGGGTCGGCTGAAAGCGCAGACCGAAAAAAGCTCTCTGTGAGACGGCACGAAATATGTATTCAAAATCACCTGAGTATTATACAAGAGAGCAATGCATAAAAACGGCGAGTTGCAGCGGTGTGTTTTTCGCTGCGGCTCGCCGTTTATCTTTATGACAGGTCAGCCCATATCGACGCCGACGCACTTATAGAAATATTTTGACCATGCGACAGAGTTATGGCTCTGAATATTGCCGACAAAGAGAATATCGGTCAGACCGTAATTCTTATAGGTCTCGGCTATATTTTCGTCGCAGTAGCGCGGGTCTATGACTATGATATTTCCGTAGTGCTCCGCGAGGAACGGGACAAAGGCATTTCCGTACGAGTCCTTCAGGACGAGGATCGAGCGATCCTGCGGATTGGACGGGACGTTTATCACCGTAAACGGGTTATCGCTCGCGATGAACGAGAGATAGCTGCCGTATTCGGGGATTATCAGGCGGTCATAGGTCTGCGTCGTACCGTCACGGCGGGTCACTGTCATGGTCGCGTCCTTGGTCGGGTAATGTACCTCGACGGTGTCGCGGAAGCTTTTGACCCTTGCATCTCCGGTGAACGAGTACATAGAGCCTTGAAAATCGTCGTTTATCACCTCGTAGCGCATATCCGAGAGCGGGGTCGGAGTCAGTCCGACCGACTCGGCAAAGGCTCGGTATGCATAATATGCGCCGAGCTGCGTCCAGTGGTGGTCGCTCTTGAAGTACAGATATTCCTTGCGGTGAGAATAGATCTCTGAGTAGCTGTTGACGAAATTTACTCCGGAGAAGCGCGACTGCATCGTGTCGAGCACCCATTTCTGATCGGTGAAATCGGGCGTGACCTCCGGGTCGTCTACCACTATCGCAGAGACGGGGCAGGGCAGGACGCTCACGCGCGTCCCGGGGAAAAGTGAGGCATAATACTGTGCGCACTGCGAGAAATATCCTACGGCAGTTTCGCCGTAGCCGGAGATGGTATACACCGCATCTCCGTAGATGAACATTCCGCTGCCGATAAAGTCAGCTTCCGCGCCCTGATTCTCGCTGATGCCCGCCGTGCGGACGTGAACGGTACAGGAGCAGCTCGCCTCGCCGTATGTGACGGTGACGGTGCTCTCTCCCTCGGCTGCTGCCGTTATTACCACGCTCTCTCCGTCAAGCACCGCGCTTGCGGCATCACCCGAGCAGTCAAGAGACAGCTCGCCCTCACCGGTGACGGTCAGGTCGAGCGTTGCTGTGCTGCCTACATACAGTGTGATATCGCTCTCGGACAGCGACACGGTTATAGCTTCGGGCGGCTCTGCAAGGTGCTTGAAATATCCTGCCTTGTCGCCGTTCCAGCGCTTTGCCGCGCGTCTGCCCAGATCCTCGAGACGCTGCTCTGCGTCCGGCGAGAGTGATTCGTCGGTCATGGCGGGCGCATCAAGCACCGACAGCCCGCCTTTCGGTCCGGTCAGTGTGCCTATCCTGCGCGATACCGACATCAACCGTTCTCTGCCGACAAAGGTATCCGAAAAATGCAGTGCGAGCTGCGAAAAATATTCTCCGCTGCGCAGTGCCTGTGCCGAATAGGTCGGCATAGGCGTGAGTGTTCGGTTCTCACTCTCGGATACGGTCGGTCGGTTCGGCTGAAAGAAATTATATGCCGATACAGCGCACAGCGCCGTTCCGAGTACGGCAAGGCAGATGCGTTCTGCGACGATTGCCCGCTGCCGCTCGACAGTTTTACGCTCCTGCGGTGCTTCGGAGGCTTTCCTGCCGCTGCGTGCTCCGGAGGCAGGCTTGATGCGCGGCGCCTCGGCTGTCTGCCCGTCTCGCGTTATTTCGGCAGCCCGCAAATCGCGGGGCTGCTCGGGAGGGTGCACACCGCTGCGAGGCTGTCCGGATGCTTGTACATTATGAGACCCTTCGAGCGCTTGCGCATTATGAAAGCCTTCGGGTGCTCGGCGTCGGAGCTTATTTTCCCAATGCCGGGCGGCAATGCGCTCGGGCGTTTGTACGGCTCGGCGGCTTTTGTTCGGTTCTTTCGGTGCGGCATTTCTGCCCGAGCCGCTCGACTTAATGCCGCTGCGGCGCGGAGAGGCTGTCTGCAGCAGAAACTCGTCGTTGTCATCATCCTCGACAAACGCCTCGTAATTTATGTTGCTTATCGGTCCGAGCGGCTTATCTTCGCGGTACCGGACGGGCTGCATATTACTTCTCTTATTTCTTTTCTTCATCATCAGAACCTGAAATACAGAAACGGATTATACGTATTGCCGACAAGGCAGGCGCTCGATGCCGCCACGGTCACTATTACGAACAGCGTGCCGGCAGCGGCTCTGAGCCATGCGGGCGGCGTGCCGAAGCGGCGGTATATCAGCCTGCGCAGCGCAGGAATCATCGGCAATGACAGCAGCAGCGCCGCGATTATAAGATAGAGATATTCGCGCAGCACAGCCTCGGTAAATACATTTGAAAAGCCGCAGACACCGATGCCGAGCAGCCGACCGAGCGATGCGAAAACATTGCTCTCGCTGCTGAATATCGCCATTCCGAATACGGTGATCAGCGCAAAATAAATATGCGCGAGAATGCCGGAGACCGCTCGCGGCAGATGCTTTTTCAGGTGCGGCTGAATAAACATCTCGAGCGTCAGCAGAACAAAGTAGTAAAGTCCCCATAGGACATAGTTCCAGCTTGCGCCGTGCCACAGACCGGTCGCCGACCATACGCACAGCAGCGCCGTCACGGTGATGGCGGCGCGAGCCGCTTTTTTGTGCCCGTGCGCACGCAGACTGCGTGAGAGGGAGTTCATTGCTCTGCTGCGCAGAACGGGATAGAACAGATAATCTCGGAACCACGAGGAGAGCGAGATGTGCCAACGTCTCCAAAATTCGGTCGCGCTTGCGGAGACAAACGGGTAGTTGAAGTTCTCGGGAAAGTCAAAGCCGAGCATCCGCCCGAGTCCTATCGCCATATCGCTGTAACCCGAAAAATCAAAGTATATCTGCAGCGTAAAGAGCAGAGCACGCGCCCATACAGTGGTGAGCGCCGGAGCGCCGGTCAGCGCGTCGAGCGCAGCTACCGCAGCGGCGCAGTAGTTGGAGATCAGCACTTTTTTGCCGAGACCGCGCGCAAAGCGGCATACACCGCGAAACACATCGTGCGTATCCGGCTTTATCTCGTCGAGAGCGGGCGCAATATCTCCGTAGCGGACGATAGGCCCTGCGATGAGCTGCGGAAAAAAGGATATGTAGAGCAGCAGCCGCGAAAGCGAGCGTTGCGGCGGATACATTCCGCGATAGACGTCGATTATATACGACAGCGCCTGAAATATGAAAAAGCTGATGCCTATCGGCAGACGTATGCCGGGCAGCGGCAGCGAGCATCCGAATACGGAATTGACGGTGCCTATGATAAAATCGGTATACTTGAAAACGCCGAGCAGGGCGATATTTATCAGCACAGTGAGCACACACAGCACCCTGCGGGCGCGGTCGCTCTTTCCTCCCTGCTCGCCTATCAGTCTGCCGAGCAGCCAGTCGGCAAGGACGGTGCCTATCATCAGCAGAACGTATATCGGCTCGCCCCATGCGTAGAAGAGCAGTGAGGCGATTATCAGAAGCGCACGGCGGAAGCCGGTACGCGGTACGGCATAGAAAAGTATCAGCAGCGGCGGAAGAAAGCCGTATATGAAAAACAGACTTGAAAACAGCATAATTCTCCGTTTGCTCCGCCACGCGTGAGCGATTCGTGCGCAGCATTGCGCAATGGCTCGGACGGGCGGGGATGTTTTGTAGCTTACATATCTACTATTGTAATAAGCGTATATAAAATAAGCGGCGGAACGATGTGCGCGGCTCTGCGGCGCAATACCCTTTGTGTCAGATCGCCGCGGCGCGAATAACGCGCCGCGATATCCCTGTATCGGCAGACTCACCGGATGCATTCCGGAATTGCTCCTCAGCGTCGATTTTCGGCACCTACTTTCGACGTTGCTTTGGGTGATTCGAACATAACATTCGGAACCGATACAATGCCTTGGTTTTAATATTCTAACACTTTTCGGACGAATGTCAAGCAAAACAAGCTATTGGAAATGCCGATTTTTTTGCGCATAATGCAAAAAAAACTCGAATGTGCTCGGCAATTGTTTGCGCCTGAAAATAGTTATATTTTTCGGCTATAAAAACACAAGTATTTGATGACGTTTGGTGGTAAAGTACTATATGAAGAATTATCGTGTGTAATTGTACCTATGCGAATTTGCGTCGTGGAAGAAAATTCCTCCCATGTGCTTATTTGGTTCAGCGTTACCGTTATTTCGCGGTGATCATACTTCTGCACTCGGAGGAACTTTTCACGGTGAAAAATAATGCGAATATGAAGAAAACAAGGATTATAATACGGCATATTTCAAATGCCATTCCGGCGGGCAAACTCGCTGTTATAACCGGCGACAGCCTTGACGGAGCGAGCTTTACCTTCCGTCGGCTGCATTCCGACCGCGGCTCGGTGCTTGAGGCGATAAAGTCCGGAGCATCCGGCTCCGCACTTTTCGGTACCGACGAAAACGGCGTTACGGTCGAAACGGTAAAGGTCTCTGACGGACATGTCGCTACCGTCATAACGCCGGACGGAGATTTCTCCGGATGGAGCGTTACCGCAGAGCGGGACGGTGAGGTCAGCGTACCTTACCTCTTTAATATTCCGGTCATTTCCTGGCTTCAGAATGATTCGGTCTGCGCGGGCGAGGGTATCCGCATCTTCGGTCAGTGTTTTGCCGCACCGGATCGCTTTGCCGAGGTGGGGGTCTGCGAGGACGGCGTTCACGGATACGGGAGAATGCTCTCCGAGGGGCACGGTGTGTCGGTATTCCTGCGCGACAGCGCGGGCACGGTGCATGAGCTTGCCGTTACGGAGGCTTCCTGCTACGAGATACGGGCAGACGTCCCGGCGCTTGCCGCAGAGGGCGTGTGCACACTCTATGTCATGAACGAGTCGAGCGGCGCGATTGCAGAGCTCGAGACCGAGGTACATCCCGCAGGCTATTTTGAGTGTGCAAAGAAAAAGGATAAGCTGTTTAATGTAGTCGAGTACGGCGCGGTCGGTATCATTCAGCGATCGTTTGACTATGCTCGCGATATAACCTACGAAAATCTGCCCGACAGTGCTCCCGGCTTTCAGCGCGCGCTTGATGCTGCGGGCGCGAACGGCGGCGGTACGGTATTTGTACCGAACGGACGCTACCACTTCTACGGACCTATCTTTATCCCGCGCGGCGTTCGCCTTGCGGGCGAGGATCCGAACCGCGTATGGCTCGAGCTTCCGCTCGGCATGGGACCGATAGACGGCTGGGGCGATTGGAAGCAGGGCTCCGCGATAAACGTATTTATCGTCGGTGAGGGCGACTTTGAGATAGAGAATCTCAATATCATGAGCGTCTATTCTCCCGTTGTTATCGGAGCGCCGGTCAACGAGGGCTGCCGTGCAAAGCTCGGCGATGACAAGTTCAACCATACTCCCTGCTACGAAAATCTGCTTGATCAGACGAAGGATGCGAACAATGTCGTCATCCGCAACTGCCACATCTATCAATCTCCCACATATATAGAGCACCGTAAGGCAGACCGTACCGAGCCGTTCTTTACGAGCGAGTACGAGAACGCCCGCAGAGGTGCACAGCCGGTGACAAACTACGGCGCGATAGTCAATGTATGGACCGCGATTGCTATTAAGGGCACAAATATAACGGTAGAGAATAATGTGATAGAGGGCGGCGGAGACTGCCTGTGCATCATGGGCGCGCAGAACTGCCTTATTCGCAACAATATAATGGTCGGCGGAGATATGGCGGGCTGCATGTCCTTCTTCTCAACGTCGTATAATCCCGATAACAGCTGGCGCAGACAGTGCCGAAACATCATTCTCGAGGGTAACGAGTTCAGCATTCAGTCAAAGACCAGCCGCGCTATCTTTTGGATAATGGAGGAGCACGCCAACTACTACATGGCTCACAATGTGATAAAGCCGCTGTACTGGCACTGCGACTCCGAGGGCTTCTGCTTCCATATTTGGAGCAATCACATGCTTGCGCCGACAAAGAGCTTTGACGGGCGCCGGATCACCTTTGACATGGACGGCGTTTACAAGCAGTACGGCAACGCATGGGGACTTATGAAAGATGGAAAATTCATACCCGGCGTGTTCGGACGCGGCTGCATCTACATTACCGGAGGTACCGGTATCGGTACGCGCATTCCGATAGTGTCGAACGACGAGGATTCGGTCACTATGGCATACGAGCCCGACTGCGAGCTTGACGAAACAAGTGTTGTTTGCCTCTCGGATTTCAAAAAGTTTGAGAATACATATATAGTCGAAAACGAGGTCGGAGCGCTCGGCAGAGGTATCTACTACTGGGGCGGCACCTACTCGAATGTCGTGGACGGAAACGAACTCTGCGACAACGGCGGTATACTGATGGAGGATCTTTCCGGCTGCGGCGATACATGGCAGAGCGCCGGCGAGCTGTTCGGTCAGATACTGAACAACCGCGTCTATCGCGGACGCGCGTTCTACTCTAACAGCAGTACGATAGGCGTACTCGGCGGAACTACGCACGACACCTCGGTCTCGGTCATCATTCGCGGCAATGTTGCGGAGGACGATACGACCTATGTGGCGCTGCCTCGCCGTAAGTACGAGGACGGCAGCTTCAGCTATCGCGGAATCGTATTCGAGGATAACCTCAGCCGCAACAGCGAGTACGGCACCGAGCTCGGCAGCGGCGTAAGCGTCGTTATCCGCGGGGCGAAATACGACAACGTAAAGACCGAGATAGCCGATGAGGGTGCGGATCTTACCGTGCTTGACCGCTGAGCTGCGGACGACGTTCGGCAGATATACTTTTTACGATATCGAGCCGCTGTTCGGCGGCAGAAATATAATCATCAGCGGCGGTGGAGCCGTCGCCGGTATGCGTGGCATGCCGAAAGGAGAACACAATGGAAAAGATTTTCTACATATCCGCGGGCTTTGTCGGCGGAGACGGGAGTAAGGATAGACCCTTCGGCTCCTTTATCGAGGCGAGAGATACTATCCGCACTCTTCGTGCCGCAGGTACTGTCTGTGCGGGCGATGCCGTGACCGTACTCGTTCACGGCGGCGAGTATGACTTTGCCGAGACCTTCGTGCTCGATGAGCGTGATGCCGGGCGCGAGGGCGCACCCATGACGTACAGGGCTTGCGACGGCGAAAAGGTTGTCATAAGCGGAGGCAGAACGCTCAAGACCGAGCGCTTCTATCGCCCGGATGCTGCGGATGTCGCCTGCGTTGCAAAGAAGTATCCCGAGGCGGCAGAACGCATCGTCGCATACGACCTGATTGCAGACGGAATAAAGATAGACGATGGTCTCCAGGTTTACTGGAACGGAAACCGCGCAATACTTGCACGCTATCCCAATACGGCTTACTCCTTCATGGATGAGGTCACGGGTACCGAGGTCGACGCGGAGGGTAATCCGTGCGGCTCGCAGGAGGGCACGGGCAAGGTCAGACAGTGGGACTACGAGTTTACCGATCCCGATAATATCGTCGAGACCTGGGAGAGCGTAGAGGGTGTCAAGATAGACGGAAACTTCTACATCGACTGGGCATCCACGAGCGGCTATCTCACGGGTCGCGACCCTGAGAAGCACCGCGTGTCCATCCACTGCAACGGCGAGGCGCGCAAGGGCGGAAGATACTACTTCTCCAACATCCTTGACGAACTCGATATCCCGGGTGAGTACTATGTCGACGCAAAGCGCGGCATCCTCTACTTTTACCCCGAGCAGGATATCACCGAGACCGAGGTCATTGTAACGCAGTGCCCTGAGTTCGTCGTCAAGGTAACATCAGACTATGTCACTCTCGAGGACTTCACCATCGAGACCGCAAAAGACAGCCTCGTCAGGATCGAGGGAACGGGCGACATCGTGCGCGGCTGCACCATCCGCCGCTGCCGTAAGTCGGGAATCCTCTTTGACGGATACAAGGCGCTTTTCTCACACAACGAGATATACAATATCGGCGGCGAGGGTATCGACATGGGCGGCGGCGATCAGGAAAAGATGCTTCCGTCCGAGTCCGAGATATCGGATAATATTTTCCATGATTTCGGCGAGATCTTCCGCGTATACAACGGCGGAATCTTCTTCCGCGGCAGGGGAATCACCTGCCTGCACAACGAGTTTTACAATGCACCGCACCTTGCAATGTCAATGCTCAGCGGTGACCTTGTAATAGAGTACAATTATATTCACGATGTTTGCTACGAGGCGAACGACGCAGGCGCCGTATATCTCGGCGGCTGGTCGGCAAACGATGTGTGCTTCTGCCACAACCTCATAAAGCATATCGTTAATATATATAAGACAGGTGCACCGAACGGCTTCTATAACGACGACGGCGGTGCAGGAAAGATCGCGAGAGCAAACCTCTTCATTGATATCGACGGCAACGCTTTTGCGATGGGCGGCGGCAGAGACAATATCATTACCGACAATATCATGATAAACACCCGCCTTGCCTACGATGAGCGTCTCTACTACGATCAGTGGGAGATGCACAATGCGATCTATCCGACCGCGGGACTCTGGAATAACCTTATTCTTCATCCCGCATACGGCTCCAAGGAGTGGGCAATCCGCTATCCGAGAACAACATATATCAAGGCGACGAACGTCCGCGACTATCAGAGCCGCTTCGTTCCCTATGCGCTCGGTCATGCGACGGTCCGCAGTAATGTAACCGTTGCAAACTCGCCGGTGCTCCGCCGCAACGATGTTCAGCCGGATACCATCCGCCTTGCGAACTTCCGCGACAATCTGCATTTCTTCTCGATCGACGATATCGGATTTGTCGATTACGAGGGCGGAGACTACCGTCTGCGCCCCGATTCCCGAGTTTTGTATGAGCTTCCGGGATTTGATGCTTGCGACTTTACCCTCTGCGGTGTAAGATAATCTGTGTAAGGAACATACCCCCGTCTGCAAGGCAGACAAAACGAAACGATAAGGCAAGGGAGCATATCGCGACTCCCGAGCCCGAAAATACACAAAAACGAAAGGTATGGCACAAAAATGAAAAAATCAATCAAGCTTGCTTCCTTCATTGCAGCAGCAATGGCGACTGTATGCGCACTTACGGTCGCAACGGGTGCTGCCCGTGAACGCTACAAGTGGGGCGATGTCAACGGTAGCGGCGGAGATGCCGATACTGCGGATATCGTGCGTCTGATGAAGCACGTGGCGGGAGCGGATGTTGTTACATTCCATCCCGATCTTAACGGCGATGGTGATGTCAACACTCAGGACCTCGTGCGCCTGATGAAGTATATCGCCGGTAATGAGGTCGAGACTATTAAATTCGAAACTCTCGGCGAGACCGAGAATCCCGCCGGCGAGGAGTATACACCCGTAACTCCCGTGCCTGCGGCAGAGGATATCTCCGATAAGTTCGATATAAGCGAGGGACTTGTTCTTGTCAATGCAAAGAGAAAGTCCGACTACACCATCGTATGTCAGGGCGCCGCTAACCAGGTAAGCGGAACCACCATCCGCGACTTTGCTCAGGCGACCCACGAGTACGAGGCTGCGGTCGCACTTCAGGATACAATTAAGGACATGACCGGCTGCGGCATAAGGCTGGTCAACGATCTGAAGAATCCTGCCAAGAACCCGAGCACCGATGATAAGGTAATCGTAATCGGTTCTACCTCCCGTGACGAGCTTTACGGCATAGACTATACTCAGTATGTCGGTGACAGCTTCTCGGTCAAGACATACGGAAATAACATCGTTCTTTCCGCCGCACTCAACCCGAGAACCGATGAGAATCCCTATCAGGATTACGATACCGCTGACGGTATTTGGAATGCTGTTTACTACTTCGTAAAGGAATACCTCCATTACGATCCCGCTGTGACTATGACAACGCCTAAGGCGACAAAGGGCATCAGTGTCAGCATAAACGACTATATGTATACCGACGAGACCAAGGTTCCCGCACTCAAGGAGACCTCAAACAAGGACGGCTTCGACGTTTCCGAGTACGGTAATATCGGATATAACGACCTGACACGTCATAATGCATATACCGAAAAGAGCTCTCCCACATGCTACACGAAGATATTGAAATCCAAGTCTGATTACAATACAATATTTAAGAAGGCTAAGAATAGGGGTCAGCTGATCTTCAACTCCATCGAGTCCTGTTACTTCTGCGATTGCGCGGACTGCAAGAAGGCGGCAGAGGAAGAGGGCACCGAGATGGGCGCATTCTACAAGCTCGTTCGTAAGATCGCATCAGATCTCGGCGATACAAAGCTGCGTATCCTCGCTGCAAACCACACCTATAATCCTCCCAAGACCTCGCTCGGAGACAATGTTGAGGTTCTTATCTATAACCCCAAGCTCTGCTCGGCACATTCTCTCGGCGACGCTAAGTGCCCGGTAAACTCAGAGTTTACAAAGGTCGTTGAGTCTTGGAAGTCGGTATGCGGAATGATCAGTGTTCTCGACTTCACCTCCGACTACTACTACTTCCCGATCACCTTCCCGAACCTCTATACTATGAGGGAGAACCTCGCATGGTACAAGGCTAACGGCTTCTACGGTGTTTATCTCCAGATAGACACGACTCAGGCTTGCCTCGAGTTTGCAGACCTCCGTCTCTACCTCGCAAGAGTACTGCTTGAGAATCCGTCTATGAGTGCAGAGGAGTACAGCGAGCATATCAACTCCGGTCTTGCTTACTACTACGGCGCAGAGAATGCCGAGGCGCTCCGCCAGTACATTGATCTCGCAGATGAGCTTGCTCATGACGGCTACTACTGCTTCAATATCTATTCCGAGCCGAACGACGTTCTCCCGATGGAGGAAGTTGTCGACGGCGTTGTAAGCTACGATACCGTATTCCCGAAGAAGGCATATGCGCTCTGGGAGTCCGTACATCCTTACAATGAGACACTTGCACGCAATGAATCTTACCTCGCGCGCATGCTCTCCTCCCGTTATCAGTCCTCGCCTGTTTCGCATGCAAAGACTCAGTATCAGGAGTGGATGATGTCTGTTGTCGAGATGCGTGACAGATCGTGGGTGCTTAACCGTATTCTCGGTTCCAATAAGTAATTTGTAATTTTAATATCGGCGTCACTTTTCGGATGCCGACCAGCGGTATTCTGACCGCGGGATGCCTTTCTCGACCGGCAGATGCCGGAATGCAGGCTGTGATTGATAGACTGTCGGACGGCGGGCAGAGCATAACTCTGCCCGTGCAGTCCCGATGCGCTCGATTCTTTCGCAGAAAACGGAATTTGTGACATATAGGTAATTGAAATGAGGCAGATAAAATACCTCCGAAGAGCGGCGACGGCGCTGCTCGGCGCGACCATGCTTTTTACATCACTGCCGATACTCGCACTCGAGGACATCGGAGAGTGGGATTTACCCGGAGAGAAGATAATATACGTATCTCCGAACGGATCCGACGATGGTGACGGAAGTGAGGTAAAGCCCTATCGTACGCTCGGTGCGGCAGACAAGGCAGTCGGAGACATTATATCCGGCGGCGCGCATGTGTCCGATATTACCGTATATCTCGGCGGTGGAGTATATCAGCCCGAGAGTACGATAGAGCTTACAAACGGCGGCAATGCCGAGACCGAGGTGGTCTATCGTGCGAAGGACGGCGAGCAGCCGATCATCTGCGGAGGAACAACGCTCTCCGCCGACAAGTTCTATAAGCCGGAGCCCGAGGCTGTGGCAAGAATAAAGAACGAGACGGCAAGAGGGGCGGTCGTTGCATACGATCTTCGCGCAGACGGTATAGACCCGTCGAAAGTAAAACGGCTTTACTGCGGCGGCGAGAGCTGCACTGTTGCGAGATATCCGAATATCTGGGACAGCGATAATCCTCCGCTCATTATCAGCGGAGCCGAGTCGGTGAGCGAGTCTCCCGTTTCCTTTACAATGGCTGCGGATGAGATCGTTTCTACATGGAGCTCGACTGCGGGGATTAAGCTCGGCGGTCACTTCCAGATCGACTGGATCCAAACGAATGCACGGCTTGACGGTTATGATGCCGACTCCGGCAGGATCACCGTTACCATTCCGAGCGGAAATAAGGAATACCGCGACGGCGGAAGATATTTCTTTACCAATGTATTTGACGAGATAGACGTACCTGGCGAGTATTATATAGATGATACCGGAATACTCTATTACTATCCGATTGCCGAGCTTTCCGAGCGCGAGCTGATGGTCACGGGCAGACTCGGTACCGTTATCAGCGTGAGCGGAGACGGAATAACTCTTGACGGACTTTACGTATACGGCGCGACCAAGAAGGTCATCAGTGTCAAGGCATCCGATTGCAGGATCGAAAATTCGCGCATCGGCTGCTCTGAGGCTGACGGCATCGAAACGGACGGATATCGAAATGTCGTATACAATAATGAAGTCTCGGCTATCGGTAAGACCGGAATACGTATGCTCGGCGGTGACCGCTCGCTTCTGATACCGTCCGACTCGACTGTCGAGAATAATATTATTCACGATTTCGGAGAGGTCGTCACGGTATACGAGGGCGCATGCAAGTTCGACGGCATAGGATTTACGCTGACGCACAACGAGATATATAATTCGCCTCATTACGCCATATCGGGTAATGCGCGCGACCTTAATATCGAGTATAACTATATCCATAATGTTTGTCGCGAGGGCGGTGACTGCGGCGCTGTGTATATCGCATGGTGGAGCAATCAGAATATCGTCTATCAAAACAATTATATGAGGGATATATATAACGAATACGGCTTTGCCGCGCCTGCGGGCTTTTATGCCGACGACGGCGGCAGCGGTAAGGTATGCCGCTCCAATCTCTTCTACAACATAAGCGGGCTCTCGATACTTATCGGCGGCGGTAAGGACAATATCGTGACCGATAATGTAATACTCAAGGGACCCGACTCTCTTACGCATTCCTTCCAGTATGACGGAAGAACCTACTACGACGATTGGTGCGCGTACTTTGTTACGCTTATCAACGGTATTCCGCCTACACGTGATATTCTCTGGGATAACATATTCTCCGAGTCGGCATTCGGCACCGAGGAATGGGCATATCATTATCCGCGTACGCACTTCTATAAGACGACTACGGTTCAGGACCGCAACGACCGCTTTGTTTCGTATGCTACCGCTTGCACGGTAGTGCGCAATAACGTGATGACGCCGGGCACCAACACCATAGTCCGTCCGCTCAATGTTGAGAAATTTGCCGTAATGCGCGAGAATATCAGCTTTAACTCGATAGAAGAGCTCGGGTTCGTTGACCCCGCAAACGGCGACTTTACCGTATCTGAGGATTCTATCATATATCAGGCTATTCCGGGCTTCAAGGCGTATGATTTCTCACAGTTCGGACGCTACGAGGTCGCCGCTGCCGATGCTGACTGATCGGTATGCCTGAGGCTTGATTTCGATCATCGTCAAATTCCAATATGTTTTGATCTGATAAATATCGCGGGGATGCGCGGTTTTTCGGCAGGATTTGCCGGAGCGGCGGAACTCCGTATAAAAATGAAACACCCGGCACATTGTGTCCTGTCGGCTGTTTTCTATCGGAACGGGCACACGGTTTACACGGCAATTGATCGGAGATATAATGAAAATCAAAAATGTATTATGTCTGGTACTTTCGGCGCTGACTGCCGTTTCCGTATTTTCCTTTGCAGCTTCGGCTGCCGATAACGGGGCAGCCGACGGTGCGGAGCTTATATATTATGTTTCGCCGAGCGGCTCGGATGATGCCGCCGGAACGGAGCAGGCGCCGTTTGCCACCCTTGAAAAGGCTCGTGATACTATCCGAGCATCAAGGGCGGATGGACAGCACGCGACGGTAATACTTCGCGGAGGCTCATATGCCAGATCTGAAACCTTTCGGCTTTCGGCTGAGGACGGAGATGTTACCTACCGTGCATATGATGGTGAAACACCGATAATCAGCGGTCTTGAGCTGCTTGACCCCTCGCGCTTTACCGCTCCCCGCGACGGCGATCCGCTTGTCGCGCGCATCAAGAGCGAGGAGGCAAGGGGCGCAGTCCTGACCTACGATCTTTCCGATGTCAGAGCCGACTATATCGGCCAGGCGTTTTTCTTCGGAACCGAGCGCGGTCTTAAGGCGAGATACCCTAACAGCGGATATATTCTCGGCATGAGGGGCAGCGCAAACAACGATGCCCCGAACGGCAAGACCTATTACGATACCGAAAATATCGTTTCCACGTGGGATCCGGATTCGGTAGTCGGGGTAGAAGTTTTGGGTAACTTCGAGATCGATTGGTCAACCTCTGAGGGAACCATCGCTTCGTATGACCGTGAGAAGAATATTGTAACGCTTAACACAGGCTCGTGGCCCAAGATTCCGGGACGATACTATTACAATCACGTTCTCGAGGAGCTTGACGCTGTCGGAGAGTATTATGCCGATTCCGACAGCAAGACGCTCTACTTCTATGCCCCCGACGGATACACGGAAATGAATATGGGCTTTGTTCTGTGCTCGGACAGCATTGTTATCTCGGAAGCGGACGGTGTCGAATTCGACGGCATCATCCTTGAGGGCTCGGGAAGCTGCGCACTGCGTATTGCCGCATCGGATAATATCGTAAAGAACTGCATTGTACGGTTCTCCGAGGCAGGCATTAAGGTCGACGGCTACCGCAATGTCATAGATAACAACGATATATATCATATCGGCGCCACGGGAATAAATGTCGGCGGCGGAGACGAGCTCCTGCTTATTCCTTCGGATTCAAGGATTACGAATAACCTTATCCACGACTTCGGAGAGACAAAGCGTGTATATAACGGGGCACTCAACACAACCGGCATCGGTTTTTATATAGCTCATAACGAGATGCATACCGGACCGCACTGTGCATTGACCGACGCCGCCAAGGATATGATATTCGAGTACAATTATATTCACGATGTCTGCTATGAATCGGGAGATGCGGGAGCAATCTATCTCGGCGGTTTCAGCTGTAACGGCGGTGTATTTCGCTATAATATTATAAAAGATATACACAACTACATGAGTACCTATTACAGACCGAACGGCTTCTATTGCGATGACGGCGGCTCCGGTAAGGTGTTCACATCGAATCTTATTATGTTTATCGACGGCGACGGCATCGCGATGGGCGGAGGCAGAGATAATACGATAACGAATAATATAGTTATTGATGCCGGCTTTGCCTACGATCAACGCGGATATTATCCGGGGACCGGCGCGAACGCAGGTATAATGCAGGTGAGTGCGTATCCCGATGGCAACTGGAAGAGCCTTGTCCCGTGGCACAGTCCCGAGTGGGGATATGTTAACCATACTCCCGCATACGGAACAAAGACATGGGCGTACAGAAACGCGTGGGTCATGTTGATGAAGACCTCGAATGTAATGGATATAAACGATAACTTTGTTCCTCAGGCATTCGGAACGCTCAAGGTTAATAACAATATCCTTGCTACGGTAAGCAATGAGGATGTTATCGGCCGCCCGGATGTGATAAGCTACGGCGACCGCAGATACAATTTTCAAAACAATCCCGTCAGACTCGGCTCGTTCCGTGAAAATATCACAACGAGTCTCAGCTATCTGAAGAGCGATGTTTTCGTCGATTACGACGGAGGAAATTACAGCGTACGCGAGGATTCGAATCTCTACGAGCAGATCCCTTCCTTTAGGGCGTGGGATACAACGCTTGTCGGACGGCTTGTCTCCGACTGAGCGAGCTCCGATAAGGCAAGAGGCGCTCCGGCGCTGCCGGACCGTCGGATATTGATTTCGCAATTTTTTTGGCATCGGCTGCTGTAGTCGGGCACAAAGCCCGTCTGCACGGTCGATAAATAACGGCATGTAATGCCACTGGTGTATACTAAATGAAAAATAACAAAAGCAAATTCAGCAGAACAATTTCAGCAGCAATGGCAGCTGTGACCGTTGCCGCTTCGCTGACGGGTATCTCGAGCTTTGCTCTTACTCCCGGTGATATAAACAATGACGGGACGGTAGACGTTAGGGACGTTGTGCGCCTGATGAAGATCATTGCGGGCATCAATGTGGAGTATGATCACGCAACGTGCGACACTAACGGTGATGGCGCGGTAGACTCGAGAGATATCGTTCGCCTGATGAAGTTTATCTCCGGTCAGGATGTAGAACTCTTCCCGCTCGCTAATACCGCTGTATTTTATGTAAAGGCCGGCGCGACGGACGGAGACGGAACGGCGGCAACGCCCTACGGGACTATTGCAGAGGCACAGCATGCGATCGAACAGGCGTGCGAAAAGGGAGATATTCCCGAGGACTATGATATTAATCTTATCTTCCTCGGCGGTGATTACTATCAGACCTCCACGCTCGTCCTCTCCTCGGAGAAGCTCGGCGGCAGAGCCGTGCGCTATGTCGCTGCTGCCGGAACGAAGGTAAGAATTATCGGCGGCGCGGTGCTTGACAACTCCAAGCTCGGCGGTGCTGACGACCTTGCAAAGGAAGCCATTAAGGATGCCGCAGCCAAAGCAGCTGTCGTTACCTACGATCTTGCGGCAGAGGGCTATGATTATACAAATGACGCCTTCGCGATATACGAGGACGGCGCTCGCGGTATCGAGGCGAGATACCCCAATAAGTTTGCGAGTTGCGGACTTATGGTCAACTTCAAAGATACAGGAAGCTCCGGCGGTTTGTATTATTTCGCGGATAAGGACGGTATTGTCTCGTCGTGGAAAAACGCAGAGGGCGTAAAGGTCGAGGGCGGCTTTCAGATCGACTGGTCTACCGACCACGGCGTTATTCAAAAGGTAGAGAGCGGCAGGGTTTACATGACCGCCACCAACCCCCCGGGCGAAAACGGAACCTATTATTTCTCCGACGTTCTCGACGAGATGGACGTTCCCGGTGAGTATCACATAGATAAGTCTACCGGTATCCTCTATCTCTATCCGACTTCCGACGCCGCGACTACGCGCATACTCGTGCCGATATGCAGGGATGCACTTATCAAGATATCCGGCGACGGCATCACTCTTGACGGTATCACCGTAGAGGGCGGTCTCGGTAACGGTATCGAGATCGAGGGCAATAACTGTGCTGTCCGCAACTGTACGGTACGCTGCTTCCGCGGTGCCGGCATCAACGGAAAGGGCAATAACCTTGTTGTGTATAACAATGAGGTCACGCAGCTCGGCAAGACAGGCATATGCCTCGGCGGCGGCGACGGTGCGACCATGCAGCACTCCGGCAATATCATAGACAATAACTCGGTTCATGATTATGCGCTTGTCGATACAGTGTATAATGCCGGTATCGGTGCGGACGGCTACGGATGTACCGTAACGCATAACGAGATATACAATGCGCCGCATAATGCCATCAATTATACCGCTTCGGCCATGGTCATGGAGTACAACTACATCCATGATGTGTGCCAAAATGCGAATGATGCAGGCGCGATATACGACGGCGGGTGGGGTTCGACCACAATATTCCGCAACAATATTGTCAAGGATGTTAAGAACATCTACAAGGCTGAGGTTATGGGCAGAGTTCAGAGTCTCGGTTCACCGAACGGCTATTACAGTGATGATGGCGGTTCGCAGAAAACCGTTGATTCAAATTTGTTTATCAATATCAGCGGCAATGCGCTTGCCTTCGGCGGCGGCAGAGATAATACTTTGACTAACAATATCATCGTAGACGGCAGTATCGGATACGACGATCGTGTATATTACAAGGTAAAGAATCAGGCCAATGCCGGATGGGCGACCACGCAGACGCAGTTCCCGGGAGGACCGCTGTGGAAAGATCTTCTCTCTAAAGAGGCTTACGGCAGCGAGGAGTGGGCGATGATCTATCCGCTCACTGCTGTTATCGAGAGCTCAAACGTCGTCGACTATCAGTCGAGATATATCGGAAAGAGCTTCGGCGGCGCAAACCTCCGTCAGAACGTACTCTACCCATCTACGAGATCTTTTGACATTCAGCCGAACGCGAAACGGCTGGTCGATATAAGAGACAACTACACCACATCGAGACTGTCCGATCTCGGATTTGTCGATTTCGATAACGGTGATTACAGAATCAAGAGCGATGCACCTATCTATATGGCACTGCCCGGGCTTGTTCCCTGCGATGCGGCAAATGTCGGCAGACGGTAAGGAGGCAGTAAAATGAGAAAGCACAGAATAGCTTCGCTTCTTCTCGGAGCGATAATAACCATAGGCTCTGTCTCCGTATTTTCCGGCAGCGTTGCCGGTGCGACTACGGTCGGTGATATGTCCGGCTTTCAGCTCGTATCGAACGGGTCGGTAAAATACTCGATCTCAACCGCCCTGGCCACGGCAGAGGACGGTCCGACTAAGGATTATGAGGCTGCGATAGCGCTTCAGGATACAATGTCCAACATGTGCGGCGGCGCAAGTGTAACGCTGACGTACAAGTATATGTCCTCTCGAAAAAAGGAGATAATCGTAGGCAGTAACAGTGATCAGGAAAAGCGCGGTAAAATTACCGTCGACCGTTCCGAGCTGCAGGACGACGGCTTTATTATCACAGTGTCCGATGAGCGTATCATTATTACCGGCAAGACCGGCGAGGGTACGTGGAACGGCGTGGAGTACTTTATAAAGAACTATCTCGGCTATGATGTATGGAACGATTCCGTCATGCCGACCGACGTTAAGAATATCGGAGTACCTAAGAATATAAATGTTATTGAAAAGGGAACCGATAAGACAAAAACGCCTCTGGTAACGATAGATGAGAGCGGTACCTTCACCGAGCACCGGTACGGCGATATCGACTATGATTCGATGTTCTCACACAATGCATATGACACCATGAGAAATCAGATGTATTGCTACTCCAAGGAGGAGAACATAAAGAGTATCATCTCGAGACGTGTCCCGAGGGGTAAGATAATATACAACACTCTCCTTGATGTCTGCAATTGCGATGCATGTCAGGCAGCCGCACGCGAGGAGGGAACCGAGATGGGCGCTTACTTCCGCCTGATCCGTCGCGCGGCTCAGGAGAATCCCGACAAACGCATTACGATTCTTGCGATGAACAGGACCTTCAAGGCGCCGGTGTCGAGTCTCGGCTCGAATGTCGATGTTATCATCTGCGACCGTAAGCTCTGCTCGGCGCATTCGATAGGCGACAGCTCGTGCCCCGTCAACCGCGCGTTCGCTGAGAATCTTGCCGCATGGAAGAAGCTGTGCGGCAGCGTATCGGTCGTAGATTTCACCTCCGATTATTTCTACTTCCCGAGTACCTTCCCGAACCTCTTCGTTATGCGCGAAAATGCCGCATACTATAAGGCTCAGGGGGTAAAGAACGTCTATATGCAGTTTGATACCAAGATGGCCGACCTCGAGTTCGTCGATCTGCGCTGCTACCTTGCGGACGCATTGCTGAAGGATCCCGGAATGAGCGAGAGCCGCTATTCCGACATCATGAATAAGGCGATCGCTTATTACTACGGTGCGGAGAATGCGGATTCTATCCGCGCATATATCGACCTCTCGACCGAGGCGTCAAAGGCGAGCGGATGCTTTGATATCTACTCGCGCCCCGAAAAGGTCATTCCCGCCAAGACCGGAGTCGGAAACGGCATCGACGCATACGACTTGACCTTTGCAAAGGCGGCGTATAAGCTCTGGAATGACATCCTGCCTTATCCGTCGACTGCAGTTTGCGCGCGCAGCAGATATTCACTCGCAATATCGAGCCAGTATATGTCGAGCGCGGAGAATCATGCAAAGATGCAGTTCTACACATATGTTTCTCAGATAGCTGATCCCGCAGACCGTACCGCGGTTGCGCGTGCGGTGATGGGCAAATAAATCGTTTATCCGTGCGTAGGGCTGACGGATGACATCTTGTCGCTGCTGCATTGTTCCCTGAGGCCGAGGTAGTATTGCCGCGACAACGCCGCACCTATGCTGCGATTACGGCATTTGAATGCCGACGCAATAAGGGCGCGGGCTGCCGCGGCGGTACGTGAAAGGAATTGGTATGAATAAAAAAAGCAAATACGGAAAAATGAGCAGGCTGTTGTCCGCCGTAATGGCGGCGGTAACGCTCTCCTCAGGCTTTGCTGCTCTTTCGGTATCGGCGGACGACCGGGCGGTCGGCGTCGTGCTCTATGTCAGTCCGAGCGGAGACGACTCCGCAGCAGGAACTCTCGGTGCCCCCCTGCGTACTCTCGAGGGTGCTCGTGACGCGGTCAGAGAGCTGCGGAGGGACGGCGATCCCGAGGGCGGCATTACGGTGTACCTGCGTGAGGGCATGTATTATCAGCCTCAGACGCTTGAGCTTACCGAGGAGGACAGTGCAACCGAGACCTGCCCGATAACATATGCGGCATACAACGGTGAGAGCGTTACCGTCACCGGCGGATATTCGCTCGATCCGTCTAAGTTTACCGAGACGGGCGACTACGTGAAGGCGCGCCTTGTTGATAAAAAGGCAAAGGAAAAGGTACTTGCATACGACCTCAAGGCTGAGGGCTTGGACTATTCCTATATCGCCACTAATCTCACCGGCAGAACGAGGATAGACAGCCGTCTCTACTACGACGGATTGCGCGGCTGGACCGGCAGATATCCGAACGACGACCGTGCGGCATATGCATATGTCCAGTTCGGCGAGGATTTTACCGGCGATAGCTTTATTGAGCCTACCGGCAGAGTCGCCGAGTGGTCGAAGGACTCTATTGCCGGGGCACGGATGTACGGCAACTTCAGCATCGACTATGAGACCTCGAACGGAAGAGTCACCGGATATGATCCGGTGACGAACCGCATCACCTTCGCTTCAGAGACCGCGACAAAAAGCAACGGTAGATTTTTCTATTATAATGTTATCGAGGAGATTGACTCAGTCGGTGAATATTATATAGACGAAGATACCGGCATGCTGTATTTCTACGCCCCGGATAACTACCGCGATATAGATATCCGCTTTGCGGTCTGCCGCGACAGTGTTATCAATGCGAAGGTCGATTACTATACCTTTGACGGACTTATCATTGAGTGCGGTGTTGACAACAACATGCTGCTCGATGGCAACGGCAATACCGTACAGAACTGCCTTATCCGTGACTGTACCGATGCCGGCATTAGATTTGTCGGCTCCGGAACGACGATATTCAATAACGAGCTTTACCATATCGGAGGAACTGCTATAGCGGGAAGAATGCCGAATACCGTTTATATGACGCATTCCGGCACGCTTATCGACAATAATCTCATCCATGATTATGCGGAGATCTACCGCACCTACAATGCCGGTATCGGCATCGGTGAGGTCACTCCCGGATATGACGGCGGATACGGAATGACCGTAACCCATAACGAGATCTATAACGGTCCGCATCTTGCTCTGAGCTATCTCTGTCGCGACGCGCTGTTTGAGTATAATTATATTCACAATGTCTGCTATGAGGCGGGTGATGCCGGTGCGGTCTATGACGGAACATGGCTTTCTAACGGAATGGTATTCCGTAACAATGTCATAAAGAATATCAATAACAAGTTCAACAAATTTATGTGTCCTCTCGGATATTATTGCGATGATTCCGGCGGAGGAAAATCGGTATATTCAAATATTATCGTCAATGTCGACGGCGCCGGAATAGCGACGAGCGGTCAGGATAATGATATCCATGACAATATACTGATCTATACCGGAAATAAAGACAACAAAAAAACGAGTATTTATACCGATTCGCGTTCATACTACAAGCTTCCGAAAAACGATACCTCCGGTTGGACAACGAGTGCAATCTTCAATGTTTCGAGTCTGAACGGACTCTGGACATGGCTCATGCATCCGGAATGGAATCCCGCATACGGCACCGAGCAGTGGGCTTACCGCTATCCGTGGACGATGCTGCTCAAGACGACGAATGTTTATGACCGAAAGGATAGATTTGTCTCCTATGCTTACGGCGATTCCAAGGTAAGACAAAACATGGTCTATCCGTCGTCCCGTAATATCTTTACTACCTCCGAATCCCGCGCGCTGATATATTTCAGAGACAATTATTTCTTTGATAATTATTCCGAATTCGGTTTTGCGGATGCAAACGGCGGCGATTATACCGTTGCGGATAATGCTCCCATCTTTGAGCTCTATCCCGGTTTTAAACCGTGCGATTTTGCAAATGTCGGCAGACGAGAGGTCGCAGCCGACAGCTGATACTGCGTTTTCATGTGTTTCCTTGGGCAGTGCCGTATCCGCATAGGCTTCAGATCATACCTGCTGTCCTATGCGGATGCACGGCGGCTTGCCGGGAGTGTAATTTCGCCTTGCGCATTATGCCGAATGCGATCGGCTGTACGATCTGCACGAATCGGTCGGCGCTATGATGACGGCGGGGCGGCATTCTCTTCGTCGATCTCGCGACGCGTAAAAACGGTTTGACAGATATGTAAAAAACGGCTTGGAAACCGGAAAAATAAATTCTTGAAAGGCAATTTGTCATGAGAAAAAGAAAGTTTGAATTAAAGCGCACCGCAGCTGCTTTTCTTGCGGTAGTTACGATGGCGCTTACCGCTGCGGCTATACCGTCTGCCGCTGCGGATGCCAAGGGTGTCGAGCTCTATGTCAGTCCGAGCGGTGACGACTCTGCAGAGGGAACCGTCTCTGCGCCGCTCCGTACGCTCGAGGGTGCGCGCAACGCCGTAAGAAGGCTGCGTGAGGGCGGCGATCCCGAGGGAGGCATTACCGTATATCTGCGCGAGGGTGTGTATTATCAGCCGCAGACGTTCGAGTTTACCTCAGCCGACAGCGGAAGCGAGGACTGCCCCATCACATATGCCTCATATAACGGCGAGAGCGTGACGATTACCGGCGGTGTTACACTCGATCCGGATAAGTTCACCGCGCCGAGCGACGAGATAAAGGGGCGTCTGCAGAGCGATGACGCAAAGGCAAATGTTGTAGCTTACGATCTCGGCGCAGACGGTGTTGACACCTCGGCTATCAGAACGACGCTCGGCGGATCGGTCCGCATCGACTCCAGACTCTTTGTCGACGGCGAGCGTGCGTGGCCGGGCAGATTCCCGAACTATGTTGTCCGCGATGCGAGCTACAAATACTTTGACACTCCTTCAGGAAGAACCTTTGTCGATATCGACAACCGCGTTAAGAATTGGAAGTCTGTCGATGGCGCTATGATGTACGGCATGTTCGGTACCGATTGGGTCGATTCCTACGCATACGTTACCGGATATAATGCATCGACAAATACCGTTACCATTTCAGGCAGCGAGAATCCGTCAAAGAGCGGAAGATATTTCTTTTATAATGTTCTTGAGGAGGTAGATACCGTCGGCGAGTACTATCTCGACAACGAGACGGGTATACTCTATCTCTACGCTCCCGAGAACTATAAGAGCGTTCCGATCCGCTTTGCTGTCTGCCGCAACTATGTTATGACAGCACAGGTAGATTATTATACCTTCGACGGTATTACGATCGAATGCGGCGTTGATTCGCTTATTTCACTTAACGGAAATCATAATACTTTCAAGAATTGCATTATCCGCAACTGCTCGGAGTCCGGTCTTGACTTTGTCGGTGACGGAAATGTCTTTTACAACAACGAGCTGAGCTACATCGGCGGCGGCGGAATCTCCGGTGAGATGAGCAATACCGCAGAGATGATACATTCTCAGACGGTCATTGACAATAACCTTATCCATGACTATGCAGAGCTTCACCGCGTGTATAATGCGGCTATCGGCATCGGTCAGGTAAAGCCCGGACATGACGGCGGCTTCGGTGTTACCGTATCTCACAACGAGATCTATAACGGTCCGCACCTTGCGCTGAGCTATCTCTGCCGCGACGCACTGTTCGAGTATAACTATATTCACGATGTCTGCTACGAGGCGGGCGACGCGGGCGCGGTCTACGACGGAACATGGATCTCCAACGGCATGGTATTCCGCAATAATATCATCAAGGATATTCATTCCTCCTATTCGCGTGATTCGAGGATCGAGTCCTTCCTTAACCCGCTCGGCTACTACTGCGATGACTCCGGCGCCGGCAAGCATGTATATTCCAATCTGTTTATCAATATAGACGGTGCGGCTATCGCGACAAGCGGTCAGGATAACAATATCCATGACAATATAATCATCAGCGCAAATAAGAATGCCGGCGGTTCTGCGTCTATCTCCGCAGACTCCAGAAACTATTATAAGTTCCCGAACGACAGCGTAAACGGCTGGGAAAATATCACCGTATACAATCCTGCAAGTCCGAACGGTCTTTGGGTATGGTTCTACAATACCGCCTTTAACCCGTCATTCGGCACCGAAAAGTGGGCGTTCAGCTATCCGTGGACTATGCTCGTAAAGACGACAAACGTATACGATATATACGATCTGTTCGTTCCTTACGCATACGGAGACTCCAAGGTAAGACAGAATGCGCTCTATCCCTCGACTGCGGGTATCGGTGCAACAAAGGAATTTTCGAACCACGTCGAGACGAGAGATAATGTAGCATTCGGTGTTATCTCCGATTTCGGCTTTGCGGATTACGAGGGCGGCAATTACGCCGTTTCGGACGATGCCAATATTTATACCGCGCTTCCGGGCTTCAAGCCCTGTGATGCTGCGAATGTCGGCAGACGCGCGGCAGGCTGAACAGCGCTGCATTATCCGGATCGTTAAGAGAGTCGGCTGCCGTGCGGCGACGGTTGCCGCACGGCTGTCTCGCTCTATGTGTATACGGCATAATCTGTATCTACGCGCAGCGGCAGAGCCGACAGCGGCTGAGCCGTTTCCGCATGCCTCGGGCGCTTTGCGGATGTAACCGGATTGTGTGCAAATTATCCGTTTAATATAATGTCGGCATAATGTAATTTTTCGTTTTTTGCTCAGACCTTGGTCCAAAACGGCAAAAAACACAAAAATTTTTTGAAGAAATTTTGCGTAACCTATTGCAAAAAACACAAAAAAATTGCATAATATATATGGGCTTGTTTACTGTGTCATTCGGAGCATGTCTCTCGGGCTCATTCGTACATAATACTTTTCTAAAAGGAGAAGATCACCATGAAGAAATTTGTTCTGTTTGCCATGGCGGCAGCTCTCTGTCTCTCCATGCTTATCGTACCGGTAAGTGCGGGAGCAAACGGCGAAGCCGCTCTGAAGTGGACACCTGTGATCGACGGTAAGATCGACGAGGCGTACCTTCAGTCCATCTCGATAGATCACGAGTTTCCGTCTGTAAGAAGCAGCGAAAATTACTGGGGCAGCGGTAAGTTTGCATTTACCGATGCCGCGGAGGGCGTTGTCGGCTATAACACCGCATACGGTTGGGATGCCGCAGCAACCTCCTACATCCTCTGGGATGACACAAGCGTCTATGTCGCGGTTCGCGTTACCGATGACGATGTTACCGGTGTTTCCGATGCGAAGTACGCAGAGGCGGTTGCCGACCTCGGCGACTACGGCCTTTGGCTCACCGACCAGATCACCTGCTACCTTACCTATAAGGGCATGACCTCCACCATCCGTGTTGAGGCTCTCGGCAGATACGGCGCAGAGTGGGATGGCGACGGCTACGAAGGATGGGTAGATTGGGCTCGTTGGCACAGCCAGGATCCTAACCGTGAGGACGGTCTCTATGCAGTTTCCTATACAAGCTACGGCTATATCGTAGAAATGAAGCTCCCGCTTAACGCGAGTGTTGCTCCCAAGCTCCTCAAGGACGGCGGTAAGTTTGACTACGGTCTTTCTATCTGCGATATCCCGCTCAATTTTGAGTACGGTCTCCATCAGGGCAAGCTTGCAGAGGGCATTGAGGAATACGGCTTCAACGTGAATGATTTTATGATGATGAATGATGTCGGAACCTACGGCGGAGGCAAGTATAAGATCAAGCTCTCCGAGCAGACTCCCGATACCTCTAAGTTTATAACTCCGGATGGCGCAGGCACAAATGAATCTACCGGAACCAAGCCTGCAGGCGCAAGCACCACTACCGGCGGAGCTGCAACTACCGGCGGTGCTGCAGCTACCGGCGATACGGGAATAATCGTTGCCGCTGCTACACTTCTCGCTGCAGGCGCATTCATTGCTATCAAGAAGCACAGATAATTTTCGCCTTAATAAAATGCGATGCGGAGTGAGCAAATCTTGCGCGAGCCGCAGATCTCTCTCTCGCACGGGCGAATGCCCGGAACTCAGATAACATAATATGATATTAAGCACGGTCGGGCTCGACGCATTCGGCTCGACCGGGGCTTGAGGTATGCATACGGCATGCCGGGCCCGCGCTTAAAATACACAAAGGAGCAAAGAAAATGAAAAAGACAATCAGTGTGATTATGGCTGCTGCAATGCTGGCTTCATCGGCAGTTGCATTCAGCTCTTTCGCAGATGGCGCAGAGGGTACCGGCGAAGAGGAGAAGACCTACTCCGATTACGTGCTTAACTGCGGCGATGAAAAGCCTGTTATCGACGGTGAGATTGATGCTGGATATTATCAGTCTTACCGCCTCAAGCACGAGTTTAATCGTACTTATACCCAGGAAGAAAGAAAGCTCTGGCCGAGCGGAAGATATGAGGGCAGCACCTTTGAGGAAACGGCAAAGCTCGTAGAGGATTATTTCAACGGTACGCCGGCAGAGGCTACATCTTACTTCCTTTGGTCCGGCAACTATCTGTATGTTGCTATCGAGGTCAAGGACAGCTCTATCGGAATGATTACCGATGAAAAGTATGAGATGGCACTTGCTAAGGGTATCGAGGATGCCGGACTTTGGCTCATTGATGATGTAATGCCTTACTTCACATGGCCCGGAGATGGTATGAACTCTACCTTTAGGGCTATTGTCGATGCAGGCGCACATTGCGGCTATGTTGACGGTGATGTTTGGGTAGGCTGGAACAGATGGAGCCGTGATGAGAAGGGCGCAGCAAAGGCCAACGGTCACTACGCTAACGAGGAGGACGGACTTTGGGCTGTTCATATTACCGATGAGGGTTATAATGTAGAGATGGCATTCCCGGTCGATCCCTCTATCGTTAATACCATTTTCTGTGACTATGACGATAACAATAATAATCCTATAGGTATGCTCAAGTATAGCCTTTCGCTCTGCGATGTACCTGAGGACTTCAAGTATGGACTTGATCAGGGCGAGCTTGCTAACGGCAAGGAAGTCGAAGGCTTCCAGTCTAATGACTTTATCGTCCTCAATGATTTCGGTGAATGGAACGCTCCGAAGAACATAATTAAGTTCTCTACCGAGAAGGTCAAGATCGAGGATCCGGTTATCATCGGTGACGTAAACAACGACGGTTCTGTTGACACAGCCGATCTTGTTCGTCTTATGAAGTATATCGCAGCAGACGGCGAGGGCATCGAGGCTATCAATACCGATATCAACGGCGACGGCGAGACCAATTCCGCAGACCTTATCCGTCTCATGAAGATCATCGCCGCAGGTGATGTGGCATAAACCTCGTACACCGAGTCGGTGTCTGAGACTGCCGGCGCAGATGCATAAATAAAACTATATCGTAAGCCTCTCTACGTCGGAATTTACGACAATTGATAGGATTCCGATATGAGGTATGATACTGTTATGATTAAAAGAACGATTTCGGCAGTACTTGTAATAGTGCTTGCCATAGCCGCCATGACGATGTCCGCGGTGGCTGCAGACGCTCCGACCATTTCGGTCGGAGCAGCCTCAGGCAACCCGGGCGATACCGTTACGGTAACGCTGTCGATTGAAAATAATCCCGGAGTTTTTGCAATGATACTGACTCCAACATACGATACTGCCGCACTCCGCCTTGACGGCGCAAAGCTCTCCGATGATTTCGACGGAATGCTTGAGTGCGTCAATAAGATCGTATGGATCCATTCCGGCGGCGATTTGCAGAATAACATGAATAACGGGACTTTTTTGACACTCTCTTTTACTGTCCTTGACAGTGCAAGAGCCGGTGACTCAAAGATCTCGCTTACATACTCGAACGGCGATATCTGCAACTGGGATGAAAAGTATGTGGATTTTGAGATCGTGTCCGGAAAGATAGAGATCCTATCCGACGGAACCGGTACGGTCGCATCTACCGCTTCTCCCGATTCCGAGACGAACGGTGACGGCAGCGCCGCTACCGATAAGTCCGCTCCCGCGACCGATAAGGCCGCAGTTACAGATTCGGATACAGCTTCGGATTCCGATGCTGTATCAAAGCCCGCCGGCAAGACAGATAATACGGCTCTCATTGTATTGGTGGTCGCTGTTGCGCTTGCTGCGGTCGTTCTGGTATGTATTGTTGTTCGGTCAAAGAAAAAGGGAAAGACCGGTGAAGATACTGCCGTATCGAAGCCTAAGGAAAATCCCGATTTCGTTTCCGATAGCGCTCCCAAGCAGGAATCGCTTCCGGAAGAGAATGCCGAGTCCGACGCTGACGCGTCGAACAAGGATGAGAAATCGGATTCCTGATCTCATCGCCGAACACACGTAACGAGTGTTTTTGTCATTTGTATTTATTTGATGCTTGACAAACCGTTACAAAGAGGGTATTATATACTCAGTCGGTATGTTTACCGACCCCAAATCTTGAATAGTACGGCATATGCTGTATTATTATATCTAATAGCTGGTTTCCCCGGGGGTTTTTCTTCCGGATACCGAGCAGGGGCAGTTCGCGCATGTTGCTGCTTCGGTGCACGAAACCAAAGCCATCCGATTTAAATCTCCTGCTTTGCAGGAAACTATGGAGGACAAAAATGAAGAAGTTTCTTTCTATTGCAATGGTAGCAGTTATGCTCGTAGCTCTCTGCTCTACCGTATTCGCAGCTGACGGAGCCACTATGACCGTCGGAACCGTTGATGGTTACAGAGGTGAGAAGGTTGTCGTTCCGGTAGTTGTTTCTAACAACCCCGGTATCGCAGCTGCTACCGTTACTATCACTTATGATACCAATAACCTCAAGCTCAACAAGGTTGAGACCGGTGCTGACTTCCCCGGCCTTCTTGAGAGAAGCGCTAAGATCGTTTGGGTTACTTCTGCAACCGACGATGACGGCAACAAGATTGACGTAACTGCTAACAGCGCTATCTTCAATCTTACCTTTACCGTACTTGACACTGCTGCAGACGGCAACTACCCGATCGAGCTCACTATCGCTGAGCGCGGCGGCGCTACCAACCTCGCAGAGCAAAACGTAACCTTTACCGCTGTTAACGGCGCAATCAAGGTTGCTGAGAAGCCCGCTACCACTACTCCCGCACCCGCACCTGCAACTACAACCGCAGCTCCCGCTCCTGCTACTACAGCGGCAGCAGCTACCACAACCGCAGGCAACAGCGGCAAGAAGGATTCTCCTAAGACCGCTGACGCTGGTGTTGCAGTTGCAGCAGTTGCTCTCGCAGCAGCAGCTTGCTTCGTAGCTACTAAGAAGAGAAAGTAATTTCGCGCGAATATACTTTCACTTTTTAAATTCCGGTCGCTGCTCCGTGCCTCCGGGCACGGAGCGGTTACCGAGTTCAGTAATAGGACAAAAAATCATGAAAAAGATTGTTTGCGCAGTGATGGCTGCTTTGCTCGCAGCACTTACCTTTGCAGCGATTCCTGCCGGCGCAATGTCTACCACAAATGACGCTATACTCAAGTATACACCTACCATCGACGGAAAGCTTGATGCGGCGTACCTTGAGTCGTACTACTCAACGCATAATTTTGACGGAGAGAGAACGAGCGATAATTTCTGGGGCAGCGGTAGATATGAGTTTACCGATGAGGCTAAGACCGTCACGGCTTACGGCTTCGATTGCAAGGCTACGTCATACTTCCTTTGGGATGATGACAGCCTTTATATCGCTATCCGTGTGACCGATGATGATTACGGTGTCGTTGATGATGCTCATTATGCCATGGCTTGTGAGGACACAGGCGGATGGGGACCGTGGCTTCAGGATGGCTGCATGGTCAATCTTTCCTATAAGGGAATGAACTTCCGTATTCTTGCCGACCGTGCCGGAAGATATATTTCGGTATTCAGAGAGGCAAACTACGGTGAGGCTGTATGGTGCGATCTGTATAGCTGGTTTGAGCATGATAAGAACGCTCAGGATGGGCTGTTCTGCACATCTCAGACTAAAGACGGATACCTGGTCGAAATGAAGGTGCCGGTCTCTGCAAATTACCGTGATAAGGTACTCAAGGATTGCGGCAGCTTTAAGTACAGCATTACCTGCATCGACAGCCCTGCCGATGCGAAGTACGGACTTGATCAAGGGCTTTTGGCTGAAGGCATTGAAAAGGAAGGCTATAATCTTGATGACTTTATGGTCATGAGTGAAGGTCGCAACAATATCGACGGTTCGCCGAGTATTAAGGCTAAGCTGTCGAGCACAACGCCCACTGCTAAGAGTGACACTGTCGTTGATGATAGCGGCAACGTTATTAAGAACGACGGCACGAAGGGCACTACCGGCGTAAGCGGAGCCGCCAATAACAATGGCTCAGCTCAGACCGGAGATGCCGGAATTGTTGTCGGAGCAGCAACCCTTCTTGCGGCTGCTTGCTTCATAGCAATCAAAAAACATAGATAATTAATTATCATAAAGAACCTTTACATCAGCGCGTCCGCCGTTTGGCGGTGATGTAAAGGTTTTTTGTTTTTTCTGACATTAACAATAGAATATAAAAGAATGGACGGCACGGCTGCACTTTTTTGCTGCAGCGTGCTTTGTAGCTATTAAAAGCATAGGTAAAAAGCACGCATAAAAAAATGCACACGGAAAGCCTTTGTGTCATGACTGTAATGGTCGTGATACAAAGGCTTTCTTGCTTGATTTGGTTTTATTATTTGTTTTGCTGCTGCAAAAAACTCTCGGTCGACTCAGACATCGGCGCGCTTGCCGTAGCGTGTCTCGAGCGCGTGGCGGAGCACCGGGTAGAGGCGCTCGGACATCAGGCGGTAGCCGATATCGTTCGGATGGAGCATATCGCTCGTGCAGGCAAATCTTCCGTCCTCGCCGTAGGTCTTGCTGCCGTCGATGAAATAGACATTCTTGTCTCCGTCGGCGATCGCATTGCGGTAGGTGCGGCGGATAATGTCGCGGCGCTCGAGCATTTCGTACTGATGCCACGGGTCTGCCTTGCTTATCATAATAATAGGAAGATCTGGATGTGCCTCGCGGACGGTGCGGAAGAAGGGCTCGTGTGTGCGTCGGAGATCGTCGGCACACTCGGCATTGTGGTCATAATCGTAGACAAAGACCGACATATTCTGCTTTGTTATGAATTCAGCCATCTTCGGCTCGCCGAAAGCAGAGCCTGAAAAGCCGAAATTGACGAAGTCGGCATCGACCCAGCGCGCGGTGTATGCGACGAAGTTACATGAGGGGTGGGTCGCAGTGCAGCCCTCGGTTATTGACGAGCCGTAGTAGAACACGGGTGTCTGATAGGTGTAGGGCGTGGGCGGGAGCAGCTCCGCGTCGTCGTCGATGGCAAGCTCAAGATCCTCGATTGCCTCGTTTCTCGGAAAGTATATCGTGTAGTCCTCCATCGTTCCGGGGAGCTCGATGGTGCGTTCGCCGACGAGCGTTCCGAAAGCCGGGGGTACGACAAGGCCGATATATTCCGCATCTCTTACGCCGCGGCCGCGTATAACGTCGCATGCGGCTGAGCCGACAATGGTGAAGTTAGTATCACTGGTGCAGGATTGCAGGGTAGAGCGAAGATACAGCTTCTTTGAATTTGTGCGGAAGCGCACTCTGCCTCCGGTAGCGCGGATGCCCATCATATCGATCCAGTCGCTGACCTTGCCCCACAGCTCCTCCGGCATCTTCCAGAGGTGCCCCTTGTGGTAGTCGGACAGCAGTCCGTTTATTTCGATGGGTGCTTCATAGATTGATATCTGTCTCATTTTTTCTCTTCCTTTCGGATAAATATCTGCGGATAATATCGTATATAAGCTCGATAGCGGCTCTGCCGTATCGGCTGTGATGTTGAAGCTTATTGATGCATGATGCGGACGGAGCCGACCGTAAAATATAGAGTGGCAGACCGAAAGTCTGTAAAGTACGAGTCAAGAGTCTGCAGTGAGGTGTCGGAGGATTAAAGCGTGCGGCAATCAAGCTCAAGAAAATAACGTGAGCCGGCTGCGGTATTAAGATGCACGGTACCGTCCGAGACCGATGCTTCTGCTCGAAGTGATGCGCTTGTTGCACTGCATGCCCGGAGTCCCTGTGCGCTCAGCACGCATTCTCCGTCGATGTGTGAGTCTACGGTGACACGGCGAACTGCGCCGTCTATCCATTCGAGGTCGACGGTGTATCCGGCGCAGCGTAATCCGCTTGCCTTGCCGGTGCTCCACTCCTCCGGCAGTGCCGGCAGCAGATTGATAACTCCGTCGTGCTCTGTAAGGATCGACTCGGCAAGTGCCGAGATGTCGCATAGCCGACAGCCGGACGGCTGCAGCCCTGCGGGCAGCTTCAGTCCGTTCCACAGCTTTTGTGTCGGGAGTGGAAGCACGCCCGCCGATGATATGAGCAGATTTCTGCCGAGATTGAAGTAAAGCATAGGTACGAGCGAGCGATATCTGCCGGCGCGGTAGCCCGAGAGCAGTGCATCGAGTGTCAGCGCTGAGGATTCTCTGCGCTCTGCCTTAGAGGCTGCAATGTTTATATCGCATACTCCGAATAGCTCTGAATATACCTTTTTGTGCTCTGTGAACGCCGCCTCGTAGCTCCCGCACTGAAAGGCGGGAAATATACTGTCGGTCCGAGCGGCATCCGAGACGGAGACGGCGAGATATGCTGTCAGTGTTTTTGCTCCGCTGACGGTGAGTGAGTCCACGTCAGCCTGTATCTTTCCGTCGGTCGACTCTATATGCAGTGCAGTGACAAAACGGCAGCCGCTCGCGATGCCCTCCGCCGACAGTGTACCGGCTGCGGAATCAGCACGGTAGACGGCATCGGGATCTGCCGGTATTTCGGACAGCCGCAGCTGCCACGTTATCGGTTTTGATGCCGAGAGTCGGATGCAAAGATTACCGAGTTCTCCGTGAGACGCGAAGAACTCGCGCTTAACAATAAGGCTTCCGATAGCTCTTCCGGATTTGACGGCGGCGTTTCTCAGATCAAGCTCACGTGCAAATTCTCCGCCGGATATCGGAGAGCCGAAAGCATCAAGCTCGGTGAGCGACAGCACACCTGCGGGCATTGCAATGCCGGCTTCGAGAGGTGCGGTGTCACTGTCGGTCGGCAAACCGTCTGCCGCTGCACCGTATGGAGTGCCGCTTTCGGGCATTCCTCCGAGCAGCATGTGTGCACGGCTCAGCAGCATGCGGGAGCGGAGCGGCTCCTCGGGTGCACGCTCTGCGCATACGGCGCTGTACAGCTGTGCGTGAGAGAGCATTACCCGTTCCGTTTCGCGTTCGGTTCCGCAGATATTTGCGGCGATTCTGCCGTTGCCGACGATCAGACCGTCGTATGAGTCGGTCGCCGGTCGGTTGTATTTCATAACGAGAGTGCTTTCACACTCCGTGAGTCCGAGTGATTCCTTTTCCTTCATCGGGTTAAACCTCCGTAGGGCAGGGTGCCGAGCAGGCGGCACGGGTCTTACCCATGGCGCGTGTCGGCGTGACAACCGCTGTGTGTCGAATTGATACCGTCGAATTATACCATGACTTAACCGCATTGTCAAGGAAATACAGAACAATTTTCCATCATATTTATTATATAGTGAGCTTTGCACGATATATGGCGATTTTTTGCTTGCCGTGAGACGGAGCTGCGCTGCGCCGATGACCGCATATTTGCGATATAATCGACGTTTGTGCGGGCAAAACCGGGGAGTGCAAATCGTGCGGCATAGAAACGGGTGAAAATTGTTATATTATTGTTCTATAAAAGTTATAGAAAATTACATTTTTAAGTGATACTATAAGTGTGACGTAGTGTAATGTCGGGCTTTAACGACAGGCCCTTCTGCGGTACGAATAACGGTCAGAATGAGAGAACTAATATGATGAAAAAAAGACTCCTATCCCTTATCCTCGCCGCCCTTACCGTATCTGTGACACTTGCCTCGTGTGTTGGGCAGACAGGCGAAGACGAGACGACAGCCGGCGCTGAAACGACCGTCGGTGATGAGACCCCGGATGAACTTGTACGTCAGCTCTACGGCGAGCGCGATTACGGCGGGCGCAAGCTCCGTATTCTCGCGGTCGGCGCAGGCGCGCAGTGGTACAATCTTATCGGCAGCGAAGCCAACGAGGTCTGGTTTGAAGATGCCGGCTCGGATCTGCTTCAAAAGTCGGTATACGAGCGCAACAAAAGCTCCGAGCAGCTCCTGAATATGGAGATAGTCCCGATGTGGTGTAACTCGTCACAGGAGGTTCGCGAAAAGGTAGTCTCCGCCGCGCTTGCGAACATAGATGATTTCGACGTTTCATTTGCATCGCTCCCCGAGCAGATGACTGCTGCGGCGAACGGCGCTCTGCTCAATTTGAACGACTACGATTCCTTTGACGGCACGCATAGCTGGTGGAACGAAAAGTTCGTTAAGAATATCACACTTTTCGGCACGGATATCTACGTTATCGCGGGAGCGATAAACATATGGGACGACTGCTCTATCGAGGCGCTTATATTCAACAAGGACTATATCGAGCGCCACGGCTGTGACGATCCTTATCAAATGGTCTTTGACGGAGAGTGGACTATCGACAATCAGCGCGTGCTGATGAAGCAGTGCACCGCGGATGTCAACGGCGATCAGGATATGGACGATGCCGACAACTGGGGTGCAAGCGGAATAGGAATTATCCTGTATTCCGGATTATACGGGCTCGACACCGGAATAACCCGGATGAACGAGGACGGCTTTCCCGAGCTGACCTGCACGACGGAAGAGCATATTACCAAGGTGCAGTCGTATTTCAATACCGTAATGAACAGCGACGCTCTGTATCAGCAGGGCATTAACGGCGAAAAGGCGTATTATGATATGTTTACGGACGGGCAATCGGCGCTTATGATGGCGAATCTAACTAGTCTGTTCGGACTGCGCAATATGGAGGATGAGTACGGAATCCTTCCTCTCGCCAAGTACAATGCCGAGCAGCTCGATTATACAGGCAAAAACAACAGCGATTTTTATACCTGCTATGCCGTACCGAAGAGCTGCACCGACCCGGATTTTGCGCTTACCGCACTCGAGGTCATGAGCGGATATTCGGTAGATACGCTCGATTATAACCTGCATGAAATTCTCTTTGCATCAAAGCTGACTCGCGACCGCGAGTCGAGACAGGTCCTTAAGATATTGCAGAATACCATTTCGTTCGACTGGGCATATGTCGGCGACTGGAGAGGAAATCTTGTCTCCATCTACGATCTCAAGGCGGGGTGGCCGTTTACGCTCGCTTCGCGACTCGAGTCGGAGGTCGACTCGGCTCAGGCTCGGCTCGATAACATGATAGAGGGCTTTGCCGGTCGCTCGGGCGGCTGATTTTCCCGTGAGCATCGTGCTCGATCTCGGCGGCTGCTTGGCAGTCGGACATGGGCACCATATTTGAAAATTTCCCCCCTAAAAGGAGAAATTAATATATACCAATCCGGCATGCCGCACAGCGGCGTACCGAAAACTACCAGGAGGAAAAGATGAAGAAATTTATCAGACTTGCGTCACTCGCTATGGCGGGACTCGCAGTTGCTGCCTGCCTCGCATCATGCGGGGATGACAGCGGCAATAAGGGTACGGAGACAACAACGGCTTCCGGCGCAAGCGACAGCAACAGTACCGTTGATAAGGTTAAGGATCTCTACGGCAGCCTTGACTACAGCGGTCGGAAGTTCCGCATTCTCGCCCTCGAAGCAGGCGAGCAGTGGTATAACTTTATCAGCGATACCGCAAACGAGGTATGGTTTGAGGACGCCGGCTCTGACGTTCTTCAGAAGGCAATCTACGAGCGTAACGATCAGACTCAGAAGCTCCTCGGCATAGAGATCGAGCCCGTATGGGGCGGCGGTTCCGAGAATATCTATAAGCGTCTTGTTCAGGATACCGCAGCAGGCGTTGACGACTACGATGTGGCGTTCCTTTCGCTTGCAAACGCACTTACCGCAGCTCAGGGCGGTACCACAATGAACTTCAACAATACCGAGACCTTCGATCCTACCCACAAATGGTGGGACGAGAAGTTCATCAAGGAGTGCACTCTCTATAATGAGGATCTGTACGCTGTTGCAGGAGCCCTCAACATCTGGGACGACTGCTCCAACAACTGCTATATCTTCAACAAGGATCTCCTTGAGAAGTACGACGTTGACAGCCCCTATGACTCTGTATTCGACGGCACTTGGACGCTCGATACCCTCGTTGAGGATATCAAGAAGCTGACCGTTGATGTAAACGGTGACCAGGATTTCGACGAGAACGACAACTGGGGTATCGGTACCTACGGCAACGGTGTAAGGTTTGCACTTTGTGGCTTTGACGGCGGTATCGCCAAGATGGCAGAGGAAGGCTATCCCGAGATAGTCTGCAACAATGAGACGACCATTCAAAAGTGCAAGGATTGGTTTGACAAGGTAACTAACTCCGACTGTCTCTACAATCAGGGAGTAAACGGCACCACATCTTACGAGGATCTGTTTGAGCAGGGGCAGCTCGGCTTTGGTATGACCAACCTCACTCATCCCTTCAAGCTTCGTAATATGAGCGATGAATACGGTATTCTTCCCGAGCCTAAGTACAATACCGAGCAGCAGGATTATACCTCAACCGTTAATACTGCATTCTTTACTGCGTATGTTCTTCCTAAGAACTGCCAGGATCCTAACATGGCAGCTGCATGCCTCGAGGTCATGAGCGGCTTCTCCGTTGATACTCTCGACGACAGCCTCCACACCATTCTTTTCGGCTCTAAGCTCACCCGTGACCAGGAGTCGAGAAAGATTCTGACCATAATAAGCGAAACTATCTCCTTCGACTGGTCCGGAATCGGCGACTGGAACAACGGCCTTGCTGCATGCTTCGAGATGAGACAGGGCTCGTCCTTCACTCTCGCATCCAGCCTTGCTTCAACCGTTGACAGTGCACAGACCGGTCTTGACAGCATGCTCGAGTCGTTCTCCACACTTCAGTAATTTTTGATGCTTGCGGATCTGTATCCGGGCTGCCGTGATGTAAGCGGCGTCCCCCGGATGATGTGAGCGGCGAGGATCGCGACGCTGCGTATTGTGCAGTGCCCCTACGCCCGATCGTATTGATTCGATAATATCGGAATAATAAAATCAAGCTCTCAGCACACGCGACATCCCCGAGCCGGGGGTCGGTCCGTGATATCGGACGGTATTGCGGGTGGGCGGCTGCGCGCCGCCCGTGTGCTGAATGCTTTCGCAGGTTTTTCGGTGTGCGAGCCTTCGCGCCGGAGAATCTGCGAAAACATACCGGCACAGACCGGGAGTTTTTCAGCCGTAACCGTTTTCGGCAATTCCGCTTTACGCTGCAATGCCCGCGCTGCGCCATATTCTATCGGCTCGGCAGACCGTGCGGCGAAGCGGTCTCATCGCGCTCTTTTTCGCAGCTGTGCTGCGTCGGCGGGTGAAGAAACAAACAGCGCATATTACCGCAGCCGTCTGCTGCGGATAATCAAGTACATACCCGCAGCTGCGAGCAGGCGGCGTGTGTGAAAGGATGAAACACTAATGGAGCACTATCTCGTAAAAGAAAAGAAGCCTCTCCTGCGCTTTGTCGTAACAACAGGAGATCAGAGAAACCCAAGCAATGCCTTTGAGGCTGCTACCGCACTTACCGAGGTCATTCGCGTCATGTCCGGAGCAGAGACGCCTATTATAGCACCCGCCGATACTGCGGAGGGCGAGCAGACCTTTGTTATCGCAGTGACCGGCGACGGCACCGATCCGGAGCTCAAGCTCTCCGGCGACGCATTTTCCGTCAGCGTAAAGGACGGCAGTATTCGTATGAGCGCGGGCAATGCGGTGGGACTGTGGAATGCGGTCGGCTATTTTGCATCCGCTGTTCTCGGCTATGATGCCCATACCGGTGAGGAGCCGGAAAAGAAGGATACGCTTCCGTTGCCGGAGAACCTTACATATGAGTTTGCAGGCTCTCCCGCGCCTCAGCCTATCCCCGAGGTGGCTGATACCGGAGCTTTCAAGGTGAAGGTCGCAGGCAGCACATATTATGAGGAAATGCTCTCGCATAACTGCTATCTCTACCCGGAAAATGTTGTTCCCTGCCTGCTCTGGACCGAGACCTACAAGACCCTGCTTGCACGCGCGGTAGCCACCAAGCGTCTTGTATGGAATACCTCCGGAGAGTGCAAGTGCGAACCCTGCCGTCATCAAGCGGAGGAGACCGGTGAGCATGCATACGGCTTCTGTCACTGTCCGTCATGCAGCGCTGTTGCTGAGAAGGAGGGAACTCCCGCAGGCGCATATTTCCACCTTGTCCGTGATGCCGCAGAGCATCTTGCAAAGATAGAGCCCGACGCATATCTCACAATCGTTGCGACCGGCATTACCCTCGACCCGCCGAAGAAGCCGCTTGGAGATAATGTTCGCGTTATCGTAACCGATAAGCTGCTCTGCTCGTCTCATCCCGTCTCGCCCGATTCCTGCGAGAAGAATTCGGAATTTGCAAAGAAGCTCGCAGACTGGAAGAATAAGTGCGGCAGCGTTTGGGTGCTTGACTTTACTACCGACTACTTCTACTTCCCGTCGCTCTTCCCGAATCTCGATATCGCCCGCAAAAATATCGCATACTATAAGCAGATAGGTGTTGACGGTGTATTTATGCAGTTCGATGAGATGCAGTCCGAGCTTGAGTTCGGCTCTTATCGCAAAGCAATGCTCGACCGCCTGCTTGCCGATCCCGATATGAGCGATGAGAAATACGAGGAGCTTAAGCGCGCTGCACTCATCAATATATACGGTGTTGATGCCGCAGACGGTGTACGCGAGTATATGGATGCGATCATCGAGCGCGCACGCGACGGCAGATGCTGGAACGTCCGCACTCAGCCTCGCGATCTGCTGCCTCTCAAGCGTGAGGACGGCAGCTACGACCTTGACTTTGCACGCCGCCTCTACCGTATGTGGGAGAAGCTGCATGCACATCCCGAGGCGCTCGCAAAGAATAAGCTCTATATCGCGCGCATGCTCTACACCATGTATCAGGCAAATCAGCTCTCCTATTCCAAGGCTCAGCTCAATGAGTGGATGATGGATGCCATCGACATGAACGATCGCGGCAGAGCTATCGAGTATATCATTGCCGACTGATACGGCGCGGCGGTGCTTGCTCCCGGACGCAGTACCGACGCAACTATTCAAACATAAGGGGACCCCGCAGGGGGAAATATATAATGGAAAACAAAGAGACAACCATACTTTTTCAGGGAGACTCCATCTCCGACGGCGCAAGGTATAAGGATCCGCTCGCGCGAAAAGACCTCAACCATCAGATAGGTCATACCTTTATCTACACCATCGCCTCGACCTTCGGATATAAATATGCGGATAAGCATATCCGCTTTGTCAACCGTGCGTGCTCGGGTGATAATCTCGAGCTTATCTACGATCGCGCTGATGAGGATGTGTATCCCGAAAATCCCGATGTATTCAGCATTCTTGCCGGCTGCAACGACTACTACCTGTGGAAGGACGATCCCGACCACATGGAGGAGTTTGACGAGACCTATCGTAATATGTTCGACGATCTGCGCGAGCATAATCCCGATATCAAGCTCGTTATGTGCGAGCCTTTTGTAGCGCCCGTCACTCTTCCCGAGGATGAGTATAAGGCTCGCCGCACGATGATTGAGCAGGAGATAGAGCTCATGCACCGTATCGCAGAGGATTACAATGCAGTATATGTTCCGCTGCTGCGCCCGTTTGATGAGGCGACCAAGGTCCGTGAGGCATCCTATTGGATCTGGGACGGCATTCACCCTACCGAGGCGGGTCACGGACTTATCGCTCATGAGTGGGTAAAGGCGGTGCTCCCGTCGGGAATTCTCGGCTTCACCGAGTGATAGTAGTCGCGTAAATCAACATAGGTTCGCCGTCTGAACTGCACCGCCGCGCTGTGAGCCTCGGCAAGAGATGCCGAGACATGCTTTTAAACAACAAAATAACCGTGTTCGACATACCCTGCGGGTGTGACGGACACGGTTTTTTGTTATTTTGTTGTTCAGAGTGCTGTCCGAATGAAGTCGAAGCAAGCGCGGCTGCCCGAATGCATCGAGCGACGTGCGGTCGATTAAATTACGCTTTCGCTTACCTCTTCAAGCCCTTTGCGAGCGCTATCAGATTATCTATCTGCTCGCTGCTGAGCTCTTTAGCGATAGTGTACAGCTCGCGCGCTTTTGACGGGTCGGGCGAGTCTATGTCAAAAAGCTCCGTCGGAGTTATTCCGAGATATTCGCATATATAGAATATACCTGATAGTGACGGCATTGATTTTCCGCTTTCGATATTATTGATATAGCCCGGGTTTTGTCCCATCGACAGACTCATGTCACGTGCGGAAACGCCCTTTTCCCCGCGCAGCTTTGCCAGTCTCAGTGAAAAATCTTTTTCAGTCACAGTATCACCGCCTTTATAATATTGTAACCTATATATAAGCAAAATATATTTGTATATAGATGTTGATTTTCTTGAAATGTTGGTTTATAGATGTTATAATGCCTCTATGTAGGAGGTGTGAGATAATGTATGACAAACAAGAAGTATGTTGCTTTATTGGTCATAGAAGGGTTGGTGAGAAGGAGACACTTAAATTACGAATTTACTCCGTTACCGAAAAGCTGATAAATAGTGGAATGCGTGTCTTTTTGTTCGGTGACCATTCGGAGTTTAATGATATGTGTTATGAAGCGGTAACCGAATTGAAGTCGTTTTATCCGCAAATAGTAAGGGTGTTGTACCGAAAGGATTATCCAAAGGCCGATGCTTATACTTTGCAGTTTTATCTTGATGAATTTGATGACTGTATTTGCCCTGACGGAGTAGGCTATGCCGGTGTGGCTGCATACGTTGAACGAAATAGAGCAATGATTGCTCAAAGCTCGGTGTGCGTCTTTTATTATGATACTGATTACAGAGCAATTTCACGGAGATATATCAAGAACAGAATAATAACTCGTGAGACAAAAAGCGGGACAAAGCTTGCATATGATTTTGCGGTGTCGCAAAATTTGAAAATAATTAATTTGTTTGAGAATGATATAAAAGAACAGAGTGTTTTTCTGTCGTCTGCCGCGCACGGCGTAACAAAAAAATTACTAAAAAAGAGCTAAAAGTAATTGTATTTTTGCCCGTGATGTGATAGTATATTATGAATAGAAAAATACAGTGCAAAAGTGTTTGTATTTTTCGCTGTGCGGTCTCGCGCATGTCGCGGTGACCCGTAAAATGATACTTATTCCGACTGCCGCGACGCGGCCTTCGGTTTCGGGAAGGGGACAGATGCATGAGCTCGATAGACAACTTTATAAAAGAACTCGGCGGAAATTTTATCAGCCTTGTAAAGTCGATAGGAGTCCTTGACGTTTTTGATATCATTCTTGTGGCGGTGCTTATCTATTATGCCTTTAATTTTCTGCGCAATCGCCGCGCGGGAAAGCTCGTTTTCGGTGTTGTGATCTTGTTTGCGTTGCAGCTTCTCAGCGATCTGCTCGGGCTTGTCGCGACGCAGTTTATCCTTCAGAATGTGCTTCAGCTCGGGCTTATCGCGCTGCTGATACTCTTTCAGCCCGAGCTGCGCTCTGCGCTCGAAAAGATGGGCGGAAGCGGGGCGCTGCGGTCGTTCATAGGCATTACCGGAGAGCGTGAGGATAAAGCGACTGCAGCGATCGCCGCTGTCGCCTCGGCTGCCGCGGATATGTCGCGCAATAAGACCGGCGCGCTGATGGTGTTTGAACGCAGTACAAAGCTCGGCGATATCGCATCGACAGGCGTTATTATCGACGCAAGTCCCTCGACATTCCTGATACGTAATATCTTTTTCGAGCCTGCACCGCTCCATGACGGCGCGCTGATAATAAGCGAAGGCAGACTGCACGCAGCGGGCTGCTTCCTCCCGCTCTCGAATAATCCTACGATCATAAAGGACCTCGGAACGCGGCACCGCGCTGCGATAGGAATGAGCGAAAACAGCGATGCGGCTGTCGTGGTTGTCTCCGAGGAGACGGGTATAATATCGCTCGCGCTCGAGGGAAAGCTGTATCGCAATCTTGACGAAATGACCCTCAAGGGCATGCTTGCCGAGCTGCTCGGCACACACAGCGCAAAGCAGACGGTAATCGAAAAGCTGCGCAGCAGAAGAAAGGAGAACTGACCTATGTCATCGGAAAAGAAACCCGAAAATATGCAGACTCCTTTGACCGGGCTGCCGTCCGAGGCGGCGCAGAATGCTGCGGCTGATTCGATAAATAATACGGCGAGCTCGGTTGCCGCAACTGTCGGAGATACCGTTACATCGGGAGCGGAGGAGAATGCATCGGCAAATGCAGTCGAGGAGCCTGATGCGACCGCATCGGACATCGCGGCTGAAAGGTTGATGGATAATACATCTGTAAAAGCGGTTGGGAAAACTGAAACGGCGGGCGCGAGATGCGCGGAAAAAACTGCTGCAAAGACCACAGGAATGAAGAATTCCGGCGAGGCTCGGCGATCCCGCGGCGGACGCGAAAAGGGCGAGGACAGCGGCAGACGCTTTCGGATCTTCGCACGAATAGCTTCGGTGCTTATTGCGTTCGGTATCTGGGCATATGCCGCAGAGAACGATACCGTCCGCAGCGAGGTTTCGCTCAAGGGCATTCCGATTACGGTGAGCGGCGAGCAATCGAGCACACTTTCGGTAATCAGCGGCTATAATAACACGCTCGATGTCGTTCTCTCGGGAAACAAATCCATCATCCGAACGCTCAGCAGCTCGGATGTTACGGCAAGCGTCGATATTTCCGATTACACCTCGGCAGGCAAATATACCGTTCCGATTTCTCTCGATCTGCCTGACGGCACGAGTGTTGTTTCGCAGAGCCTGACCGACATTTCGGTTTATCTCGATATTTCTACTTCCGTGACCGTTCCGGTCAATGTAAAGTACACAAACTATATGATAGAGGAGGGGTACGAGCTCGGGGAGGCTGTGCCGAGCGAGTCCTCGGTCACCGTTACCGGGCCGAAATCGGTGGTTGAGAGGATAAGCTATGCACTTGCGGAGCTTGACCTCGGAAAGGTAGAAAAGACGGTCAAAATGTCGTCTAAGCTCTCGCTTGTTGACTCCTCGGGGGAGACGGTGACAAATCCGTACGTCAAGCTGCAGACGAGCGAGGTGACGGTCACGGTGGCGCTGTATACCGAAAAAACAGTGCCGCTCTCTGTCGATACCAAGTACGGCTATCTCACCTCGAAAAACTCTGTGATAACCGTTACTCCCTCGTCCGTAAAGGTCAAGGGCGAGCCTTCGACGCTTGACTCGCTCGATAAAATAACTATTGCAACTCTCGACGAAAAGCACCTGAGCGGCGATAACATGACGCAGAAGATCGTTCTGCCGGACGGAGTGTATATGACCGACGGCACCGAAACCGCGACGATAAGCGTAAGGCATGTCGGAACGTCGCTGCGTACGATGACGGTTGACAATATAACCGTGGAAAATCCGAGTAATCTTTCCTATGAGCTTGTGACCGAATCTGTTGAGGTCAAGCTGAGAGGACCGACCGAAATGCTCGCGGAGCTGACATCGGATTCGGTCAAGGCGACGCTTGAACTGAGCTTTGATAAGAGCGTGTCCGGCAGCTCGTCGGTGCCGCTGAAGATAACCGTATCCGGGGCGGATGGGGTCTATGAGATAGGCGATTATTCTGCCATAGTAAAAATCAACCCCTGATCGGCGAGGCTAAAAAAGCGCAGACCGAAAAAGCGAAAACAGATTATTATAATTGAGCTTTAATATGTTCCATATAACAGGTAAGGGGTCGGAATCCTGACGGATTCCTGCACAAGGTTATACGTTTTCGCTTTTTCTACCGCCGAAAATCGCCTCTGCCGTACGCAAGTACGGCGACGTGACGATTTTCGACGATTCTGCATCTTTTTTATCTCTCGCCTTTGCGGGGATGCTAAAATCGTCCGGACCGAAAAAGCGAAAACAGAGTTAAATTGACGGAGCTTTAGTATAATCATTATTTTGATTATGGGGTCGGAATCCTGACGGATTCCTGCATAAAGTTAAGTGTTTTCGCTTTTTCTGCGCCCGATTTCGCCCCGCGACGTACGATTGTACGCCTTGCGGCACGAAATCGAGTGCTCCAAACGATTTTATCTATCCCCTGTTCGTCTCGGCTAAAAAAGCGCAGACCGAAAAGCGTACTATAATGCAGAAATTGCACAAACTGCGGTTGTGAAGATGATAGTTTGTGTAGGGGTGGTGCAATTAGCTTTGTGGGTAAGTGCTCGGAATCCTTGTGATTCCTTAAAAAGAAGAAATAGCGTTTTCGCTTTCTCGGTCTGTGCTTTTTAAGCCTTTCCGATTCGGCGTGGCTAAAATCCTCCCGACCGAAAAAGCTCGATGGTACTTGAATTTAGCTCAAAAATAGGCAGATAATGTTAGAAAAGCTGCGGATGTGAAAGCCTCCCTCATTTAACCGCTGCGCGGTTAAATATGAAATTTTGCTTTGCTGCCGACGGCAGCAATCTTGCTACGCAAGACCGCAAAATTGCACTTGTGCAAGGGGGGCGCCGGAGGGGCTGTTGGGAACCGAAAAATCTGTTGTCAAATTATTCTTTCTCCATTCGTATCGGCAAGGCAGAAAACGCACAGTCTGTGGTTGTAAGGATGATAGCTTGAATGTAAAGCAAAACTGTCGGAGGCTGCAGGGGCTTCGGCGTGTAGTTTAAATTGACATAAGAGGTAGTATGACACGAAAAACGAATTGCGGCGGGACGGTACATGCCGTCGTCAGAAATATATCACTGCCGTTTACCGAGCCCGCCGAGGAGGCGTGTGCGGCGGCGGTTAAATATCTCGGCAGGCTTGTCCCGCGTGCGAGCATCGGCAGGGCTGTTATAGCAAAGCGGTCGGTGGACGCGCGTCGGCGCGGAAATATTCGTTTTTTATATTCGGTGGACGTTGAGGTGGACAGCACAGCGGCTCCGGTGTTGAGCGCCGATCACTCTGTATCGCTGCTGCCGGACTTTGCCGACGAGGTACGCTGCGGAAGCGAGCGTCTGAGCGCACGCCCGGTTATAGTAGGCTTCGGTCCTGCGGGAATGTTCGCATCGCTTACTCTTGCTGCGCTCGGCTATGCCCCGCTTGTTATAGAGCGCGGCGGTTCGGTCGGGGAGCGTGTGGCGGCGGTCGAGCATTTTTACCGTACCGGCGAGCTTGATACCGGAACGAATATTCAGTTCGGCGCGGGCGGCGCAGGAACCTTTTCTGATGGAAAGCTGACCACGCGCATAGGCGACCCGAGGTGCCGCGGAGTTTTGAAAATGCTGCATTCGCTCGGCGCGCCGGAGGACATACTGACGAGCGCCAAGCCGCATATCGGAACAGATATTCTGCGCCGCGTTGTCGAGAATGCTGCCGAGAGGCTTACCGAGCTCGGCGGTGAGATACGCTATCACACCACGCTGACAGAGCTGCCGATGCGCTCCGGCGAGGTCGGACGGATAATGACAGACGGCGGCGAGATAGAGTGCGGCGCGGTGGTACTCGCTGTCGGACACAGTGCGCGTGATACATATTCCATGATAATGCGGCGCGGCTATGAGGTCGTGCCGAAAGCGTTTTCTATGGGGCTGCGGATAGAGCATTTGCGCGAGGATATCGACCGCTCGCTCTACGGCGACGATGCGGGGCATCCGCTGCTGCCGCCCGCCGAATATGCCATGTCGCGTCACTACGGTGAGCGGACCGCATATACCTTTTGCATGTGCCCGGGCGGCGAGGTCGTGGCTGCCTCCTCGGAGGAGGGGCTGCTCGCCGTAAACGGAATGAGCCGCTATGCCCGCGACGGGCGCAATTCAAATTCCGCCGTGCTCGTCTCGATTGCCGCATCCGATACGCCGGACGGACAGATAGAGCTGCAGCGGCGGTACGAGCGTGCGGCATTTCTCGCCGGAGGCGGCAGATACCGTGCTCCGGTGCAGACTGTCGGTGACTTTATGAGCGGAGGAGTGAATGCGTTGCCGTCCCGTGTGCTGCCCACCTACATGGGCGGTGGTGCCGACAAGGTAACTACCGCCGATCTCTCTGAGGTCGTTTCCGGTGTTATGGGCGCAGAGGCGCTCGACGTGCTGCGGTGCGGGATACGCGACTTTGCGCGGCAGATATCCTGCTTCAATACCCCCGACGCGCTTTTGACGGGGGTCGAGAGTCGAACATCCGCGCCGGTGCGAATACTGCGCGGCGACACATTTACCGCGATCGGTGCGGACAATGTTTATCCGTGCGGCGAGGGTGCGGGTTATGCGGGCGGAATAATGAGTGCCGCCGCGGACGGCATCCGTTGCGCCGAGGCGATAATATCGCGATATGCGCCGTTCGACTGAGCCGATCTACGGCAACTCGGCAGCGTACATGCATCGCTTTACGCATAGGCGCTGTGCGTAGTGTAAACTTAGGAACTGCCGATACAGGGCAGCAGGATAATTGTTAAAAAAACGACAATAAAAAAGGAGGGAAGCCGAAATGATAGGCAGCAATGAAGCAAGACGATGGAGGGTGGATACCTCCGCGCGGGACAACCCGGATGCCGTTCGCGCGCTCGAGGATGAGCTCGGACTGTACCGGCTGACAGCCTCCCTCCTATACTCGAGAGGGTACAGAACGCCCGAGGCGGCGACTGCGTTTCTCCGCCGGGACGACGAGTGCTTTCACGACCCCCTTCTCCTGCCCGATATGGACAAGGCGGTCGAGCGCGTCACTGCGGCGATAAACTCGGGCGAGAGGGTAATGATATACGGCGACTACGATGTGGACGGCGTGACCTCGGTGGCTACGCTGTTTCTGTATCTTCGCTCAAAGGGCGTGCCGGTCGATTATTATATCCCCGAGCGTACCTCAGAGGGCTACGGAATGAACGAGGGCGCTGTCCGCCGCATCGCCGCAGGCGGCACGAGCCTTATTATCACGGTCGATACCGGAATAACCGCCGTGGAGGAGATAGCGCTTGCTTCCTCGCTCGGGGTAGATACGGTCGTGACCGACCATCACGAGTGTCACGGAGAGCTGCCGCAGGCGATAGCGGCGGTCAATCCGCACCGCCCGGATTCGGAGTACCCGTTTGCGGAGCTTGCGGGGGTCGGAGTGGCATTCAAGCTCATATGCGCTGTCGAGCAGCTGCTTGTACCGGACGACGACCGCTATCTGCACCGCATGTGTGCGGAATATGCCGATCTTGTCACGGTCGGAACGGTCGCGGACGTAATGCCGTTGGTCGACGAAAACCGCCTTATCGTCAGTATCGGACTCGGACTTCTCGAACGCGGCAGCCGGATAGGCTTTGATGCGTTGATACGTGCAGCCGCACTTGACGGAAAGAACGGAAAGGACGGAAAAAACGGCGGGCGGAGCGGAGGAGGAACCTCCGGTTCGGACGAGACCGAGGAGCGTCATCTGACTGCCTCCTCGATAGGCTTCGGAATTGCGCCGAGGATGAATGCCGCAGGCAGGATCCGCAGTGCATCTATTGCCGAGGAGCTGCTGCTGACAGAGGACAGAGGCGTTGCCGATGAGATAGCGGCGCGGCTGTGCGACATCAACCGCGAGCGTCAGGAGCTCGAAAACGCAATGGCTGAAGAAGCCTTTCGCATGATAGAGCAGACGCATGATTTTGCAAGCGACCGTGTTATAGTTCTCGCGGGCGAGAGCTGGCATCACGGAGTTATCGGAATAGTTGCCTCGCGAGTGACCGACAGATACGGGCTGCCGTCGATACTTATATCCTTTGACGGCGGGCGTGTGACGAGCGGTTTGTCGAATGGCGATATCGGAAAGGGCTCGGGACGCAGCATACGCGGACTCGACCTTGCCGCCGCGCTTGCCTCATGCTCGGATCTTCTTGTGCGCTTCGGCGGTCACGAGATGGCGGCGGGACTGTCGCTGCGGCGCGGTGATCTTGATGAATTCCGCCGCAGGATCAACGAGTACGCAGCCGCTCATCTGCGTAAGGAGGATCTTGTCGCTGTGATAGATTCGGACGGTGAGGCGGAGGCTGCAGATCTTACCGTGCCCGCGGTCAAGGAACTGTCTCTGCTTGAGCCGTACGGAACGGCAAACCCCACTCCGGTCTTTGCGATGCGTGACGCAACGATCACCGATATCCGCGCGATAGGCGGCGGAAAGCATACGAGCATGACTCTCGAGTCCGGCGGGATAATGCTCGGCGCGGTCATGTTCCGACGTTCTCCTGAGGAGTTCGGGCTTGTGCGCGGCGACCGTGCAGACCTGCTGTTCTCGCCGAGTATAAACGAGTTTCGCGGGAATACCCGTGTACAGCTTATGCTGCGCGACATTCGGCACTGCGCCGATGAGAGGGCGCGCAGGCGCGCGCTGACGGCGGAATACGGCAGGGTCGCGGAGAATCCCGACATGCTGATACCGCGTGAGCTGCTTCCGTCCCGCGACGATTTCAAACGAGTGTATCTGTGCATCAAGCGCAGACTCGGAGAGCAGCCGGAGGCGCAGATAAACATCTACCGCCTTGCCTCGAGATCGCTCGGAGCGGGTGCGAGCGAGTACATAAAGCTGCGCTTTATTCTCGCCATACTCGTACAGACCGGGATAATATCATATTCCGCCGTTCCGGACTATACCGTCGACGGCGGCGGGCTTTCGATAACGCTCGGCACGACCGACGGAAAGGTCGATCTCTGCGCGTCGCAGATATATAAGAGCCTTGAGGCGCGCGTGGCAAAATAAATCGCTCGTGCTTTCCGGATTGTTTTCGTGCGAAGTATATGAGCTATTCTGTTGCTCGAGATATTTTGATGCGGTATCGCGTAGGTAATATGTCGGAGCTGCGGGCATGATTCCCGCACGGCGAAATATAAAGCATAAGTATTATTCGCACAGTCTGCGAATGAAAAAACTCAGGAGAGCGAGGCAGACAGAATGAAAAACGAATCAAGAATTCATCACATAGAGTCCGACCCTAAATATAAGGATATAGAGATGCTGCTGTTCGCTCTGACGGCATCGGGCAAAAAGTACGACATCGAAAAGATAAAGCGTGCCTATCTCTATGCCGCAAAGCTGCACGAGGGACAGTTTCGCGCGAGCGGTGAAAAATATATTTTTCACCCGATAGCGGTCGCGGAGATAGCGGTCTCGCTCGGCCTTGATACCGATTCCATCTGTGCGGCGCTGCTGCACGATACGGTGGAGGACTGCGGCAGCAAGGTGAGCCTTGAGGAGATAGAATCCGAGTTCGGCAGTGATGTTTCGATGCTTGTCGACGGACTTACCAAACTGGTGCACATCCCGTTCGAGGATAAGGAAGAGAAGCATATCGAGAACCTGCGCAAGATGTTTCTTGCCATGTCGCGCGATATCCGCGTTATATTCATCAAGCTGTGCGACCGTCTCCACAATATGCGTACCCTCGGCGCAAAAAAGCCGGAAAAGCAGAGGCAGACCGCGCTCGAAACGATGCAGGTATACGCGCCGCTCGCACACCGTCTCGGTATGCAGAGGATGAAGCAGGAGCTGGAGAACATCTCGCTGCGCTACCTTGACCCGTTCGGCTATGAACAGATAGAAAAGCATATCGAAGAAAAGTACGGACAGAGCCATGATTTTATCGAGCGTGCGCGCAGTCAGATATCGGACAAGCTGACCGGAAACGGGATAAACTTCTCGCTCGACGGCAGAGTAAAGACGGTATACAGCATCTACCGCAAGATGTTCGAGCAGAACAAAAGCTTTAACGAGATATACGATTTTTACGCGCTGCGCGTGCTGGTCGATACCGAGCTTGAGTGCTATACCGTACTGGGTATCATTCACGACATGTTCCACTCGGTGCCGGGACGCTTTAAGGATTATATATCGACGCCTAAGCCGAATATGTACCGTTCGCTCCATACCACCGTTATCGGCAGGGGCGGGATACCGTTTGAGGTGCAGATAAGAACATGGGAGATGCATCGCATAGCCGAATACGGTGTTGCCGCGCACTGGAAGTACAAGTCGGGCGAGGAGAGCTCCAAGGAGATAGACGACAAGCTGCAGTGGATCCGCAAGCTCGTCGAGACCGAGGACGATACCCGCGATCCTGACGAGTTCATGCGTGCGCTCAAGATAGATATCTTCCACGACGAGACCTTTGTTTTTACCCCGAAGGGCGACGTTATTACCCTCCCGCAGGGCTCGACCGTCATCGACTTTGCATATGCCATTCATTCCGGTGTCGGCAACAAGATGATAGGTGCTAAGATAAACGGCATGATAGTGCCTATCGAACGAGTGCCGCAGAACGGCGAGATAGTCGAGATCCTTACCTCAAGCGCATCTCGCGGACCGAGCCGCGACTGGCTGAAGATAGTCAAGACCGGCGAGGCGCGAAACAAGATACGACAGTGGTTCAAGCGCGAGGAGCGCGAGGAAAATATCGCGATGGGCAGAGCGGAGATAGACCGCGAATTCCGCCGCTACGGACGCGGCTGCTCCGAGCAGATGAAGGAGGAGATCGCAACCGCAGTCGCCGCGCGATTCAGCATCAAGACCTATGAGGATCTGTGCAACACCATCGGCTACGGTGGAATAACCATCTCAAAGCTCGCGCCGAAGCTGCATGATGAATTTGAGCGCAGAACAAAGGCGGAGGAGGCGCCGCCCGCACCGACCGATGCCGCATCGGTACGTACAAAGGCGCTTCCGCATTCGCATAAGGCAAGCTCCGGCGTTATTGTAGACGGTGTAGAGGGCTGCGCGGTCAAGTTTGCAAAGTGCTGCAACCCGCTGCCGGGTGACGAGCTTATCGGATTTATCACCAAGGGCTACGGCATCTCGGTGCACAAGCGCGATTGCCCGAATGTTCGGCTGTCCATGCAGCGTGAGGAGAATGCCGACCGATGGGTACAGGCGAGATGGGACGGCGAGCAGCAGAGCGAGAAGTCGCTGTTCGAGACATCGCTCAATATCTACGCCGAGGATCGCATCTCGATGATAGCGGATATTACCACCGCGCTTGCGGATATGAAGGTCTCGATAGTTTCGATAGGAGCACGCAAAACCGGAACGGGAGGGGCTGTCATAAATGTTACCGTCGGTGCAAAGAATATAGACCATGTACGCTCGATAGTCAGCAGACTCGGTGCTATCAAGGGCGTTGACCATGTTGACCGCAGATATAATACCTGACCTGCTGCGATCGGAGGTGTTGGCTCCGAGTCTCTATGCCGTCGGTACATGCCGCACGGAACAGTCTGCTGCGGCTGTCGACCGACAACGGCTCCGAGCGAGCCCGAAAGTGATGTGAACAGATGAAGCTGTATATAGAAGGAGATATAGGGCGCTATTACGTGCAGACACTCTGCCTTATCTTCTTTCCCGGTGCGGGCTTTTCCGAGCGGGAGGAGGAGACGGCGGAGAGTGATGCTGTTCGTCTGACGTTGCGCGAGGATGCACAGAGCTATACCGCCGAGGCGATAATGCGGCACGGCGGCGAGCAGCGCAGCGCCTCCGCACGTGAGCTGCGCGACGGTATAGACTCGGACGAGAGGATAAAGAAGCGCGCGGTCGGGCGTGCGATATTTGAGGCGGGCGCGGAGCTTTTCGGCATACGTCCGGAGTGGGGAATACTCACCGGCGTTCGCCCGGCAAAGCTCGCAGAGCAGCTCGCGGAAAGTGCGCGCGCTAAAGGCTTTGACGGTGCACGTGAGGCGGAGCGGATACTCACCGGAGACTATCTCGCCGCGCCGGAAAAGGCGCATCTGCTGACCGAGGTCGCACGGAATAATTCCGCGCTGCGCGGCAGGATCGGCAGCGACGGCTGCTCGGTGTATATATCCATTCCGTTCTGCCCGACGCGCTGCGCCTACTGCTCATTTGTATCGTATTCAACTCCGCGTCTGCTTTCGCTCATTCCCGATTATCTCGAGCGGCTGTGCAGTGATATACGCGCGCTCGGCAGACTGCTGCCGAGGATCGGCAGACGGGTCGATACCGTATATATAGGCGGCGGAACGCCGACGACGCTCAGCGGCGAGCAGCTCGACCGTCTGCTCGGCTGCATAGGTGAGAATATCGATCTGTCTCGGCTGCGCGAGTTCACGCTCGAGGCGGGCAGACCCGACACGATAACCGACGACAAGCTGCGTGCGGCAAAGCGCGGGGGTGTGACCCGCGTCAGCATAAATCCGCAGACGACAAATGATGAGGTGCTGCGCAGCATAGGACGCTCGCATACGGCGGAGGAGTTCTTCCGAGCATACGAGTCGGCTGCGGCGCAGAGCTTCGACTGCATAAATACCGACCTTATCGCGGGGCTGCCGGGAGAGCGCGGAGACAGCTTTGTCCGCAGCTTTGACGAGGTAAGCGCGCTCTCGCCCGAGAATATTACCGTTCATACCTTCTGCGTAAAGCGTGCGGCGGAGCTTGCCGAGCGCGGGGGCTGCTACTCGCGTACGGGCGAGGATGCGGGACGCGGAGTTGCATATTCTCAGCGCCGCTGTGCCGAGCTCGGCTATGAGCCGTACTATATGTACAAGCAGAAGAATGCCGTCGGCGGCTATGAGAACGTCGGGTTTTCAAAGCCCGGAAAAGAGGGCATATACAACATTTTGATAATGGACGAGATACACAGCATTTTCGCGCTCGGCGCGGGCGCGGTGACCAAGCTCGTATCGCGCTCCGGCGGCGATATGCAGCGGCTGTTCATGCCGAAATATCCGTATGAGTATCTTGCCGCTTCGCCGGAGGAGTCCGACCGGACGCTCGCCGAGGCGGCGGAGAGCTTCTACCGTGACCGTTTTGATGATATAGAATGAGGCTCGGACGGCGTTGATCGCGCGGAACGATGCCCGTACAGACCGATGTCTGTACGGTATGTGACATCGCGCGGTCCTTATAACGGCTGTATTTGTACGTGCGCGGCAACGTTGAACGCGGAAATGCGAGCGATGCTTTCAGTGCTCAAAGCGGCTGCGGCACTCATACTGCCTTTACGAAACAGGAGGTGTCCTATGCAGGAACTGCATGAAAATATAATTTCGCTCTCGCCCGGCGAGTGCACTCCCGCTCTGATAGAGCGCTGCGAGGATGAGTATCGGACAAGGCTCGACCGAACCGCATCGCTGATATGCGAGAGGGTTCGCGGCGGCAGCTCTCCGCAGCTGATAACGCTCTCGGGACCGAGCTGCTCCGGCAAGACCACGACGGTAGAGAAGCTGCGCACCGATCTTGCTGCCTGCGGACTGCGTGTTTTCCGTGTGTCGATAGACGACTTTTTTCTTACCTCCGAGGTATCGTCCGATGTTTCCGCTTATTCGGAGGCTAACGGCGAGCTCGACCTCGACAGTGAGGACGCGATGGATATCCCGGAGTTTGAACGCTTTACCGGTGCTGTGCTGAGCAGGGAGTCGGCAGCGCTTCCGCAGTTTGACTTCAATCTTCAGCGCCGCAGCGGCTTTCGCCCGGTCGAATCGTCCGAGTTCGATGTTTTTATCTTTGAGGGGATACAGGCATCATACCCTGCGGTTCGCCGCGTGCTCTCTCCTGCCTCGCCGCTCTTCATCTTTACCGATGCGGCGAGCGGTGTTCGGATAGGAGATACCGAATTCTCCGCGCGGCGGCTGCGCCTTATGCGCCGTCTGCTCCGCGACCGTCTCTTCCGCTCGGCATCGGTCGAGTTCACGCTTCAGGTCTGGGCGGGCGTTGTTCGCAACGAGCAGAGCAGCATCTACCCCGCGCGCAGATATGCGGATGCGCTGATAGATTCCTCACTCGCATACGAGGTGTGTGTGCTCAAGGAGCCGCTTATCGAGCTGCTCGGTGCGGTAAGCACGGATTTTCCGCTCTATTCCGAGGTGCGCGGACTTCTCGACGATCTTTCTGCCGTTCCGTCGCTGTCCCCGTCCGCGGTTCCCGCAGATTCGATGCTGCGCGAGTTTATCGGCGATATGCAGTAACGGAGCGAATGTGCCGTGCTGATTCCGCGGCTCTGCCATGCCGACAGTGCCGAAGCATGTATGAAATACATTAGTCTGAAAGGAATATATTATGAAGTATTTGCTGAAAAATGCAAAGCTGCTCAGTGGTGAGACTGCCTGCGTTGTGACCGATGGGGCATACATAACCTACGTCGGAGCGCAGCCGTCTGAGGACAGCTATGACCGAGTCATCGACTGTACCGACCGACTTCTGATGCCGGGACTGTACAACTGTCACACGCACGCAGCCATGACGCTCTTTCGCGGCTACGGCGAGGACATGCCGCTCGACCGCTGGCTGCACGAGAAAATATTTCCCGCAGAGGATCTGTTGACGAGCCGTGCGGTCTATAATGCATCTATGCTCGCGATAGCCGAGATGATAAGGGGCGGTACCGTCTCGTTCTCGGATATGTATTTCTTCTGCGACGATACGGCGCGAGCCGTTGCCGAGTCGGGCATCAAGGCGAATATCAGCCGTTCGATAACCTCCTTTGATCCGGATATCGATATGTCGCGCGACCGACGCTTCGACGAGGCAAAGGCGCTTTACTCCGAGTGGAATAACGCGGAGGACGGAAGAATAAAGATAGATATATCACTGCATGCCGAGTATACGAATGTTCCGCGTGCCTGCATCGAGGTCGGAAAATACGCAGCCGAGCACGGCGCAAATCTGCACATCCATCTCTCGGAGACCGAGTCCGAGCACGAGCAGTGCAAGGAGCGTCACGGCGGGCTGACACCGGCAGCGTTCTTCGAACAGTGCGGCTGCTTTGAGGCACCGGTAACTGCGGCACACTGTGTGTGGGTAGAGGACGGCGATATTGAACTGCTCGCGCGGCACGGTGCTACCGCAATATACAATCCTGTCTCGAATCTCAAACTCGGCAGCGGCGTGATGCCGCTTGCAAAGCTGCTCGACGGCGGCGTAAATGTAGCTCTCGGCACCGACGGTACGGCATCGAATAATGTTCTCGATATATTCAAGGAGATGCACGTCGGCGCGATAGTACAGAAGGGCTTTACGCGCGACCCCTCGCGCATCGGTGCGGGAGATATGCTCCGCGCGGCGACTGTAGCGGGAGCACATGCTCAGCAGCGCGGCGACTGCGGAGAAATAGCGGTCGGACGGCGGGCGGATATTATCCTGCTCGATCTCGGTGCGCTCAATAATATTCCGTACTACGATCTGCGCTATACTGCCGTTTACAGCGCCAACTCGTCGAATGTGACCATGACAATGGTCGATGGCAGGATACTCTACGAAGACGGCGAATTTACCACCGTTGATATAGAAAAAATTATTCACGATATGAGGGAAGAATGTGGCAACTACTTCAAAGACCAAAAAGATAAAGAATAATAGGAATCTGTTTTTCTCCGGTGTTGCCGTGCTCACCTTTACCAATGTGCTGAACAAGGTGGTCGGCATGCTTTTCCGCATACCGATAAGCAACATTCTCGGCGACTCGGGCATGGCATATTTCAACGCCGCCTATCACATCTTCGTCTGGTTCTATATGATATCGACCGGCGGACTGCCGCTTGCAGTCTCCATACTCGTCTCCGAGGCGCGCTTCCGCGGAAACCGCGAGGAGATAAAAAAAATATACTCGCTGACTTTGAAGATGTTCATCGTTATCGGCACGCTCGGCACCGCCGTGATGATGCTGCTATCGCATCAGTTCGCCTTTCTTAACGGCGTTGCAGGCTCGTATCTTTCTATCATCGCGGTAGCACCGACATTGTTTCTTGTCTGTGTGGCGAGTGCGATGCGAGGGTATTTTCAAGGCTTTCAAGAGATGCGGCCTACCGCCGTATCTCAGATAATGGAGACGCTCGGCAAGCTGCTGATGGGCATACTGCTCGCGCTCGGCGCGCGAAAGCTCGGCTACGGGCTTGAGGTGCAGGCTGCCTGCGCCATTGCCGGACTTACCATCGGAACCGCGTTCGGAATGCTGTTTCTGTTCATCTCAAAGCTGCGCTTCCACGAGGAGGAGTATGCTATCGAGGGGGCTGTCGGCGGCGGGAAAATATCAGGCGGCAGGGAGATTCTGCGCAGATTGCTCGTCATAGCCATTCCGATAACGGTCAGTTCTTCCATCATGAGTCTTACTACGATGGTCGACGATATGATAATCAACTGGCGGTTGATGAGCATCGGCTATGTAGAGGAGTACGCGAACGCTCTGTACGGAAACTATACCGGCTTTGCCGTTCCGTTTGCCAACCTCCCGCCCGCACTTATCTATCCCATATCCTATTCACTCATTCCGCTGCTCAAGGGCACTCTTACCCTTGGCGACAGCAAGCGCAGCGCGGAGATATGCCGCAGCTGTCTGCGCGTTACCGCGATAGTGGCGCTGCCGTGCACGCTCGGTGTCAGCGTGCTCTCCGAGCCTCTGCTAAAGCTGCTGTACAATGCGGAGAGCTCCGAGCTTTCCGCGCCAAAGCTGTCTGTGCTTGCAATATCCATATTCTTTATCTGCATGCTCTCGATATCGAATGCGATCCTTCAGGCATACGGCAGACAGAATAAGCCGATCATTTCGCTCGTCAGCGGCTCGGTCGTAAAGATAATGCTCAGCTTTGTGCTTATCGGTATTCCGGCGATAAATATATACGGCGCGCCGATATCAACCGTTGTATGCTATATAATCTGCACCGTACTCAACGTATATTTCATGGCGAAATATACCGATGTCCGTCCGTCGGTCTTTGTTACGTTCGTGAAGCCGCTTATCGCATCGGCGGTCTGCGTCGGAGGAGCCTTCGGAATGATACGCCTGCTTTCCGGTTATCTGCCGAGCAAGGCGGTGACGCTCATCGCGATAGCTTTCGCGGCGATAATCTATGTGATAGTGCTGTTTACCATCCGCGGTGTAGAGCGCGACGATATCCTTATGCTGCCTAAGGGCGCAAAAATCTATGCAGGACTGCAGAAAGCAAGACTTGTAAAATAAACGGAGAACAAAATGTCAGCAATAGAAGAAAAGAAATACCTTACCGATAAATACGCTACCTCCGAGCGCATGACCGCAGCCGATCTGCGCATGATAACCGCGCTGCTCCGCTCGCCGGACGGCTGTCCGTGGGACCGCGAGCAGACGCACGAGAGCGTTCGCGAAAACTTCATCGAGGAAACGTATGAGGTCGTTGAGGCGATAGATAACCGCGACCCGGTGCTGCTCTGTGAGGAGCTGGGCGATGTGCTGCTTCAGGTAATGTTTCACGCACGGATGGAGGAGGAGCGCGGCAGCTTTACCTTCGACGATGTATGCAACGGCATCTGTCGCAAGCTGATACTGCGACACCCTCATGTTTTCGGAGATACCGAGGTCAGCGGTACCGCGCAGGTGCTCGACAACTGGGATGCGATAAAGCAGCGCTCCAAGAGTCAGACCACCGCGACCGAGACGCTCGAGAGCGTCGCCCGCTCTCTTCCCGCGCTTATGCGTGCGGAAAAACTGCTCGGACGTGCCAAAAAGGCGGGCTATCTTGATGCTGCCGTGCCCGACGACGGGGATTCCTCGCTCGGCGCGCGTCTCATGCGCCTTGTGCTCGAGGCTCGCGAGAGCGGAACGGATGCCGAGCGCGAGCTGTACGAGGAGTGTGACCGCATGACCGAGCGCGTGCGTGCGGCGGAGCAGTCGGCAGAGTGATCGTCGGCTCGGTACTGTACGGCAGAGTATCTCATACGGTGTAGTAAATACGATGTCAGCGCAGCGGCATGCATGCGCTTTTCAGGTACTGCGGACAGCATAGCAAACAATAACGAGATTCCCATGGATTCCTTGAAGAGATAGGAGAATGAATATGAGAATTGATAAATTCTTGAAGGTCTCACGTATAATAAAACGCAGAACGGTGGCTAACGAGGCATGCGATGCGTCGCGCATCACCGTTAACGGCAGACCGGTCAAGGCGTCGTATGATGTCAAGGTCGGTGATGTAATTACCGTTTCATTCGGACAGCGCGAGCTGACCGTACGGGTGACAAATGTACTGGAGCATGCGGTCAAGGCTGATGCCTCATGCATGTACGAGGTCGTTGAACAGAATTCACACCACGACTGAGCTGCCGCGGTCTCCCGTAATGCCGCACACGGAAATGCCGTATGCGGGATAGTGCTTCCGCGCGGCGGGGCTTTGCGTGTCGGGGCTTTCGGACTCTTTGAATATAATATGCTTACGACGGCGGAGACGTAGCTTCGCCGTCATTTTCTTTCATTATTATATGTAGTGCATGAGGATGTCTGTCGAACGGTCTTATTTCGGCATAAAAAAGTGCCGCTTGTGCAGCCAAAGCTCTTAATGTCACCGCACAGATTACCGAGCGGTAATATTGCGAAATACCGCCGCATATAATATACTCGGGAACGGGGCTGATAAAAAAAGCGCCGTATTATCGGGAGGTTTTCGGGATGGAAGCAAGATCGGAGAAGAGCAGGGCGGGCAGGCATTCGATATCGCTTGTCGGCAGAGAACGTATGACGGTGTGCGGCGCGCGTGATGTACAGTCGTTTGACGAGAGCGGGATAGTTTTGCTTACCGATATGGGGGTACTCAGCATAGAGGGGGAGGGACTGCGGATAGTCTCATTTTCTTCGCCGCCTACCGCGCCTGCCGACGGGAGGATAAAGCTCGTCTATGACGGCAGTGCCGGTGCGGGCGAGCTCGGCGACGGTGTTATCGAGATAGTCGGGCGGGTGGACGCTCTTGCCTATATTTCCGAGGACGGCGAGGAGGACGGCGGCTTCTTCCGCTTTCTGCGCAGGAGGCGGCAATGACCGTTCAGATGGAGCATGTCTCGCAGCTCGTTCTTGCCTCGAGCGCGCTTTACGGCGCGGCGGTCGGCGCCTCGCTCGGCGCGGTCTACGATTTATTTCGTGCGCTGCGCATTGCGGCGGGACTGACTCTGCGCCGCTGCTTTGCCTATCGTGGCAGAACGCTGCCGACATGGGGGCGTCGCCTTTCTGCGGCGCTTTTATTTATTTCGGATGTGCTGTTCTCGCTCATTGCCTCCGCTGCGCTGAGCGTGACGGTGTTCCATCTGCTGTCGGGACATATCAGGTGGTTTATTCTGCTCGGCACCGGGCTTGGTTTTCTCCTCTACCGCAGAACGGTCGGCAGACTTACCGCCCGTATCATGCCTCGGATCATTCGCGCGGTCGGACGGTTCGTTCTTGCCGCTGCGCGTCTGACTCTTCTGCCGCTGCTGCGTTTGCTGCGTCTGCTCTTCCGCCTGCTGTCCTGTCCTCCTGCGGCACTTCTGCGCTGCCTCGATTCGCGCCGCGAGCGCAGGTTTGCCATGCGTGCCGCGCGCTCCGCTCTCGGTGCTGCGCAGTATTCGGAGCGGACGGGAAGCGCCGGAGAAAGCGGTCGGGAACGGCAGCGCTCTTAATAGCTTATTTTTTTCGGATAACGGACATCTCATCCCCGGCGGCTGTATGCTTCCGGGGATGCTTCGCCTTCTGCCGAGCGCCACACAGTCGGCAATGCACTGCTTTTTCATTATTTCACGACGCGATACATCGGCAGAGGTGCGCATTTTCAAAAAAATATCGCTATGCGGTAGATTTATGCCGCAAAATGTGATACAATGGTAACAAGAGGTGATACGCATGGCAGGCAGAAACAGATATATAATGCCCGAGAAGCGGATGAATGTTTTCATAAAGGCGGCGATAGTAGTATTCGTATGCTTCTGCGTGGCGTCGATTATCGGACAGCAGTATGAATACAACGAGCTGTGCAACGAGCAGGACAAGCTCGAGTCTCAGATAGAGGAGCGCGAGTACGATATCGAGGAGATGAGCGAGCTGCTCGACCACGAGGTCGACGATGAATATGTAAAGCAGATAGCTCGCAAGAGCCTCGGGTATCACATGCCCGACGAGGTTATCTATTACAACGATCTTAAAAAGTGACTATCATAAACGTTTTAACAATTGACAACACAGCCGCACGGGGGAAAGCTCGCGCGGCTTTTACGGTGAGGCTATGAAGGATACGGAAACAAGGCGGCAATATAAAAACGACGGCGGGGCGGCAGACCGCGCGGATATTTCGCGCAGCGGCGCTAATCCGGACGACAGCTCCCGCAGCGATGCGCACGCAGCTCGCGGCGGCAGAGACGGCAAACGCACCGTCAGCCGCGGCGCGATGATAGCCGTTGTGTCGGTGCTCGGCGCGCTGACGCTGTTGCTCGGTGCGCTGCTTGTACTTGCGCTGCGGCGCGACGATGCAGAGCAGCCGCTCCCGCCGGAAACGACCGAGGATACGGCTGCGCGCGAGCGCGAAAGTGCGCTCGAATCCGAACGCGACGCGCTGCGTGCCGAGCTTGACGGCATACAGCTGACGAAGGATGAGCAGCTGCTTCTTGAGCGGATAAAGGAAAAGGATGTTCGCATAGAGGAGCTGCAATCGACGGTCGATCTGCTCTCGCAGAGCTTTACGCCCGAGCTGCGGCGGCAGGCAGAGCTTTTCTCCGAGCTCGGCAGTCTGATGGAGGAGCGTCCGTATCTTATCAGCGCAGACGACGGCAGCAGCTTTCGCCCGCGCATAGGCATCTGCTATCTCGACCTTGAGACCGGATATACCGTCTCATGCGGCGGAGATACCGTTTTCGACTCGGCGAGCGTTATCAAGGCACCGTTTATCCTCTCGGTGCTGCTCGATGCCGAGGGCGGCGGGGATCGTTACGACCTTGCGGGCAAGACCCTTGAATATAATCGTGACGAATACTACCGAGAGGGCACCGGACGGATAGTCGACAGCCCCGACGGTACGGTTTATACATATGAGGAGCTTGTCCGGTACGTGCTCTCGTACAGCGATAATGTGGCATTTAATACCCTTATGCGCGCCTACGGCTACGGCTCTTTGCATCGTATGATAGATAAGCAGGGCTGGGAGTCGATGAAGTCAAGTGCGAGTCGAATGAGCGCACGCGACGGCTGCCGCGTAATGGAGCAGATATATAAGTACACGGAGGGCGGGCATAAGTATTCCGCTCTGATGAAGGATGCGCTCATAGACAGCGATCAGCCGAAGCTCATCGCGCGTGTCGCGGGAGACCGAAAGGCGGCGCATAAATACGGCTGGGATTACGGCGCATACCACGATATCGGCATAGTCTACGACGAGCACCCTTATGCCGTCGCAATATTTTCGGAATACGACAGCGCGACCGCCGCGCAGGTCGAGTATCTCGACAGTCTGCTCGAATGCGTCGATCGCATACATACCGAATACCGCGCATCGCTCGAAGGATAATTCGGTACCCCGCATCCCGCAAATATCACGGCATTTCCCGCATCGCGGACACATCGCGTTCACCGCGAAATATTCGCCGAAAAGGATGTCTGTTATGAAGGAAAGCGGCAGATTAAAGCAGAATCTCAGAACAACGTTTTCGACCTCAAAATACATGCTCGGATACGTATGGCGCTCGCGCAGCGGCAAGGGCTACATACTGATGAAGAGCTTTTTGTCGGTGCTCGGCGCCGTACTTCCGCTCGGACTCGTGCTTCTGCCCGGACTTATCATAAACGAGTTGACGGGCGCGCAGCGGGTCGATGTTCTTTTGTGGTATATCGCCGCGACAGCGGGGATACCGCTGCTGCAGAGCGCGGTCACGTCGTCGCTGAATGTGTATTTAAACAGTCTGCGATACAGGTTCATGGTGCAGGTCAACGCGGATTTTATCGGTCATTGCGCGGACATGGATTACGAGACGATGGAGAACCCCGAGATAGGGATGCTCAAGGAGCGCGCGGCGGATACGACCTTCAGGAGCCTTGATGTGTTTGAGGGTCTGAGCGGTCTTGTCACGGCGCTTGTCAGTCTTATCATGTGCATCTCGACGATAACGGTGCTGAATCCGTGGATACTGATCCCCGTCGCGGCAGCCGTCGTGCTCAATTATATAAACGGCAAATGGCTGAACCGAAAGACCTTTGAGATGAACCGCAATATACAGCGCTACAACCGCTACGGATGGCCGGTGATGAGCTATTTTTCCGATATGAAGTATGCAAAGGAGATGCGCATATACGGTCTGAAGGATTTTTTCATCAACCTGTACGTCGGAAAGCGGCTCGAAGCAAATAAGTACGGCGAGAAAAGCAGCATTTATATCCGCAACAGCAGCTTTTTCGGCGCGCTGATATCCTTTGCGCAGACCGCGCTGCTGAATCTCTATTTCGTTTTCAAGGTCATTGCGGGCGCGCTGTCGGTCGGCAGCATGACGATATATATGGGACTGATAATGCAGTTCTCGGGCTCGCTGTCTAACATCACACAGCGGTATCTCAACCTGTCTATGCTGAGTCTCAGCGTGCAGGAGCTTATAAAATTCATGGAGATACCGCTGAGCAATCACGTCAGAGGAAGCCTCACGCCTACCTTTGATGCGGATTCGGTTATCGAATTCAAAAACGTATCGTTCAGATATCCCGGCAGCGACAGATTCGTTATCAAGGGGCTGAGCCTTACAATCCGCGGCGACGAAAAGCTGTGCATCGTGGGCGCAAACGGCTCGGGAAAATCGACCTTCGTAAAGCTGCTGACGAGGTTGTACGTCCCGACGGAGGGCGCGATACTGCTGAACGGCATCAATATAAACGAGTACGATTATCGGGAGTATTGCAGGCTTTTTGCGCCCGTGTTTCAGGATTTTGCGCTGTATAATATCACACTGGGCGAAAATATCGTGATGGCGGAGAGCTACGACGAAGAACGGCTGCGGTCGGCGGCGCGTCAGAGCGGCTTGTCCGAGATGGCGGAGCATAATAAGAACGGCTACGATACCGTTATCTATAAGTGGTTTGACGAGGAGGGAATTGAGCCGTCGGGCGGCGAGGGGCAGCGCATTGCCATGGCGCGCGCACTCTATCGCGGCGGCAGCGTCTATATCCTTGATGAACCGACGGCGGCACTCGATCCGCTTGCCGAATACGAAATTTATACGCAGTTTAATAATATGATAACCGATAAGTGCGCCGTGCTGATAACGCACCGTCTCTCCGCGGTTCAACTCGCCGATATGGTCGCGGTGTTCGACGACGGGCACGTAGCCGAATACGGAACGCATGCCGAGCTGTATGCAAAGGGCGGAATATATACCGAGATGTTCGACAAGCAGGCAAGGTTTTACCGTGACAAGCCGTCGGAGCACACGGCGGAGAGCATCGGCAAGGTGGGAGAATAATAACAGGAAAGCGCTGCCACTTTTGTGGCGGGTATAAACGGCGAACGGTGGTTTTTCTTGCGGCGGTGCAGTGGCAAACGGGCGCGGCGGTGCTCCGCATGCGGCGTGAAGGAGACGATTTCGATGCCCCTATATGCGGGCACGTTATTTTCGGGTTGAAAGGATCAAAGGATGGAGAAACCGAAGTATAATTTTAAGCAGACCGTAAAAAGCACAAGCTGTTTGCTGAAGATGGTCTGCGGAAAGAAGCAAGGGAAGCGGCTGATAGCGCACAGCGGAGTGTTCTCATGCCTTAATGCGTTGGTGCCTATCGGTCTTTCAGTTTTGCCCGGTATGATCATTAATGAGCTTACAGGCGACCGGAGATTGCAGGTTATCGGTGCTTTGCTTGCGACGATGTTGTTTATACCGGTCGTATACCAGCTATTCAGCATAATGATGAACAGACGGATAATGAGGTTATCCTTTGAACTCAAGGATTCGCTCGAAACCGATTTCTACATTCATCTGTCGCGGGTGGATTTTGAATACCGCGAGTCGCCCGATATCGGAATGATGGGCGGACGGGCAAAGGATACCATTCAGAATTCGGCGAACATCATATCACAGCTGTTCGGCTTGCTGTCGTCGGTTGTCAGCGTTATCGCGCTCTTTTCCATTATCAGCACGCTGTCTCCGATCGTTATCGTGGTTATTGTGCTGATAATGTACATCAATTCTCTGATAGCTAAGCGTTTGAATGCGGATATTTTTAAGTTGAACAAGGAAAGTGACCGCCTCTCGCGATTTTTGCTCGTCAGTCATAATCCGCTCGCGCAGTATTTGTGGGCTAAGGAGATGCGCATTTTCGGGCTGACGCCGTACATGATTGACAAGAAAACCTCGGCGGAAAGGGACTATTTCAATAATGAACTGAGCAAGAATAAGCTGCAGAGCAAGGCGGGCGTGAAGCAGTCGCTTCTCGGATGCGCGCAGCAGCTTATCATATATGCATACCTCATCTATAAAGTTTTGGCGGTCGATCTTCCGATAGGTACTATGTCGATCTATTTGAGTGCTGCAGGGCAGTTTTCATCCGCGGTCGGCGGAGTATTCGGCTCATATCTCGGGTTGAATAATAATGTCCCCCATGTTAATGAAATGATAGAGTATATGAATCTGCCGCTGACTCGGTCGCGCTGCGGTAATGAGGCTGCCTCTTTCGGAGCGGATTCCGTGATCGAATTCAAAAATGTTTCATTCAGATACCCAGGCAGCGACAGAGATATATTGAAGAACTTTAATCTGAAGATCAGAAGCGGCGAGACGCTGTGCATCGTAGGCGAAAACGGCGCGGGGAAATCTACATTTATAAAGCTGCTGTGCCGTATGTTTTCACCGACTGACGGCGAGATACTTCTGAACGGAAAGAGCCTTAATGAGTATGAGCCAGAACAGTATATAAAAATGTTTGCGGCGGTCTTTCAAGACTATCAGCTGTTTGACGGCTTGACACTCGGAGAAAATATTGTTCTTACGAATGACTACGATGCCGAAAAGCTCGATGCTGTTTGTAAAAGCAGTGGGATCTACCAGTTGATAGAAAAGCTTCCGCGTCGTTATGATACATATATCAGCAAATGGCTCGACGAGGACGGAATAACTCCGTCGGGCGGAGAGGAGCAGCGTATCGCTATCGCTCGTGCCTGCTATCGCGGAGGCAGTATATATTTGCTCGATGAGCCGACGGCGGCACTCGATCCGCTTGCCGAATACGAGATTTATACGCAGTTTCACAATATGATACACGGAAGAACGGCTGTTATGATAACCCATCGGCTCTCTGCCGTTCAGCTAGCTGACAAGGTTGCCGTGTTTGACAACGGGCATGTTGCCGAATACGGAACGCATGCCGAGCTGTATGCAAAGGGCGGAATATATACCGAGATGTTCGACAAGCAGGCGAGATTTTACCGTGACAAGCCGTCGGAGAGTGACGGAGATGAAGAATGCGATTAGTATTTGTGCTTTGCGGAATATTGGCGACGTGTACAGTAATTGATGCTTATGGTCGTTAAAGGTGGGATTGACAATGATGAAAATACTCCCGTTTAAAATTGACCCTCAGGTAAGAACATATTTGAATCATGCCTATGCTTTCGGAATGGTTGAGGGAGTCCTTGGCAGTGATATAATTCCGCGGCTTTCGTGTGAGACGTATATAAATTGTATTTATAGTCGGGATGATGCCAACAAGTTTTATATTTATACCTACAATGATGATGGGTGGTTTGAAAAAACGGGTATAGTTTCGCGGGATGTGCACGTATGCGACGATCCGAATTTAAAATGTGTATCTGAGGCATTGCAGATCGCAATCAGAAGAATAATCGGCGGTGAGTATGTTTTATGCTGTCCGAACGAAGGACGGCTGAGCATACATAACATGGGAAGGCCCTATGATTTTGATCATGAGTGTCTTTTGTGGGGCGTAGATGTTGAAGAAAAGACTTTTCAGTCGTCAGGGTATGTGCGCGGAAGATATATGCAGTATGAGATTGATTTCGATGAGCTTACGAATGCACTTATCAATGTTTGCGGCGGCTATGTGGATATGATATTTTATAGAGTGGATGCCGACTTTGTGTTTGGACCTCCGAATATACAAAATGTGGTGTTCCTGCTTGGCGAATATCTAATGTCGAAGTGCTCGGAGCTTAGTGAAAGGACGGATATAAAAGAATATATCGACGCGGGCAAGCTTAAATTCGGTATGGATGCGTGGGATGAGTTTGCAAATTACATTGAAGAAGTCCAAAATACAGACATGAGATATGTCAGGAGTTTTCTTGACCATAAGTATTTGATGTATCAAAGGGTGAAATATTTATCTGAGAATAACTATTTTCAAGATGCAGCTGCCTATATGACGAATGCGGAAAACATTTATAAGCAGGCGGTAAACATATTTTATAAGGTAATAAAATATGCATGTTCCCCGGCTGATATTGATAGTATGCAGAGAGAAACCGCCGAGAAGATAAGAAAAATTAATGGAGCTGAAAGAGAATATCTGTCTTGTCTGATATATGAACTTGAACGAAATTGCTGTGATAAGTCTTTTACATGATACATAATTTTTATGCCGTCCCCGTCTGTGCCATGCGCACGGACGGGGCTTTGCTATGAATGTATTTATTGTATTTCTCTTATGTTAAATAAATGTAAACAAAGCAGAAAATGACTTGATTTTAGAAAAGGTGTGAGTATAATAGTAAACAGTTATTAGCACTCGAACGGTTAGAGTGCTAACGACCTTGAGTTGCTTACTAATTTATTTTTAATATTCAGGAGGGTAATTATGAAACTGAAACCACTTTCCGACCGTGTTGTTATCAAGATGGTCGAGGCAGAAGAGACTACAAAGAGCGGCATTATTCTTGCCGGCGCGGCAAAGGAGAAGCCTCAGGTAGCTGAGGTCATCGCAGTCGGACCCGGCGGTGTTGTTGACGGCAAGGAGATCGAGATGACCGTTTCCGTCGGTCAGAAGGTCATTACAAGCAAGTATTCCGGAACCGAGGTTAAGGTTGACGGTGAGGAGTACATGATCGTCAGAGTCGGCGACATTCTCGCGGTAGTTGAGTAATTCTACCGGGCTTATATAGTTATATAGGAGGAATATAGATATGGCTAAGGAACTTATGTACGGTATGGACGCAAGAAACGCACTGCTTCGCGGTGTTGATAAGCTTGCAGATACGGTTAAGATCACACTCGGACCGAAGGGCAGAAACGTCGTTCTCGAAAAGAAGTACGGCGCACCGATGATCATCAACGACGGTGTTACAATCGCCAAGGAGATCGAGCTTGACGACGCTATGGAGAACATGGGCGCACAGCTCATCAAGGAGGTCGCAACAAAGACCAACGATGCGGCAGGCGACGGTACTACCACCGCTACCGTTCTCGCTCAGGTGCTTATCCGCGAGGGTATGAAGAACGTTACCGCCGGTGCTAACCCGATGGTTCTCCGCCGCGGTATCTCCAAGGCGGTTGACAAGGCTGTCGAGGAGCTGCGCGCAATGAGCAAGAAGGTAAACGGCAGCGAGGACATCGCAAGAGTCGGTACCATCTCGGCAGACGACGAAGTTATCGGTCATCTCATCGCCGACGCTATGGAGAAGGTCTCCGCAGACGGCGTTATCACCGTTGAGGAGTCCAAGTCCGCAGATACCTACTGCGAGGTCGTTGAGGGTATGCAGTTCGACCGCGGTTATCTCTCTCCCTATATGGTAACCGATACCGATAAGATGGAGGCTGTCATCGACGACGCGCTCGTTCTTATCACCGATAAGAAGATATCCAACATTCAGGAGATCCTGCCTCTGCTCGAGCAGATCGTTCAGGCGGGCAAGAAGCTGCTCATCATCGCAGAGGATGTCGAGGGCGAGGCTCTTACCACTCTCGTACTCAACAAGCTGCGCGGAACCTTTACCTGCGTTGCAGTTAAGGCGCCCGGATTCGGCGACCGCCGCAAGGAGATGCTCCGCGATATCGCTATCCTGACAGGCGGTGAGGTCATCTCCGACGAGCTCGGACTTGAGCTTAAGGATACCACCATGCAGCAGCTCGGCAGAGCAAGACAGGTCAAGATTAACAAGGAGAACACCATCATCGTCGGCGGCGCAGGCGACAGCGAGGCTATCAAGTCCCGTGTTGCTCAGATCCGCAGCGCTATCGAGACCACTACCTCCGACTTCGACCGCGAGAAGCTCCAGGAGCGTCTTGCTAAGCTCGCAGGCGGCGTAGCAGTTCTCAAGGTCGGCGCAGCTACCGAGACTGAGATGAAGGAGAAGAAGCTCCGCATCGAGGATGCGCTCAACGCTACCAAGGCAGCAGTTGAGGAGGGTATCGTAGCAGGCGGCGGAACGGCTTATATCACCGTTATCCCCGCAGTCAGAGCCGTTGCAGAGTCGCTTGAGGGCGATGAAAAGACCGGCGCTATGCTCGTAGTTCGCGCTCTCGAGGAGCCGCTTCGCCAGATCTGCAACAACGCAGGCGTTGAGGCTTCGGTCGTTGTTGATAAGATCAAGAACAGCGGCAAGACCGGCTTCGGTTACAACGCTGCACGCGATGAGTATGTAGATATGATGGATGCCGGAATCGTCGATCCTACCAAGGTTTCGCGCTCTGCACTCCAGAATGCTTCTTCTATCGCATCGGTCGTTCTTACCACCGAGGCACTTGTTGCCGACAAGAAGGAGCCCGCACCCGCAGCACCTGCCGCTCCCGGAATGGATGGCGGCATGGGCGGCATGTATTAAAGGAAATGCCCAAAAACGTCCGGATCGAAAAAGCGGATAAAGATTAGTAATAATCAAAAATGGATAATCAGAAGCCGAAAAAGCCGATGAAATCCTAAAAAGCGCAGAACGAAAAGCAAAAGAGATTATATCGATTAAGTATTATATGATTTGTCGATAATATGTGATGGAATTCCGACGGATTCTCTCAAGATAATTAATTTGCTTTTCTAACATCAAAACCGTCTCTGTTGTACATCGGTACGGCAGAGACGGTTTTTGTGCTTCTGCATTTTTCCTTATACGTTGGCACAAAATGAAGATTTTTGCATCATACTGCATTTTTCTATAGTTCAAGTAGGTTCAGTCATTTCTATAGTACACACGAGTAGAGTACATGCGGGGACAAGCTTTCTGCGGCGGTAAAAAGCGTCGTGCTGTCGCGATGGTTAACTCTTGCGCGTTTGGGTTGTGAAAAACGGCACGACAGGAATTGAATGCATGTTTTCGGGGAAAATTATCCGTGCCGAGACATGAAAATTTTGTCCTGAATGACGGAGCGCACGGCGAGGACGGTGACGGTTCGCGGCAGAATGCGTTGGAAGCGATAGTGAACATGCGGCGAACGGCAGAGTGTGCGGAGGAGAGGGACGCATGGTGAATTGAGAAGTGCGCAGCGGAATGCGGGGACGCGGCGGAATGCGGCGGAATGCGGCGGGGTGTGTCAGTTGCAGCAGCGGCGGAGCGGCACTGCTATGGCTTTATTTCCCTTAAATGCCGCCGATATGGCTTCGGACGCGTCGAGTGTGCCGTTATAATTACCAAAGGCGGGGAGCGATGGCGCGGGATTTTTCACACTTTATTAAAACCTTGTTTTGATGAGTTTTTGTTAGTTGACAAACCGGTTCGAATGGTGTATCATTATGTCGGACGAAGAAATTCGTCCCGGTTTTTTTACATCGGATATTGCATTTTTGTGTCGGCGTGGGCGTCGTGTCTCGGCGCGGACAACAGGTGTGTGTTCGATGTTGCTTTATTTGTCGGGCTTGCCAGACCGCGCAGATAGGATTAAGGGCTGCCGCGAGGCGTGCTTTTAATTATAAACAAATTTGGAGGATTAGACAAATGCTTAAGAAGATTCTTTCTATTGCTCTCGCAGTTGTTATGATTGTCTCGGTTGCCGCTTTTGCGACCTCTTGCGGCAATACTGCCGGCGACAATAACAGCGAGACTACCGTTGCCGATAACAAGGCAAACGACGGTAAGGAGTTCAAGGTAGGCTTCATTTTCCTGCACGACGAGAACTCCACCTATGACCTTAACTTCATCAACGCAGTTAAGGGTGCTCAGGCTGCTACCGGTCTTACCGATTCGCAGGTCATCATGAAGACCAACATTCCCGAGGGTCAGGAGTGCTACGAGGCTTGTGAGGACCTTGTCGATCAGGGCTGCTCGCTCATCTTTGCAGACAGCTTCGGTCACGAGACCTACCTCATTGAGGCTGCTAAGAAGTACACCGATGTTCAGTTCTGCCATGCTACCGGTACAAGAGCTCACACCGAGGGTCTTTCCAACTATCACAATGCATTTGCTTCTATTTACGAGGGTCGTTATCTTGCAGGCGTTGCCGCAGGTCTTAAGCTCAACGAGATGATCGCAAACGGCGACTTTACCGCTGAGCAGGCAGTTATCGGCTACATCGGCGCGTATACCTACGCAGAGGTCGTTTCCGGTTACACCTCCTTCTTCCTCGGTGCAAGATCGGTTTGCCCCACCGCTACCATGAAGGTTCAGTTCACCGGCTCTTGGTATGACGAGGCTATGGAGAAGGAAGCTGCAAACGCACTTATCGCTCAGGGCTGCAAGCTCATCAGCCAGCACGCTGACTCTATGGGTGCTCCTACCGCATGCGAGATGGCAGGCGTTCCCAACGTCTCCTACAACGGCTCTACCGTTCAGGCTTGCCCCAAGACCTTTATCGTTTCTTCCGCTATCAACTGGCAGCCTTACATGGAGCTCATCATCAAGAACACCATGAACGGCAAGGCTATCGACGCTGACTGGACCGGCACACTTGCTACCGGCTCTGTCGTTCTCTCCGACATCAACACCAATGCAGCTGCCGCAGGCACTGCGGAGAAGATCGCCGAGGTCAAGGCTGAGCTCGAGGCAGGTACACTTCGCGTATTCGACACCTCTAAGTTCACCGTTGACGGCGCTGCTCTTGAGAGCTACATGGCTGACGTTAACTCCGACGCTGACAACACGGGCGACACCGAGGCTATTGTTAACGGCTACTTCCATGAGTCCGAGTTCCGTTCTGCTCCTTACTTCGATGTAAAGATCGACGGAATCGAGCTTCTCAACAGCGCATTCTGATTTTAACAGTATAATATGACAGGAGGGGAGCAGGGTGCTGCCCGGCTCCCCCGACTGTCTTTTATCGGAGACGGCTCCGATATTTTTTCTTTAAAGAATTCCGAAGAAACGGTATATCCTTCTTCGGTTTTTCCTGCTTTTTCGGAAAAGCCTACAATTCTGACGCGGAGGTGCGGTGTGACAGATTCCGTAGCGATACAGCTAAAGCATGTTACCAAGCGATTTGGCAGCATAGTTGCAAATAAGGATGTTGACCTTGACGTGCTTCACGGCGAGATACTTGCGGTACTCGGCGAAAACGGCAGCGGCAAGACCACTCTTATGAATATGATATCGGGTATTTACTATCCCGATGAGGGAGAGGTTTATGTCGACGGAGAACCCGTCGTTATCCGCTCCCCGAAAGATGCGTTCCGTTACAAGATCGGAATGATACATCAGCATTTCAAGCTCGTCGATGTATTTACGGCGACCGAGAATATCATCCTCGGCATAAATGAGGACAAATATTCGCTTCCCGCCGCGCGAGAGAAGGTAGTCGCGCTTACCGAGAAATACGGCTTTATAATGGATCCCGACAAGAAGATCTACGATATGAGCGTTTCCGAGAAGCAGACGGTAGAGATATTGAAGGTACTCTACCGCGGTGCGGACATACTTATTCTTGATGAGCCCACCGCCGTGCTTACCCCGCAGGAGACGGAAAAGCTGTTTGACGTTCTCCGTCGTATGCGCGACGAGGGCAAATCGGTTATTATTATTACACACAAGCTGCACGAGGTGCTTTCCATCTCCGACCGCGTCGCCGTTCTCCGCAAGGGCGAGCATGTTGCTACCGTTGAGACCGCAAAGACCGATGAGGCAAGTCTTACCGAGATGATGGTCGGCAAAAAGGTCACTCTGAACATCGACCGCAGCGAGCCGCGCGACGTATGTCTGAGACTGCTCGTTCGTGATGTCAATTATACCAACAGCGACGGCATTAAGGTTCTGAATGGCGTTTCGTTCGAGGCGCGCGCAGGCGAGATACTCGGTATCGCAGGCATCGCAGGCTCGGGACAGCGCGAGCTGCTTGAGGCTATCGCGGGACTGCAGCCGATAGATTCGGGCGAGATCACATATCTCAGTCCGAAGGACGGAGAGCACATAAATCTCCGCGACAAGACTCCCGTACAGATACGCGACCTCGGTGTCCGCCTGTCGTTCGTGCCCGAGGACCGTCTCGGCATGGGACTTGTCGGAAACATGAACATAATCGACAACATGATGCTGCGCAGCTACGGCAAGGGGCGCTCCATCTTTCTGAACAGAAAGAAGCCGCACGACCTCGCCGACGAGATAATCAAGGATCTCGAGGTCGTTACCCCGAGTGCCTTTACCCCCGTCCGCCGTCTCTCCGGCGGCAACGTACAGAAGGTGCTTGTCGGACGCGAGATCGCGGCGGCTCCGTCGGTATTTATGGCGGCATACCCCGTCCGCGGACTCGACATCAATTCCTCCTACATGATATATAACCTGCTCAATAAGCAGAAGGAAAGCGGCGTTGCCGTCATATTTGTCGGAGAGGACCTCGATGTGCTTATCGGGCTCTGCGACCGTATAATGGTCATAAACTCCGGCAGCATAACCGGAACTGTCGATGGCAGGACCGCCGTCAAGGAAGAGATAGGCTATCTCATGACAAAGACAGACAAGAAGGAAGAAAAGGAGGGAGAGCAGCATGGCAGCAACTAAAAAAGCCGAGGGACACGAGCCCCTCTTTCACATAGTCAAGCGCCCCGCCATCGCATGGTGGCACGCATGGCTCATTCGCATCGGCGCGGTCATAGCGGCACTCCTTGTCGCGGGCATCGTAACGCTCGCGCTGACGGGCGAGAACCCCATCAGCGTTTACGGAACGATGATCAAATCCTCCTTCGGAACGAACAGGCGCGTATGGCAGCTGCTGCAGAATATCGCAATGCTGCTCTGCGTTGCGCTTGCCGTAACACCCGCATTCCGTATGCGCTTTTGGAACATCGGCGCGGAGGGTCAGGTGCTCATCGGCGGACTTGCTACCGCGGCATGCATGATAACGCTCGGCGGAAAGGTTCCTGACGGTGTGCTCATCCTCATAATGGCGGTTGCGGCTATCGTCGCGGGCGCGATATGGGGTGTAATTCCCGCATTCTTCAAGGCTAACTGGGGTACAAACGAAACGCTCTTTACTCTCATGATGAACTATGTTGCAATGCAGCTCGTTCAGTTTTTTGTCGTCAAATGGGAGGTGCCGAAGGGCTCTGGCAAGGTCGGCATCATCAATCAGGATACGCATGCCGGTTGGCTGCCTACCATCGGCGACAACAGCTATCTGCTGAATATCATCATCGTTGCGCTCATCGTCGTTATTCTTTTCGTATATCTGCGCTATTCTAAGCACGGCTACGAGATATCGGTCGTAGGCGAGAGCGAAAACACCGCCCGCTATATCGGCATCAACGTTAAGCGCGTTATTATACGCACAATGGCATTCTCGGGCGCTATCTGCGGCGTTGCGGGTCTGCTGCTCGTCGGCGGAACGCATCATACGATAGCAACAACGACGGCTGACGGCAGAGGCTTTACCGCTATCATGGTATCGTGGCTTGCAAAGTTCAATCCTATCTATATGATACTTACCTCGTTCCTGCTCGTGTTCCTCGAGCGCGGCGCGGGCGAGATTGCGACGGTATTCAAGCTCAACGAATCCTTCTCCGATATCATCAGCGGAATTATTCTGTTCTTCATTATCGGAAGCGAATTCTTCATCAACTACCGCATCATGCACCGCAGTGCAGGAAAGGAGAACCGAGTATGATAATTACCGTAATTCAGCGCGCTATCGTTCAAGGCATACCGCTCCTTTTCGGCTCGACAGGTGAGATAATCACCGAAAAATCGGGTAATATCAACCTCGGTATCCCCGGTATAATGTACGTCGGCGGCATCAGCGGCGTTATCGGCGCATTCCTCTATGAGGAGTCGGTCCGCGCGGCATCGGGCGTGCTCAATCCCTTCCTTGCCGTTATTATCCCGCTGCTTTCTTCTATGCTCGGTTCGCTTCTGATGGGGCTTATCTACTGCTTCCTCACCGTTTCGCTCCGCGCGAATCAGAACGTCACGGGTCTTGCACTCACTACCTTCGGTATCGGCTTCGGTAACTTTTTCGGCGGCTCGCTCGCCACTATCACAAAGAGTGAGACTGCGTCGGTCGCACTGACTCAGACGAGCGAATTCTTCCGCACGGCCCTTCCTTTTGCCTCAAAGCTCGGATGGTTCGGCGAGGTGTTCCTGTCATACGGCTTTCTCGCTTATCTCGCGATAGTCATCGCATTGCTCACCGCATTGTTCTTCAAGCATACCCGCCGCGGACTCTATCTGCGCGCGGTCGGTGAGAACCCCGCAACTGCAGATGCCGCAGGCATAAATGTTGAGCTTTATAAGTATACCGCTACCTGCCTCGGAAGTGTTATAGCGGGTCTCGGCGGTCTGTACTATGTTATGGATTATACGATGGGCGTTTGGTCGAATAACGGCTTCGGAGATCGCGGCTGGCTCGCTATAGCGCTCGTTATCTTTGCCGTATGGAAGCCCGATGTGGGTGTTCTCGGCTCAATCCTCTTCGGCGGACTCTACATCGTTTATAACTTCATCCCCGGTCTTTCGCGCAGCGCTACAGAGCTCTTTAAGATGCTCCCGTATGTGGTTACTATCATAGTGCTGATCATAATCAGCATACGTAGAAAGCGTGAAAATCAGCCGCCGGCAAGCCTCGGTCTCTCCTACTTCAGAGAGGAGCGCTGAGCGCGCCGCGCGCCACTGAGCGAATGCAGTTATAAAAAAACGCTTTAAAATAACGCCATGCAAAAAGCACTCGGGCGGCGGCTGCCGCTCGGGCGTTTTTTACGTGGCGTTTGTCCGTCATCTGCTTCAATACGCACGTACGGTGCAGATACTATGCGTATGCGCTATCGGACGGCGGTCGGAGTGCGGTTGATCAATTAAAATCCCACTCGCCGATGTTTTCGTCTTTTCCTGTGCCTGAACTCGACGATGCTGTGATAAAGCTGTCGTCATTAAAGATAATGACGGTCGCCTCAGGTGCTGTGAAAACGTTTTCCGATTTGAATTACCTCTCTAAATCTAATGTATAGGCTGTTTTTGCCGTCACGGCAAAAAGAGTCGATATTTCATCGTGCAGCCGATGAGAGTGGATGCCATTTGTGAAAATCAGACGTCTTTTCGGCACTGTGCCGGTAGGAGCGGATGCGCGGTGCATGCTCCGCGCGCGGCAGAGCATCGGATATTCGGCTGTGCGTCAATGCCAAATAAAGGTAAAACATCGTTTTTATATCTGTCAAAACGGTTTGCTGAAATTTTGCCGTATAAATGATAAAAACCCCGATAAAATCGGGGTTTTTACGGGCTGTATCTATTTTGCAGCCCTTTTATGGCGCACCCTGGGGGATTCGAACCCTCGACCTACTGCTTAGAAGGCAGTTGCTCTATCCGACTGAGCTAAGGGTGCTCATGTTTACGAGCGGTATTATACCATATATCGACTGCTTTGTCAAGCCTGATAGCGGTGTTTTTATTAAAAACAGAATCAAAAATATAGAAATCTATTGACAAGAAAGAAACATAGTGATATAATAACTACGTTACGGGGTGTGGCTCAGTTTGGTAGAGCGCTTGGTTCGGGACCAAGAGGTCGGGTGTTCGAGTCACCTCACTCCGACCATGAAAAGCGTTTGCATTGCAAGCGCTTTTTTAGTTTTATCCGACCTTCGTCGGATGTGAGTGCATATGCGTAAGCGGGCGCGGAGTCGCATAATTTGCGGTAATGTCGGGATAAGACTGCTTGTCTTATCCCGTTATTTGATGTGTGATATAACACAGATTGATAATAATTCTCGCGATATGCGTTATTGCACATCGGACATTTTGCATGTATAGTGATATTGCAGACGGATCCGTGGCTTTGCAGTAATGAACATACGGAGGTAATTATGAAACTGATGATCGGTGAAAACATCCGTTCCTACAGAAAGAAAAACGGTCTGACTCAGGAGGAATTTGCCGAGCGGCTGGGGGTAACTTATCAGTCGGTCAGCAGGTGGGAGAACGGCGCGACCTATCCCGACCTTGAGCTCATACCGTCGATATCCGAGCTGCTCGGTATCACCGTTGACGGGCTGCTCGGTATGCCGATGCGCGAGCGTGAGCGGCGGGCATCTGAGACCTTTGACGCGCTGCGGCGCGAGTGCATGAAGCGGAATTACGATACAAAACGGATATCGGAGCTGCTGCGCGAAATACGCAGAGACCATATCGACAGCGATGCCACCGTGCGCCCGTGGTGCGATGGAAACATGCGGGCATTCGGCGACCCCGAGGTTTTACCCGAGGTGCGTCTGCTCGCCGAGGCGTATCTCGAGCGACATCCGATGTGCGCTCAGACCATTCGGACGATGGCAGTCGTCGATGATGAGGAGCATCTGTCGGTTTTTCTCGAAAAATATACCACCGCGTTTGACTGCTCGGAGCGTGCTCTGATGTTTGAGCGCTGTCTGCTGCGCGGTGATGCGGCGGGGTTTGAGCGCGAGCGGATATATCGGCTGCATGAGGCGTTTTGCGCGATACTTGACATGCGCTCGCTTGTCGGAATGAGCAGCGACGCGAAACAAAACAGCGCAGCCGTTTTGTTTGCCGAGCGTGCGCTTGAGCTTTTCCGCTGCGATGCCGCGGGAGACGGTGCGGATATATGGGTCTTTGACCGTATCGAAACGGGGTTGAGCACGGCTGAATACCTTGCTGCATCGGGTCAGCGCGACGAGGCTGTAGAACGTATCGGGGCTGCGGTGCGGCTCATCGAGGACACTATGCGCATCACGGAAAGGGTCATTCTGCCGACCTCCTGTCGATTCCTTGACGGCATGGAGCGGTGGGCGGAGGAACGGTGGGCAAGCATAGATAACGACCCCGACGGGCTGCAGCAGCGGATGATATACGTCTATTCTGAGGTCGGCGGCGTGACATCCTGCGCATGTCTGTTTCCGAGCGTGTACTATGAAATGCTGACGGGCGCGGGCTTTGAGCCGCTGTGCGGAATTGCGGCGTACGGGGAGCTCTGTGAGAGGGTGCGCGCGTTGATTGAATATCGGATTCCGACGGAAGTGTGACTGTAATTTAGTGTGGATCATGGCGGCGCATATCGGATTTTGGAATGATATCGTACGATATTTGACCGCACATGCGATATTTTTCCCGCTGCGCGGCAGATGTTAATCTGCGTTGCTTGCGGCAACGGAGGGCGCGGGGTATAATAACGGCAACGACCGAAAAGGAGGCTGTTATAAAATGCTGAATGAAAATATCAGAGAGCTGCGAAAGGCAAAAGGACTCTCGCAGGAGGAGCTTGCCGTTCGGCTGAATGTCGTACGGCAGACAGTGTCAAAGTGGGAGCAGGGGTTGTCTGTCCCCGATGCGGATATGCTTGTCGCGATAGGCGAGGTGTTTGATACGCCGGTCGGCATATTGCTCGGCGAGACCGTCACTCCGCAGCTGGCGGTTGAGCTTGTGACGGGTGAATCTATGACGGGCGAGCTGCGCGCAGACCGGTCGGGCGGGAATGAACCTGTAACAGACGGCGCAAAAACGGATGAATCGGGAGCAAATGAGCCGAGAACAAATGAACCGAGAGTAAATGAATCGAGAGCAAGTGAGCTGCGGGCGATATCCGAAAAGCTCGAGGTCATTAATCTGCAGCTTGCGCGCAGGAGTGCGGGGCGCAGACGGGTGCTGCACATCGTGTTCATCGTGCTTTGCGTGCTGACGGCAGCGGGCTTTGCCGCGCTCATTTCACTCGGCAGCCCGTATCTTGAATGGAACTACGGCGACCCCGAAACGGCGGTATTCGGCGCAGCGTTTCACGCATTCGAGTGGCTGTTTGTCAGGGCTGCGCCGCTGCTGTTTGCCGCATTTGCCGTCGGCGCGGCGCTGACGCGCAGAAGAACATGAGTCTTGCTGACACGGCATATGCGTGAAGAATAAGCAACATAAGTATAATAAAAAAACGGACGGTCAGGGCTTTTGACCATCCGTTTTTTAGTCTAAGGCTTTTCCGCGCTTAACGGGTATATATTGTTGCTTACTTTGTTGTCGCAGACTCAAGCATCTCTGCTTCCGCATGCTCTTCAGGCTGCTCCGCATATGCCTTTTCTATCTCGGGAAAGGCGGAGAGCACGGGCTTGACATCCTTACCGCGAACCTTGCGGTCGAGGTAGTTTTTCGTTATCTTTGCAACGAGCGGGCAGAGAACGACGACACCGATAAGGTTAGGTATCATCATCAGACCGTTGAAGGTATCGGAGATATCCCATGCGAGCGAAGAAGAAAGAACAGCGCCGAGCACGATGGTGAGGGTGTGGATGACCTTGAACACCTTGGTGCTCTTTGTGCCGAAGAGGTACTCCCATGCCTTTGTTCCGTAGTGATCCCAGCCGAGAACGGTGGTGAAGGCAAAGAGGAACATGGCAACAGCGATGAACTTCTCACCGATGCCGCCCCAAGAGAATACCGAGTTGAACGCGGTAGCGACGAGGGTCGCGTCGGAGGATGCCGCTTCGCCCGTGACGAGATTATACGCACCCGATGTGAGTACGACGAGCGCGGTCATGGTGCAGACGACCATTGTGTCGGCAAATACCTCGAATATGCCCCACATACCCTGAGCTACGGGCTCACGGACGTTGGAGTTGGAGTGCACCATTACCGAGGAGCCGAGACCTGCCTCATTCGAGAATACACCGCGCTTGAAGCCCTGCGTGATCACCGTGCTGATGAGCACGCCGATGCCGCCGCCGATAGCCGCGATGGGCTTGAACGCACCGACGAAGATCGCCTTGAATGCGGGGAGAATGTTTGCGTAGTTGACGCCGATTATTACGAGCGAGCCGACCACGAAGAGCACGACCATAAAAGGTACGACGCGCTCTGCGACCGATGCAATGCGCTTGAGTCCGCCGAGGACTATGAGTCCGCCGAGCAGCATGAGCGCAATTCCGATGATGAGCGCATATACCGAAATATCGCCGAACACCTTAGCGTCGAGCAGCGACTGTACGGGGAATGCGGAGGTGATGTTGATGACTATCTTGTTGATCTGTCCCATGCTTCCGATACCGAAAGAGGCGAAGATGGCGAAAATAGAGAAGAGAACGGCGAGTATCCTGCCGAGGTGTTTGCAGCCGCGCTTTCCGCCGAGACCGTCCTCAAGGTAGTACATGGCACCGCCGGACCACTCGCCTGCCTTGTTGCGGCGGCGGAAGTAGATGCCGAGTACGTTCTCGGAGTAGTTGGTCATCATTCCGAAAAAAGCGGCGAGCCACATCCAAAATACCGCACCGGCTCCGCCTATGCAGATAGCGGCGGAAACTCCGGCGATATTACCCGTGCCGACCGTTGCAGCGAGTGCGGTGCAGAGCGCCTGAAAGGGAGATATTGCGCCCTTATCCTTGGTGTGACCGATAACGTGTTTTCTAAAGAGGCTTCCTATCGTGTTCTTCCACCACAGACCGAGGTGGGAGAGCTGAAAGAATTTTGTGCAGACGGTAGTCACGATGCCGACGCCGAGCAGGATTATGATACCTATCTTTACCCACACGAACGTATTTATTACATCGTTTACCGCTGCGACCTTGTCGAGAAACTGTTCCATACGAGCTCCTTTTATAAGATTAGTATAAATAAAAATTGCAGGTGCGGCAATCGCGACCTGCAAATGGTCTTACAAAAGGATATTCCCGATTTTCCGCACGGATGTCCGGCGGTGCGGAAAGATAGCTTTGTCCTTTTGCCTGAGAGATTCGCGCGGTGCGCTTTGCCCCTTCGGCACCCGCCGTCGGCGGGATTCTCCAAAGTGCCGTCGGCAGACAGTCTTCGCATTTAATTGCACCTGAGAGTGTTACTCCTTCGGTCGCGGTCACCCGCATTTCCTGCCTGCGTCACACAGCTTATTTATCTGATTTTGTATTATAACAGATCGCTCTCAAAAATGCAATATTTTTTTTGATTATTTTCATAAAAATCCGAAAAAACGTATAAATACCCGTTTTTTCTTCTTGCGAATGCAGGAACGGCAGTCTTGTGTTGCATGTGACTGCGCGCTCCGTCGTTTGTCTCCGACGCTGCATGAACATTCCGATCTCGTTCCGCTGACAAATTATGTCGTATTCTGCCGAATCCGCAGCAGTCGCGCAGGAAATTAAACCGAAATATCATTAACATTGTCATTGACACACGTTCATATTTATGTTATAATTATATCCGGCATGGAATGATTTATCAAAGGATGTTATAAATGGATTTATTCGGTTTTATTAAAGGGCGCGGCAGAAAGATAGTTCTTTTCCTTTTTGATACTTTTTGCTTCGCCGCGTGTAACTTTCTATACTATGTATTTTCGGATTACAGCAATTTTATAGAAGCTCCGCCTCCGCTGCGAACATTTCTCGGAACTGCCGCAATCCTGTTTACCTGTATTTTCGGACTGCGCCTGATCTTTCGTCTGTATGCGAATGTATGGCGCTATACAAATACCTATGCAAATCTGAATATTGTATGTGCCGACGGACTCGGCTGCATACTTGCCTGCGGGATATTCATTATTTCAGGGACAAGAGGCGGCTTTTGGCATCCGCTCATTGTCTCGATGGCAAACCTTTTGCTTGCGCTGACCTCGCGTTTTTGCTACCGCATTCTTTTCAAGAAGCTCAATGCCACACGACCCGAAGGGCAGTCGCAACTCAATGTCGCCATCGTCGGAGCGGGTCACATCGGAATAATACTGGCTAATGAGCTTAATTATAATCACGACAGTCCATACCGTCCGGTATTTTTTATCGACAACGATTCGACAAAGTACGGGAGCAGGATTTCGGGTCTGCCGGTATTCCATGAGAGAGATGCCGTTAGCAGATATCTGAAGGAATACGGCGTAAAGGAAGTATTCATCGCGCTGAACAACGTCGACAGCGACCTTGCCGCATGGCTGTTTGATTTCTACGGCAAGACCGGCTGCAAGGTGCGCATATACGATACGCCTATCCGTGACATTACCGAGAACGGAACTCACGAGGAGAACAGCAAGCGCATTATCAGAGATTTTCAGATCGAGGATCTTCTGTTCCGCACCCCGCTGAAGCTTGACGGAGATATTCTCACATCATTTTATTCCGGCAAAACGATACTCGTGACCGGAGGCGGAGGCTCTATCGGCAGCGAGCTGTGCAGACAGATAGCCGCGCTTGAGCCGAGTCAGCTCATTATATTTGATATCTACGAGAACAACGCATACGATATTCAGCAGGAGCTGCTGAGAAAATATGCCGGATCGCTCGACCTGCGCGTCGAGATCGGCTCCGTACGTGACAGAGCGAGGGTCGAGAATATCTTCGAGCGCTATAAGCCGGATATCGTATTCCACGCAGCCGCGCACAAGCACGTACCTCTTATGGAGGTCAGCGGCGGCGAGGCGATAAAGAACAATGTTTTCGGAACGAAAAATGTCGCTGATATGGCGGAGAAATACGACACGGCAAAGTTTATTCTGATATCAACGGATAAGGCGGTAAATCCGACCAATATAATGGGCGCTTCAAAGCGTCTGTGCGAGATGATAGTACAGAGCCGCAACGACTCAAGGACATCGTTTGCCGCCGTCAGATTCGGCAATGTACTCGGCTCAAACGGTTCCGTAATTCCGCTGTTCAAGCGTCAGATAGCCTCCGGCGGCCCCATCACGATAACCGATAAGCGCATTATCAGATACTTTATGACCATACCGGAGGCAAGCCAGCTTGTTATGACGGCAGGCGCAATGGCAAAGAGCGGCGAGCTTTTCGTTCTCGATATGGGCAAGCCCATCAGAATATATGACCTTGCGGTAAATATGATAAAGCTCTCGGGACTCGAGCCGAACCTCGATATCAAGATAAAAGAGATAGGTCTGCGTCCCGGTGAAAAGCTGTATGAGGAGCTGCTCATTAAGACCGAAACGCTTACCAAGACCGAAAACGACCTCATCTTTATCGAACACGATGCCCCCATGACCCGCGCCGAGGTGAGTGATATTCTCGACCGCCTCGCCAAGGCGATAGAGGCGGCAGATAATTCCGAGGACGGGGTAGGAGATGTTCGCGAGGTCATAGCCGAAACGGTTCCGACCTTCTGCGAGCCGAATGTTGTCAATGAGCGCGCCGAGGAATCCGACGAAATGAAGCGCTGCTGCGTTTAAACCGACAGACTGAAAGCAAATTATAGCATTATATGCGCTATGTTCACAAATCAGCTTGATATTTGCGCACGGACAAAATCTTTTTGCCGTAAAAGCCATGCACATAAGCAAAGCTCAAGCGCCGCAGCACAATGATGCTGCGATATTACCGCAAAAAAAACACAGAGCACACGAAGATTATTCTCCGTGTGCTCTGATTTTTTTCGGATATTCCGCTCGGGCGGTCCGGCATGATGATATATATTCTCAGCGTCCGAACTCACCGTATATTGCCGCGATGGTCTTTTGCAGATCGGCTTCCTTTACGCCGAGAATGATATTCAGCTCGCTCGAGCCCTGATCTATCATAACAAGGTTAATGCCCGCATCGGCGACCGCGTCGAGAGTTCTTGCGGCGGTACCCTTGGTGCTTCGCATTCCGCGTCCGACGACCGCTATCAGCGCGATGCTGTCCTCAACAAAGACGCTGTCGGGACTGACTGCGTCGCAGATGGCGCGGAGGATGCGCTCCTTTTTGCCCTCAAGCACGGGAGTGGCAAGGATGATGCTGAGAGTGTCGATTCCCGACGGCATGTGCTCGAACGAGATGCCCTCGCTCTCGAGAACCGACAGGACCTTACGTGTAAAGCCGACCTCGGAGTTCATCATGTCCTTCTCGATAGTGATAGAGGAGAAGCCGGGCTTTCCGGCGATTCCGGTAATGACATTTTTTCCTGCGCCCTCTGCGGAGGCAACTATCATAGTGCCGGGATCCTCGGGCTTATTGGTATTTCTGATATTGATCGGGATGCCCATCAGACGAACCGGGAAGATAGCATCCTCGTGCAGTACGGTCGCACCCATGTATGAGAGCTCGCGAAGCTCGTTATAGGTTATGATGTCGATGACCTCGGGGTCCTCGACGATGCGCGGGTCTGCCATAAGAACTCCCGAAACGTCGGTCCAATTCTCATAAAGATCAGAGCCGGTCGCGCGGGCGACGATTGCGCCGGTAATATCCGAGCCGCCGCGGCTGAATGTTCTTATCGTATCATTCGGCATAGAGCCGTAGAAGCCGGGAATGACTGCGCGCTCAACACCGCGCAGGCGCTCAGCCATCGTTGTATAGGTGCGATCGGTGTCGAGCGTTCCGTTTTCGTGGAAGAATATGACCTCACGTGCGTCGATAAACTCGTATCCGAGATACTCCGCCAATATCTTAGCGTTGAGATACTCGCCTCGGCTCGCCGCATAGTCGCGTCCGGCATTGTGAATGACCGACATCTTTATGCGTCTGAACTCCTCGTCAAGTGAATAATCCATTCCGAGTCCCTCGACGATATCGCGGTATCTGTTTTCAAACTGGTGGTATACCTCGTCGATGTTGTTGCCGCGTGAAGCAAGCTCGTAGCACTCATAGAGCTTATCGGTGACCTTAAAGTCACCGCTGTAACGCTTTCCGGGAGCGGACGCTACGATGAAGCGGCGCGATGGATCTGCCTTGATTATATCAATTACCTTGCGGAACTGTCCCGCCTCCGCGAGTGAGCTGCCGCCGAATTTTGCTGTTTTTAAGTTTTCTGACATGCCTTTTCCTCTTTGTCCTTATATTTGTACGTTAGCCGAGGGAAATTCGCTCCTCGGAAGAATTTTGCCGCACGGAAAATCACGCCGTACCGCTGCGCGCAGGCGAAAATCAATGCCGTCATACCTTAATATTATATTCAATTCGCTTCTGCATGTCAATTGCTTTTTTGTAAAGAGGGTATTCGACGAAAAGCCGCACCAAAAGGGCAAATGCCCAACGCCTCCGCTCGGCGGTCGGCACGGACATTATGTGCGAATGTTTCATTTGATAAACCTTCGGCGGCGATAGCCGCGCACTCGCTGTCGGTGCGATTCGGATGCGAGTCTTTAACCTATTTGCTCGTGCATAAAACATAACTTAAAAATCCTTGCCAAGCGCGGAATAAACCAAATCCGACTCTGCCGCTGCTGCGGCAGAGTCGGATCGAAACTTGCGCTCTGTTGTCTTGTCTAAAAAGACAACTGCAGATTAAAACCGCAAACTCTATGCGGAAATTATACGGTTTTCTTATCCGAAACATAAACTACACCGACCGCCATCATTTTTGCAAACTTGGTCCGCGTGGCTAACTTCAGACTCGGCGGGAGATAAAAAGATGCAGAAGCGTCGAAAATCGTCACGTCGCCGTACAATTGTACGGCAGAGGCGATTTTCGGCGG